>Ga0302347_1001488_pt1 | contig 27991 bp, 26 predicted proteins | sample PhyWR1_FD_202178 | JGI IMG/M metagenome (GOLD analysis project Ga0302347, IMG submission 202178) | Leaf surface microbial communities from wheat plants in UC Gill Tract Community Farm, Albany, California, United States - DLSL W.R1 (v2)... | ecosystem: Host-associated > Plants > Phyllosphere >...
ATCTGTAGTACGGCGCGATATAGAATCCGTGGCCATAGCCTCTGCCGAGATAAAACCTTGGTTCTATCGTAAGATTGCTGCCGCCTAATTTGATATTATCGACATTTTCATCTTTTATGATCTCATCTATCATCGGAACCTGTCCGGCAGGGATGACACCATATGAGACCTGAACGGAAAATCTCTTTGTAAACAACCGTTCGTAGGCAAACTGATAATTTCGGAAGGCGATGGATGTAAGGTTGACTTTTACGAGGTTCATCTTTTCACCATTCTCCTGCTGCGCTTTGGCTGCAAATGAGCAAAGAAGCAATATTGTAATTAATAACTTATTCATAACTTATAGTTTTTATCAAATATATAAAATATCTGACTTATGAATAAGAATAATACCGTAAAATTACTTTTTCTGAAGATTTGTGAAGTAGGCCTGAAGTAATTCTCTTTGTTTTGTGGTAAGATTGGCTTTGGGATGATACGGTATATATGAAGGCAGCGGCATCTGAAGATCTTTGACTGTAGCAATTGTCTTTTCTAATGCATTTTCTTTGAGCTCTTTGTTATATGTGCCCCATTCTGAAAAATTGAGGTGCTCCCGACCTTCATTAATATGATCTTTCACCGTCCAGGAAATTGGAGCGATGTAGGCATAGTCCGGATATTTCGTTTCGTTGGAATGGCAGTCGTAACATGCATTCTTCAAAATAATCGTGATGTGCTGCGGTGTTTTATAAATATCAATGAAATTGTCTTTAGCGTTGACAGCTTTATTTGTTCTGTCGACAGGAATGAGCTGTATTCCTAAAAAAACGGCGGCGATCCAAAAAATTATCTTTTTCAATTGGCGGATTGTTCTTCTTTTGTAAGATCCCAATTTTCATTGATTTCCCACATGGGGCGAATATTGATCTTGCTCATTAATTCCTTATCTCCGGATTTTCTGAACAGATAAGCCTCTTCACCTAAAACTTCATTTTCGAAATCTGAACTGTCCCAGACGCCGTTCTCATTATTATCTACCAAAATTCTCAGCCTGTACGCACCCGGTTTTAAGTTGACAAATTTTACATCTGTGGAGTTGGTGTATTGCTGGTAAGCGGTTTCATTTTTCTCATTTAGAAGCTGAATCCAGAATTTCTGCGTTGGTGGATTGATAATATGTGCTGCAAAACTTCCGAAGTCTTCCGGTTTTGCTACCTCAAAATCAAAACGGACACTTTCGCTGGACCTATTGTAGAAAGAGCTCAACGTATTTTTGGGAACTGTAAGCTGGTATTTCTTGCCGGTAATAAAGTTGGATTTTACAATCACCTCTGTAGAATCTAGCTCAGAAATGCTTGCTGTAAAACTCTGTGCAATACTGTCGGCTGCCAGTTTCCAGTTTTCCGGCTGGATTTTATTAATGATATAATTGGATGAAAATCTGAAATCTGTTTCCGGAGCCAGTTTGTTGGTGAAAGGATTGGAAATAGTCATTTCATCTTTCGCCGGTTTTTTGTAAAAGACAGACATAGTATCCTGCTTGGCACCTGTATCGTAGGAAAACCTGATATTTTCACTTACCGTGGCGCCGATATTTTCTTTGGCGGCATCAAACCAGATCTTTACCGAGTCCGATTTGGATTTGTGCGTCACTTTATAATCTGAAGGCTTATCACCAACGGCTTTTACCACGACTTTTTCAGGATTACCTTCAAACAGCATTGTAATACCACCGGTAGAAACGGTCATTTCTTTGTATCTCACTGCTTTTTTTGACGGGAAAGATTTTAACTTCAAACCAGAAATGCTTGTCGAAAGGTCTATCTCATCTTTTTGAAAGGCCACATTTTCTTTTCCGATATCATAAATGGAATTTGAATTCTCATCATCGAAGCCCACGATCTTATATTTCCCGGGCGTCAGATAATTCAATTCAAAATAACCGTCGGGATCGGCCTTTGATATATAGTACGGCTTCTGACGGTAGTTCATCGTATCTTTGACCTGATAGAGGCCTACTACGAGATTTTTGTCTTTGCCTTCAGGATTTTTTTCATTTCCAAGTGCATCTATAATAGAACCGCTGATGTAAAGATCATCCAGCTTCTCACCTGTTGAAAAAGCAAAGTTGAAATAAGGCAGCGCATTGCTTTCATTAAGGTCTACTACAGAATTTCCGAAGTTGAAATTATAAGTTGTATTGGCCTGAAGCGTATCTTTCCACTGAATTTCCAAATATCTGTTGCCTGTAGAGGAAGGAATAATTTTGGTATAATTGATGGGCGGCGAAATAATAAGATTTCTGCTGACATCCTTGAGCTGGATATATTCGTCAAAATCTATTCTGAGCTTTTTGATATCTCTAGGGACGCCGACTCTGGTGGTGTCTATGTTGGAACCTATCATTTTTGGCGGGATCGAATCCTTGCTGCCACCCACGGGAGAGCCTACCCTGGCACAACTTGCCAAAAGCAACAGTGTAAAAAGACACAGAAGAAACTGCTTCATTATTATATATAGAGTTTAAAATTAGATTCCAGAACAGTCTGCCGAAATCGCCAAATGCAAAAATAAGCAAACTTTGACACAAAACAGTTTTCCAAAACCTGAAAGGCAGCCAATTTTATCTTAAAAAAAATGAGTTTTAAAATTAAAACTCATTATAGATATATTTCAGAATGTCTTTGTCATACTCTGTCAGCGGGATTTTTCTGCGATCCATTACTTTTCCTGCTACTTCGAATGCTTTATCCAGACGGAATTTCTCGTCACCCTTCATTCCGCCCCATGAAAAATTGTCTACCAAATTGGGAGGAAAACCGGGTTTGAAGATATTGGATGCCACCCCAACAACAGTGCCTGTATTGAGCTGCGTATTGATGGCAGTTTTGGAATGATCTCCCATAATCAAACCGCAAAACTGCAATTCTGTGTCTATGAAAATCTCTTTTCTGTAATTCCACAGTTTTACAGAGGCATAATTATTTTTAAGATTTGATGAATTGGTGTCTGCGCCCAGATTGCACCACTCTCCAATCACGGAATTGCCGAGAAAACCGTCGTGGCCTTTATTAGAATAGCCGAAAATAACAATATTGTTGACCTCGCCTCCAACTTTAGAATGCGGGCCGATTGTAGTTCCGCCGTAAAGTTTGGTTCCGAGATTGATTTTTGAATCTTCGCAAAGTGCTAATGACCCTCGGATATTAGAACCTTCCATAATCTCGGCATTTTTTCCGACATAGATTTTTCCGGTTTTGCAATTGAGTGTTGAAAATTCTATCGTTGCACCTTCTTCGATAAACAGATTTTCTTTTTCGCCGATGAAACCGTTGGTAGAAGATAATTCCTGAGATGTTTTTCCTTTCGTCACCAATTCGAAATCAAAATTAATGGCAAAATCGTTGTGAGAAAAGATATCGGTGGGTTTCTCGATAAATAACAACTTCTCTGTAATATCAGTCATTTTACTGATTTGATTAAGAGAAAAATTATCCATATTGATATTGGCCACCAAAACTTCATTATCGTAAACCAAAGCTTCACCTGGCTGAAGATCTTTAATTTGTTTTAAAACCTCATCGGACGGGAAAAAGTTGGGAACGATGAAAAGACTTTGCTTGGGTTCCGGTTTTTTGAATTTGTCCTGAAGATAGTTTTCTGTGATGTAGAAAACATCATCGATGTCGAGAAGTCTCTTCCATCTTTCTGAAAAAGTCAGGATTCCCATCCGCATCTCTGCAATAGGTTTTGTGAATGTAAGCGGAAGGAAATCTTCCCAATATTGTGCGTCTGAAAAAACGAGCTGCATTTTTATTAGATGTTAGAGGTTAGAGGTTAGACAGAAGCAGGAAAAATCTAATTTCTCACTTCTAAAGTCTAACTTATAAGGAAGCAAAAATAACAAAAAAACCTCTCGGAAATCCGAAAGGTTTTTATATTTCTAAAAATCTGCTAAAATTATTTAGCGAATTTTTTGTATTTGTTCATAAACTTGTCAACTCTACCTGCAGTATCAACCAATTTAGTTTTACCAGTGTAGAAAGGGTGAGAAGTAGAAGAAATCTCCATTTTGATTAATGGGTATTCAGATCCTTCGAATTCGATAGTATCTTTTGTATCAGCAGTAGATTTGCAAAGGAAAGTTTCCTCGTTACTCATATCTTTGAAAACTACCAATCTATAGTTACTTGGGTGGATATCTTTTTTCATTTTCAGAAGTTTTAAAATTATTGTTTAAATATATGAGCATCGGACTAATGGATCCAGCAACTCTGGTTTTGAGGATGCAAAAATAGGAAATATTTTTTATTCTGCAAATTTTATCTCGTGATTATCGCTATTTATTCTTAAATTGATTGATCGCCTGGACTGTAAAATCCGAAAGAACCAATTTTCCGCTGATTTCCGCGCGCTCAACCAATAGTTGATCCCAATCATCGGTGCCTTTCCAGAAGATTTCTTTCAGTTTCTGCATTGCTTCCGGATTGGACGATGCTAACTTTTCTGCTAGAATTTGAATTTCAGCATCCATTTCCTCAGTCGTTTCGTACATATCCTGAAACATATTTTTCTCTCTTGCCCACTCTGCAGAGTAGAATTCGGTAGCATTAATCGCCAATTGTGCAAAAGCCGAAGTCCCGATTTTCTTTTCTACAACTGGTCCGATGACGAAAGGTCCAATTCCAACAGCTAATTCACTGAGTTTGACAGAAGCATTTTCCGTCGCAAAAGTATAATCTGCAGCACAAGCAATTCCAACGCCTCCACCAACCGCTTTTCCGTGGATTCTTGCGATGATCAGTTTCGGGGATTTTCGCATTGCATTGATGACATTCGCAAAGCCTGAGAAAAACGTCTTGCCTGTTTCGAAGTCCTGAATGGAAATCAATTCGTCAAAAGACGCACCTGCACAGAATGCTTTTTCGCCGCCACTTTTCAGGATGATGACTTTCGCGTCGTCATTTTTTCCAAGGTTGTTGATTTCTTCTACAAGATTTTTAAGTTGCGAACTCGGCATCGAGTTGCTTTGCGGATGGAAAAACTCGATAGTTCCGATTCCGTTTTCTATGGTTGATTTTACGTATGCGTTCATTTTTTATTTTGAATTTACCAAAGTAAATTCACGTTTTTGTAATAGTTAAAATTTGAGTCTCTAGAAATTATGGTGCACTTTTCACAAATCGCCTGGGAAATGATGATTCTGTCAAAAGGGTCTTTATGAATGGCTTCCAAATTAGAAAATCCAACGATATGTTCAAAATCCAAAGGTAAAATCTCGAAGCCACTTTTGAGTATTTCTGACTTCAATTCTTCCAATTTTATATCGAGTCTTAATTTTCCTAAATTTAGTTTTATCGCAATTTCCCAGATTGAAGCAATACTAATAAAACTAATATTGTCAGGATTTTCTATTGCATAACGTGCATCATCAGATAGATTTTCATTTCCTTCCAAGAACCACAAGAATGTGTGAGTGTCTAGTAAATAGTTCATTTACATATAATCTTTAAAATCATCTAACGGCTCATCAAAATCTTCTGAAAGTGAAATCTTGCCTTTCAAGCTGCCGAATGTCTTCTCAGGTTCTGATTCTTTGCTATTTTTCTTAGTTTTTGCCAGCAGATATTCTATGAAATCTTTGGCCTCTTCCTTCAAAGCTGGAGGAAGCATTTCTATTTTGGTATATAAAGAAAGAGATGTCATAAGTTATAATTGATAGTCGATAAAGGATATGAATTTTTTTTGACTTTAAATTAAAATCAAGTTGTCCTCAATATTTTTTAAAGTAAAACCAAATTTACAAAATTTATTCTTGATTAAATTTTTTCACCATCGTCAGAATCGTAGCAATTGCGACAGTTTCTCCGGTTTCGTCGTAAACATCCACGAGCCAGCGGACGATTCCTTTGGCAATATCGTCTTCATCACGTTTTTCCTGACTGATTTTTTCTTTGCAGGTAAACTTCACGCCAATCGTCATTCCGGGATAAACGGGTTTAACGAAACGGCATTCGTCCAAGCCATAATTGAGCAAAACCGGACCTTTTCTTGGGTCAACAAATAATCCTGCAGCTTTGCTGAGAATGAAATAACCGTGCGCTACTCTGCCTTCGAAAATCGTTCCTTCCAAAGATGTTGCGTCCATATGCGCATAGAAATTGTCGCCGGAAACATTGGCGAAATTGGTAATATCCGCTTCTGTGACCGTATGTTTTGCCGTGATGTAATTTTCGCTGACCTTCAACTCTTCAAAATGCTTTCTGAACGGATGAATATTGTCTTCAAACTGTTTTCCGCCGTATTGATATTGCTGCGTAATATGTGTCAAAGTCGTTGGCGAACCTTGAATCGCCGTGCGTTGCATATAATGAAGAACGCCGCGTTTTCCGCCCATTTCTTCGCCACCGCCAGCTCTTCCGGGACCGCCGTGAACCAGCATTGGCAAAGGCGAACCGTGACCGGTGCTTTCCTTAGCACAATCGGAATTGAGGATCAAAATCCTTCCGTGCATCGATGCGGCTCCGATGACAAATTCTCTTGCAAAATCGTCATCAGCTGTCACAACGGAACAGCAAAGCGAACCTTTTCCCATTCTCGCCAACTCAATCGCTTCATCAATATTATGATAAGGAATAATGGTGCTGACTGGCCCGAAAGCTTCGATATTATGGCAATCTGTATATTTAAAAGGGTCTGAATTAAGGAATAAAATCGGAGAAATGAAGGCGCCTTTGTTTTTGTCCGCACCTTTCACATCGAAATCGTCTAAATTTCCGAAAACAATTTCCTGAGTTTTTGATAATTCCTGAACTTTCTCGGAAACTTCTGTCACCTGATCTTTATTTGCCAAAGCGCCCATTCTCACACCTTCAACATTCGGGTCGCCGATGATAACGGTGGAAAGTCTTTGTCCAAGCGCAACCTGAACGTCTTCAACTAAATTAACAGGCACTAAAATTCTTCTCACCGCCGTACATTTTTGCCCGGCTTTGGTCGTCATTTCGCGAACGGCTTCTTTGATGAACAAATCAAATTCTGCTGTTCCAGGTTTTGCATCTTCACCTAAAACCATTGCATTTAATGAATCGGCTTCCAGATTGAAAGGCACAGATTCTTCAAGAATTCTTGGATGAGACTTCAGCATTTTCCCTGTGGTAGCCGAACCTGTAAAGGTTACAACATCTTCGCTCGTTACACTTTCGAGGATTCCGTTGGCTGAACCGCAAATCAATTGCAGACTTCCTTCGGGTAAAATTTGGGAAGCGATAATTTCTTTAACAACCACTTCAGTTAAAAAACTAGTTGCTGTTGCGGGTTTCACGATTGCCGGAACGCCAGCCAAAAGATTGACCGCAATCTTTTCCAACATTCCCCAAACCGGAAAATTAAACGCATTGATATGAATCGCAACCCCACGTTTCGGCGTACAAATATGATGACCAATGAAAGTTCCTTCTTTGGAAAGCTTCACCGATTCGCCATCGATATAATAAGGTAAATCCGGAAATTGTCTCCTTAAAGAGGCATTCGCAAAAAGATTTCCGATGCCACCTTCGATGTCAACCCAAGAATCCGCTTTGGTTGCACCAGTTGCCCAACTCACTTTATAGAACGTTTCTTTCTTTTCCAAAAGATGAAAAGCGAGTTTCTTCAGCATCAATCCTCTTTCCTGGAAAGTCAGTTTTCGAAGAGCCGGACCGCCAACTTTTCTGGCGTAATCCATCATTTCCGCAAAATCCAAACCTTTGGAAGTCGCTGTTGCCACCAAATCGCCGTTGATGGAATTGTATAAAGCCTGCCCTTCTCCCTCTCCTTTTGTCCATCTGCCGAGCGCGTAATTTTCTAGTTGCATTTTTTCGATTTTAGATATTTGGATAATAGACGGATAGATGATAGACTTTAATTATAGAATTGAGTATCTATTATCTATCCGTCTATCTTCTTTTAGTCTTTTTTTAAACTTTCTCAATAATTACCGCGAAACCTTGTCCCAAGCCGACACACATTGTTGTCAAGGCATATCTTTTATTTTGGTTATGAAGTTCATACATTGCGGAATTCAGGATTCTTGCACCACTCATTCCAAGTGGATGTCCAAGTGCAATTGCTCCACCGTTTGGATTGATTCTGGAATCGTTGTCATCCAATCCCCAAGCTCTGATGCAGGCTAAACTTTGTGCAGCAAATGCTTCATTTAATTCAATTATATCAATATCATTAAATGTCAGCCCTGCTTTTTGTAATGCCAGTTCTGCTGCTTTTACAGGACCAATTCCCATTAATCTTGGTTCAACACCGACAACTGCGCTGGAAACTATTCTTGCTTTTGGTATTAATCCAAATTCTTTAATCGCATTTTCGGAAGCTAACAAATTAACCGCCGCACCGTCATTCAACCCGGAAGCATTTCCTGCTGTTACTGTTCCATCTTTTTTGAAAGCAGTTCTTAATTTTGATAAGCCTTCCAAAGTTGTATCGTTTTTCGGGAATTCATCTTTATCGAAAATCAAATCGTCGCCTTTCCTTTGAGGAATATTTACCGGAACAATTTCCTGCGACAATCTTCCGTTTTCCTGAGCACCTTTTGCTTTCTGCTGAGAATTATAGGCAAACAAATCCTGGTCTTCACGGGAAATCTGGTCACGTTCAGCCAGATTTTCTGCTGTTTCACCCATTGCGTCTACGCCATACATTTCTTTCATTTTCGGATTGATGAACCGCCAGCCGAAAGTGGTGTCGTAGATTTTTGCATCACCACCAAAAGGATTTTCAGATTTTGAAATCACTAATGGTCCGCGTGTCATATTCTCCACACCGCCGGAAATCATCAAATCTGCATCGCCAACCTGAATCGCTCTCGCTGCATTAATCGCTGCCGACAAACCGGAAGCGCAAAGTCTGTTGACCGTTTCGCCGGGAACGTGATAGTCCAAACCGGAAAGCAAAGCCGACATTCTTGCAATATTTCGGTTGTCTTCTCCAGCCTGATTGGCACAACCTAAAACAACATCGTAGATTTTACTTTGGTTGATGTTCGGATTTCTTTCCAACAATTTTTTGATGACAAAAGCCGCCATATCATCGGGACGGACGGAAGATAAACTCCCTTTCAGTTTTCCAATCGGCGTTCGGATGCCATCTATTATATATGCGTTGTTCATTTTTTATGATTGATTAATGATAATCGATAAATGATTTAGTTACTGTACATTTTTAGTTAACCACATAGGCACATAGATTAAGGATGAAATTTTAAAAGTTAAAGAAGAAATAGTTTTTGTGAACTATTTAAACTTTATAAAAAACTATGTGCCTATGTGGTTCAAAATATTATTTACAAAAAGTTTTATTTTGTTTTACTAAGTTTCTGATGATGGGGCTGCATCTGTAGCGGTCTTCGTGGTAGAAATTGTAAAGTTCGTCGAGTTCGTTCTGAAGATTTTCCAAACCAAATTCATCTGCCCATTTTAATAATCCTTTTGGATAATTCACACCTTTTGTCATTGCCAAATCGATGTCTTCTGCGGAAGCAATGTTTAAGAAATACGCATCTGAAGCTTCGTTCATCAGCATTACCAAGATTCTTTTGAATATTAATTCTAATAATTCAGGATTATCATTTGGTTTAGGTTGTTCTGCATTTTGAGAATAATCATAAAAACCTTTTCCTGATTTTCTTCCGTAATAACCAGCTTCGAATAATCGTTTTTGCGTGAATGACGGTTTGAATTTCGGGTCGTAGAAAAACTCTTTGAAAACACTTTCTGTCACTCTGTAATTCACATCGTGACCAATGAAATCCATCAATTGAAATGGTCCCATTTTGAATCCACCCAAATTGGTCATTGCAAAATCAATAGTAGCACAGTCCGCAATGCCTTCTTCTAAAATTCGAATCGCTTCTCCGTAAAATGGTCTTGCGACGCGATTTACAATAAATCCAGGTGTATCTTTTGCAATTACCGGAAGTTTCTTCCAGCTTTCAACAAGACTTTTTACTTTTAAAATCAAAGCTTTATCCGTCTGAACCGCAGGAATAACCTCAACCAAAGCCATCAAAGGCGCCGGATTGAAAAAGTGAATTCCAATCACACGTTCCGGTTTCTGACAAGCCGATGCAATCGACGCAATGGATAATGATGAAGTATTGGTTGCCAAAATACAATTTTCAGAAACCAGACCTTCCAATTTTTGGAACAAGTCTTTCTTGATTTCCAAATCTTCAACAATAGCTTCGATGATTAATTCTGAATCTTTCAGTTCTGATAACTTATCGCTCAATCGGATATTATCGAAATAAGTCTCCGCCTCTTCGAAGGTCATTTTTCCTTTCTCAGCCAATTTTTGGAATTGCGCTTCGAGATTTTGTCCTGCTTTTTCTACTGCAACCGGATTGCTATCGTACAACAAAACCTCGTTTCCGGCTGTTGCCAAAACCTGTGCTATTCCGCTTCCCATTGCACCACTACCGACTATTCCTATTTTCATTTCCTAATATTTTTAACGCAAAGTGCGCAAAGGTTTTTTCATCCATTATTGAAAACATTTTTAAGTTCGCAAAGGCGTAAAACTTAGCAAAGAACTTAAAAAAAATTTTATAATTTATTAAATCCAAAAACTAAACACCATTAACTAAAAACTATTGTTAATGGCATTTAAAATAATCAAAAGGCTCTTTGCAATCATCACATTGGTATAATGCTTTGCAGGCTGTAGAACCGAATTGACTTATCAAATGGGTATGTTTTGAACTGCAAAGCGGACACTCAACCTCATCTGTTTTTGAGAATAATTCGTCGCCATTTTTTGAATAAACAGGTGGCGCAATGCCGTAAGCTTTCAGTTTTTGTTTTCCTTCTTCCGTCATCCAATCGGTTGTCCACGCGGGACTTAATTGGTTTGTTATTTTGATGTTGTTGAAACCTTTTTCAATCAGTTTCAGTTTAATCGACATATTAATCATCGATGTTGCGGGACAACCTGAGTAAGTTGGGGTTACTACCACTTCTATTTCATCTTCATTGAATTTCACATCGCGGATGATTCCCAAATCCAAAAGATTGAGAACTGGAACTTCCGGGTCGGGAACTTCCTTGAGGATTTGCCAGATATGTTCTTCTGTGATTGTCATTTTTTATTCAATTCTTTTTGAACGCAAAGTCCGCAAAGATTTTTTATCATTATTGAAAACATTTTTAAGTTCGCAAAGGCGTAAAACTCAGCTAAGAACTCAAAAATACTTTTATTATAAGTTAGTACTTTATCTTACCATTCCATATTTGGATATGTGCGTTGCATTATTTGCATTTCTGCTAAGATGTAACCCATTTTCTCGGTGTGTTTACCGTCTTTTCCGCCTGTCAGTTTTCTTGACTTCTCGAAGTCGATTGACAATGTGGCTTCGTTTAGGATTTCCAGAACTTTGGTTTCCCATTTTGGTCGGAAGGTTCTGATGTCAGGGATGATGTTCTGTTCGATTAATTCTGATTCCCAGTTTGTAGGGATGAACATTTCGTCTGTGAAATCTACCAAATCATTGACTGACTTCTGGATTTTGCTATGACTTTCTTCTGTGCCATCGCCCAATCGAATCATCCATTCGCTGCTCCATTTTAAGTGATAAGTGACTTCTTTCAAGGACTTTTCTGCGATGGAAGCGAGTTTCAAATCGGAATGGTGTTTCAGTTCTGTCAGTAATAAATGATGGTAGGCATCGAAAAAAAACTGTCTCGCAATGGTGTCTCCAAAGTGGCCGTTTTCCTTTTCTACCAACAACAGATTCTTGAAATCACGTTCGTTTCTGAGGAACGCCAAATCGTCTTCGGTTTTTCCTTCGTTCTGAATCTCTGTTGCATATTGATAATAGTTGGAAGATTCTCCGAGCAAATCCAAAGCGATGTTTGACAAGGCAATATCTTGTTCCAAGACTGGTCCTTTGCCACACCATTCGCACAAACGCTGACCGAGGATGAGGCTTGTGTCTGCGAGGTGCAGGAGATAATTGAGCCAGTTGTTTTTATTGTTTTCCATTTGTTGAGTACAAAGGTTTTTAATTTAATTAAGTTCTTATTGTCATTCCGTAGAAAACCTAGCGAAGTGGTTCGACGAAGTCAATCTTAACAGTCTAGATTCCTACGGAATGACAAACTGCGTGGTTATAGCGAAACTTGTTTTTATGTAGAATCTGCAGCCCGACTTGAGTGGAAATCCTTTTTTGCTTGTACTCAAGTTCTAGTTAAACTGAAATCTTCGGCAAAAAAGATTGGGAACGGAAGGCGGAAATAGCTGCATTAATAATTACATTACATATTTTTCACCTCTTCCGGAACGTGGTAAAACGTCGGGTGGCGGTAAACTTTGTCCTCGGAAGGTTCGTAAAAAGCTTCGGAATCGTCGGGATTTGTGGCGTGGATATGCTTGGATTCTACCACCCAAATGCTGACGCCCTCCATCCTTCTGGTGTAAACATCGCGCGCGTTTTGGATTGCCATCTCAGCATCCGCAGCGTGGAGACTGCCGACGTGCTTGTGGTCCAGACCTTGTCTGCTTCTGATAAAAACCTCCCAAAGTGGCCATTCTGTATTTTGCATAATTCTTATTTTATTATTTCTCGCAGATTTAATTGATTTTGCAGATTTTCAATTAATGATTGCTCAATCTGAATAATCTGCGAGAGTATATTTTGCATCACAAAAAACTAAACTGTTTTTCTGATTTGTTCTTCTCTTAATTTTCTTTTTTCGTGATAAGCGGTTGCGGCTTCTCTTACCCATGCGCCGTCGTCGAAGGCTTTTTTGCGGGTCTCGACACGTTCTTTGTTGCAGGCGCCATTACCTTTTACCACTTTCCAGAACTCATCCCAATCTATTTCTCCGAATTCGTAATGTCCGGTTTCTTCATTGAATTTAAGGTCCGGGTCGGGAATCGTCAAGCCCAGATATTCTGCCTGAGGAATGGAAACGTCTACGAAACGCTGTCTCAGCTCGTCATTGGTGAAGCGTTTGATGCGCCATTTCATCGACAGTTCTGTGTTTCCGGATTCAGCATCTTTGGGTCCGAACATCATCAAAGTCGGCCACCACCAACGGTTGAAGGCATCCTGAGCCATTGCTTTCTGCTCCGGCGAACCTTGCGCGAGTTTCATCATCAGTTCGTAACCTTGTCTTTGGTGGAAACTTTCTTCCTTGCAAATCCGAACCATCGCTCGGGCATAAGGTCCGTACGAAGCGCGGCAAAGTGGCACCTGATTCAGAATCGCAGCGCCATCTACCAGCCAGCCGATTGCGCCCATATCTGCCCAAGTCAACGTTGGATAATTGAAAATGCTGGAATATTTGGCTTTTCCGGAATGCAAATCATTGATGGTTTCGTCTCTTGTAACGCCCAAAGTTTCGGCGGCGCAATAGAGATATAAGCCGTGACCAGCCTCATCCTGAACTTTTGCCAGAAGGATTTTCTTTCGGTTCAAAGTTGGTGCGCGCGTAATCCAGTTGGCTTCCGGCAGCATTCCTACAATTTCGGAATGGGCGTGCTGAGAAATCTGACGAATCAGGGTTTTTCTGTACGCGTCCGGCATCCAGTCTTTTGGTTCGATGCGGATTTCGCTGTCTATTTTATTCTGAAAATGTTCTTCTAAATTGATTTCTGCTGTTTCCATAATGTTTTGGTTTAATGGAATTTATCTAAACGCAAAGAGCGCAAAGTTTTTATTTATTCTACTGTTTTTAAGTTCGCAAAGAGCCAACTTCTAAAGTTCTTTTGTCATTCCGGAGGAATCTCGACAGCAAAGTAGATTCCTGCGGAATGACAAACTTCTTGGTTATGACTTAGTCTCGTTTTATGCTGAGTCCGCAGCCCGACTTGAGCGGAAATCCTTTTTTGCTTGTAATCAAGTTCTATTAAACTGAAATCGTCTGCAAAAAAGATTGGGAGCGGAAGGCGGAAACAGCTGCCATAATTATTATTTTATTTAATATCAAAATTCACAACCACTTCCTCCGACCTCGGATGCGCTTGGCAAGAAAGGATAAATCCTGCGGCAATCTCGTCCGGTTCCAGGGAATAATTGATGTCCATTACGACTTCGCCTTTTTCCAGTTTGCATTTGCACGTTGCGCAAACACCGCCTTTGCAGGCGTAAGGCAAATCGGCTCCGTTTTGCAAAGCAGCGTCCAGAATGGTTGGTCCGTGGTAAGCTAAATCTAATTTCAGAGCGGTTGCATCCAACTTGACCGTGACTTTGCTAAATACGTCATCCGATTTATTAATTGCGGATTCGTGCTCTTTTTTCTTTTCGGCGGAGGCTGCGCTGAAGAATAATTCGAAGTGAATCTTCCTGGCATCCACGCCGGAACTGACCAAAGTGTCTCTCACGCCGAGAATCATTTCTTCTGGTCCGCAAAGGAAAACCTCATCGATTTTCTCTGCCGGAATGATATTATTAAGAAATGATTTTGCTTTCTCGGAATTGATTCTACCACTCAACAAATCTGCATCTGCAACCTCGCGGCTGAGAATGTGATAAATGCTGAGGCACTCCATAAATCGGTTTTTTAAAGCTTCGATTTCTTCTTTGAAAATAATGGTCGCTTTGTTTTTGTTCCCGTAAATCAGAATGAACTGGCTTTCAGGCTCGTTTTTCAAAACTGATTTGATGATGGAAATAATTGGTGTGATGCCACTTCCTGCGGCAAAAGCAACATACGTTTTCTTGTTTTCGGGATTCAGTTCTGTGTAGAATTTTCCCATTGGTGGCATTACTTCCAGGATGTCGCCTTCTTTCAGATTGTCGTTCATAAAAGAAGAGAAGAGACCTTCGGGCACTTTTTTGACAGCGACTTTCAATTCGTTTTCGTGCGGACTTGCACAGATTGAGTACGACCGACGAAGTTCTTCGTTGCCATTTATTTGTCGGAAAGTCAGGTATTGGCCTTGCGTAAATTTGAACTGTTCTGCCAATTCTGCAGGCACATCAAAGCTCACGGAAACACAATCCTGCGTTTCTTTATTGACTTTTTTGACTTTTAAAGGGTGAAAATTTATTGACATTTTATTTTAAACGCAAAGTGCGCAAAGTTTTTTTTGATTTACTTTATGTTTTTAAGTTCGCAAAGCCGCTTACGCTTAACAAAACTCAAAAATCATTTTTATTATTCTATTATCTATCCGTCTATTATCTATCTTCTGTTAACATTCCTTTCATTAACAATGTTTTCAAATCATCTTCCAGTTCCTGTGGTGTGATTTCGCGGCTTGGCTTGTACCAGAGTTCTATCCACCTTAAGGAAGATAACATTGTGAAAAGTGCGACGGAAACATTCATTTTTTTGAATTCGCCGTTTTGCATTCCTTGTTCGATGATGTTGGCAAAGCTTTTTTCGTAGGATTTTCTGGTTTCTTTATACTGTTCCTTCTTGTCATTAGACAAATATTTCCAATCGTTATTTGCTACAGAAACTGAGGCAGCATCTTCGATAATCAATTGAACGTGAAGTCCGATGATGGCGTTCAATTTTTCCTGAAAAGTCTGGTTGGTGTTTTCAATTTCCTGAAGTTGAGAAATATATTGGTTGGCAATTTTAAAACAAATCAATTCCAGAATTTCGTCTTTGGATTTGATGTGGTTGTACATACTTGCAGCTTCCATTCCTACTTTTTCGGCGAGGTCGCGCATACTGGTTCCGCCGAAACCTTTTTCTTTGAAAAGCATTGCGGCTTCGGATAAAATCAATTCTTTTTTATTGATTTTTACTTTTTTATCTGTGGTTAAATCTAATTCCATTTTATTAATCTTATCTATTGAACACAAAGTCCACAAAGATTTTTTTGATCTTATTGAAAACATTTTAAGGTTCACGAAGGCGCTAACGCTCAACTAAGATTTATATTTAATAGTTAATCCATCAACTGACAACTAAAAACTATCAACTAATATTTCAACAGTTGTTCTATTTCTTTAATTAATTTCTCTGTGTTCGGCAACATTTCCTTTTCCAATTCGGAATTGATAGGAATTGCAGGTAAATCTTTGGCACCGACCACTTTTACCGGAGCGTCCATATGTCTGAAACAATTGTCACTGATTCTTGCCGCCAGACTTTGAGCAAAGCTATTATTGACAGGTTCTTCTGTCAAAACGATGCAACGGTTGTGTTTATTAACACTTTCGAAAACGCGGTTTTCATCTAAAGGTGCGAGCGTCCTTAAATCAATAATCTCTATTTGATTGTCAAATTCTTTCGCTGCATTTGAAGCCCAATAAACACCCATTCCGTAAGTGATGATGGTCAAAGTTGGCTTGTCCTGACGATTTTCACAAAGCAAAACTTCTCTCGCTTTCCCAAATGGAATAATGTAATCTTCGTCCGGTTCTATAGTTTTTGCGTTTTCAGTTCCTTCGATTTTTGACCAATACAATCCTTTATGTTCGAGCATTACAACCGGATTTGGGTCGTAGAAAGCGGCTTTCATCAAACCTTTCAAATCTGCTCCTGTTGATGGATACGCGATTTTGATGCCTTTAATATTCGTCAAAACACTTTCAACCGAACTTGAATGGTAAGGTCCACCACTTCCGTAAGCACCAATCGGAACTCTTAGAATCATTGAAACCGGCCATTTTCCATTAGACAAATAATAACTTCTGGAAACTTCGGTAAATAATTGATTCAAGCCTGGCCAAATGTAATCCGCGAACTGAACTTCGACAATGGGTTTAAGTCCGACGGCGCTCATTCCGACTGTTGAACCTACGATAAATGCCTCCTGAATTGGTGTATTGAAAACTCGCTTTTCTCCAAATTGTGCCGCCAGCGTAATCGCTTCACGGAAAACGCCGCCTAATCTCAATCCAACATCTTGCCCATATAATAAGGCTTCCGGATGTTTTGTCATCAATTCTCTGATAGCGAAAAGCGCGCAATCTACCATTACTGTTGGGATTTTTCCACTTGGGGAACGTTCGCCTTTTTCTTCGGTGATTGGCGTTGGTGCAAAATCGTGCTTGTAAGTATCTTCAGGTTTTGGATCTTCTGCTAAAACAGCATTTTCAAAATCGGTTCTTACGAGTTCAGCAACTTCTTTTTCTATGGTTTGGACTTCAGAATCTTCTATGTTGAATTTTGAAAGTTTGTTTCTTAATTTGATTAATGGGTCATTTTTCGCGCATTCTTCCAGATCATCTCTGTACCATTCTTTTCTAACGCCGGAAGTATGATGGTTTAATAATGGAACTTTGGCGTGAATTAGCATTGGCCGGCGTTCTTCACGGATGATTTTGATGCATTCTTTGACGGTTTCGTAAGATTTGATAAAATCTGTTCCGTCGATTGTACGGGTTTCAATGCCGTTGAAACCTTGCATATATTTTGTGATGTCCTGCGCTCGGATTTCGTCTGCACTGGCAGAAATATCCCATTCGTTGTCCTGAACCAAATATAAAATTGGCAATTGTTTCAAAGCCGCCATTTGGAAAGCTTCGGAAACTTCGCCTTCTGTGCAACTTGCGTCACCGAGTGAGCAGACTGCAATTGGTTTATCATTAAGATTTCCAGCGATTCCAATTTCCTCCTTGTACTTCATTCCCATTGCAATTCCGGTGGTTGGGATGGCTTGCATACCTGTTCCGGAACTTTGGTGGATGATCTTCGGGAAATCGTCACGTTTTAGACTTGGATGGGCGTAATACGTTCTTCCGCCGGAAAATGGGTCGTCCCGTTTTGCTAAAAGCTGCAGCATTAATTCGTATGGCGTGATTCCTATTCCGAGTAAAATTGAATCGTCTCTATAATAAGGACTCACGAAATCCTGTGGCAGCAACTGCATTCCCAAAGCGAGCTGAATAGCCTCGTGGCCGCGGGAAGTGGCGTGAACGTACTTTGAGGTGATTTTTTTTTCCTTCTCGTATAAATCGGTCAGCGATTTTGCCGTAAACATCAGACGATACGCTGACTTGATCAAATCAGTCTGTGAAATTTCTTTGTTTAAAAAATGTCTTTCGGTCATTTCCATATTTAAACATTTGACATTCAGTTAATTAATCCGAATATCGAATTATGAATGTGATTTAAACAAACTTACGCATTTTTATTTAACTAACAAATGTTAGTTAGTTTTTTAATTGTATTTAAGACGACCGAAAATTATATCTTTGCAGCCGATAAAATTTAATAACCATTTTTAAATAAAACATTTTATGAAAAAAATATTTATTCTTTCTATGATTCTCTTCATTACAAGTTTTGTAAATGCTCAAATTGTCAATATTCCTGACACTAACTTCAAAGCCTATTTGCTTGCTAATTCACAGATCAACACGAATAACGATAATCAGATACAAGTTTCCGAGGCTGCTGCTTTTACTGGAATGATAGACGTGTACAATAAAGGAATTGAAAATATTACAGGAATAGAATTTTTTCTGAATGTGACCACTCTGCAATGTGGATCAAATAGTATTTCTAACCTTGATATCAGTAAAAACTCTAATTTAAAAACATTGTATTGTTTTAACAATCTGCTTTCTACCCTTGATGTAAGTAAGAATTTAAAACTTTCTATATTATGGTGTGGAGGAAACAAACTTACCAAGTTAGATGTTTCTAAAAATCTCGAACTTGAAAGTCTATACTGTGAAACCAATAAAATAACCGATTTGGATTTAAGCAAGAATAATGCTTTAAATTATTTATCTTGTGGTGGTAGCAATTTATTTACTATGTTGGACATCAAAAAAAATACTAATCTTAGGTGGTTATACTGCAATAACAATCCACTTTTGACGAATCTAAATTTAAAAAATGGAAATAATACAAAATTAAGCTCTATCTATATCATTAACAATCCAAATTTAACTTGTGTACAAGTCGATGATGTAAATTACGCAAATTCTCAACCATCCTATTTGTGGCAAAAAGATGCAACAACAAGCTATAATACAAGCTGTGTGCTATCTATAACCGAATTGGAAAAACCAAAAATTAAAATATACCCTAATCCGGCAAAAGACATCCTGACCGTTACCGAAGAAATTTCTAATATTAAAATAACAGACCTTTCCGGAAAAATACTTATACAAATTATCACTTCCGAAAAGTTTATTAATATTTCAAAACTTACAGGAGGAACTTACATTATTACTGCAACTACGAAAACAGGCGAAACAATTAATAAGAAATTTATAAAAGAGTAACTATTCTTATCAAAAATTTAAATCCTTTCAATATTCAGTTCATTGAAAGGATTTTTTGTTTAATATCATTAAAATATCGTCCTCACCATAAAATAAAAATTTAAATTTTGTAGTTTTGAAGATTAAACAAGATAAATGAAACATCTTTCTGCAAAATCTCTTTTTATGGAGAAACAAAATGGGTGTTCCATCTGACCTAAAAAAACTTAAATAAGAACAGATGAAAATTAAAATATTCCTTGGCATTGCATTTTGGTCCCTTTTATTATTAGCAGGATGCAACCGCGACGATATTTCGTTCGAATCGCCAACGCAGCTGTTGAGATTCTCTACCGATACCGTCTTTTGCGACACGGTTTACAACCAAATGCGTTCGGAAACCTACGCCGTAAAAGTTTTTAATAATGAAGACAAAGACGTTCTGATTCCGAGAATTTCTCTGGAAGGCGGAAGCGGATCGCTTTACAGAATCAATGTGGATGGGAAAGTCGGAACCAGTTTTGAAAACGTGGCGCTCCGAAGCAAAGACAGCCTTTATGTTTTTGTAGAAATTGCACCGGTTGCCAACGCTCCGGAAGCTATTGCTGAAGATAAAGTTGTTTTCAATACACCTGCGGGTGAACAGAAAGTAACGCTTTTCTCAGTTGTTCAGGATGCAGAATATTTTATTAAAACAGATTCAAATCCAAATATCATTTCTGAAAATACAACTTGGACAAAGGATAAAGCGAAAATCATTTTCGGAGATTTGACCGTTGCCGAAGGGAAAACTTTGACAATGGAAAAAGGAACGAAAGTCTACTTTCGAAAAAACAGCGGAATGAATTTCGAGAAAAATTCCATTCTCACTGTCAACGGTGTTTTAGGAGAAGAAGTAATTTTCCGGGGCGACAGAAGTGATACCAAATATGATACTTTGCCAGCCAACTGGAACGGAATCAAAATGGATGAAGCAACGGTTCTGAATATGAATTATGCACGACTTTTCGGCGGCAACGTAGGCCTTCAGCTGAAAGAAAATACGGCAACAATCAATAATACAATCATCCATACCTTTCAAAATGCCGGAATCTATGGAATTGCTGCCAAACTTACCGCCAACAATCTGGTGATGAACAACTGCGGTGAAGCTGATCTTGCCATTGCTGCCGGCGGAACTTATGACCTCAATTATTCGACTATTGCCAACTATTGGAGCCTCAACTCATCTCTGCCTGCGTTGGGAATCTTTGCCACAGATGTCTACGAAGATGATGATGAGAAAATCAGTGGAACGCCGATTCTTAAAGTCAGAAACTCTATTATTTATGGTGATATTCCTGATATGATTGCCTTTAAAAAATCTGACAACGGCAGTTTCAGTCCAACCATAGACAACTCAATTTTGAAGCAGGTTGCAACTACCGGATTTACAATTACAGGACAGAATATCTTAAAAGACGATCCCAAGTTCCAGAACTATTTTACTCAGAAAATGAATCTGAGAGTTAAAACCGGTTCTCCAGCAATCGGGAAAGGTATTGATAGTCAAGTGGTTATATTAACCGATATCGCTGGTAAATCTCGAGGAAATTCTCCGACATTAGGCGCTTATCAGTTTTAAGTAATGGAGATCACAACGCTCCAAAGTCAGGTTGATGAATGGATAAAAACCATTGGTGTCCGTTATTTCAATGAATTGACCAATATGGCAATGCTGACGGAAGAAGTGGGCGAAGTGGCCAGAATCATCGCCAGGAGATATGGCGAGCAGTCTGAAAAAGAATCTGACAAGTCCAAGGATCTCGGCGAAGAATTGGCTGATGTTCTATTTGTCACGCTCTGTCTCGCCAATCAAACCGGGACTGATCTGCAAGCCGCTTTCGACAAAAAAATGAAAGTAAAAACCGACAGAGACAAAGACAGACATCAAAACAACGAAAAATTAAAATAATTTGTACAAACTATTAATGTAAGATGTTTCACGAATTGACATCATTAATACTTTAATACTCTTTACATTAACACAAAATAATGCAATTAAAAAAATCTGAATTAATCGATAATCAAAACATTCAAATTACCGGTTCGAAAAGTATTTCGAACCGTCTTTTGATTTTAGGGAAACTCTTTGGGAACATTGATATGTTCAATCTTTCTAATTCTCAGGACACGACTTTGCTCAAAAAAGCTTTGGAAGCGGATTCTGAGATTGTGGACATCCACCACGCCGGAACTGCCATGCGTTTTCTGGCTTCCTATTATTCGATTTTTGAAGGTAGAAAGACAATCCTGACAGGTTCTGACCGAATGAGAAACCGCCCCATAAAACCTTTGGTAGATGCACTTCAATCAATTGGGGCAGACATAACTTATCTGGAAAAAGAAGGTTTTCCGCCACTACAGATCATTGGGAAGAAATTGGAAAATAATCTGGTGAAGATTTCCGCAGATGTCTCCAGCCAGTTTTTGACTTCATTAATATTAATAGGAGGAAAACTTGAGAACGGATTGACCTTGGAACTGGAAGGCGAGATCACCTCCCGGCCTTATCTGGAAATGACTTTGAAAATCCTGGACGAAATTGGCATCAAATCTCATTTTGCGGAGAATAAAATCGAGATTGTCTCACACAAAAACCATTCAAGAACAGAGCGTTATGAAGTGGAAAGCGACTGGTCTTCAGCCTCTTATTTCTATTCTCTGGCAGCAATTGGCAGAAAAACGATTACTTTGAAAAGTTATCACACACTTTCCCTGCAAGGCGACAGCGTGATTAAGGAGCTTTACTGGAAATATTTCGGAATCAATACAGTTTCGGATTATGCTGAAAATTCGATTTCGCTGTTGCCGGAACCTGCTTTTGAATATCCGGAACTGATCACTTTGGACATGAACGATTGCCCAGACATTGCCCAAACGCTTTGTGTGACGGCAACCGCTTTGAAAATCCCGTTCGAAATCACAGGGCTTCACACGCTAAAAGTAAAAGAAACCGACCGATTGGTTGCGCTTCAAAATGAATTGTTGAAAATTGGCGCCAAAACACATATCACGGTTGAAAAAATAGAATCTTCGGAATTCATAGAGCCTGAAGACAATATTTCTATTGCGACTTACAATGATCACAGAATGGCGATGGCTTTTGCGCCGTTTGCATTAATCAAAGAATTGAATATTGAAAATGAGGACGTTGTTGAGAAATCTTATCCTGAGTTTTGGGTGGATTTTGCGAACGTGACTTCCAACTAAATTTAATCAAATGAAAAAAAATCTGCTTTTTCTTTTGTTTCTGATTCCACTTTCGTTTTGGTCCCAATATCTTCTGCCCAATGAGGAAATCATCTATTCATTTGAAACAAAAAATGGAAAGAAAATATCTTTGGTGAAGGATAAAACTAACAAATACATCCAATACCGCTTTGGCAGCAAAAGCAGAGTCGAGATGGAATTCCCGGCAGAAAGAACAACAGAGAGCTGGAAAAAATTTCATTACAACTCGTACTGGCGCGGTGGTGGTGTTCAAAATGCCGGCATGGAAATAGACAATCTTCAGTTTACCAACGATGGCTACACCTATCTTATCTTCAGAACCTACCACTCAGAAGGGGAAGATTATTCTGCCGGAATCATCATTACTGATAAAAAAGGAAAAGAAAGCCGCATTTCCGGAAATTATAAAACCGTCAAAGGCTGCATCTGCAATCTGCAGGACACCGGAATGATTGAAATAGAAGATATTGGATTAAGTTTTTAAAATTCTAATTTTCAACAATCCAATTTTTAACCTTCAAAATTACCTATCTTTGTTAGTAATAAGCCGTTAATTTCAAAAAACAGCGTTATGGAAATCACAAATATCAATCAATTGGACCTTAACAAAACTTACACTTTTGCTGATTACCTTTTGTGGAGATTCAAAGAAAGGGTGGAACTTATAAAAGGTAAAATTTTGAAAATGAGTCCAGCGCCTGCGCCAAACCATCAAAGAATTGCTAGAAAATTAAGCCTAAATCTTGGAAATTTTTTCGAAAATAAAAGTTGTGAATTCTTTTTCGCCCCTTTCGATGTTCGTTTACCTAATAAAACTGGTGAAATTCTCACCGTTGTTCAACCCGATTTGTGTATCATTTGCGACCGAGACAAAATTGACGACAAAGGCTGTCTCGGTGCGCCAGATTTGGTAATTGAAATTCTTTCTCCCGGAAATTCTAAAAAGGAAATGAATTTGAAGTTCAGTTTATACGAAGAATCGGGCGTTTGGGAATATTGGGTGGTAGATTCCAGCGAAAAATTCATTTTGATTTATAGTTTGGAAAACGGCGAATATATCAGCAGAAAACCGGTTGCAGATGGCGAAATGTTGCAATCCATCAAATTTCCAGATTTGAGATTCTCCACTCAGGATTTGTATGAATTTTAATGAAAAAGTTTTTGTATTTCATTACTCTTCTATTGTTTTCATTTCTCCACACTCAGGAATTGAAAGACTTCACAATTCCAAAAAGTTACAAGAAGATTCTGGAAACGAAAGGTGATCTGGACAAAGATGGAAAAAACGAAACCGTCATCATCTTCAATACTGATAAAAAATCAGAATCAGAAAATGGTGGTTTTTTAAGAAAACTCTACATCCTGAAAAACGTCAATGGCAAATTAAAAATCTGGAAGGAAAATTCTAATTTGACATTTGACAGCAATGAAGGATTTTATCCGGAAAGCAATGAACTGGAATTGACAATCAAAAATAATTGTCTGGTGATTTTGCAATCTTATTTTTCCAATTCCCGGCACACAGTGACATCAAAAAATATCTATAGATTTCAAAACGGCGATTTTTATCTGATTGGCGCGCTACTCAACTTTGATGATACCTGCGAATTTAATTTTTCCGACGAAATCAATTTTTCTACCGGAAAAGTGATCGTGAGTGAAGAATACGCAGATTGTGACGACGGCAGCAACAGAGAAATACCGAAAAACTTCTATAAAGAATTTACTTACAAACTTCCCAAATTGATAAAAATGGACGATTACAAAATGGGCAATAACGAAATCAAAATTCCTAATTCAAAAAAATCCTTTAATTTCTAAATGTCAAAAACCATCATCATCACAGGCACTTCATCCGGAATCGGATTTGCGCTGGCAGAATATTTCGGGAAGAAAGGGAACAAAGTTTACGGATTGAGCAGAAAATCTGTGAGCTCGGATTATTTTGTCTCAATTCCAACGGACATTACCGAAAAAAACCAAATTGATAACGCCATTTCTGAAATCCTGAAAATAGAAAGCAGAATAGATGTTCTTATCAACAACGCCGGAATGGGAATGGTAGGCTCGGTTGAAGATTCTACGAATGAGGATATTACGAAATTATTCAATCTTAATCTGATTGGCTCTGTCCAGATGATGACCGCCGTTCTACCAAAAATGCGTGAACACAAATCAGGGAAAATCATCAACGTTTCCAGCATCGGTTCCGAAATGGGATTGCCTTTCCGGGGATTTTATTCCGCTTCAAAATCGGCTTTGGACAAGGTGACGGAAGCCATTCGCTACGAAGTTTACCCATGGAATATCCACGTTTGCTCGCTTCATTTAGGCGATATCAAAACGAATATTGCAGAAAACCGTGTCAAAACCAAAGTTTCCGAACCATACAAAAATGTGTTCGACAAAGTTTATGCGTTGATGAATTCCCACGTTGGCGAAGGCACAGAACCATTGGATGTCGCACAGTATGTTGATGCACTTTTAGGAAAATCAAAATGGAAAGCACATTATTATTTTGGGAAATTCGGGCAGAAGATTGGCGTCCCGCTCAAATGGATTCTGCCACAAGGCACGTATGAGAATCTGATGAAGAAATACAATAAAATGGATTGATTTTCTGTTTAACCACAAAGGCACTAAGTTTTTTCACGAAGTTCACAATGAACTAAAAATAGTGTCCTTTGTGAAATCCTTGTGAACCTTGTGGTTAAAATTAAATATTTCTTTTTGTACATTTTTTCTCTCTTCTGTGTTTTATTAAACGCGCAGAAAAAAGAATACTGGCTCATCGACAGAGAAACCAACGTCAAAAAAATTGTTTCCGACTCAGCAAAAGCGGTAAAATTTCTGGATTCATTGACTGAGAATTCCTACTTTTTTACAGAACTCAAAGACGTCAAAAAAATAGAAAACCGCACAGAAATCTATTACGACAAAGGCCCAAATTTCAACAAAGCCAATGTCAAGTTCTCAGACTCATTAGTCTCAGAATTAAAACTTCAAAAGAACGAACTCTACACCAAAAACCTCGATTCTCTCAAGAAAAACATCAATCAAAAATACCGTAACAAAGGTTTCGCTTTCAACCGTGTGAAAACCAAATTCCAGAAAATGGAAAACGGCATTGCGACCGTGAAAGTTTCTGTTGTCACAGCATCGCAAAGGAAAATTGACGGCATCGTTTACAAAGGTTACACCCGTTTACCTAAACAATTCGTTAAAGCTTTGAACAAAGAATATGTCGGCAAAAATTACGAGGACAAAAACCTGGTTTCGATGAATCAACAATTGCAGAATCATCAGTTCGTGACTTTGGAAAAACCACCTCAGACCCTTTTTACCAAAGATTCTACACAGGTTTTTCTCTTTATGCAAAAAAAGAAAACCAACACTTTTGACGGAATGATCGGCTTCGGAAACGACAAAACCGAGAAATTTACCGTCAACGGAACCCTGAATGTTCAGCTCAAAAATATGTTCAACAGCTTCGAAAGCATCGGCGTTTACTGGCAAAGAAATCCGGACAAAGGTCAGACTTTCGATATGCAGGCAGACATCCCGTACACTTTTGGAAGCAATGTCGGCTTGAACATCAACGTCAATATCTTCCGTCAGGACTCCACGTTTGCGAATGTAAAATTGCTGCCCGCCGTCTATTACCATCTCTCACCTCGTCAAAAACTGGGTCTCAAAGGGACTTTCGAGTCATCTGCGATTTTGGATTCGCTTTACACAGGCGGTCGCGATTACAGTAAAAAAGGGATTGGACTTTGGTACCAATATCAGGAAGGCAGCGATATTCCACTGTTCATCAACAAGAGCAATATTCGAGTAGAAGCCGATTTCCTCAAGACAACTTACGACGCAACACAGGAAAAATTTGATCAAATCCGCTATTTCCTTTTTGCCGAACACAACTTCAATCTCTCCGGAAATCACTTCCTGAACGTCAAAGCCGAGTCTGCGTTACTCAGCGCAAAGAACGAGCTTTCCACAAACGAACTTTTTAGGTTTGGAGGCTGGAACTCGATGCGGGGCTTCAACGAGCAAAGTCTTATCAGTGACTTTTATGCATTTGCGGGTGCGGAATATCGCTATCTCGTCAATGATCAAGCCTTTTTTGACCTTTTTGCACAGTACGGACAAATGTCCAACAAAGCCCTTGGGATTTCACCGAAACTTTACAGTTTAGGTCTTGGATTCAACTTTTTCCTTCCGGTCGGTTTGATGAGTTTCCAGATTTCCAATGGTAATCAGTTTGGTAATCCATTCAAATTCAACGAAATAAAAATCCACTGGGGAATCCTGAGCAGGTTTTAATAAATGATAGTTGATAAATGATAATAGATAAAAAAATCATTCATAATTCATTTGGAGCTATTTCCCGCTATCCGCTATATCTTTTTTGTTTTACGACTATTTGGTCATCAATAGAAATCGAAAAGAAAAACAAAAAAGGATGCCGCTTCTATCGGGGCTATGGATTTTCACAATCATCATCACGTTTCTGAATATTAACTATTTATCAAATAAATTATGATATTTTCAAATTCAAAATAAATAGCTTAATTTTGCACAGAAAGTAAAGATGTCTATTCATAACAAAATTGTAGAGGCAGCCATCACTTTCGATGACGTTCTATTAGTCCCTTCTTATTCAGAAGTTTTACCAAATCAGGTTTCCCTAAAATCCAGACTTACAGACAAGATTTCGCTCAATGTTCCCATAGTTTCCGCAGCGATGGATACCGTGACAGAAGCAGATTTAGCAATTGCACTCGCCAGAGTTGGCGGTCTTGGATTCATCCATAAAAATATGACGATTGCGGAACAAGCCGCGCAGGTCAACAGCGTGAAACGTTCCGAAAACGGAATGATCGCCGACCCGGTCACACTTTCCAAAGACCACACATTGGCCGAAGCGAAAGCATTAATGGCAGAATACAAAATATCCGGACTTCCTGTGGTGGATAAAAACAATTACCTTATCGGGATTATTACCAATCGTGATGTGAAGTATCAGGAAAATCTGGAAGCCAAAGTGGAGGAAATAATGACCAAAAATAACCTCATCACTTCCGACAAAACCACCAATCTGGAAACAGCGAAAGAAATTTTGCTCAGAAACAGAATCGAGAAACTTCCTATCGTAGACAAAAAGAACAAACTGGTAGGATTGATTACTATTAAAGATATAGACAATCAATTAGAATATCCTAACGCGAACAAAGACAAAAGCGGCAGATTGATTGTTGGCGCAGGAGTCGGCGTTGGCGAAGACACGATTGAAAGGATCACAGCCTTGGTAAAAGCAGGCGTAGACATCGTCGCGATTGATTCTGCTCACGGCCATTCCAAAGGTGTTTTGGACAAAATTTCAGAAATCAGAAAGACATTCCCGGATCTTGATATCGTTGGTGGAAACATTGTAACCGCTGAGGCTGCGAAAGACCTCATCAAAGCTGGTGCAAATGTCCTAAAAGTAGGTGTTGGCCCAGGTTCTATCTGTACAACGAGAGTTGTTGCCGGTGTGGGCGTTCCTCAGCTTTCTGCCATCTACAA
>Ga0302347_1001490_pt1 | contig 27971 bp, 35 predicted proteins | sample PhyWR1_FD_202178 | JGI IMG/M metagenome (GOLD analysis project Ga0302347, IMG submission 202178) | Leaf surface microbial communities from wheat plants in UC Gill Tract Community Farm, Albany, California, United States - DLSL W.R1 (v2)... | ecosystem: Host-associated > Plants > Phyllosphere >...
CAGTTTCAACAATCAGCTGTCACCGGTAGAGTTTGAAAAGCGTTACGCAGCGAGCCTGGAGAGTGTCTAGGAAACCCGGGGCGATTCAGTACAGCAATCGTTATTGAAAACAATTCAATTACATATATGTTGCTTTCGAAAAATATACCAGCCCAATACTTGGGCTGGGCGGGCTCCTGATTAAGGCTAGTCCGTTAGATAGGGATCGCTCGGCGGGCGCAGTACGCTTTAAGCCAGGCATATAGCGTCCCCAGTTCGGCGTCTGTCAGCTTACGGCTAAAACCCAGGGCCGCATAAACCTCAGTCTTGCCGTCATAGCCAGCGACGTTGTATGCGCCACCAATGCGAATAGCGCCACCCAGTACGGGGGGGCCGGGGTTTGCCATTGTCCCGACTTCGCCTTTGGTTAAATTATTAAATGTAACTAAAGGGGTTGCCCCCATGACGTTTCGCAGGGCAAGACAGACTGGGGCTCCAACCGCGAGCGCAGTGGATGTTGTAGCCCCCGATTGATTTTGGTCTGTTGTACGGAAACCCGTAACAGTCATCGGGGCACTGTAAGCCATAGCCAATCGTCGCGTAGTATTGTTAGCGGGCGATACAAGATTGCCTATTATTATAGCATCCGCGATTTCAAGCGGTTTAAAGACAACTACCAGTGTCGATTCATTGGTGTCGGCCATCGCCGTCTGAATAAGATTGAGCCTCCCTTGAAGGGCCACACTGTTTGCCTTGACAGTTGGTGTTCCAATTACTGTGGAGTTAGCTTTTCCATGGGTAAAATTGCGGAGTGAGTTCTCTAGAGTTCCGCCAAAAAAGTGAGCGACCTCTAGGCCGGCCGTGTCGATTGGGCATCCTGCCCAGCCCAGCGCCTTTTCACGGAACGAACCATTGCTGTCTTTAATTACTACTGTCATTGGTGTAACTCCCTAAACCTGCTCAAGGCCGTCAACGATATTGTCAAAAATTTGCATGTGCCCAGGATCATTGGGATGCAAGCCATCCGCGAGGAAAACTACACCCCCTAGTTTTTTCTTAAGTGTTGCGCGGTAGTTATCGATGTAACCACAACCAAAGCTAGACGCCACTTGTGCAACCATTCGCGCCACATCAGCCTGAGAATATTTAGCTGTCACCATCGACGGGTAATCTAAATCGGCATAGTTGGCAGCCATCAACACCAAGTTCTTGCCACGCACGTTAGTGATGTAATCAGCAATCGCTACTAAGTTTCGCTTAGTTCTAACTGGGTCATTCGGCTCCGTAGTTAAAGCGCGGTCATTGGTTCCGAGCTGGACGAAAACATGGGTATCGTCACTCGCCACCGAGGCCGACAGACGGCCAGCAGCTGGCAGCCACTCTTGGGTGTTGGTCCCGATCAGACCGTCATTGGCAATACGGATTTTCCGGGTGCGCTGGATGGCTTCAAAAGACACCGCCCCCGTGCAGCATAGCTCCACAGAGTGCCGGCCAAATGGCAATACAAGCGCGACGGTTTTCCCATAGGTGGTGGCGGCATTGGTGGCAGTGACCGTGCTGTTAACCACACCATCCACCAGCACCGTGAAACTGCCGGTGCTTGGAGACTCTCGGTATACCAGCGTGAAACCGGTTCCCACCGTATCGAAACACAGTGCGTGACCATCGGGCACCACACACAGCGCTTCCAGTGCTGCGCTAGCATCGACGGTGACGGTCTTGCCGACGGCCTCACGCGTGGCGAAATTAATCACCGACACTTTTGCCGAGGTGGTCACATCAATGGCATGCGCCGCCTCATACAACGCCACTCCGGGCGCGGGACTGCTCATTGCGCCGGACGAATAACGGGCCCCGAGATACTGGTGCAGCAGGTTTGCCCAAGTTGGCGAGGTGAGGTTGTTGCGGACATCCGTCAGCGCATGGCTTCGGGGATCTAAAGTTCCGCCGCCAGTAACAGTCATGCCCCAGGTGATGGAGTCACCCACCAAACGGATTAAGACATCCTCCAGTTCATTGGACAGTGACACCCACAACGCGAAAAGCACCGGCACGCTTTTTGTCTGGGCCACCGCCTTAGCCACTGGATCGAGCGAATAGTGGAAGCCATCCGGGTCCATGACACTGAAACCTGAACTGACGTGAGGCAGATCCAGATTTTGCAGCGAGAGCGATTCGGTCTGAAAGCCCGTTTTTCCGATCTCAAACGCCCCGGTTTTCAGCAGACCGTCGGTGTGCACCTGGAGCAGCTCAAATCCGTCCGCGTCCGTCACGGCCGCAAGAACAGTTGGCGCGATATTGGATGGGGAGATCAGGCTCAGCATCTTGTCGACGGCAGCACCGCTTGCCGAACGGTTGAGCTCCTGCGCCACCCCTGAGTTGTTCTTATACAGCACCGTATATTCGGAACCCACTCCACTCGGCACACAAAAAAGCTCGCCGTAGCCAGTGGTCGCTAACCCTTCGGCAATGGTTGTTTTAAGTCCTGCGTTCACATGAGCCGCGTCCCGTGCCTCTTCGGCACGACGAGCGGCCTCCTGCGCCGTGGCCAGGTCTTCGGTTATATCGTTGAATTGAATGGGTAGTCTGTAATCTCGAACGCCGGCGACAACGCGAACGTCATACAGTCCGTTCGGTGCAGCGAATTGAGCCAGACCGTTGCTGTCAGTCGTGAAGGGATTAGACGACGCAACTCCGTTCGCCTTCTGCAAGCCACCTACAGGACTTTCAGTGCCACGCAGGTACACGTAACACACCGCGCCAGGCAGCTTGTTGCCCTGGTCGTCCTGGGCGAAGAAGTTCTTTAATTCCACTTGGTCTTCCTTCGATTAAGCGGTAATGGGTTTCAACTGCGCGGCCAGCGCCAGTACCTGGGCGGCCTTAGCAGTGAATCCAGCGGCATCCATTGGGCTGGGTGCGGGGCCAGGCACATGGATGTGGCTGGCCAGTTGCGTGTTCATCGCCTGCACCAGGTCGAGCAGGTCACACAGGATCTGCAGCGCGTTCACGCCTTCGGAGCCCAGCCAGGTCTGAGGCGAAAGGCTTCGGCGGATGCCCTGTATCCGCTCCTGCATGTCGCCGCCGATCGTGGAGTTGAGCTTTTGCGCCACCACCAGGTTGAGGTCGCGGCCACTGGCCAGGTGCAGGTCATCCAGTGCGGCCAGGCTCGCGGATCCGCCTGACAGCAGCTTGAGCGCGCCCAGCGCCTCGATCGTCTTGATCCCTCCGACTGACTCCTTCGAGTGGTCATCGACCTCCACCGTGCTGCTCTGGTGGCGCTCGGCGTTGGTCAGGCTTTCAACCTCCCGATCGATCGACTTGTCACGGATCCGGCCATCGGTCTGGCGTGACCAGTTGCCGTCGGCGTCAACCCGTTGTTGGGCGGCTTCGCTGTGCTGCCACACCTGGTCTCCTTTGGGCACCTTGGGCAGGCTTAGGCCGTGCGGGAGAATGGTCTGGACGTAGGGCTTGCTCGGCAGGCCGTAGGCAAAGCACACGACAACCCGGGTGCCTTCCTCAGGAAAGCCCAGGAATCCCATCTCATCACCGCCCACAGACAGCGGCAACGGCACGCCGGCCAGCAACGGCAACGCCGGGTCCGGCTCGTCGTTTTCGTCCAGCAGCTGCAGATCCACGGCATAGCGCGGGCGAAAGTCGTCGCAGATCCCGGCACTGGCCGGCGCATCCGCCACGCCGATAACCCGGGCAAAGCGCGGCAGGTGGTAACCGCCGGTGAGTTCGGGAAATTGCCGCTCTACACTGCGGCGGATTGCGTCTTCCATCGGATCGCCATTTGGTTGCCGGTGAGCGTCACCTGGGTGATGCGCTCGCCTTGGTTGATGGATGCACCTGGTCGCAACCCGGGAAGGGCCGCGATCATCGCGCTCTGGTTGTTTTGGTAGTCGTCGAACAGCGCGACGGGCAACGGCAGCGGCGATCGGGCGCCAAAGAAGCTGTCGGCCCAACTGCCCACAAATACTTCGCCGTTGCCCTGCTGCTGCCAGATAAAGTCAGGGATACCGAAAACCCGGGGCAAGCTGTCCATGGCCTGATAGCCAGCGGCCAGGTTGTAGAAGAACGGGGCTTTGACCTTGGCGTATGCCTGGTCCGGGACGCGGAAGCTCAGTCCGGTTTTCTGGTTGATCTCGGCCAATACCGTGCCCAGATCTGCATGGCGCAGGTTGAGCGGCAACGGGTTGGCCAGGATCGCGGCCAGCTCGCGACAGAACAGCACCTGCTCGACCGCGTTGGACGGGGTGCAGCGCTCGACGTAACCAATAAAATGGCGCTGCAGCGGCTTGTCGTTGTAGCCAATGTCGAGCGTCACCAGCCCTTTCACCGGCGCCGTTGCCTGGATGGTTAGCGTGGCCCGGCCCGGAGTACGCAACTCAAGGCGCACGTCATCGCTGACCAGGGGATACACCACCCCGCCGATGGTCAGCACCTTGTGCAGTTTCATGCTCACAAGACACCGCCCAGATAGTTATCCAGTTTTTTCAGGGTGGACTCAAAGCCGGTCAGTTCCTGCCCTGGCTCGCCGTTTTCGCCAGTACCTGGTGCCGTCACGGATTGCCCCGGGGCGTCCTGCTGGGTCACGCTCTGGCCTGCGCGGCGCGTCTCTACACGCTCAGGGTTGGAGAGCTTTTCCGACAGGGTGAATTGCACCAGCCAGGCCCGCAGGGTGTCGTCTTCCCGGGCGCTAACGCCGTCAGTGAACTGCACCTGGCGCACGCCAAACGCGGACGCGGTGTCGTTAACCACCCGGTAAGTTTTAAGTTGGCCACCGCTGCCGGTCGCTTCTGCCAGGCGCATCAGGTTGCGTAAAAATGCGCTGTCGACAAACGGAATCTGCAGGGTCACCGCCAGGGTCTTGGGCTTGAAGCCTTTATGAGCGGAGTCGGTGTTGCTGGTCTGGCCGGACAGGTCGTCGCTTTCGATCCGCAGGTTGGCCGTGACCTTGATGTTTTTGCCGCGCACTTGTTCGCCATCGAGCAATAAGGTCATAGGCCCACCAGCTCGCGGACAAAGCTCAGCCCTTTCAGGGAGCCGACCAGCAGCACCCCAGCGGACAATCCCCATTCGTGACCCGGTGCATCGCCCTGCAGCAGTTGCCGGCGCAACTCGGCGGCATTGCCCGGGCCAATCAACCGCGCGCGCATGCTGTCGTCAGCGGCTCCGCCGGCGAACATCGATTTAAGGTCGGCCAGTTTTTTCGCCTGCGCCTGTGCCTGGCTGGCCTTGCGGGCGGCCATCTTGGCCAAGTCAGCCATAGGTGAGCTGTCGGCGTAACTCTCCAATGCCGACAGCTGGCTGTTCAATGCCTGGGTGGAGGCCTTGGTCACGGTGCAACGCGCAAGCGGCAATGCCCCCCAGCGCGGCAGTGTGCCGGCAGTGGGCAACTCCCACTTTTCAGCATCGAGCACGAACAGGTTTTTTGCCCGGCGTTCGGCGCGCTGCAGGTCAGGCATGGGCAGCACGGCATTGAACCGGGCCAAGGTTGCGCCGAACTTGTCGTAGCGCGTACCTAGGAACATCACCACCAGGGCGTATTGCGAGCCCGCCGGGCGGCTGTCATCACCGGTGTCTTCCAGCTTTTCGCCCAGTTGCTGCAGCAGGTTGGGGGCCGACAGGTAACGCTGATAACCGCGCCCCTGCCCCACCCCGCTTTGAAACGGCGTCACCACCAGGCAGGCCGGCACTTCGCCCAGGGCATCCGCCAGACCGGCACGACCAGCGGCCACGGCGGCTTCTGCTGCTGCGCCGACTGGCCCCGGTGAGGTGGTGGCCAAGTCAGCCAAGCCTTGAAGGCGTAGCCCGGTGCTGGACAGCTCGCTGCCGGCCAAATCCTTGGCGGCATCGAGGTCGCTAAGCCACTGGGTGGACTGCTCCGGCCAGCGCAGGGTGATGGGTGCCCATTTCATACCGGCGCGGACTCCCACGACACAGCGTTAAGAGCGTCCAGATCCGCAGCAGCACGCGCCGCAGCCAAGGCCTGCTTGAGTTCGTTGGCCTTGCGCAGGCGCTGCAGCTTGAACTCGGTGAACTCATTGCCCACCTGCAGCAACTGGTCGCCAGTGTGATCGCGAAAGTCTGTCACCCCGGACTCATCGCGGCAGATGTAACAACCGCCCAGGCCGCGCAGGATCAAGCCGGTGAGGTTCAACTGGTCTTCAATTTGCGATTCGTAGAAAAAACCATCACCCAACGCCGCCGACCAGAATCCGCCGGTAATTTCCTGCAGGCAGGCCTTGTTGACCGCCGCCAGTTGCACCGTATAGCGCAGCTCGAGCACGGTCGGAATGTCATCGACCCAATGACCATTACCCCAGATCTGGCCCGGGCCTGGTACTTCCAGGGTGTAGCCAGCCGGTAGCGCACCGGCGCGCTCGATCACCATCGGCGCACGGGTTGCGGTGTTGTAGACCGTCAGCCCTTGATAGGAGTCGACCAACTGCCATTTGCGGCCATCCCAAAACGCTGCCTTTTTTGCCGGTACCGCCGGCGGCGCCACTTCAACGCAGCCACCAGGAATCAGCCAAACATCCGGTTCCAGCGGCGAACGATCCGCCACAGTTTTGCCGGTGTAGATGCCCAGGTGATCGGTTTGATAGACGATTTTCGTGTCCATGGGATGGCCTCAGTACTTGATGCAGGCGAGGAAGGCGATGTTTTGTGGGCGTGTCTCTGTGCCCCCGACATAGCTAGCGGTGAAAGGATGGATGTGGGATGGCACTGGGTTCACAGTGACGTTGTGCGCGTGCTCACCTGATTCGGTGGTGGTGGTTACAAGGTAAGGAGCATCGGTCCCGTTCAGTGGGTTTCGCGGCTCGCCCGGAGTGCCAAAGTCAGCACCATCCGGTGTAAGGTTGCCATGGTGGTTGTTGTGAATATGCTTGCCCTGACTGTCGGTGTAGGCAGTGGGAGTGTGAGCACCTGCCTCGTTGGTACTGCCGGTAATGATATGGCTGCGGATTGCATCCGCTTGGTCACTACCCAAAGCCCTACCGGTGTCCACCCCCCGGTTGTCATCCCAGATACGAACAAACTTTCCGCGTGGATCCGGCAGATTGAAGGTGCTTACGCCGTCGCCGGCACCGTAATTGGTGCCGATCTTGGCGAACAATGCGGCATAGACCGTACGCGAAACCGCCGCGCCATTAGCGCGAAACCAGCCCGGTGGCGGCGTGGCCATGGCAAAGGTGCCAATACGGCCCACCTCGGCATCCGCGATACTTTTGCGCAGGGCATTGAGCGCCTTGGTGGTGGCCAGAATCTCGCTGCTGTCGGTGGTCGGGTCGTCGCTCTTGGCGTTGGGCAATTCACTGAGGCCGACGTCTTCTTTCTTGGTGCCCCGGGCACGCAGGTGCTGGTAGTCGCCATTGCGCAGCGCATACTGTTTGACCAAAGCGCCGGTGATCAGCTCGAAGGCGCGCAGGTCGGTGATCTCGCCCGACACTTCAACGCTGGCCAGCTCCACCAGGTAATGGGCGGTACCGTTGCTGTCGACGTAATCGACCTGGTTCTCGCCAAACACCACCTTCCAGGTGGCCACCGAGTCACTGCCCTCCCGGGCCAGTGCGACGTCCAGCCAGGCTTTAGCCGGCAACGCCGGGAATTGCGCCTGGACAGGCTCGTCCAGCTGGACGCGAATACCCTCCACGTAAGCAATGCCGGCCTTGACCTGGTACAGCCCGAAGCTGCGTTCCATCTGCAGGCTGTCGGCCAGGAAACAGGCCCGGCCAAACACGTCACGGTTGCTCAGGCGCTCGCGCCGATCAATGCCATTCAAGCGCACCGTAAAGTCGTGCTGCCAGGTACTGGCGTCGACCGTAACCCCGGTGAGCGCCTGGGCGCCGTTGAACTCCACCAGGAAGTTGCGGGTGACGTTGTTGCCGATCTGCAGCGGCGGGATGTTCTTGCGCTTCTGCTGCAGCGGCACGGTGGCCACGGCCAGCAGTACGCCCTCGGCGGCTTCCAGGCCGATCCAGTTAAAGTCCCAGTCGCCCACGTCTGAGCCGACCATCAGACTGTAAATTACCTGGTTGGGGCTGACGTAGCCTTTGCGGTCATAGCCTTTGGTGTAGACGATTTGGCCAGCAGGCGGTTTGCCGGCGGCACGGTCAACCGGGGCATTAGGATCCAGACCAGGAACAAGGGCCAAAACGAAGCGCGCAATGTCCAGCGTCTCCCCGGCGCCCTGTTTTTGGGCAATCAGACTCTCGCCGGCAAGGGTAATACTCGCTCCCATGGGGGCTCCTAAAGTGAGTTATTCAAAAAGGTGAGAATCGCCAGCTCGTTGATCACCACCAGGCGGCTTGCGCTGTCGTCCAGCGTGGCAATCAGGGTTTGCTGGTCGTCGTTGAAGTCGGCCACGCCGATATTCAATTTCACCGGGGTGATGGTGACGAAGTCGTAGCGCCGGCAGGTGCGGCCGTATTGCTGCATCAGCACGCGTAGCAACACCGGGTTTTCGCTCAGTTGGGTGTCGGACAGGTGCAGCAGCACCACATCCCAATCCATGCCCGGCAGGCGCTCCTGGATCTCCACATAGCCAACGCCCAAGCGTTCAAAGACACGCACCATGCCGGACGTGCTGCCCGCGTCCACGGCATTGATAAAGGCGAATTTCACCCGCAGGCGGTAGAGTTTTTCCGGCTCACCGTGGAAGCGCTGAATGTCACGCTGCCAGGCCAGCAGATCGAGCACGCTCAGGTGGCAGGTCTCGGCGTCCATTTGCAGCAGCGGCCAGTTCAGCCAGTTCTCGGCCTTGCCCCACCAGGCTTGCGCGGCGGCCTTGAGCTTGGCCAGCTCCGGCCCGTCCAGCCAAAAAGGCAGGCTCAACTTAAGCATTCAGAAGCACCTCAACCCCGGACAGGCGCGGGATGGTCAGCTCTGACAGGATGTCGGCGTTGTCGAAGTGCAGCGAATCAATGCCTGTGAATTGTTGGTGCAGCTCTTCGCCCAAGCGACTGAAAGAAAAGCGTGATTGCGGATGGGTCAGGGTCGGCTGGTAATCGCTGGCTGTGCTCTCGCGGAACGCGGCACGGACAAACAACTCAATGTCAGATTTCAGCGCCGGCCAGCGCTCGGCGCCGACTTCGGCCTTTGGCCAAACCGTCACCCGCACGGCGTGCAGTGTGGCGGGCATCTCCAATACCAGCAGGTCATCACCATGGCCATGGTTGCCCTGGTCACGGATGTAGTTGTTGATTTCAGCCAGGAAGGTGTCCGCCGGCGAATCCGCTTCGAACAACACAAAAGCGTTGGCACTGCCGGGGCCCCGGGGCGCGTTGTGCTCAAAGTAAACGCCATCTGGCTGCACGCCCGGGAACACCGAGATCATGGCGCGATAGACCGCGTCGGTGTGCCATTGGTTGACCGCCGAGAACTGGTTACGCACACGCAGGCGCAGCTCGTCGTCGGGCTCGGTTTCGGCGCCGGGCTGGGTGAGCCAGCTGTCAGCGTTCACCACCTGCACCACTCCGGGCACCGGCTCCGGCAGGATCGAAAAGTAACCAGGTGCGAGATTGAAGCCGCTGCCCGCATGTTTGGCCCGGGCCAGCACACGGATCTGCGACTCGCCATCGGCAAAGCTGGCCGCTGCCACGGTCACCAACTCGTACACGTTGCCGTTGATCGCAATCGACTGCACGCGAGTACCGGCGGGCACTTCCAGCAAGCCGGCCAGGGCGCTGCGGGTGAACAGCAGCATGCCTTCGGCCTTGGTCGCAGGCTTGCGGGTGACGTTGACTGCCCAGGCCAACATATCCAGCCAGGCTGCAGTGGCGGTCTTAACGAAAAAATTCGGCAACACGGTGCCGGCGATAAAGTCGATCAGCCACATTACGGGCTTGGTCACCAGCGCGGTGATCACCCGCCAGAACGGTGACCAGGCACTGGTATTGCTCAACTTGCTGCCCTGGGCGACCACTTCCAGTTCCCAGGCCGCCCGCAGCTTGGCCTCGGTGGTCGGTATCCCGGCGTCACTCAGCGCCTTTTTAAAATCCACATCACTCACAGCGTTACCTCGACAGATCCAAATTCAACGGTTTTGGCCACCAACAGGTACCTGCCCTTGCCCTCTTCAAGGATTTGCACGGTGCCCGGTACCAGGCGCACGTCGGCCTCCACCAGCAGCTCCAGTTGCTGAATACAGTCAGCCCGGCGGAAGCGATCGCGCTCTGCCACCAGGGTCACCAACAACCCGCTTTCGCGGATCATGTGGCCGATGTCCTGGGCGATGCTGGTCCGGTCATCCACCAGCAAGGGCTGGTTCGAGGGATCCAGGGTCAGGTCGTTATGGGTGATCAACAGATCGATATAGAGGCTCATCCGCCCACCGCCATTGCGACCATGTTTTCCATCTCCAGCGGGCTCATGGGCTTGGCCGTGTGGATCTCGACCTTCTCAACACGCATGGCCTTGTCCTGGCTGCTGGTGTTCTGAATGCTGGTCAGTAGTCCGCCCCGGGGCACCGCCGAAGGCCGCGACGGCGACAGGCTCGGAATGGCCGCGTTGATGGTTTGCTGGGCTTTCTGCGCCGAACTGGCGGTGTCGGCTGCCCTTACAGCCGCTTCGGCGCCGGGCACCTGGGGCAGATCGCCAAAGCGGGTTTCGATATTCACGCCCGGGATCTTGTTCATCATCTCGATCAGGCCGTTGATGGCCTGGTTAAAGACGCTGACGATGCCGTCCCAGGCGGCTTTCGCCATGCCCGACCAGCCGCCCATGGAGTTGAACCAGTCCGACAACGCGCTGAGCTGGTCACTGACCCACTTGAACGCCTCGCTGTTAAGTAGCGCTGACATCCATTCGTCCCAGTAGTAGACGGCTGCCACTACCGCCGCGATCAGCGCGACAACACCGACCACCACCCAGGTGATGGGGTTGGCCAGCAGCGCGGTGTTGACCAGCCAGATCGCGCCCTGCCACAGCAGCATGGCGCCGCGAACGATGCCAAACCACGCAACCATGGCCACCATGCTCAGGATGAAATTGGCCGCGACCACCAGGTGCACCAGGAACATCGCAATGCTCTTGAAACCCGTCCAGGTCAGGACTTTCCACACGGTAATCATGCCCAACCAGACCATCTTGCTCAGGCCCACCACCAGCGTCAGCGCGGACATAGCCGCCGTGATGCCAAGTACAGTCAGCGATGCGATGCTGATCACCCGGGTGATGTTGGGGAATAGCTGCGACCAGCGTGTCAGGGTTTGCGCCACGCCGGTGAGCTTGGCCATCAGCGGCCCCAGAATCGGAATCAAGGCCTGGCCAAAGGCAATGCGCAGGGCCTGCACAGCGGCGCCGAACTGTTGCCATGGGTCGACCATGGCCTGGGCCATCTTCTGCGCGCTCTCCAGACCCCGGACTTTGCCCAGTTGGTCCAGGCCGTTGCGCAGCCGTCCGGTGTCCTTAGCCAGCGCGCCAATCACCCGCGCACCTTCGCCGCCAAAAGCCTCTGTCAACGCCGTGCCACTGGCGGCGGTGGTCAGATCGCCAAACTTGCCCTGCAGCTTGTCCAGGATGTCGAGCATCGGCATCAGCTTGCCGTTCTGGTCGGTGAACTTGATCCCCAGCTTGTCCGAGGCGGCGCCGATGTTCTCGAACAAGGCCTTGTACATGCCGCCGGCATCGCCACCTTCCATGGTGCTGCTGAGCGAGCCAATCACCGCGAACTGCTCGGCGATATCGACTCCTGCAGTCGTAGCAATGGCGCCGAACTCTTTGAAAGCATCCTTGAGTTGGGCGCCGTCAGTGCGGAACAACTGCACCGCCAGAGCGGTTTGCCCGCCCATCATCTCGACCCACTGGCTTTTGCCCATGGCATCGGCCTGGTCTTTGAACAGGTTGTACATGGTGCCCACATAGGCACCCATGGTGTCGGCGTCAGTTCGGGTGGCCTTGGCCAACAGGTTGCTGGTGTTGGTAAAGGTCGCCAGTTGGCTGCCGCTCAAGCCCTTGATAGCGCCCTCAATGCTGTACGCCGAGGCCACAAAATCCCGGGCGTTCTCACCGTAGGCCACCGAGAATTCCAGCGACTTGCGGTTGAGCGCATCCAGCGCGTCCTCGGCCACGCCCAGGGAGCGAACTTCGCCCAGGGCGCGGTTCATCTCCAGCGCCGGCTCCAGGGACTGTTTAATCGCCACACCCGCGCCCACCAAACCACCCAGCCCAAGGCCGATGGTTTTGATGTTGTTTTGGCCCTGCTCTGCCAAGTCCGAAAAGCTGGTTTTCACCCGGCCAAGCGGCGCGGTGATCTTGTCGGTCAGGCTCAAGATAAAGGCCAGGCGGGCGCTGCGATCTGCCATGTGTCGTTATCCGTTCAGTGCATGGGCGATGCCGTTGGCCACCGCGATTTCCATGCGTTTCCAGTGTTCGTCTTCCAGCCACTTGGCCGTGCCCATGTTCTCGATCGTGGGCTCGGCCCCGGGCAGCCAGCGATTGGTCAGGGCCATCAATTGGCCCAGTCCGTCTTCGCTCAAGCGCTCAGCGTGCTGGAGTGCTTTTTTACGATGATCTCAACGTCCGGGGCGTACTCTTCCAGCAGCGCACCGGCCAGCTGCAGAACCATCGCCGGGTTGGTCAGCAGGGGCTTCAACGTGGCGCGTTCCTGCTGGTCTACGGTGTTGACCAGCAGGTTATTGGCCGGCGCCACCTTGTTGTTTTGGGTCAGGCTGTTGAAGTACTTGGTCACGTCCTGCGGGGTCAGGGTGAAGGTGAATTCCTTGTCGCCTACTTCCAGGGTGATATCGCGGCGGTCAGTCATTGGGTATATCCATTCAAGGGTTGGGGTTAGCGCAGGCAGATCCTGCGAACGTGGTCTTGCAGGCCCAGAATCATTTCGTGACTCAGGGCGAGTTGATTTCGGAGGGTGAAATAATCCGATCGAGCGTCTGCTGCGAGTTCGGCGGTGCCTGCATCAGCCACGCTGCCGGGGCTGGCTTTAGCGACTGAGCAGGTGGCGTTGATGCGCAACCGCTTACGGCCATCAGCAACATCGCGCTGCAGGTCAGCGTTTTTAGAAAGTGCATGGTTCAGTGCCTCGGTTCGGGTGCGGTCGTTATCGTCGCGATCGGCCAGCATTTCACCGCTGATTCGGGCCGCTTCGCGCAGTCCTTTCGCCTCAAACTGGGCGCTGTTGCGCTCATCGATGAGGCGGTCAAATGCAATCCAAATGACCAGGCCCGCCAACAGCGCGATCAACACGGTTGTGAGTGACTTCATAGCCCGATCTCGCATAACTCACGCTCGGCAGCGCGACGATTGACCAGCCCGGCCAACTGCTTGCCACCGGCATACACCCAGCGCGACAGCTGGGCACAGGCGCCCCGCTCGTCTCCGCTATTCAACAGGCGCAACAGTGTCGAGCTGGAAAACTGCCCCTCTCCGACGTTGTAAACAAAGGATCCCAGGGCAGCCCGGCGCGTATCCGGCAGCGGCACACGCACCTGACGGTCAACCGCGGTCAATGCGATACGCAATTCACGCTGCAGCAACTGGTCGCACTGCGCCGGTGTAGCCCGATCACCCAGCTTTACGCCCTGGGTGACGCCTTCACAGATCGTTGGAATCCCTACTGGGTCGAGGTAGGCCACCAGCGAGCGGCCTTCGAACCAGGTCACCAGCGCGCCGGTCATGCCCAGCACGCCCGTTAATGCGCCAATGGCGATCTTGTTGCGCAGGCTCATCACTTGCCCTTCCAGTCGCGCAGCATTTGGCGGTACTTGGGCACCAACAACAGAATCTGCAGCAACGTGAAGAGTGCAGTCAGCATGTAGGCTACGGTCGGCCAGTCGACCGCACCTGTTGCGCCGGTAGCCGTCACGCCGATGGCCGGAGCCACCTTTGCAAATGCGATCGCGGTGTCCTGAGCGGCCTGATTCGTGCTCATCGGAGATCTCCTTTCTCGAAAATGGTCTGGCATGGCACGCAACGCTGAATCCCGCCCAGCGCCTGGCGTGCTGCCGGGATTGCACCGTCACAGTCCAGGCATTCGCTACGGCTTGGCCCGATCGGGCGCGGCTGGGCCAACTGGGCGGCAATCGCCTGGTCGCGCTGACGTTGCTCCAGCGCCTGGGCGCGATCGAACGGGCATACCATCAGCTCAAGCCCTCGATCTCTGAGGCATCCAGGTACGGCACGCCGTTGATGCGGATAAAGTCCGGGCTGGTGACGTCGAACGGCACCTTGTGCTTGGAGGTCTCGCCGCCTTTGGGGTCGACACTGAGCAGGCTGGAAACCCGCAACTTGCAGCCAAACGCCTCGACGCGCAGCTCTTCATCGCCAGCCTTGGCAAAGAACACGACGTCGAAAGGCTCAAGCTTGCGAAAACTACCGGCAGAACGTGCCGCCTCGATCAGCAGGTTGAAGTTGCTGGTGTCGAACTCCATTTCCCCGCTGGCCGAGACGTCGCCGTCCACATGGCCATTGGGCACGCCACGGCTCTGTGCCACCGCCGTGCTGTCGGTGATATCGAGGGTGCAGTTAGCAACGTGAACCTGCAGATCGCCCACGTTCACGTCAAAATTCTTGCCGCCAATACGTGACATAGGGGGTTACTCCGAATCGTCGGTGGAAAGATCGAGGGCGATGTTGGCCGTCAGGTCTTTCGGGCAGTTGAGCGGCCGGATCTTGATGTAGATCTCAACCTTGGTTTTGTTGAGCCACACCAGGACGATGTCGCCGTCCTTGGGCGCCTCGATCTCGCCCGGGAACACTTGACCGGCGAACGTGGCGGACTTGGCCATCTGGCGCAGGGGCTTCATAAAGGCGCTGACAGCAGCGGCCATACTGTTGGGGGTGTTGTTGAGGCGGCGATCACCGACGCGACGAATCAGCAGCGGACGCACCTGGCGCGCGGCCTTGTCCGCCAGGCGTAGGTACTCGACTACCTGGAAGTCACTGGCCGGCGCATCCAGCATGTTGCCGTCGCCCCAGAACACGCCCGGGTAATCCGGATAGGTCTGCGAGACCGAGAACCGCGCCTTGTCCAGCTCGGAACGGATCGCCGAAGGCAACTGCACGCTGTCTTTATCTACCGGCACAACGCCCAGGCCCAGCAGTGCGCCGGAAGCCACCCGCATCGGGGTGTCAGCAATGCTGACGGCGGCATTGGCCAAGCGGCCAGCCAGCACGCCCAGGTCATTGCCATGCAACTGCGGCACGACCAGGACACGCGGCGCAGCAAGGCCTACCGTAATGGCGCGTTGCTCCGTGAGGTACTGCTCCCACGTTTGCAGCGCCGTGATGCCGGCAGTGGCAGCCATCACGAAAGCCCGGCGGCCATAGACGTTGTTGAGTGAAATGGCCGCGTCATGCATGGCCGACAGCTCAGCGGCTGCTTTCACCGGCTTGGTAATCACCACCGCTTCGACCGAATAGCCTTGCTGCATGGCCTTTTCCAGCGCTTTGGCCCAATCGCCCTCTGCAGCGATCGGTGCCGCCAGGCAAGCCCAGCGATCACCGCCATTGAGCATGGCGGCGGTGATCTGGGTTTTCAGATCACTGGCCGGAATGCCCAGCGTGCTGTCCAGGTCGCTGTCAGTATTCAGGGGAATCAGCTCGCCGACGCTCTTGGCGCCGGGACCGATAAAAAGGAAATAGCGTTCGATCTCAGTCACGGCACCCTGGCCCAGATTGAGATTGTTAACGCTGACTTTGCCGAGTGCCATGCAGTGCCTCGCTAGCGGGGTGAATTAAGGATTTGTTGAAAGACCTGGTTAACCAGCTCGCTGGTTTCGTTGCCGCTGCTCACACCGAGGAACTGACGTTTGGGCAAGGTGATATCCCAGCTCTGCGCGCCGGTGGTCTCGGTTCGTTCATCGTTCAAAATGCGGATCAGCAGCCCCGCCTTGGCGTAGTTCACATGCTCTTGAATCCACGCCACAGACGGTTTGCTCAGGGTCTTTTTGCCCTTCACGCGGACACGGAAGCTCAACTGGCGCAGGCGCTTGGCCTGCTTGACCGTACAAGCGATACCGGGCGGGACGGTGTTCCAGCGGCGCATCTGTGCAGCGGTACGCCGCTCGCTGACACCGTTGTGCTGCTGGGAGGCAACCCAATTGGTCAGGGCGTTTTTCCATCCCAGTTCGGCCTCATCGGCACTGACGCGGGTGACCTGCAGCAGCTTGGCCAGCCCCGCTTCCATCTTCTTTTTGCCCTTGGCCGACCCTTTGCGCTCGGCAAAGGCGGTACCGTCCAGGTTCTGCTGTTCACGCACCCGCTTGCGGCTCATCGAGCGCACACGCTTGGAGACGTTGTTCAACAGCCGGCGGCGCAGTTGGGGCGGCAGCTCAAGCAGGGCCAGTTGGGCTTCTACGCTGAGCAAGCCCCTGACATCGAGGTCGAGCGGATTAGCCGCCATGGCTGCCCACCTCGCCGTGCTCGGCAACCCACAGGTCAAACGGGACAAAGGCCCAGGTCTTGCCGAAGGCCTCGATATCGCCGTCTGGATCCTCAGCCAGATACTGCGGCTCGATGAATTCCAGGATGATGTCGACGTCAGCCGTGTCGTTATCCAACATGGCCACGTCGAAAATCGGCGCCGGCAGCTCGTCGCGCTCCTTGTCGTTGACTTCCAGCCAGCTCCCCAGCAACGCCATCAGGCGCCCCGGGTGACCTGCAGAGCGCTCAATGCCGATTGTTGCGGTGTAACGCATATCGCCCATGTGCAGACCGTCAACATCAGGCTTCCAGAACAGTTCGAGCGTGACCTTGTCGGCCCAGCTGTCGATCTGCTCAGCAGGCGCGACCTGGCGATCTTTGAGGTACTGAGTCAGGGCGATAAGTTTGATCACAGGAGCGCCGCCGTCATGCGACCACGACCCTGCAGCGAACGGACGGCCGCCTGGCTGAATGACAGAAAAGTCTCAGCGCGCTCCGGGGCTTCCTTGCCGGTGTTTTCAGCACTTTCGCGACGGGTGATGGTGGCGAACTGAGGCAACAGGTTGGCTTTGGCACGGCAGTAGACGGCGCGCTTGTACGTATCAGCTTGAAATGTGCGCTCGGGCAGCACCATAGGGTCAGCAAATTTCACGCTGGTGACGCCCGCGATCTGCCATTTACCTTTGCACTTGGCCAGGTCTGCGTTGACCTCGGTCATCGCAGAAATCAAGCCAACGACCAGCGTCTCAACCAGGTACTCCCCTGGAAGGCGATAGGCCTTCTGAAATTCAGACAGAGAGAGGTCGGGCCAAAAGCCGTCATTCTCAATCTGCTGCTCCGAATACCTGGAGGGGTTACCTGAAAAGCTCATCGCTGGCCGCTCTAAATAGGGGCGGGAAAACTGTTTCAGTGGGTCAGGGCCATAAATGGCTGGCTCACATCCACAGTTTCTCGCCGGGGGGGGAAGTCGGTTATGGGTTAAGGGGTGGCGGTTGGTGAGGCGCGGCCTGCTGCTTGCGCAATGCATCACGGGCACCATTCAGGCGTGTCCCTACGCCGATGCCTTCGTACAACGCTTCTGCGCGCTCAAAGTGGATGATGGCTTTCGCAAACTCGCGCTGATCCAAGGCCAGAATCCCGATCTGCTTGTGGTAGCGGGCAGGAATGCGCTCAAACAACTGCCATTCACCGTCCACCAAAGGCAGCAGGTTGGAGAGGTACGGTTCAGGACTGCGCTTGGCTTTGTATTCAGCCTCGGCCCAGTCGATCACCTGGTCAGCAACAAACGTCTGCACGTTGCGTTTGAAACGCTCCGGCAGCTGCTGATCTTGCTCGATGGCGAAATGCGCCAAATCCAGCCCGGCATCGAACTGCTCCGTATCGAACAACCAGACCAGGACTTGCATCACGACCGAGTTCGGGAAATTCAATCCTGAATCGCGGTAGAGCTGCACATAATCCAGGTACTTGGGCAGCAGTTAGTCATGCTTGAGCTGTCGGCGCAGTCCGTGGTTGTCGATCGCACTGATTCGCTCCAGATCCTGGGCCATGGCGGCGACCATCAGTTTCAGGTGCTTCTTGCCATTGGCAGGGCTGGACAGTGCGGTATCGGCGGAATACACCGACACGTCGGCACCGGCGCGGGCAGCCACTGGACCTTCGGCCAGAACTCGGCGCTTATGCGCCAGTGCCAGACTCATCAGATCAACTCCACGTTTTCAGCCGCTGCGAATTTTTCCAGCTGCTCGATCACGTAGCCCTCGTTGCGGCCGTTGTAATCTTCTACGCGGGAACGCTTCGGGTTTTCGAGCAGGTGACGACGCCAGCTGCTGTCCTGGAAGTAGATCGACAGGTTGTCCCAACTGGTGACCACAACCCCGTTGACCGGGAAGTGCGGCACGGTAAAGGTCGGCAAGCCACCGTAGGTCGCGATGACCTGGGCGCTTTCGATGCGTTCCTTCTCAGTCGGTTTACCCGCCTGGTTGGAATACAACTTGGCCTTGTCACTCGCCAACAGATCGCTGCCAACAATGGCAATCAGATCGCCGCCATCACGGAAAACAGAGTTGATCATCTGTTTGACGTCATGCACCAGGGCGTCAAGGTTCTGGTAGTCGCCGCCAGCGCCGAGGGTAATTTTCCCTGACCCTACGGTGCCGCCTTCAACCAGTACCTGTTCCGGGATCTGCTCACGAGCGAGTTGCAGCCAGCCCTTGTTGACGTCCTGCAACATTGGGTTGGTGGCCAGATTGGTCTGAGCAGCTGCGGTTACGCCGTGCCAGCCGATCATGATTCGATCCAGGGCAATTTGTTTTTGCACCGCCGCCGAGTAGCGATCGGAAAAGTCCGGGAACTTGGCCCAGCTGTCGATTTTGGCAAACGGCAGACCCACGTCCGATTCGGTGTGAAACAGCTCGTAGGGCAAGCCATTCAGATCGGAAACATCCTTGGCTTCACGATCGGTGGTCTTGGTGTTGGTGCGGCTGGTCACGGGACCATTCACGCCAAACATGACCTTTTCACCCTTGATTTCGGTGACCGGCACGACGTTGATGCGTTCGAGGAAGTCTGCACGTTCAGTGATCTTGTCGTTGAGTTCCTGAGCAATGCTCGCCTCGACGTTGAACTGGCGAGTCACATCGACGCTGTAGGTTTCACCGATCGCTTCACACAAGGCGGCGTATTGCTTCAGGGCGCGGTTGGACAGCGATTGCTGGGCCATATCAGAGCACCCGCTTTTTAGGATCGGCTGGGCCGGTGGAGCGCGGCACATTGCGACCTTGAGGGGTGTTCATCAGTGCACTGAACTGCTTTTGCAGCTTGGCCATACCGGCCAAAACCGCTTTGTTACCGGAGTTGTTGCGGTTGAAGTTCTTTTCTTCTTCAGCCGTGGTCACGATGTCGTCAACGGCGGTTTGAACATCTTCAATCGGTTCGGGTTCGGGGTCAGGCGCGACTTCGGCAAAGCTGTCGATCAGTGCCTGCATACCAGAGGTCACGATCAGCTGCTGCTCAATCAGGGCCTGCAGCGCCTTGGCTGTAGCTTCATCCATTGGGGGTTTGCTCTCGTTTTGGGTTTGCGGGGAGGTTTCGGTGGAAGACTCGTCAGCGGCGAAACGCTTGAGTGCCCCCGTAAACATGGCGAAGAACTTTTTCATCTCGCCCTGGGGCTCGGCGTCAGTCGCCGGGTCCATCAGCACAGAAGCGGCGTAATACGCACGTTTGCTGGTCTTATTCGAAAAGTAGAGTTCTTGGGTACCGGTGCTGGCTGGCTCGTCCGTGACGGCCATGCCGGTCATATAGGCTTTGCCCTTGCCACGAAAATTCGGGTAGATCTCAATGCTGCTGAACAGCTTTTGACCCTGGTCGTTGAGAGCCAGGAGCCGGTCGTTAGGCTTGAGCTGGGCTTCCAGCGCAACTTGACCAGGCTCAAGATCTTCGTCTTCTTCAATAAGGCGCACGGCAAACACGGTGCCGTAGGTACCCTGCCAACGTTCGTGCTCGCACCAGATAACAGCGGTGTACAGAGACGGCTTGTAGGTCTCAGCGATATCGCGCAGTTCCTGGGGAAGGATTTCACGACCATCCGTGGTCGGGCCGCTGGTGGCGACACGTTTCCAGTACGAAACAAGGGAACGGGGCATGGGCGATAACTGCGCTCAATCGGTGATTTGAGCCGCCACGATATGCACCGGATGACCACCAAACAAACGGTTTGAATCGGGACAAGCTGTAGAATCAAAATCTACGTAGAAAGCCGAAATTACCGTCAAGTTTCATATGTTTTCGCCGCATAGACTGCGGCCCATGTTCTATTCAACCGAAGTTAAAGAAGCCGCCAAACGCCTGTTTCTGCGCCGCTGTAAGGCCAAGGAAATTCAGGCGCAACTCAACCTGCCCAACATCCGGATCGTTTATTACTGGATTCGCCAAGGCGGGTGGGAAGAGATGCTGTCGGATGAAGAACCGCTGACGGCTGTTGGCCGCAGAATTACCCTTCTCCTGGACAAAGCCACGTCGCTGACCAAGAGCGACCTGGACGAACTGGACCGGCTGACCACTGTTCGCGAGCGGCTGCTGAAGCAATCCGTCAAACCGGCAGCGGCCCCGATCGGAGAACCGCCTGCGGACGATGGCCTTCGCCGGGAAGGACAGCGCAACGAACGCCGGGACAGGGGGGAGCGCAGCGACAAAGGCGGCAAGAAGCGCGAGAAAAAAACCAAAAACGAAGTGGGTGAGCTGACTGAAGTCGACTTTTTGGACAAGTTCATCAGCAAGATGTACGGGTATCAAAAAGAGCTGTTCGCCGCCAAACAGAACCCCCTGACCTGCCGCATCCGCAACATCCTAAAAAGTCGCCAGGTGGGCCTGACCTATTACTTCGCTGGCGAAGCATTCATGGACGCCGTGCTCACCGGCGACAATCAGATTTTCCTGTCGGCCAGCCGCGCCCAGTCTGAAATCTTCCGCAGCTACATCATCGCGTTTGCACAGGAATGGTTCGGGCTGGAACTGACCGGCAACCCAATTGTGTTGAGCAAGGACGGCAAGCCATGGGCCGAACTGCGCTTTCTCAGCACCAACAGCAGCACTGCCCAGGGTCACCATGGCCACGTCTACGTCGACGAATATTTCTGGATCCGCGACTTCGAAAAACTGAACACCGTGGCCAGCGCCATGGCCACCCACAAAAAATGGCGCAAGACGTACTTTTCAACGCCCAGCGCCGTGTCACATCAGGCCTACCCTTTCTGGACAGGCGAGAAATTCCGCAACAGCAAACGCAAGAATGCCAAGGATCCGTGGCCCAGTGAGATCCAGGCCGCAGCGGGCATGCTGTGCCCGGACGGACAATGGCGCAAGGTCATTACGATCCTCGACGCCATCACCGGCGGCTGTGACCTGTTCGACCTTGAGCAGCTGCAGCTGGAGTACGACGAGGACAAGTTTCAGCAGCTGTTTATGTGTAAGTTCATCGACAGCACGCAAAGCGCCTTTTCCCTGGCTGACCTGGAGCGCTGCTATTCCGATCTGTCGCTTTGGACGGACTACGACCCCGATGACCCGCGCCCCTTCGGCAACAGCCCCGTATGGATCGGCTACGACCCCAGCCGTACCCGCGACGATGCCAGCTGCGTGGTCATTGCCCCGCCATTGGAGGACGGGGGCAAGTTCCGGATTTTGGAAAAGCACAGTTGGCGCGGCCAATCGTTCAAGTACCAGGCCGAACAGGTCAAGAAGCTCACGGAGCGCTTCAACGTCCAGCACATCGGCATCGATACCACCGGCATCGGTTACGGCGTGTTCGACCTGGTGCGCGACTTCTACCCGCGTGCGACCTCGATCCACTACAGCCTGGAAACCAAAAACACCCTGGTGCTCAAAGCCCAGGACACGATTCAGGGCAGCCGTATCGAATGGGATGCAGGCTGGAACGACATCGCACAGGCCTTCCTGACGATCAAGCGCGGCACCACGGGCGGTGGCCAAGTCACCTACAGCGCGTCCCGCACAGACGCCTCCGGGCACGCCGACATTGCCTGGGCGATCATGCACGCCCTGGCCCATGAACCCCTCAACACCAACAAGCAGCGGCGCAGCCGCTACACACTCAGCGGATCAAGTACCAATGGGCAAACCAGCAAAAAACCAGCAGCAGCCAAAACCGGCAACCGGTCCGATGCGGGCGTTCTCATTCGGTGCACCGGAACAAGTGCTTACCGAGAACATCGGGCACTACCTGGGGGTGTTCGCCAGCCACGACGGCAAGACCTACACGCCGCCGGTGTCCCGCCAAGGCCTGGCCAAACTACTGCGCGCCAACGCGCACCACGGCGCCATTCCCGGGTTCAAACGCAACCTGCTGCTGCGTGAATTCATCGCCTCCGAAGGCTGCTCGATCCAGACCATGAGCCGTGCCGGGCTGGACTTTATGGTGTTCGGGGAATCGTACTTCCTGCGCAATCGCAACGCCTTCGGCCAGGTGCTGGAAATGGAGCACCTGCCGACGATCAACATGCGTGTCAGAGTGGGTGGCGGGTATGTGATGCTGCTGCCGGACGGCAAAGAAGTGGAGTTTGAGGAGCACGAAGTGGAGCACGTCATGAACTACGACGTGGAACAGAATATCTACGGCGTGCCGGACTACCTGGGCGGTATGCAGGCTCTGCTACTCAACGAAGCCGCCACCCTCTTCCGCCGCCGCTACTACAGCAACGGCGCGCACGCGGGCTACATCTTCTACACCAACGACCCGAACCTCAGCGAAGACGACGAGAGAGCGCTGCAGGAGCAAATGAGTGCGAGCAAAGGCGTGGGTAACTTCCGATCGATGTTCGTCAACATCCCGGGCGGCGCCGAGAAGGCGATTCAGATCATCCCGGTGGGGGACTTCCAGGCCAAAGACGAGCTGGAGAAGGTCAAGAACATCACCCGCAATGACGTGATCGCCGCCTGGCGAATGAACCCTGCCCTGGCCGGCATCATCCCGGAAAACAGCGCCGGTTTTGGCGATATCGAAAAGATCGATCGCGTGTACACCAGCAACGAGATATTGCCCATCTGCCAACTGTTCAACCAGCTCAATGACTCGCTACGCGAAGACAGGAGAATCAACTGGAAGGAACACAAACAACCAGTTGAAACAGCTAACTCCACCACCTAGAAAAGAGATTACCCCTACAAAATATGGCAAAATGGTGGCTATTGAATGCCCTGGGGAGGGACACCAATGCGAGTTACATGCAAATGCGGGAACAAGGGAAAAATCCGGGATAGCAGGAAGGCATCACCGGATTTTGTGACGCTGTATTGCTACTGCCTAGACGTTCACTGTGGGCATACCTGGGTCGCCCATCTGACTTTTTCCCATACGCTCAGCCCATCCGCGCAGGCAGTCGACCAGTTGTTGTTTGACCGTTTGAAAGAAATGCCGAGGGCACGGCAGCGGGAGATGTTTGAGCAACTGGGAAAACAGGCTTTCGCGTAAACCGCCGACTCAATATGTCGGCGATCGCGACACTTGGAACAGCTTACTGGGTGATCACCTGTTCTTCAGGATTGGAGGTCAATACATCGAACAAGCGACGAAGTTGAAGCTGTTCCTGTTCACTCAAAAGACGGTAGCGACTAATCAAGCTACGTTCAGTTTTGGACAGGCCTAACGCTTCAACCTCAGTGACTCCAACGCAGGCGTATTCAGTTTCCGTACGATCCAACATGCTTACTACTCCAAAAAGTGCATTGCTGAATCGACGTTATCGGGGCAGGAGTCGGCTTTGTTACCCAATAGAAACAAATGCCAAGCCGGCTAGTTGTTTTGACGCACCACATCATCGGCCATGGCTTTCAGGAATCGACGGATCGCATCCTGATCGCCAGGAGCAATACTCCGAAACTGGTTGATCAATTCCTCCTCGGCAGGAGTAAACCGTTCCCCTAGAGCCGTAGAACGCCTTCCTGTCAGAACAAAAGCTGCGTCAACACCATGCTCTTCCAGTGCCGCAACATATCGAAGGTCAAGGGAGCTAGCCCCCTGCTCGTAGTTTTTTTGCGTCCCTCTGCTGACGCCAAGAAGAACTCCGAACTCCGTTTGAGTTAGCCCTAAGCGCTCGCGCTCTTCCCTCAGGCGCTCACCTACCCTATCCGCTATGATCATTATTTTGCTCACCACCATTGACTTGATCAATTTTTTGACCAAGAATCACCACAGACAAACGCGAACCAACACAATTCAACAGAGTGAGCACTATGCCCGCCACCGTTACGCCCGAGCAAGCCCGTGCGGCTCTTGATCGCAGAGGGATCAGCATTGCGGAATTCAGTCGCAAGCACGACTTGAACAAAAATTTAGTCAGCGACCTATTGAACGGTAGGGTCAAAGGTCGCCGTGGGGAGGCACATCGCGCCGCCGTGTTACTCGGTATTAAAGACGGCGTAATTGAACAGTAATGGCAAAGGCTCAAAGGGAAAAACAGAAGATGAAAACCATCGTTCTAAAAACTCGCAGGGATGTGGCCAGTGAGCTGATTCGGTCTTTGCCCGGCGGCTGTAAATTCGCGTCCGATCTGCTCGGCATGAAACAAAAAAAGTTTGAAAACCATGCCTACGAGAACAACAAAAGCAGCCCGCTCACTGCTGAGCAGGTTTATCGATTGGAGTTAGTCACAGGAACAACTCATTACCCTGAGTACGTCGCAGCCATGTACGGCGGTATGTTCGTGCCCATGACTGACCCTGAATCGCTCGACAATATTGAGCTGTACACCATGTGCGTCGATACAGCTGCCAAGCGCGGGACTGTAGACCAGATCATCGCCCAAGCCCTTGAAGACGGTGTGATCGATCAACACGAAGCGGACTCGATCCTTAAAGCTGAAAACCTGCACATGGCTGCAAGGCATGCAGAAGTATTGGCTGTTATCCAGTTGCATGCAAAGCGCAACACCGCCGCCGCATCTTGATAGCCCAGTAACACCACCAACCCAATAACCGCCTGCCCCACACCCAGTGGGTTTGGGTGAGCTGCGCCCAAAATCGAGGTTTTACGATGGGAAACGCCGTAATTGTCACCACCCAACTGCCTCCTGCAGAGGCCGAAGCGCTGCTTATGGCCCTGCGTGAACAGTACCGCTCAAACCTCAATGAACACTGGTATGCCGACCAATTCCGCTTGATCTCGGATGGTCTGCGCCACGGGGCAATCCTCGCCCACGTCCCGGTAATGGCTGCACAAAAACGCCTGATGGCAGCCCTATCCCTCAGCCTTAAATCAGTGAAGTAACCATGAGAGAAGATCTGCGCTACGACATCCTGCAGCGACTTGAGGCTGACTACGGCCTGAAACATCGCCCAGGCACTCAATACATGCGCGGGGGCGTTTGCCCTAGCTGCAATCACAAAGACAAGCTGCTGTACGCCCGCCACGATGAACCCTGGATGATCATTTGCGGGCGACCTGAAAAGTGCAAATTCACAATGCATGTGAAGGAGATTTACAAAGACCTTTTCGAGAACTGGAGCAAACGGGTACCCGCAACAAGCGACAATCCAAATGCAACAGCGCGGGCTTATTTGGAGTTTGCCCGCGGCTTTCAAATCGAGCGGATTAATGGGTGGTTCACTCAGGATTCGTTCTACTCCGACAAGCTCAATGCCGGCAGCGCCACGGTTCGTTTCCCTTTGGACAAAGGGGGATATTGGGAACGTCTGATTGACCGGGCGGATCGCTTCGGAAATATGAAGGCTCGCTTCAAAAAAGGCGAAAGCCCAAGCGGCGGTTGGTGGTGCCCGCCATCGGTAGACCTGGTCAACGTCAAGGAGCTGTGGATCGTCGAAGGGATCTTTGACGCCATTGCCCTGGAGCACAACGGCATAGCGGCAGTATCCGCCATGTCCAACAACAACTTCCCGGTGGATGCGTTAAAGGAGCTGTCGCGGCAGCGCGGCGGCAAACTGCCAACCCTCGTATGGGCTTTGGATAACGAGCCTGAAACGCGCCGGTATGTGAGGAAGTGGGTTAAACAGGCCCGTGAAATGGGGTTCAACTGTAAATCGTCCTTGATCCCGCAACCCGGCCGCAAAGTCGACTGGAACGATCTGCACCAGCGCTGGCATTTTGAAACAGACGAATCAAAGCGTGCTTACCGCCGTCAGCAGGATCTGGATGCGGCTCGCCATCAAGGCGATCTGTTGTTGGCTGAATCCGCCCGTGAAAAAGCGATGCTGATCTATAACCAAAAAAAGGAAGGATCCGAGTTCCACTTTGATTTTGCCAACCGCCTGTACTGGGCGAAGTTTGATCTGCACAAGCTCGATGAGGAACAACGTGAACTCCTCAACAGCGATGACCATGACGACCAGCTTCTGAACGCAAAGGCAGCCCGACAAAAAGCGTTGGATAGCGCTTGCTCGTTGAAGCAGTTGGCGAACTGCACTTTTGAAACGCTCTACAAGCAACTAAACGAAGCGACTGGTGAGGCGTGGTATTACGTCCGCATCAATCCGCACGGTGATGCTCCAAGCGAAAAGATCACTTTTACCCTGAAACAGTTTTCATCGAGCACCGAGTTTAAAGCTCGTCTTCTCTACTCCAGCTCCACATGGCTGGGTGCCCAAAAGCACCTTGACCAGATTTCAATGAAGCAAATTGAAGGTATCAAAACCGTAGAGACAATCGACTTTGTTGGGTACAGCAAAGAACATCAGGCTTACATTTTCAATGGCCTTGCCTGTCATAACGGTGTCGTTTACCAGGTCAATTCCGACGATTATTTTGAGTTCGGCAAGCGCCGGGTTAAATGCCTGGTCAAGAACGTAAAAATCAATCCGAAGGCAACCAACAAAGGCTATCGCGATGACTGGCTGGCCAAGCTGTGGTTGTGCTTCGGCGAAAAGGGACTGGCTGCACTGACGTTTTGGTTTGGTTCGCTGTTCTCAGAACAGATCAGGGCACAGTACGAAAGCTTCCCGTTCCTGGAGGCCACTGGCGAACCGGACGCGGGTAAGACCACGTTGATTATGTTCCTGTGGAAACTCTTCGGGCGGCCCCACTACGAAGGCTTCGACCCAATGAAAGGTACTGCGTCAGGCCGTAGTCGTGCGATGGGCCAGGTCGCAGGGATGCCGGTCGTGTTTATTGAAGGGGATCGGGACAACGACGCATCAAATAACAAATCGTTCGATATGAACGAGCTGAAAGACTTCTTCGGTGGCGGCCTGCTGGGTACCCGTGGTGTGAAAAACAACACCAATGAAACCTATGAGCCTGAGTTCCGCGCAGCAATCGCAATCTGCCAAAACGCTCCCGTCACTGGCAATGAAGCGATTATGAGCCGGATCGTCAAACTGCACTTCCTCAAGCCAAAGATCACAGCAGAAAGCAGCGCGGCCGCTGATGCACTGAGTCAGATGGCAACAGACGAGGTCAGCAACTTCCTTGTTCAGGCCATCAGTCTTGAACCACAGATTATGGCCAAGTTCGCCGAAACCTATCCTAAGCACCGCGAGCACCTGCGCTCGATGCGCACGCTGAGCTCAGCTCGAATCGTCAAGAACCACAGCATGATGCTTGCGCTTGTTGATTGCCTTGCCCTGGTGCTGCCGTTGACCGACGCAATGATCACGAGCACTCGTGCAGAGATCATTGAAATGGCGCACGAACGCCAGTCGGCAATCGTCATGGATCCACCAGCGGTAGTCGAGTTCTGGCAGGTCTATGAGTACTTGGAGTCGCTCACCAGCGAACCGTTGGTTAACCACAGCAAGAAGCCTGACGTCATCGCAATCAACCTCAACGGCTTCGCCAAGATAGCGGCAGAACACCGTCAGAAGCTGGCAGACATCGGCACCTTGCGTCAGTTACTGCGTGAATGCCGATCGCACAAGTTGATTGATATCAATCGCACCACATCCAGCGCCATCAACAGCATCCAGCGGAAAAACAACTTGGTGAATCCCCCACCGGAGTCGGTGAGCTGCTGGCAGTTCAAAGCCTGAATCGAAATGCGGTGTCGAGGAGTTGCAGCTCCCCGACACCAACCACCACTGAGGACTACACCATGAAAGTGACAAACCAAAGCAGCAGCGAAGTAAAGGCTACCACACCG
>Ga0302347_1001499_pt1 | contig 27888 bp, 30 predicted proteins | sample PhyWR1_FD_202178 | JGI IMG/M metagenome (GOLD analysis project Ga0302347, IMG submission 202178) | Leaf surface microbial communities from wheat plants in UC Gill Tract Community Farm, Albany, California, United States - DLSL W.R1 (v2)... | ecosystem: Host-associated > Plants > Phyllosphere >...
CCACTTTCATGCAGTCTCCCGATCTCTAGCGACTCACTGGTACCACGTCAGCCTCAAGCGCCGGTTCGAGGATCGATTTGTAGCCTCCCAAGAAATGATCAATGACGAGGCGCGCCTTGTGGAGCTGCTGGTATCCCAGGACGAGAGCCTGGTTGTCCAAGAAGTCCAAGCGGTCACCCCGTGCTGGATGAACAAGGATGGCAGTTGGAAGATGGAAAAGCTGACTTCTCTATCGATGGGATTCGACCGTGCTGAGGTGCCCGTTTGCGTGCTTGAGGTCGAGAGCGGTGCGGTATACCTCGACACGCATGAGCCTGACCTTAATGTCGGCTCTCTGATTGGCGTGAAAGAACTTTACCGTCGACGTGCCACGAAACCGAGCGCCGGGACTGAACATCGGAGTGCACACGCGTGACAGAGGACAACACGGTAGCGGTCGACTTTCACGTCAAGCGCTATAGCGATTTCGACCTACTGCGGATTGCTCGAGCGGTTGGCCAACAGTATGAGGACGAGATCACTGCGTTTCTCGTGAGCGTCCATATTCACAGGCTAAGCGCTGTGGGCGTAGTTTTTGGCCATGTCCGCCAAGGGCCTTATGGTCGATTCGCCGATGGGCAGCTGATCCAGACTTCCGACATCCTGGCTATGAAGAAGGAAGGGAAATTCTGGGTAATCACTACCATTCATTCCCGGTATGTGATTGCCACCTTCCGACGCGATGGTGGGCGTCGAAGCCTGAAGGACTTTTGCCGACTGGTTGGTAACCGCTTCCCGAACACTGAACTGATTCATTAGTTTGAGCTTGCGCATTCGAGCGTGCCCAAGGCCTCAGCAGGCTGCACCGCTGATTGTCAGGCGTGCCGCATGCGCGGACGGCTGTCGTGAACCAGGCCACACGGTCGTGCGGCCTGGCCCTATGGGCTTCCATCCTCACGCCTATGGCCCGTCGTGGGCCGGCGCGCTCCGCTTGCGGTTTGATCGCAAATCACATGGCCGAGCCTCTACCCCTACAGTAAATCTGAATCACTATGAATACGCTGCCTGAAGCCCTACCCGAGATCGACATTGGAGAGTTCCGTAAGCGCTATCCGCAGCTGTTTTCTGATTCTGGCGTCGATGAGATCTACTGCGGGCCTGGCTGGAAAAACCTACTCCTCGCACTATGCGATACGCTGCAAGATCACCTGGCTCGGCATCCAGAAGTTGTCCTCGTGACCGTCGCGCAGATCAAATCCAAATTTGGCGAGCTGCATTTTTTCTATGATGGTGGGGATGCGTACTGCCGGGGTGCGGTGGATGTGGCCATCGAGATGTCGCTAAAGACGTGCTCGTACTGTGGCTGGCCTGGGAAACAGGTGGGCACAAAATGGGTTAGCACGCTTTGCTCGGCACATAGCATCACTGCTCCGCCCCTTTCCGGGTAGCGGTATGTAAGGTCAGAATGTAATCTTGCACGACAGGCCATTCAGGGAGCTAACAATGTCCCGTCTAGTGGAATTCCGCCGTCTTGAGCAGCAGCTTGCCCAGCAACTTGCTGAGCTCGAAGCAATGAAAAACGATGGCTCCATCCAGGCCGAAATGGCGTTTGAAAACAAACTCCGCACCTTGCTTTGTGAGTACGACTACAGCCTACGCGATGTGATCAGTATCCTCGACCCGCAAGCAGGCACCCGCCGTCAAGCTCCCCAGGCTCAGGACAAGTCCACCCGTAAGCCTCGTGAAGTGAAGGTCTATAAGAACCCTCACAACGGTGAAGTCGTGCAGACTAAGGGCGGCAACCATTCTGTTCTCAAGGCATGGAAAGCTGAGCACGGTTCTGAGACCGTTGAGTCGTGGCTGCAGTAAGCACAGCCCCTTGACGTGATGACGGCCTTCTAGTTAGCCTCATCTAGTACGTGTCCGGCACCAAAACCTCATAGAGGGAAAGACCTCTTCAACGGCAACCTAAACCCCGCCGTGACCCCGAGCTAGACCTTGAAAAACCGCCATTACGGCGGTTTTTTTCTGCCTGTGATCCGGGTTGTCAGAGGGCGTAACTGGTCTGCTCATTGGTAGGTAGAGCTTGGTCACCAGATCTACTGTTTGTAGTAAGTGTTTTTGCGGAGAATTTTATCTCCGGAAAACTCCCAGACGTCGCACCCAAGAACGTCCAGTTTCCCACCATCTGGCAAGGTCGCGACCACTCGAAATTCAGTCACCGCTTGACTTGCAGCGATCCAGCTCTTGCCTTCCATCCACTGGATATCAGGGCTGGCGGTGAACCTTGCCTTGAGGGCCTCCCTTATGGCGTCTCTGCCCTTCGTGAGAGTGCCTCGGCCATTGCCACCGCTCGCGCTTATCAGCTCACCTTCCATGTGAAAAAAGCTAACGACTTTCTCAGCATCATGTTCGTTGAAGGCAGCAACGATATCGTCTAACAGCTTTGTTGTCAGCGTGGTCATTCCAATACCTGGATTTATTAAAGGTGATGCCCGCCAGATTTAACTGGCGGGCTTTGTTTTAGATAGGTGGGGTACTGTGCTCTTCAGCCTGATAGACCTTTTCAGTCTTTGGGTAGCCACCTTTTCCAGATGGAATCACTACGAGTCGAGTAACGAGTAGGAATACTCCGCTCGCTACCACCGCCGCCAAAATGGAAGCAGGTATCAACGGGTATGGGGCGTTGGAAGCAAAAGTCAGTGGGTTTAGAACATAAATGTAAGATGCGACGCCAGCAATCATAGCCAAGACTGCCGCCGGGTTTACACCCTTCCAATAACGATAGACTGGCTCGCTTTCGTCAAACAGACCCCGCACGTTGATTTTGCCTCTCCTCAAGAGATAGTAGTCGGTAATCTGAATGCCACACAGCGGAGCAAAGCCAACTCCAATAAAGCCGAGGAAGGCGGAGAAGTTATTGAAGAACAGGTTGGGTATTGCCAGGCCAATAATCGCGATAGGTGTGATGATGATAACCAGAAGCACCTTCCACGAAATTTCTTCGAATACTTTGTAGTGGCGCAACCCCAGAGCGGAACAGTAAATACCCGCTACTGCTGTGCCTAGGTTTGCTGCGGTGACGAAGGCCAACGAGATAATGGCGTAGGTCGGCCCGCCTACCGTTCGAAGCCATTCTGATGGGTCTGAAACCTTCAGAACCAGGACGCCTGCCACCCCAATTAAACTCAACGCTGCGACTGAACCACCCAGCCCTAGCATCGCCGGCACAGCGGCTTTTTTGCCGTTAGGCACCATTCGGGACATCGCCCCTATGTATGGCCACCAAGACAGCGATGCTGCGATGCCTAGTTCCAGGCCCGTCACGAAATTCCATACAGGGTCAGCCGAGGCCTGCGCTGGCTTTGCCATCGCCAAATCGTCCCAGCGCTCGTTCACGATGATGTACAGCATCCAGAGGCCAACGAAAACATGGGCTACCAAAATTTTCGCAACTCGATCTACACCGCCAGAACCTCTGAGTAGCAGTAGCATTACCAAGACGCAAGCGAAGAGCGTAGCGCACGGCTCAACGATACCACTGTGTGCGGGGGTAGTGAGGCCCACGGCGACTAAGAATTGGGCTGTGGATTTTCCGAAGAAAATTAGCAGCAGACAGTTCCAGCCAAGGATGGATAGGAATTGTAAGCTTGCGGGGATAACCCACCCCTTGGTGCCAAAAGCAGGCTTGCTCGAGGCAATGGAGTCAACACCGAAACGGCAGCAAATGGGCAATGCTGCTAATACGGTGATCAGCATCCCGAACATACATCCTGCAGTCAGGGCCGCAAATCCTTGACGGAAATTAAGGTAATAACCTACGTACTCACCAATGATATAACACCAGGTAGCAGCTCCCGCCGTTGTAAGGGCAATGAGGAGTTGCCAGCTTCCCCAAACACGTTCTGCTGGAAGCAGAGGCCAGGCCGAGGTGTCGGCAACGGCTTCGGCCACATTGTGCTTAGTCATGCCCACCCCCATACAGCCACGGCGACTGGGATAATAATCCCCAGAATAATGAGCCAGAACCATGTTGCGGTGTCAAAATCAGCTCCTTGATTTTGTTCTTCTTCGAGCAGAGCTATTCTTTGTTCAAGTTCGAGCGGTAAAGCACGCATTTTATTATCTCCTGCAACCTTTTCTTGTGAGGGCCGGTCTTTGACAACCGGCTAAATTGGCAGTTAACAGGTAAGGTTAAGAGCCGCACGTCCTTGTGTGAGTACGTATTCCACTTTTATCTTTCTAAGTTCATCAACTGGTACAGCAAATGGGTCTCTGTCCAGTGCAATGATATCGGCGAGCTTCCCAGGAGTGATGCTGCCTCGGATGTCTTCTTCTCCCATTGTGGCTGCTGCATCCAGGGTATGCATGCGCAGCGCCTGCTCCAAGGTGATCGCCTGCTCGGGATCGATGAAGCTGCCAGAGTAGGTTTGACGCTTTACGCAGCACCAGACACTGAAGAGGGGGTTCGTCGCTTCACGTTCAGAACCGATCCAGACGTCCGAACTGCCGGAAAGCTTCCAACCTTGGGCAAGGAGGTCTTTGAATGGGAAACGACCGATGCGTCCTGTGTCTCCGAGGTAATCGGGGAAGTATTCACCGAAGGTATAGATGAACACCGGCTGAGGGACAGGGATGATGCCCGCTGCAGCCCAAGCTTCCATGGTCTTTTGGCGTGGCATGAAATTGCCAGCGTGCTCGATACGCATGCGGGTACGGCCACTACTGGCCCCGCCCATCGACTCAACGAGTTCACAGAGCCACTCCTGGGCACGGTCACCGTTAGCGTGGACTGCAAGTTGAAGCCCGCTTTTCTGAGACTGTTCGTAAGCTCGGCGGAAAAAGTATTTGGGGAATGCGATCTCTCCGCACTGGCCATTCAGGCCCAGATAAGGGCAACTCACCGCAGCGCTTTTCGCGGAGAACCCCCCATCGGCAAACAGCTTTATCCCCTGCATGCGGATCATATGCTCAGAGGCATTGAGCTGGATTTTTTCCTGCCAGTTGCATGCCTCATCCAGCTCCATAGTGCCTGGCGCCCAAATGTAGACCCTCATAGCGACCGGCAGAGTACCTTCACATGCCATCTCGTCCATGCACTGGATGCCTTCGACGGTCTCCGAGATTTCGCCAATCGTGGTCACACCGAATCGCGTGAAATACTCGAAAAGGCCCTCTTTCAAGGCGCTTTTCAGGGTTGAACGGTCGCAACCTGGGAGAGGAAGCAACGTGTCCATCTCCTTGACCACTCCGGTTGGGTCGCCGTTTTCATCGCGTTCAACGATAGGAAGCCCCGTGACACTGAACTCTGGTGGTACGTAATCGCGATCTATACCCGCGACTTCAAGGGCTTTGCTGTTCAGCACCGTGATGTGTCCGCCGGCGCGGATGGCTATCGGATGTTCAAGGCTTACCGAATCGAGCTCTTCTCTGGTGGGGAGTCGTCCCTCCCGCAGCTTGCGGTCAAAGAACAGGTTTCCTTGGCCGACAATCCATTCTCCAGGGGCTTTCTCGTCTCGGGCTTTGGCGAGCAAGGCGGACACATCTTCAATTGAAGAGCACTCCGGTGCTCGACAATCGATGGTGTTGAACGTTGTGCGGCATACCACTTCAGCATGGGCGTGGACGTCCACGAATCCTGGCATCAGGGTTCGATCACCAAGGTCGGTGATGACGGTGGAGGGGGTGCGGAACTGCTCAACCTGATCGCGTCGGATCAGCCTCACAATTCGGTCGCCTCGAATGACGATACCTTGAGCATGCTGGTCAGCATCCTGGCTCATGGTAATCACCTTGCCGCCGAGGAGAATTCTCTCGGATGGCGCATCTCTTTCGATCATCGTTGCTTCTCCAGCGCGGAGCCTCAGGATGCTGGAGGACGGATTGGCCGTCGTACCAGACTCGCTAGCTACGGAAAACGTGATTTCCGACCTGTGGGATTCCGCTTTTGTTTTTTTTATTAGCGCATTGATACATAATCAGCAAAGAAATTGGTTGTCAATGCCTTTTTCCACGGGTCGCTCAACGGCTGTTTGAGCGGAGTAGATGTCAGGATCTGCCGTCGGAGTCATCGCTATGAAAATCCCAGTCACTGTGCTAACCGGGTACTTGGGGGCCGGAAAGACAACGCTTCTCAGGCGGATGCTTACCGCGCCTGGCGGTAGGCGCTATGCAGTCATCGTCAACGAATTTGCAGAGCTTGGGATCGACTCAGAGCTGATTGAGAACAGAGATGAGCAGGTCATTCAGCTCAGCAACGGATGCCTGTGCTGTTCTGTTCGCGGCGATCTTTTGCACAGTCTAGAAATCTTGCTCGAGAAGGGTGGGTTCGATGCCCTCGTCATCGAGACAACAGGATTGGCCAACCCAGCACCAATAGCTCAAACCTTCATGCTCGATGATGATTTGAACGACGACCTGGTATTGGATTCAGTGGTGTGTGTTGTCGATGGAGCACACATCGAAAGCTACTGGAAGCGGCACCCCGAGATCGTCCAGCAACTGGCGTTTGCGGATACGGTCTTGCTGAACAAAGTCGAGACGCTTACCGGAAGCCAGGCTGACGCCGTCGAAGGTCTCTTGCGCAGATTGAGCCCCCAAGCCGAACTCTTCCGAACACGCCATTGTGATCTGGACGTCTCCATACTCACCGGGCGTGGGTCTTTTACCCTGGAGACTCTTCGATTGGAAAATGGGGGGCAGTCAAAGCCCATTCTTCTCCACCGTCATGATGACGAAGTTGTGAGCGTTTCTCTGACGACTGAGAAGGAAGTTGTACCAGACCGATTCATGGGGTTCATCCAGACCCTGCAGCGCGAGTACGGTGAAGACCTTCTTCGATACAAAGGGATTTTGGCTTTTACCAATGAGCCGCGCCGCTTCGTATTTCAAGGTGTTCAGGCGATGGCTGACGGTGACGTCCAGCGGCTTTGGGCTGACGGCGAGCCACGTGTTAGCAAGCTCGTCTTCATTGGCCGCAATCTTGAATCTGAAGCGCTACGCAGCTCATTTGAAGCCTGCCTTCGTTAACTCCGTACTCCACTCTTAGGCGACCAATAACAATATGCCTTTCAACACAATCGAAGAAATCATCGATGACTTTCGTCAGGGCAAGCTTGTCCTGCTGGTGGATGACGAAGACCGGGAAAACGAAGGTGATCTGCTGATCGCTGCTGAAAAATGTACTCCAGACATCATCAATTTCATGGCACGAGAAGCGCGAGGTCTCATCTGCCTTACTCTGACTGATGATCATTGTGTCCGCTTGGGCCTGGAGCAGATGGTGCCCAGTAATCGGGGCGCCTTCACGACCGCTTTTACAGTCTCGATTGAGGCTGCCCACGGTGTCACGACGGGTATCTCGGCAGCAGATCGAGCTCACACCGTTTTAACTGCTGTGCGTCCTGACTCTACCGCTGATGATCTAGTCCAGCCTGGCCATATTTTTCCTTTACGAGCCCGTGAGGGAGGTGTGCTTACAAGGGCTGGCCATACCGAGGCGGGGTGTGACCTTGCGCGCTTGGCCGGACTGACGCCTGCCTCCGTAATTGTGGAAGTGATGAACGATGATGGGAGCATGGCGCGCCGAGGTGATCTTGAAGCATTCGCCGAGAGGCATGGCATCAAAATCGGAACTATCGCTGACCTGATCCATCACCGCCTGACGACCGAGCGCACGGTTGTGCGTATCGGCGAGCGGGAATTACCAACGGTACATGGCACCTTTCGCTTGGTGACCTATGAGGACGTCATAGAGGGTGGTGTTCACATGGCCATGGTCATGGGGCGATTACATGGCGATGAACCCACTTTGGTGAGAGTGCATGCCATAGATCCTCTATGCGACCTGGTTGGAGCCGAATGCACCATCCCCAGTAGCTGGACGCTATGGGGGGCTTTGGAGAAAGTCGCTTCGGTAGGGCATGGTGTAGTGGTGATACTCGCCACACATGAAACGTCTCAAGCTTTGCTTGAGCGTGTGCCTCAATTAACCACGCCTAGTCGTAAATGCCAGCGGGCTCTTTCCCGCACTTATGCTGAGCTAGGCACGGGGGCTCAGATTTTGCAGGATCTGGGGGTAAAGAAAATTCGGAATATGGGCTCTCCCGCTAAGTTCATCGGTTTGGCAGGATATGACCTGGAAGTTGTCGAGATCTTACCGGCTGAAGGTGTAGTTTAACGCTTGCCCAAACTGGGAGGGGGTGGATAATACGACGATTCGCCTCCTTGACCGCATCGACATGAATACAGCTGATCTGAATGAAGCGCCCGCTGTAACTCGCCTCCATCCGAATGGCCATGGCCCGCTTTCAGAGCAGCCCTTGTCAGCTACCGACCGGGAGATTATTGCCCACCTCCAAGAGGATGGTCGTCGACCTTTTGTGGCCATAGCACGCGAGCTGGATATTTCTGAGCGCACCGTGCGTAACAGAGTGCACCAGCTCCTTGAGCAGAATGTTATCCAGATCGTTGCTCTGACAGACCCTGCTTCCCTGGGCTATCAAGCAGGGGCTTTGGTGGGCATTACCCTTGATCTCAGCTCCCCGGTTTCCGACGTTGCGGAATCTCTGATAGGCCTCGCTGACGTCGATTATGTCGTCACCACGACGGGTCGTTTCTCGCTCTTCGTGGAGATCATTTGCTCTGACATGGCCCGCATGCAGTACGTCCTCGATCATGAGGTCGCTGTACTGAAGGGGGTCAAAGGGATCGAGGTTTTTCCTTACTACAGCGTGTTCTACCAGAGAGCGCAGTTCTTCGGTCGCGCTCCTGCGGTTCAGTCCCAGGGAGTTTTGAGCAAGGAAATGGACGATGTGGACAGGAAGATCGTCCATGAACTGAGCTTTGATGGTCGGGCGCCATTGAAAAACATCGCAAACGCTTTAGATATTTCCGAGTCCCAGGTGCGGGGGCGTTTGAATGCTTTGCTCGAATCTGGGCTGCTCAACATCATGGCCATCACCAGCCCCATGAACTTGGAAAATCGAGCTCTTGCTTGGGTAGCGGTGACTGTTCGTCCAGGTGTTCGGGTAAAGGACGTAGCTGACCGTCTGCGCGGCTTTGAGAAGGTTTCTTACATCACCATATGCGCCGGTCGATTCGACCTGTTTGTCGAGGTGGTATGCGAATCTAGGATCGCGCTTTTCGACCTGATCGATGACAAGCTTCGGATGGTTGAAGGGATCGAGCGCATTGAGAGTTTCCCATACATCGATCTGCTCTATAAGCGCTTGGGCCCTGGCCGCTCCTGAAAAAAAGCCGACCTGGTAGTCGGCTAAAGAGGATGAAGCGGTGCCCAACGAGGCTGAGCTGACGCCATCATGTAGACGGCGTCACTCGAGGATCAGTTGCAGTTCGTCCAGACTGTCTTGGTCTGAAGGAATTTTTCGATGCCTTCAGCGCCATTGTCACGACCATACCCGGACTGCTTGAAGCCACCCCATGGTGCAGCGCAATCGAAGTTTCCGTAAGTATTGATCCACACAGTACCAGCCTGGAGTGCTGCGGCTACCTTATGTGCCTTGCCTACGTCGCGTGTCCATACGCCAGCTGACAGACCAAAGCCGGTGTTGTTCGCTCGGGTGGTGAGCTCGTCAATCGATTCGAATGTTTGAACTACCAGGACGGGGCCGAAAATTTCATCGGCTACCACTTCCTGATTGTCGGACGCATTCAACAGGATCGTTGGCTCAAGAAAGTGGCCATCAGAGAGAGCCCCACCCGCTTTTTTGCCACCCATGACGCATTCGATCCCATCAGCTTTGGCGCGCTCGACAAATCCGCTGACCCTGGCGAACTGATCTGCAGAGATCAATGGGCCCAGAGAGGTGTCTGGCGAGAGACCGTGGCCAACTTTCAGCTTTGCGGTTTCCGCCATTACGGTTTCCAGGACGCGTTCGTAAACCTTGCGCTCCACCATCAAGCGGGAACCTGCAGCGCAGACTTGGCCTGAGTAGAAGAAGATGGCCATTGCTGCGGATGCGGCAGCTTGATCGAGGTCGGCGTCGGCGAAGATTACGTTCGGGTTCTTGCCCCCAAGCTCCATGGAGACGTGTTTGAGATCGCTGGCCGCAGTTCGGACAATGTGTTTGCCAACTGCCTCGGAGCCAGTGAAAGCGATTTTCGCAATGCCTGGGTGTTCGACTAGCGCCTGGCCGGCAACCTTGCCAAAGCCTGGGAGGACATTCAGAACGCCAGGAGGCAGGCCCGCCTCAATTGCCAGCTTGGCGAGATACAGCGCCGAGAGAGGCGTTTGCTCTGCAGGCTTGAGCACGACAGTGCAACCAGCAGCCAGTGCGGGTGCAAGCTTGAAGCAAGCCTGGCAGAGCGGGAAGTTCCACGGCACGATTGCAGCGATGACCCCGAGAGGCTCGCGGCGAGTGTAGACGTGCATATCTGGCGCGCTCACCGGGATCGTCTGGCCATGGAGCTTCGTCGGCCAGCCGGCGTTGTAGCGAAGCGCCCCGATGGACAGCTCGATGTCCACCGCTCGAATTTGCGCAGCAGGCTTGCCGCTATCCAGGCTCTCAATTTGGGCCAAATCATCGCCGTGCTTTTCTATGAGGTCGGCGAGCCTGCGAATCACAGCCTCACGTTCAGATGGCAGCATTTTAGCCCACGGCCCGACCAGCGCACGGTTGGCAGAAGCGACTGCCACCTCCACATCGGCAATACCAGCTTCGGATACATTCGCGATCAGCTGACTGGTAGCCGGGTCATACGTTGGGAACACCTTACCTTCGCAAGCTTCTACGAACTGATTGTCGATCATCAGTTTCATTGGCTGCTTCAGAAAGGCCTGAACATTCGCGCTCAGGTGCTTCAAAGGATCCAGTGGTAGATTCATAGCAAGGCCTCGCGTTAGTTGTTCTTAAAAGCTTTCGAATTCGCAGGTGTAGATCTGGCAGCCACCGCTGGCGAAGTTCGAGACGTCCTCCACGGCTGCAACACCAGCCAGGGAGCTCAGCGATGCGTCCATCTCTTCTTGGTTGCGGAAACTCAGTACCGCAATTGCATGCCAGTCTTCTGGGGCGGTTGCAGTGCTGGTAATACTGGCCTCGAACTTCGCGAGATTCGGCATTTGCTTCACCAGCGGTACATGCACTTCCCGGTAGTGACGTTCGAACGCTTGGGTATCCGCAGGCGTCCCGTAAACCACTACCACCTGCTTCATACCGGCGCTCCAGCAGGTACGGCGAACATTTTCCTGCGATGGTAGAGAAGCGGTGTCTGCTGGTTGTTGTGGTCGATGTGGCGGATGTGCCCGGTCACGATGAGATGGTCACCACCCGGCAGAACCTCTGCTACCTCACAGGCCAAAGCGCATGCCGCGTCACAAATCGTGGGAAGGCCGAGCTCTCCGCGTTTCCATTCAATGCCCTCAAACTTGTCGGCGCACTTTCCTGCGAACAACATCGCCAAATCTTGTTGACCTTCGCCAAGGACATGGATCAGGAAAGGCTTGCCCTGAGTGAGGCATTCGAGGGTTTTGGATTTGCGATCAAAGCAGGCCAGCATCATGGGAGGAGACGCCGACAGAGATGAGACCGCCGAGAGGGTCGCCCCAACAGGACGGCCCTCATCGTCCCAGGTAGTGATGATCGTGACTGCTGCTGGGAAGTCGGCCATAGCCTCTTTGAAGATCTGCACGTCGATCTCTGGCGCCTCGATAGGCGCTTTCATCTGCACCTGGCTCATTTGGCACCTTCATTAATGACGGGCATAACTTCCCGACCGATCAGTTCGATGGAGCGCATGATGTCTTCATGAGGGATGCCATCGATTCGGAGCAGGATTTCGTCGATGCCCATCTGCTGCAGCTTGCGAATGCGCTTAATGAAGTCGTCTGGATCGCCGACCATCACGGACGGTGTTTCCGAAACGAGGAAGTCCATGTCGCCCTCGTGATCGAGCAGGCGAAGCATTCGACCATCCAGGTACTCATACGACCCTTTTTTGCCGAGCGGGGCGTAGAGGTCGATGATGAATTTGAAGTAGCTGGTGGTGACGTCGCGAGCGATATCAATTGCTCGAGCTCGAGTGGTATCGCAGAACGCAGTGGCGACGTAGAGGCCTGCTTGCTCGGTACGACGCGGTACGGAGCTCTTGTGCGTGGCCAGGCCCGCACGATAGGCGTCGATACACTCCTGGAGGTAATCAAAGCCGAAGTAGTTTTCGAAACTGAGCACGCCAATCCCACGCTCGCCGGCATTGCTGTGCGTCTGCACGCTGGAGGCCGATACGTAGATTGGCGGGTGCGGGGTTTGAACCGGGCGTGGAACTACGGTGCGGGGTGGGATGCTCCAGATCGGGCCTTCATGCTGCAGCGTTTCGTCTGCGAAGGCTTTGATGAGCACTTCCATACCATCTTCCCACTGCGCACGAGTGGTGCTCGGGTCAACGCCGAATGCTTCAAGAGTAACGAGGTTGTTCGAACGCGCGGTGGCGATTTCTGCTCGGCCATTGGAGACAATGTCCAAGGTCGAGGTTCGTTCAGCGACGAGGATTGGGTGGTTCCACTGCAGCATCACTGCACACATGGTGCGCAATTTGATGTCCTTGGTCTGTGCGGCGATAGCTGCGTACAGCACCTCAGGCGCGGACACAGTGAATTTCGGTGGGTTGAAGTGCTGCTCAGAGGTGCCCCAGGCATAGAAGCCGAGCTTATCCGCGAGGCAGGCCTCGGCGATCATTTCCTGATAGCGCTGCGGAACGCTGACGCCTTGGATGGTTTCGCCTTCTTGCAACAGACTGATCTTCATTTTTTGACTCCCGCTGGGCTATTGTTTTCCGGTTTCCGCAGACTAACCCCGAGCAAGCGTCGTTTTCAAGCGGTTTGTAGTGTCATATTTGTCGTCTTTGGTTTTTTTCGGCTGAGCGGTACGCTCATCCAGCCAGCGGATCACCGGAAAAGACCGAATGTCGATTTGAAAGGTAGGGGGCTGCTGGGCGCTGGCGTTTGGAGCTGAGTACCGGTCTGCGTCACACCCGGAAGGCAGAGGGGTCTAGGTCGCTGCATGCGGCAGAAAATCGAGACATGCCTACCCAAGACACGAGTAGAGTTCATTCGCTACATACAAGGACGCGAGATCATAGGGCGATGGTGATTAGTACCGCCGATCCGAGGTGCGACAAACTGTGGTGGACACCTGGGCTCACCGATTACCTGAAAAGGATAGGGCGCTTTTCCACCGCCCCTGACTTTGGGAGTTCAGCATGAAAGCCATCGTTTACAACGGCCCACGTGACGTCGCGGTCAAGGATGTTCCTGACGCGAAAATCGAGAAGCCCACCGACGTTCTGGTGCGGATCAGTGTCAGGACAGGCATGTTTAACCCCGCCGAGGCCAAGTACGCGAATGGTGTGATTGTTGAGCTGCCGTACCCCACCGATGACACTCGCCTGCTCACAAGGGCCGCCCTGGAGGGCGTAGAGCGCGTTTACCGTGAAGGCTTTCGATACAGCAAGGCGGAGGTACTGCTTCTCGACCTGAGCCAGCGTGGGGAAATTACGGGTGATCTGTTCGCAGCAGCTCAACCGGTGGCCAGTGAAAAACTCATGGGGGTTCTGGACACCGTGAACGCCCGCTGGGGACGCGGCACCATGCGCCTGGCCAATGTGCCGGTCGATCCATCCTAGGGCATGCGCAGGGAAATGATGAGCCAGAGTTTTACCACCAACATGAATGAACTCTGGACGGTTTACTGCAAATAAATCTCATTTTTTTGTTAATGCTTGAAGTGGAATACTATTGAGTATTGAGATCAATTTATTTCTGAGGTATAGCAGGCTTCCAACTTGGTCGCCCCACTGGGACTTATTTAAGCTGAAAATATTAGTAAATTCTAAAATGCTGCTTTTCATTTCTTCGCTTAGATCTTTATGGAAAGGCGCGCCTTTCGCGGATAACTTGCTGAGCTGCTGCCTGAAGACCATCTTTCGATGAGGTGGTTCTACGCCTCTAGTAGTGGCCTGCGCCAGAATATCACATATATCGAAGGCACTTGAGCTGTGCCCCCTAGCTAGGTCTTCAATATCAGCAGCCGTGCAATAGAAAATATCATCTAAATCAAGTGGGCTGGTGGGGAAGTTATCAGCAACCCATTTTGGTAGATCTTTATCTACATGCTCTGCTATCCAGCGCCCGCCGTAAATTCCGAAATCTTCGTGAGTGACTACTAGGAGACTAAACTTCTTGCCCTTGAAATCTTCAGTGGATGCAAGGTGGAATGCTGTTTCTATACCTTGTTTGATACCTTTGATGAAGCTCGGCCTAAGATTGCGCTCTAGAACCTCAGCGGATGCTGAAGTTTTAACCACAGAGCTAGGCTCAACCGCTTTGCTTTCAAAAAGTATTACCCTGTCATTAGAGACAGCTAGGTAATCCACTATTTTTCCTTTGATCCCGTGTCGGCTGTAGAACTGAGAGATCTCTTGGCTTTCGCTCCATATTTCCATGCCTGTAGTGCGAAGAAGCGTCTGAAGGTAACCTTCGAAATCCTTACCAAACTGGTCTTTGTGAGTTGGTATTGTTTTGAGAAACACAGGCACAAACTCAGTAATCGATATCAGAAACAGCTGTATATCAATTATCAATAACTGCTCGCCATTTATTAGTATCGGCCTAAACCTGATCGGCGTGTCTTGAAAATATTCACTGGGGTAAATGTCATCTAAGTTATGCTGACGCATAAATATTGCAAGGTCACATGTGCGAATGCCAAGTAATTGAAAATAGCTAGCCACTTGTAAAGGAGGAATTGCCGGGCATAACTTATGGAGGAGCTCTGCTAGATTTATCTCTAAAGCCGTGGCTTTGTGTCCTTGCGTTCTAAGTAGTAAGAAAATCGTAATGGCGTAGAAATTATCGAGAGATAGACCGGTAATCTCTTTAAATTTTTGCCCATACCATGGATTCGATTTTTGGAACAAAAGCCGCTGTCTGAACATTGTCAAAAGCGTATAGCTCTCACCCTTTTGATACCACATTTGCTGAAGAAGCATTGGCCTTAGATTTAGCTCTAAATCGCCTTCATCAAGCTGCGCAGCATCAGCTTGGAATGAATAAAGTCTATTCATAAGGGCGACTAGCTGCCCTTTATTCATTTTGCGACGCCCGCTTTCACCCTGCAGTGCGAGCTTAAGGAAAAACAATTGCAGCCATGGCATACGTCTTAGGGTGTCAATATCACCACCCTTGTTCGAAATCAGAACACTCAGAAACGCCTCAATAATTGAAAAATGCTCAAATTGAGATAACTCCTGTTTCAGTTTTTCGATCTTCAGTGCGTAACTAGCTTTATTGTTCATGAACACTCTCTGCCTCTTATAGTTTAACCGCTTGACGCCTGTGCAGTTATTCAAGGTCTCTTGTCCATAAATTCACCACGACTGATCAGCCAACCATTTCCGGCTGATTCCTTGAAGATAGAGAACCCCTGGCAGTTCGGAACATGGTTCGCGATCTCGTACTGACGCCAATCCAGCATTGCTCCACTGTCGATCTCTTGAGGTCTCTTCTCGAGAAGCCAGCGCACGGTGTTCATGACCTGCCCATGCGAAAACACAACGATATCAGTGGACGGCTGCTCCGCCAGCCGTTTGAGAAATGCCTGAACCCTGGTCACTAGATCGATGAAGGACTCAGCACCTTCACCGTCCGAAAAGGCAGGGTCTGCTCTCTCCCAGTAAGCCTCGACCCAACCCCGCCGCTCCGCGAGCGTCGTGTCCCCGCAACGTGCGGGTGCCAGGTAGGTGAATTCGTGAACCGGCCACGTTTCGAAAGCTGCATCTGGATAGATGGCCGCAGTGGCCTGCGCGGTTGTCTGGGCGCGTAGGAACGGTGAGGCCAGGATGAGACCTGGGGTGCAGGTGATCGACTGAGCGACCGCACGGGCTTGCTCAAGACCTTTTGCCGTCAAAGGGATGCTCGCGTGATCCCTGGTAGGCTCACCAGCGTTGGCGGCGCGCTCACCATGGCGTATCAGCCTGACGTTCTTCATGGACTATTCTTCCCTGGCTCATGTTGCTTGGATTGCGCCATGCTGGCATGGCACCGTGTGGGATAGCCATGGCGAAAGGAAGAGACCGTGAAAAGAGATCTGAGCAAGGTGCTCATGCCCGACCACCCGCTGTACATTGAGGCTGTGGAAGCGCTGAAGGTCTACCATCACGCCGAGGCTGATGGAGTTGTGGGCAAGGAGCTGGAGCGCTTGCGGTTGATGGCTGAGCATCACTTCCAGGCGGTCACCGACTACCAGTTGCACGCCTTGGGCGGGCCGGCTGCGAAAGGCCATTAGCATCTGGTTCACCGGAAATCGGTCTCCGTGAAGGTGCAAAATTCGCACATTTCTCCCTACAATACATTAGTCGATTCGGCTGATAGATCGGTAGGTGGACAAGGTGACTCGTGGTATTCGAATAGCCCCTGAGAAAGCGCCCTCAGGAGCTTATGATCAGAAGATGGCTCGCCAACGCCCTGCATTCTTGAATCAAGATACGCTCGATACCATTGCTCGCGAGCATCAGCTTCATTTCCAGAAGCTGAGTGAAGGACTTCAGCTTGATGTGCGCTCGAAGGCCAGTAAATTCGATGAAGCCTAGCGATGCGATCCGTGGCAAAGAAGGAGCCATAAAGCGCCTGGTCGAATCCTACGGCTTCGTGTCACCGCAGCTGTTTGGTTCGACCGCGAGGGGTGATGATCATGAAGGCAGCGACCTCGACATTCTCGCCACCATTCCCTCCAGCATGTCCGGAACAATATCGCTGTTCGACATCGCCGAGCTCGAAGATGAGCTTCAAGCCCTCGTGGGTGTGCCGGTCGATTTCCACGTCCACAACAACATGCCCGAGCACCTCAGGCCATCCATCGAGCAGGAAATGGTTACGCTCTAGCTGTGAACATGCCTGCGATGATCCTCGAGTCCAGCAGGGCGTGGTGAGGAGTTTCTTCCCCATCATTCATCGCTGCCAAGGTCGTGGCATCAGTGGGGAAGTTCCTGACATTCCTAGGCCACTTCCCATCGTCATAAGCGAGCTCGCAAAACAGCTCCCAGTCGTAGATAGGTGCGTCGGTGACAACCTCAAGTTCTTCGTCGTAGGTTGCCAAGAACCGTAGGAGCGCCGACCTTGCCTCCTTGATCGGCATGGCGTACTCACCGCCCCAAAGCTGTGGCAGCACGATCTCCTTCACGAACTCGCTGCAGTCCTCTTCTCCCCACGCGTCTATCACTTCCACGTAGAATTCCCGGCCATCCTCGGCGACCAGCGCCAAGGAAATCAGCTTGGCCTGTTGGCTGAGCTGCGTGAATTCACAATCAAGAAAGAGCCTCATGCTGTTGGAACCTCTGCAATGACTAGGGCCCGCCTGAGGCGTCTCAGGAAGGTTGCCTATGGGAAATCGCCTTGGCGTATCTCGGCCCCGAAAAGCTGTTGTAAACGATTGTAGAACTGTGGGACGGTGCCAGCCCTCCCACGAGGCCGACCGTCGAGCACCTGTCGACCGACACGCCACCTGCAGACATCGTGAATATACTGAAACTTGCCCAGGTGCGGGTCGGGGCCCTCGTTCTAGATCGCATGCCTCTCCCAGGTGTTGTCACTCTGTACACCCGGCACGCAAGCGACCTTGCCGATGGCATCATGGCACGGCTGTCGAGAGATGAGCTCACGAGAGCTATGAGGGGGTCGCAGTTAGAAGTCGAACTTGGCCTGTGACGTGCACCTCCGGCATGGAGAAATGATGTGACGATTGATCATCGACTGCGGGGGTTGGAGATCTCGAGGCGCAGAGCCCTGTGGGCGCTTGCCGACCTTCAGCCTGGAGACGCTCGCGCTGAAAAGGTGCTGACTGAACTCGACGAGGTTGAACAGGCCCTGCTGAGCGTCGTGGGCGATCATCAGATCTCGACACTGGAGCTCGTCGATGTCGTCATCACGAAGCATCACAAAGGCGTTCAGTTGGTTGCCGAGGACAGCATTCCCGAGCCATGGCTGCAGCGCTTCCTAGTGGCTAGTGTTGGATCTACCCGCCTAGCAGAAGGGCCCTATCTGCGCGACTTCGAGAAATTCTTGGAGATGTGGCACCAGGAGCTTGAGCACTTGAACGCCCATCGGACTCATAGATCTAGTGGAAGATCGTGATGAAGAGAACGATCCTGGGCATGGCCGAGGCCGGCGAGCCGCTCTTGCATCAAGCTCTCCAGGCCATCCGAGCTCATCAGAAGGCTGTGGATGAAGGGCGACCAGCCGAGGAGATCGAAAGGCTCCGTTTCGAGGCTGACCACCTATATCAAACCGTGATCGACTACCAATTGCACAAGGCCGGCACGCTCGGAAAGACCGCGCACTAATTTCCCGGGGCCAGTCCAAAGAAGTCAGCAGCGTTCGGGCGGTACGAGCTTCCATACCGGCCTGCTGCTTTTCTTTCTCCAAAATGGGTGGCCCTGGTTCATAAACTGCCTAAGTCTTCTGAAACTCCGCTATTGCGAAGTGGTCACTCAGAGAGAGTTTTGAAGCTCAGCTAAAACATCCGATGATTGATTTACCATATGCTGGCTAACTTTTGGGTCTGCGCCATGGATGATAGCGTTTCGCAGTGAAATTAGCTCCTTGAGCTTATTAAGTAAATCTATCGATATCTTCTTGCTTTGAAACAGGAATGCAGCTCTACGACTATTGGGCACGCGCGTATTGTACCCGCCAAGCCCTGGCACAGACATCTCTATGCTTTCAATGCCGCTTGCTGATGCCAGTAGGCCTTCAATCTGATTGTAGTTTCTGATGAACTCCTCAAGATTTCCGTTTCTTTCCCCTGCTTGGTCTTTGGGGTCAATTTCGTTTTGAAGTGCGAGGCTGGCAGATTGAAGGCCGTCAGGCTCAACGATATCTACTACGAAAAAGGAAATGGTTATAAATGATACGGCAAAAAGCGATTGAGCAAGGTTTAGTAGGATGGTGAGTAGCCAAGTGTTGCTGGAATTTTGGTAGGCGAATACTAAGCTGGTAAATAGCATTGTAAACATTACCAGTCCAGTGATTAGAGCTAGCTGCTGAAAATACCTACGTTCGAGCTTTGCAACTGGCTCCGCACGTGTGGCGTCAGCTCTGGCCTCGCGACTGAGGTCGCCTCGAAAGAATATATATCCTGTTAGTGTTAACCCGTAGACGGCGGCTAGAACCTGCGCTGACGTCGAATACAGATACATTATCTGGTTTTCGGAAATTGTAATGATGGCACGATTGACGCCAAAATACATAGAGACGGAGCATGCCAAAAACAATGTCCCAAGGACAATCGAGAATACAACTCTGTTGGAAATCGAATTGAGCCGCATGTTACTTCCTTGATAGTTATCCGTAGACCGATTTACGTGTGCTAGCAGTCGACCAATGAAACCGCAGCCGCCTTTGGGTGGGGTGTCATTATGCCACTATTGCGTGGTGCGGGCGAATAACAACCGCATGTAGCTGCGCAAAGCAGGATTGCTCGGAAATAGGGCCCAATTCGCAAGCGAATGGTGCCTGTGCACGATTCGTCCCAAGAAAAGGCTACTCTACAGTGGGAGTGATCTGCTGCATGGAGAGACTTGGCGTCTGCATACTCTGGACGCATTCATAGGTGCCCGCTGTCTCTATCCCCAAGTTGGCCATGGCTACGCGAATGCTGGAGACCTTAGACGTGGCTGCTACCAGGACAGCTCGTCGCACTTGTGCGTGGATGGCATCGTTCAAGGTCACTGCTGCGCCCAGCGAGCACACGCTTCCCCTCACGGCTTCCTCATCCAGCCTCCAACGTTTCCCCTGAGTCTCGACCATCAGGCCTCGGTCATCAGTAGAGATGATTCGGGTATAGGTAACCTTCTTCGGAGTAGCTTCCTTCAGAAGGATTCGATCCCCCTTGAAGTAGGTGTCAGTCGAGGTGATCAACGCCGTAGCTGCTCGATTTCTCCTGACCCGGTAATTGATCTGCATGGCTAGCTGCAAGCTGTCACAGATGGCGACTAGGTTGGGATCCGCATTGAGGGCTGCAACGGCTGCATCCAAACCTTCTCCATTGGGCCTTTCGTGGCAGAGGTCATGGACATCATTTTTTAGAGTGTCAGACGGGTAGTAGCTCTGAAGCTGCTTCGTGATGAGGCTATTCAGGCTATCCGAGATAGCGGTTGATTCGTTGTGTAAGAACACGATCCGGTCAGTGGAGTTAAAGCGCTGTAGGAGGAGGCTCAAGTCGACGGCGGAGTACCACTGAAAATCCCACACAAAGAACGTCCGAAATCTCCCTTCCGTATTAATGGACTCCCAATGTGCAGTCTGAGCCTCAGTCACTGCGTGGCCATACGAGCTTTGATACAGGACTGTGGGTTCGGCTGCGCCAAGGGTCTGGAGGATTGAGGAAAGCTCATCGCAGAAAGCAGAAGCAGTGAGGCTACTAGAGTGGCTAACTATGGAAATCCTGGCATTGATCGCTGTGACCACTTGGGAGTGATGATCGGAACCATCCAAAACTCCGTACATGCTCGAGAAACGGACGAAAGCGAAGTCGATCTCCCGATCTGAATACGTAGGGAAGAAGTCGTTGCTCAGCCTCTGAAGCTCAGATCGAATTGAGCTTTGAATGAGGTGCTGGCCTAGCAACTGGCAGTGTTCAGGTGTGCTTACCACCATGTTATGCTCAATCGACTTGGAGAGAGCAGGTTCGAGCTCAACAGGGATGTCACCGATGCTCAGCAAGGTGTCTCCCCGCAAGGCTTTGCTTTGCATCCAGTGGATCAGCCCCGCACATGCAGACCGCGCCAGCCCCTCTGCGATTGAGCCCTCAGGATAAGACTCAGGGGGGCGTAGGTAGGGTACTACCTGTGCATCCGTCTCCAGCAGAGATACGGCGTCGGAGGGACTGTGGGTGGAGCAAATAGACAAAGCCTCTGATTGGCGAAGTCCAGCCTTCATTAAAAATGCCAAAGCCTCAATAGCTTGAGGTTGAGATTGAAAATAATAAAAAATATAAGCGGCATGGAGTTCAGGAATGACAAATGACGCCGAGGATGGATCGTGCTCCAGTACCTGCAAAATAGGCGATATATCCTCCTTGGTGAGTTGCAAAAGTTTGGCTTTGGCACGCTGTGAAAGGTTCAAGCAAGGAATAAAGAAGTTATTTTTTACCAAGGCAGACCAGTGTGTATAAGACATAGGTGATGGTGAAAACAGAATTGCTCCATTCATTCGGTTGATGCTGTAAAGCCTACCGACCAATACTGGTATGTTTAGTGCTGTCTCAGCGACGCGAAACGTCTCCCGTCGCTTGTTCCATGTTGAAATTCCTTTGATTACCACCTGGCCGTCAAGGCGATAGATTACGCTAGTAATAAGATAGGAGGCCATGATTAACCTACCACTATGCGTTCATTGTAAAGGTCGTTCCACCGCTTCTGCTGCTTGAGTAATTCACGCTTAAGCTGTTCTTTCTCCGCGAGTGCTTTGTGAAGAGCGACTGATACTTTCATGTTTTCATGCGCGGGCCTTTGCGTTGAACGTGGCAAAAGGTACGCTATATTATCATTGAGAATTTTCACGATTTCACGCAGCTCTATCGACCCGCGACCAGGATAAAAACTTTGCCTGGTCACACCGATAAATTGGCTGAGCCAAGTAAGGTTTATCTCATTGTTATGCATTTTTAGATCTCGGCCCTCCATGAGCATAATCGAAATCACTTGTTGTAGTTTAATTGCCTGCGGGCTCTGAAGTTGCAAGGCTTTTATCTTGTCCGCCACGCTCTTAGCGTCCATTTTTCCACTCCAGGTAAATTGCACACTTTTTCGCATCTGAAACTAACTCTTCGTCTTCCGAGAACGTTTCATAGTTATATAGCTCTCCGCCCTTGAATTTTAGGTTGTTTTGGCATTTAAGGATGTCGTTGACTAACATGCACAGAGTATCAATCTCGTATTTATTTGACGGCTGAGTGTTTGATGATGGGGTGTTTATTAGACTTGGCAGCAAGTGCAGTTTGCTGCTAGGCTTTTTTAATTCGTTTTCAAGGATTGCAACTTTTCTTTTGAGCTCCACATTTTTAATTTGCAAGGCTTCTAGGGTGTTGTATTCGGTTTTGGGTGTGTTGTCTTGGGAGACCAATAGGTGTAGGTACTTGTTCAGAACTTCTCGATGCTTTCCTTCCTTTTTTCTGAATACTGATGGATCTAAGTCAATCTGGTTGCCAATATAGATGGTTAATTTATTTAGTGATTGGAATGGCTCGCATTTTTCTTCTACGAGTGTGGCTAGGCACGCCTCTATGTTCGCAAGAGTGTTAGCAAGCTCGGCGGCTTTATAAATAGCAGCGTTGGATTTCTTCTTCACTGCATAGCCCCTGTAATATTCAGCGTGTTGGAATTGATCCTCTCCGCGATGTCAGCAATAGTAAGGTTCATGGTTTTCATGATGGATAGCACTTGCCCTGCGTATTTGTCACGCTTGGCGCCTTGTGCTAGAGAAATCTTGAGCAAATCCTGATTTTTAGCAACTTTTTCAATCATGTAGGGATAGTTTGGCGACGAAAATTGGGGGAACTCCTGGCTGTCCAGTAGTTGGGCAATAACCAGTTGTGCTGGATCATCCATATCAACCTGATGTGCTTGATAGCTCTTAAGGTCTCGCATCCTGGTGATCAGCCCGGAGTTGTCATCCTGCTCCAATCGCGCTTTAAGTGTCTGGTTTATAAGCCAGTAACTAGAGAGTTCAAGCTTCGTGACCGTGAGTTCGTGATGGACTGCCTCAATTTCTGCACGGCAAGCCTTGCTGGTCTTCAAACCTTTGAGCTTAATTACAAGATTCTCTGATTCCCCCGCTAGCTTTCGTATCAGGCAGTTGATGGCGGGAAGGTGGTCAATGCCGAAAGCTGCGATTGGACAAAGGCCACATATACGACTCTTGCCGGTGAAAGCGATCAATTCTTTTGGACAGTTCCCATTCCGTAGGCACACACAATTTGAATAGAAGCCTACATCCGGGTCTTTATCGGTCGCAATGACCTGCATACCAGTTTGCACCTGTTCGATCATCGAAGAGGTTACACTGATAAAACTTTGATCATTAGATAGCTTTTGGCGATCTACATGCCACCCCGTCGTGATTGAGTTTTTGGGTTCGTAGGCGTTGGCATGTGTAGGATTAAGTTGTGACCAAGCGCTCCGCATCACATGGTAATTAGACTCGGCGATGGCTTGGGTCGACTCCGCGATGCTAGGTGAGGTGTAGTAGTCGGTGGTGTAAGGATTTTTGTGGGCTACCTGGCGTTGGACAATGCTGACATGCAAGTGGCCATAAATTCTCTGATGCGAAATCCATGTTGCCCTCAAGGCATGGGGTGTATGTACCGAAAGCATTTTACCGTTTTTGTTGTAAGTTACGAACTGATGTTGCCGGGCAGCTGGTACTAGATCGTTATAAAGGTTTTGAATGCCAAACAGAATCTGTGTCCATTTTTCTGAATATGATGCATCTGAGAAAGGCAGGCCCTTAGTGCTAAATGGACTCCTAAACAAAGGGAAAATTTCCCCATATCCCTTTGGGTCTTTCACATCATTTTCGTAATAGGTTGGTAACATCGGAGAATGGAATACATGCAGCTGGAATTTCCTTTCCTCGATAAGAGAGTCCATAACGCTCTGTGGAACTACCACGGGACGATCTTGGCCATCCTTGTCGGTGTTTACATACAGGATGCAAGAATCAAAGACCCGCATCTCAGGCGGAGCCAAAAGTTTATCGAAGGTATGAATATCAAGCCATTGACAGTTCTGAAGCCTCAGGCCTGCGTGTAAAGCGATGTTCAACATCCTGACTAAACTTAGCCAAGGCATCATGACCTCAGTCGTTCCGCAACCGTAGATTCCCGGATACCAAGCATACGCATTGATTACCGTCGGGACTGGAATGCTGAGAACGTCTGTTTCGTCGTCTGGGTTTTTGATACGTATAGTTTGCTCGATTCCAATCTCTGACAGGTTAATCCATTTGGACTCTTTAATTTGTAGAAGTCGCTCGCCGCGCAGTTGACCCGAAAGTATTTTTTTCTGAATGGCCAAGCCTACTACATCCAATACCTCTACATAGGATTTGGCAATTACAGTGGAGTCGATAGGCAGTACAACCTTGTCGGTTTGACCGCGAGCCCCACTGCCATCAGAGTCAAGATGATGATTGACAGGATTAGGGAACCAGCCCGCGACGACCTGCTCACCATTATGCCTGATGAATTTATGGTCAGTTGAAATCACTTCGAAAAAGGTATGGGTGTCTTTTATGAACTTGGCTTTAGTTTTTCGAGAGTGGCAAAGCTCATAATATTCCGTCAGGGTCATTGGCAGGCTAGTGCCTGCTATGGGGAGCTGCTGGCCTAGTCCGAATAAATCAAACTCAAAATCGTCTTCTGTTATAAGGGTTTTCCAGTAGAGCACGCGCTCAAATTCGTCGGGTCTGGTGGGGAAACGTAACATAGTGTCTGGATTGGCTTCAAACCACCAGGCGAGGTAGCAAAACAGGTAGTCGAAAAGAAAATAAAGAGCGTCGACTTTTTTGCGGAAATATCGTGTTGAATAGTTTTTTGAGTTTAAAACCGAAATATGGTATTTCGCTGCAGCTGCCCAATACGCACTTAGGGTCTCTACGTTTATATGTTCGCGACCAATATAAAATTGGTTGTTAAGCCAATCAAGGTTTTCTCTGGTGCGCCTTTTGGTCGGTGTTTGTATGGCTCTCTGCTCAATGCTCAGCTCATCAGATTTTGAAAGTTTTTCTGCAATGGTCTTGTCTTTCGCATTTTTTTTGACAATGCTGTTGTTGTGCTTCCACTCCTTTATATATGGGAGTCGAGCTTTTTCCCGTTCTTTGGGGGTCATGGCTAAGGCTTCTTCTGGGGTGAATGAGAAGTAAGCCTTGAATTCTTCATAAGTCATCGTGAACTCATGGGCTAAGTCCGATGATGTCGCCTTTGCATTGATGTATTGTTGATATTTTTCGAGGTAGAATGCCTGGTCGGAAGAAAGGATGTTCGGGTGTTTTGCGGCAAATATAGCGAGCCAAGAAAGATAACGAAAATCGTCTTTGTCTTTATTGGCGCAGGCGCTTATGTAAGGCGTAGCTTGCCATAGCTCGTCGAACTTGACGTCTCCAGGTTCAAGCCAGTTTGTACGATACTGGAATATTCGGGCTGCTCTCATGCACGTAGTTGAACCCTTCGCGAGAGATTGCACGAAACCTTCTGTAGCAGAGAGCAGCTCTCCATATTTGGTAACAATGCCTTCGGTGGTAAATGTGTAAGGCAGTGTTAAGCAACCCTTAGACCACAGAAGTGCAAGCATGGCCCTAAACGGAACACGAAGCCCCAGTGCATCTTCGATCATCACCGGATCCTGCCCTGTGATGGATGTATACAGCGCTTTAATCCTTGGGAGTTGGTCTTCGCGGGCTATGGCAAGGTCATAGATGTCGTTGAGTGTTTCGGGCGTGATTAATTTTGAATCAATTTGATCTTTTATTATAAAAAGTGCGAATCTGTTCCGGATCTGTCCGCTTCTGCTGTAAATGGCATTGTCGGCTTGGTTTTGATTTTTTTTGGGCGATGCGGCGCACACTTGGTCGAGTGCTGAATGTACTTCTTGATTGATGTCGACGCCCGGAGCAAGGATAATGTTCTCAGATGTGTTAATCACGCAGCCATCCTTGTCGAAAGTTCGTATGCAAGGTCGGCGTATACAGCCGACCTGATTTGGTCGATGTTCGGCTTCTTGCCCCACAGCGCTTTCATGCGCTCAGCTGCTTCAATCTCTGCAATGGTATTCTCTTCGCTGAGGCGAGCATATTTCTCCGTTGATCGAATGTCTTTGTGGCCCATCAATACTTTGATCTCAGATAGGGATAATCCGATTGTGTTTCGGCCAGGTAGGTAAACGAAGTTGCGTGCCCACACGCCATAGAAGTGCCTAAGACTATGGGACGTATATGGGTTTTGAGTAGCTGGCGATTTTGTGCCGAGGTCTACCTGTGCCTTCCTCAAGGCCCTATTGAGCTGTTTGTTCAAAGAGCTCATTGGCGCTGTATGGATTAAAGCCTCACCATATGTCGACCTTGAGCGGGAAATGAAGAGGTATTCGCTGTCCGTGGTTGGGCGGACTTCCAGATATTCGGCCAGTGAGTCAAAAAATATTGTTTTAAACGGTTCAAACATGACGATTGTCGCCAGCGTCCGGCCTTTGAAAGGTAGCGACTTCTCGAGTTTTTCCGCCGCTGGATTGCGGTGAAAGTTTGGGTCTTCGATTTTGATCGTTCGGCTTTCAATGTTGATATCGCACCTCCGAATCCCCCAGGCTTCGGAGTGACGTACACCACCAGCTGCAATCATCGCACTGACGCAACGATGCAATGGATCCTCGATGTTGTTTAGTAGATCAAGTACCCGCTCTGTGGGGAAGTGGCGGCTAACTTGAGAGTGCTTTACTTTTCCTCCGGGTAGCCCTCCACGCGTGTACTGATAGATATCTGATGGATTATTTCCGAACGTGAGTGAGTTGCTGGAGATGTTGTCTCGCTCAGCTTTATTCCTTTTCCTAGCATCCAGTTGTGGAAGTGAAGAAACTTCCAGAAATGCATCACTTTGAGTCAGGACTCGAAGTAAGGATTGCATATCCTTCAATTTGGCTTGGCTTGCATGGAGGAAGTGGTTGACCCCTGCTAAGTAAGTCGAGGCGCTACCATCTTTCACTGTTTTCCGCCCGAGCGATTTAGCTGCCTTACGAACGATAAAGTCTTGGCTATTGACACCTTTGGTCAAGAAGTTCCAGTACATGCTCATGGTCTGTTGTGCCAGCTCTGGGGGCATAGGGGAGCCGCCCATCACACCCGTTTCGTAGCAGTAGTCCATGAACCAGGCTACAGAGTGACAGTATTGATCTGGGGTATCAGGCCCGAAGGTATGCGCCACCTCACGTGAGAGGTGGTGGGAGTAGCAGTTGAACGCATCAATTGGTTTCCCTGTCTCGAGCTCGTAGAGGCGGAGAATGTCTGTCTTGACGAGGTACACATGCTTCACTTGATGGCCTCAGTCTTTGAGCGGTCTGGCCGGCTGAGAGCGCTGGAAGCGATGGCGGGGCTGTGGCCAAGAGATTTTCGGACAAAAACATTATGCATATATTGACACGATCAGCTTTTTGGAGTATAAAGTCGAGCCGCATTCTACACGCTTGATATAGTCAACCGTAATTCCAGTTTGGAATAGATCAATCTATTTCAATGTCTTTTTGCGATAAGCCTTAGGTTGGTCGTCAGCAGCCGAAGTGGTTTTGCTTCTTAAGCCTCTGCTTTGGGTTCATCCATGTAGCGCCCGCCCTGGTCGGGTTGGGGCTCGGCCGAATCTCCGCGCAATATGGCCTCTGGGGGTGAGCTTTAAGCTCGTGCTTGAAATCTATGACTGCCCGATCTCGTCGAACATCTCTCTGGGCTATTCAGTGGTCACTCATGCCTGCTGGCTGTGATCATTCGGCCAGGGCGATCTTCCTTTGGTCACACGTGAGAATGGTCAGTGCTGGAGATTGGGTGCTTAGGGAGCTAGAGGAAGGAATGGTTGCTTGAGGGGCTGCGGAGAGGAGTGCTCGAAAGTACTTACTGGCCGGAAGCCCGTACTTGCTGGGCCTGGCGGAGGGAGAGGGTGGAGCGGGTAGAGGGAATCGAACCCTCACCGATTGCTTGGGAAGCAATAGTTGTACCATTCAACTATACCCGCATCACGTCGCAGCTATGTTCACAGCCTAGAGTGTCCAATAAGAACCCTCAACTAAAGCTTGGGAAGCTTTCGTTTTGCCACTAAACTATACCCGCGTCTGCGCAGCACTTTTTACCAGAACCCTCAACGAATT
>Ga0302347_1001502_pt1 | contig 27866 bp, 21 predicted proteins | sample PhyWR1_FD_202178 | JGI IMG/M metagenome (GOLD analysis project Ga0302347, IMG submission 202178) | Leaf surface microbial communities from wheat plants in UC Gill Tract Community Farm, Albany, California, United States - DLSL W.R1 (v2)... | ecosystem: Host-associated > Plants > Phyllosphere >...
TAACTCCTGAGAAAAATCCGAACTACGGCGTGATCTGGACATTACGTCGCGTGCTGGCGGACTTTTCCGAAGCGCCATTTTATGGCAATGAGTGGGCCAGCCTGGGCATGCTTGCGGGGGTGCTACTGGCTTACGCTTTGAGCCCGTTAAGCCCTGCCTATGGCTCGGGGCTGCTGTTGCCTATGCTCGCTGCGCAAGCGTTGACCTCATTGGTGGGCGTCATTGTCTGGCGCCGGCAATGGCAAATCCGCGGCTGGTATCCCACCTATGTGCCACTGGTTTCAGTCGTGCCTGCGGCGGTATTGACCTATGGCGGCGGTTTTACGGTGATGATCGCCAGCGCACTGCTCGGTGCCCTGACCGCACCGCCACTGGCCTGTGCCATAGCGCAACGATTGCCCAAGTACCTGCATCCCTATATCGGCAATGTGCTGTCGATGGCAATCAGTACCTTGGTGATCTTGCCTGTGATCGGTTTTATGATTGCAGATTAGCTTTAAAACCTGTCGAAACCTCGGAAGGCCCCAATTTTTTGGGGCCGCCCCCTCACCAAAAGTCAAAGCACATGCGTTTGAATCAACGTACAAAGTTCCCGGTTGTGGGTAAAACCATTACGGTGAGTGATCAGCAGGATGGCTGGATCAAGGCGCAGATTGAAGCTGGGCACCACACCAATGACAGCGAGCGCATTCTTGATCTGATCCGTCGTAAGCAGGAGTGCAGCGCAGAGGTAAATGCCACTCATGCTGCGCTGCGTGCAGGGGGTTGGGCTCTCGCGTCTGCATAAACTCCGCTGCCGGAGACAGTAAAGGGGGCACACTGCGGCACCAGCATTTGTGACGGTGGCAGATCCAGAAGGCGTTAATAGGCCAAGGTAGTACACACCGGTGTAAGGATCGGCGCGGTCAAGGCACCGGCTGCGCTGCTTCCTGGCAAGGCCATCCTCGACTTCAAAACATCTGCACTAAAGAACGTGCCGCACTGAATGCACAGGCTGTAACACTGTTAAGCAACGCTTGCGCGTATTTACTGTTACAACTCTAAAAAAAAAGCATCGGTGCCCCTCATCATGGCCCAGAAGCCCCCCTCCCATTCATCGAATGCATGGTATTGGATCAGCAAGCTGACCCCGCCACAGATATTACCCACGTCAGTTTCTCGGGAAGCATTGCTCGCGTCGATGAAGGAAAAAGCCTGTGTTCCCCTGACACTGCTGACGGCTCCGGCTGGCTACGGTAAAACCACGCTGCTGATGCAATGGCATGAGGTTTTGCGACAGCAGGCTTCCGAGGCGGTAGTGGCCTGGTTGTCACTGGATGAAGCCGATGGCGAACCGCAGCGCTTTCTTGCATACCTGATCCTGGCCCTTGACCATGCCGGCATTGAGCTGGCGCATTTGCCCCATCTGGCCACATCGCAGGCGCTGGATGTTCAGCCACAACGGACACTCCATGCGTTGCTCCACGCACTTGCCTGCGAAAATCGTGCAATCACCCTGTTCCTGGACGACTATCATCTCGCTGCCAGCCCAGATACGGCGGGTATCTTGGGCCAGCTGTTGGAACAAGCGGCCCCGTGGCTACACTGGGTGGTTGCGAGTCGAACTCGCCCAGACTGGCCGCTGGCACGCTGGAAGGCCAAGGGATGGGTGCATGAAATCTGTGCCCGGGAGTTGACCCTGTCCCTTCAGGAGACGCACTGCATATTGGGCGAAGCGTTGGACGCAAACACGCTGCTTCAGGTTCACGAGAGCACCGAGGGCTGGGCTGTAGCGGTACAATTGGCTCGCCTGTGGCGCTCCAGCAGTGACGGTTCGGCTTACGGATTGGCGGCCTTCTCCGGTGGCGTGGCTGATGTGGCCAACTATTTCACCACTCACATTTTCAACAGCCTGAGCGAGAGCTGCCAAACACTCTTGCTGCAGACATCCCTGTTGCAACGCTTCAACGCCGATCTGGCGGATGCGGTAGGCGGTCGACATGACAGCGCCGATCATTTAAGACAACTTGCCCATCTCGACACCCTGCTGATTCCGCTGGATGCCGAGCGCCAATGGTTCCGCTATCACACCTTGCTGCGAGACTTTCTCCGGCTGCGCGTCGACAGCCAACAGGCACGAGCCATACATCATGCAGCGGCCCACTGGTTGGCTCATCAGAGGGACTGGAGCCAAGCGGTCCATCATGCGTTAAAGGCTGACGACACGTCGTTGGCGGTGAGCCTGGTCGTCCGTGCCGGCGGGTGGGAGCTGGTGCTGCACCAAGGGATCCGCTACGCGCAAAGCCTGCTGCGCCAGTTCGATGCTGGTACCTGCAACAGCCACCCGGATTTGCTGCTGCTCCAGGCCTATCTACATGCCAAGCTGGGCGATCACCCGCTGTCCTCAGAGCTGTTGCAACGTGCCCGCAGTGCGCTGGCCGGGAACGCACGACTGACCCGCGATTTCCACGTTATTCAAACTCTGGCAGCGGCCTATCAGGATCATCTGGAACACATTGATACCACCCCCCCAAGCGCCCATGAACCCCCCTGCCCCCTTGACCAAACACTCGCGCAAGCCACACTCGAGTGCGTTCATGCACTGGCCGCAATGGCCCGGGGCGAGCTGGCTTCAAGTCTGCACACCCTCCGGGCCGCGCACATCAAAATGCGGATTATTGCGAGCCCTCGCGGGGAAAACTATTGCCGCATCCACGAAGCCCAGGCACTTGCGCTGTCAGGGCAGATTGACGATGCCAACCATTTGCTGGAAGAAGCACTCACATTTGCTAATACCCAATTCGGCCCGGAAAGCTCCTTGCGCGCACTGGTAGGTTGCTTCAAGGCCCGGCATCTGTATTGGCAAGGGGAATGGATACAAACCCGACCCTGGCTTGAGAACGGCTGGGCCGCGCTGGAGCATGCAGACGGTTGGCTGGACATCGTCGCGGTGACGGCTGAAGTAGAATGGCGGACCCGATTGCGCAGTCATGGGCTGCATGCCGCATTGCTCAAGCTGGATCATGTAGCGCAACTGGCAAATCTGCGCCAATGGCCACGGCTATATCGACTCGTGCAGGCCTGGCGCATCGATGCACTGGCACAAGGCGGGCAACTGCAAGCCGCACGTCAGGCCCTTGTGCAGGTCGATCTTGAACAGACCGCCAGCTCTGACGCTGACTGGCGCAACCAGGAAGCCGCGACGCTGGCGTTGGCACGGGTGCAGTTACAAAGCGGCTCATCAGGTGCAGCACTGATACGTCTGCAGCGCGCAGCCACCGTAATGGAAAGCAAGTCTCTGCTGCTACCTGCATGGCGCCTGCAATTGATGGCCCTGGCCGCCAGATACAAGGCTGGGAGTCTGGAATCTGCAGATGTATCTGAAGTACTGGCACCGATACTGAAACATGCTCTGTCGGGGCTGCTTCTAGAGGTCGGCCCCTGCCTGTTGCCTGCACTGACTGCCCATCCGGGGCCGACTCCCATGCTCGCCGCTGTCATTAAAAAACTGCGCGGCTGGCGCGTACACCCGAAGCGTTCAGAGACCACGTTGAGTGCAAAGGAGCACCAGGTGCTGGGCCTGCTCGCCACCGGCCAGTCCAATAAAACCATCGCCCTCGAGCTGGATGTTTCCGAAAACACGGTGAAGTTTCACCTTAAGCACCTGTTCGCCAAACTGGGCGTGGATAATCGCACTGCAGCTATCAACGTTGCCTTACGCCAAGGGCATCTCCCCCCCTTCTAAGCCATAAACCTACCCATCCGGGTAGGCTCGATAGCGGGTTGCCCTGCCCCCTACCCCTACAACCCGTAGCATCTCCCCCTCTGCACTGCCTAGCATCGTGATCATCAGTAGGTGGTCGCGATGGCGATCATCTCCGGTTTCTTACAAGAACAACAAAGTCCGGGAGATGCATTGTGCAATCGAACCGCAAAATCGTGCGCGTAGCCACCGATGTGGGTGGCACTTTTACTGACCTGGTGTTCTTTGAGAATGATCCGGACACAGGTCAGCAGACATTGCGAACCGCCAAGGTAGATACCACACCACCGAACTTCGCCGAGGGCATCCTCAATGTCTTCAAGAAGGCACGGGTAAGCCTGCCGGATGTGGACTTTCTCGCTCACGGCACCACGGTGGTCATCAACGCGCTAACTGAGCGCCGCGGGGTCAAGACCGCGCTGATCACCACCGCAGGCTTCCGCGATGTGCTGGAAATCGCTCGTGCCAACCGCCCGGATTACTTCAACCTGAAATGGGAAAAACCGGCGCCCTTTGTACCGCGCTACCTGCGCCGGGAGATCGTTGGACGCCTGCATACCGATGGCAGCGAGCGCGAGCCATTGCAACTGGGGCCACTGGCCGCAATGCTTGATGAGTTGCGCACAGAGGGGGTGGAGGCCATTGCCATCTGCCTGCTGCAGGCCTACGCCAATCCCGCTCACGAACTTGCCGTGCTGGCAGAAATCAAGCGGCTATGGCCACAGGTATCAACCGTGGCCTCGCACCAGATCACCCGTGAATGGCGCGAGTATGAACGCAGCAGCACGACCGTGCTGTCAGCCTATGTGCAGCCGATTGCGGCACATTACCTTGATGAACTTGAAAGCGGATTACGCGATGCGGGCTACCGCGCCCCGCTGTACATCATGCAGTCCAACTGCGGAGTCGACAGCGTTGCCCATGCACGCAGCATCCCGATCACCATGGTCGAATCCGGCCCGGCCAGCGGCTTCTGGGCAGCCGCAGAACTTGGACGCTTGATCGACGAGCCCAACCTGTTGGGCCTGGACATCGGCGGCACCACCGCCAAATGCGCACTGATCCGTGACGGCCAGGTCACGATCAAAACTGACTACTGGATCGAGCGCGACCGCCTCAATGCCGGTTACCCGATCATGGTGCCAGTGGTGGACCTTGTGGAAATAGGCAACGGCGGTGGATCAATCGCCTGGGTGGATGACTTCGACAAGCTACATGTCGGCCCCCACTCTGCCGGCGCCCAACCCGGGCCTGTGGCGTATGGTCAAGGTGGCTGCGACATCACCACCACCGATGCCAATCTGGCCCTGGGGCGGATCAACCCAACCTACTTCTGCGGCGGCGAGGTGGTCGCCGACCTGGAGGCCGTCGCGCTTGGTCTCAGCTCTTTGGGCGAGCGCCTGCAACTGCCCGCTGATGAAGTCGCACGGGGTGTGGTGCGCCTGGCCAATAACAACATGGTGAACGCGTTGAAGCTGGTCTCGCTGAGTCGTGGCCACGACCCGCGGGAGCTGACCCTGATGGCCTTTGGCGGAGGTGGTGCCCTGCATGCGGTGGCCCTGGCTCAAGAGCTTGGGGTCAAGAAGGTCATCGTGCCACGCGGCGCGTCGGTGTTTTCAGCATGGGGCATGACGCTGTGCGATCTGCGTCGCGACCTGTTCATCAACCGTTTCGTCGACCCCTGCGAACAGCAGGCATTGCGCCAGGCGCAGGCGTTTTTAGACCAACTGATGTCCTCGGCGCGAGAACAATTTGTGGCTGAAGCGATCGCCCCGGAACAGGTCGTGCTGCAGGTGCATTGCAAGCTGCGCTACCAGAATCAGGAACACTCAGTGGAGGTAGCGCTGGACGATCATGAACAGCTCGACCTCGACTGGGCACAGATTGCACAGCGCTTCCACATTATCTACGAGCAGCACTACACCTATCGCCTGGATGCTCCGCTGGAGATCGTCGGATTTCATCTGGTAGCCATCGCCCAAATAGACAAGTGGAGTCCGCAGGAACTACCGGTCAGCGGGCGTTCGCTGGAGGCCACGCACAAGGGCCAGCGCGTGGTGGACTTCGCCACTGATGGCATCCACGACGCTGCCATCTACGACTATGCGTTGCTTGAGCCTCACATGTGCTTTGACGGCCCTGCCGTCATTGAGGATGCGGGCACTACCGTACTGGTCCACCCGCGCAATCACGTGTTTGTGGATCGGCTTGGCAACCTGCACATCACGATTAACGGATGACCGGAGTTTTCCCATGCAAACGCTCGATATCTTTACCCGCGACATCATCCAGAACTCACTGCAAGCCATTGCCGACGAGATGTTCGCCGCCATGCGCAAGGCAGCGATGAGCCCGGTCATCTACGAGGTGCTCGACATGGGTACTGGCATCACCGATGCCGACGGTGAGATCGCCAGTTCCGGGGCTGGTATACCGGCCTTTGTGGGAGTGCTGGACAAGGCGGTGAAACAAATCCTGCAGCAGCATCCAGGGCCGGATGATATCCAGGATGGCGATGTCTTTATCTGCAACGACCCACACAGCGGCGCAGTGACCCACCTCAACGATGTAGTGCTGGCAATGCCGGTTTTCACTGAGGGGCAGCGCGTGGCCTGGACCGCCAACATTGCCCACTGGAATGATGTCGGCGGCATGGTGCCGGGGTCGCTCTCGACCCATGCCACCGATATCTTTCAGGAAGGCCTGCGTCTGTGCTCAGTCAAACTGATCAGCCGCGGCCAGCCTATCCACTCGGTATTGCAAATATTGCGGGCCAATACGCGCATGCCGGACTTCATGGAGGGCGACCTTTGGGCTGGGGTAGCCGCTGTTCGCGGTGGCGCATTGCGCCTGCGCGAGTTGACTGCCAAGTACGGCACGGATCTGTTTCTGCTGGCGATGCAGGACTTCATGAATCTGGGCGAGAAGGTCTCGCGCATGGCCCTGGCTGAGCTGCCCGATATTGCCTTGTCGCTGGAAGAACCACAGGACGATGGCAGCCTGTTCAGGGTTGCCATACAGATCCATGACCGCAGCCTGACCATCGACTTGCGCGATAACCCTGACCAGTGCGCCGGGCCGACCAACCTGAGCCGGGACGGTGCCGTAGTTGCCGCACAGATGGCGTTCAAGGCCCTGACTTCACCTCAGGGAATCACCAACGGCGGCACCTTCCGCCCGCTCCATGTACTGACCCGTCCCGGTTCACTGTTCGATGCCCGCTCACCGGCAGCTGAAGGCTTTTATTTCGAGAACCTGATCCGCGTGCACGACCTGATCCTGCGCTGCCTGGCCCAGCAGTTCCCCGACCGCCTGCCCGCCGGCAACTTTGCCTCGGTCTGCGCCACCATCATCGGCGGCCAGCACCCCGACACCGGCCGAGCGTTCACCCTGGTAGAGCCGGAAATAGGTGGCTGGGGCGCCCAGGCCGGACGCGATGGCAATAACGCGGTGTACTCGGGGCTGCATGGCGAAACCTACAACTGCCCGGTAGAAGTTTGCGAGGCCCGTTATGGCCTGTATGTCGAACGCATGGCTTTGAACGATGAGCCAGGCGGGCATGGCCAGTACCGTGGCGGTCGCGGTATCTGCATCGACTACCGCGTGCGCAGCGACGCCAGCTTCCTGACCTGCGGCTATACCCGCTCCGTTGTACCACCCTGGGGCCTGCAGCAAGGTCTTGAGGGCACACCCAATTACGTCGAAGTGCTGCGTGAGGGTCATGAACCGCAGCGTTATGCCATGGCCAGCAGCATCGAGCTCAACGCCAACGATCTGGTCAGGGTGCGCACCGGTGCCGGGGGCGGCTACGGCCCACCGGGGGCACGAGCTCCCGGTGCGGTGCGAGAGGACCTGAAAAACGGCTACATCGACGCCGCCACCGCATGCGCTGTGTATGGCGTAGAGGCCTGACCCCGATTTTGCCGCCACCCGGCGGTCTCCATGCGTTCACCTAAAACAATAAGAGGGAATCGTCATGTTGCAACACCAGCTGTATCGCGCTTTGCGCACCTATGGCCTCTCGCTGGCCACAGTGCTGGCTATCAACGCATCGGCGCAGGCCGAACAGTTCATCGGCTTTGGTCAACCAGGGCTGCCTGGGCGCTGGGCCGTGGAGACCTTCCCCGTCTACAACCGCAATGCCGATGGCAACGTGCGGGCGGGGGGCAATACCGTCCTGGCCTATTTTTCAGAGACCGGTTTTACCGAAACGACCCGTGATCAATTGCAATTCTGGGTCGGTGCTGTCCCTGGTTACGCGAGCACCAATGGCGCAAAAAACACCAATGCCTGGGGCGTCGCATCGCCCAATCTCGGCTTCGCCTACTACTACAACGTGGTCGAACCCACCAGCGCCTACGGCACCTCGGATTACACCACCTTCTGGACCAATCCAACATTGATGGTCGAATTTCCCAACGGCAACGATGACATCGCCGGTCACGGTGCGTTCGCCAACCGTTATGCAGCCAGCTTCAGCGTCGCCAACTATCTGCAAGTGGGTCGATTCGCGGCCACCTTTACCCCCGTTGGCGTGCATTACGCCGCCCGCAATCGCAACACCACCGACCTGGGTAACGGCAACCCACAGCAGCTGCGCGGCGGTGTCAGCTATTGGTTTGCTGACATCGCCGCCGGCTATCGGGTACGCGACTACTTGTGGCTGGGGGTTCACCACGTTTACCACGTCAACAACCGAGCGGCCTCCAGCTTTGCCCCGTCGAAAGTCGGAAAAATCGGCCCCTCAATGACCTACACCGGGTTTTCCCGCCAAAACCTCTATCTCTCCGCCAACTTCAATATCGACTACCACCACAGCGAGAACCTGCGCCGCTCCAATGAGCTGACCATGGCAGTGGTGAAGTTCTTCTAGGCCTTCAAAACATCAAATCCGAGGCACCACCGAATGAAGACTGCGACAGCACCCACCCCCCAACCGCACGACGAACCGGTCTCGGTACGCTGGCTCAATCCGATTGGCCTGCCCACCTTTGATAAGCCAATTGCCGATCTGCTGCACGGGATCAAACAGCCCTCAACCCGTATTGAGGTTGTGTCCTTTGACATGAAGCCCAGCCCGACGCACCTCGAATACCGGACCTATGAGGCACTGACCTATGGGCCAACCCTGCGCATCGCCCGCGACTGCGCACAGCAGAACATTGATGCCCTGGTGATCGGCTGCTTCTACGATCCGGCGCTGGAAGACGCGCGGGAGATTTCCGCTGACTGCCTGGTTGTCGGCCCCTGTCAGGCAAGCCTGCAGGTCGCCGCGCAACTGGCCAACCGCTTCTCGATCATCGTCGGACGTGACAAGTGGATGGAGCAGATGCGCGCGCGAGTACGGGGTTACGGTGCCGCTGATCGACTCGCGTCGATGCGCGCACTGGGCATGGGCGTCGATGAGTTCCAGAAAGACCCCGCCCTCACCCGACGCCGTATTATTGAACAGGCCTTCCTGGCAGTTGAGGAAGACGGTGCCGAAGCCATCATTCTGGGTTGCACCATCGAGTTCGGTTTCTTCGAACAGGTTCAGCGTGAAGTCGGCGTACCGGTCATCGACCCTGTCGTGGCGGCCTTCAAAATGGCCGAAGCCTTGGCTGGCATGAAGCGACGCTTTGGCTGGTCTCCAAGCCGCGTTGGCAGCTGCGAGCCTCCACCCGAAGCGCAGATCAATGCCTTTGGTTTGTTCCAAGGCCCCGTGCCAATCGGTAATCGCATCGATGCTTAGCCCCTACCACTTGAGGCGGCTGACTGCCATCTCCCCCACCAGGATCTCATCTCCATGAGCGAGCGCATGCCACTGTCCGATCCCGAAGCTCCATGCTGCCGTCAGGTCGGCGATGTTTTTCACGATGTTCCCTTGACCCGCGAGCACCTCAAATGTTGTCTGGCGCTGTTCTTCGTCTTCGCCATCGAGGCGTGGGAGATGATGATCATCGTCTACACCGCACCGCTGATTGCTCAGGACTTCAATCTCGATGCACTGGCCGTTGGGCACCTGATTGGCGCCATGTTTATCGGCATGCTGTTGGGTTCGCTGGTGTGGGGCAAGCTGGCCGAGCGCATCGGACGCAAAGGTGCCGTGATCTGGAGTCTGAGCAGTTACGGCCTGATCTCGCTGCTCAGCGCATTCGCACCGGACTTCACTACGTTGTACGCACTTCGGCTGCTGTCCGGTGTGGCGGCCGTGGGCATGATGGTCGTTACCTTCGCCCATTACCAGGAACTGCTGCCGGTGCGCCAGCGAGGTGCCTTGACTGTGTACCTGGCGTCGGGCTGGCCGATCGGTATGTTGCTGGCACTGGGTGCTACGGTGTGGTTGATGCCTTATGGTTGGCGCACTGTCATTGCCGTGAGTTCGCTCGGCGGTTTGTGGGCATTGGTGGTGGCACGCTGGGTGCCTGAGTCACCGTACTGGCTTGCCAGTGTCGACCGCCAAACTCAAGCACGTACCGTGATTGCCCGCCTCAGTGACGGAGCAGTGCTGGTGCCAGCAGACTGTAAGTTGCAGGTAAACCTGGCCGGCAGTGGTCAGCATCGCGAGCTATTCGCACCAGCACTGCTGAAGGTCAGTACGCTGCAGATCCTGGTTAACTTCACCTTTTCCTGGGGCTATTGGGGACTGCAGACCTGGCTGCCAACCCTGCTGCAGCAACGCGGCCTGAGCCTGCCGCAGAGCTACGGCTTCATTGCCCTGTCAGCGCTGTGCATGATTCCTGGCTACATGGCCGCATCGTGGCTGACCCATCGGTATGGCCGCAAGAAAATCATCATTGGCTTCATCAGTGCGTCAGTCATTGCCGGCTATGGCTTTGCCAACTCGCAAACCCTGGAGATGCTTTACCTGAGCAACTTCGCCCTGGCCTTCTTCAGCCTGGGCGCCTGGGGGGTGTGGGGCACATGGATCGCTGAGTTGTACCCGACCCGACTGCGCACTATTGGTTACGGCTGGGCAATTCTGGCCCAGCGTATTGCCAATATTCTGGCACCTTCCTTGATCGGTGCGTTGGTGGCCTATGGCACATCGTTCAACATCACCACCACCTTTATCAACGCCTTCATGCTGGTAACCGTACTACTGGCGCTGTTCATTCCCGAAACCGAAGGCAAGACTCTGGAGTGACATAAGCCATAGCGCTTTTTCAGACATATTAAATCGGCCAACGCTGACATTTTTCTCACCGGTTAATGCGTTTGAATAGCGGTAGAAGCATGGATGCCTACCGCTCCAGCCGTATCAACAAATCCCCCACGAAAGTGACAACCACAATGATCAGAGATGGAACTCACCATGGACAATGACCACCAGCCACAGGGGCTGACCCTGACCATGCATCGCGGCCCATACCAGAACAACGGCGCCACGCCGTGGTACTCAACCGTGCCCATCGGTACGCCCGAACAACCGCTGAAGCTGGCGCTCGACACGGGCACCAATATCACATGGGCGACCTCCACTCTCTGCGCACCGGATCGCTGCCTGCACTACAGCGCTGGCCGGTTCGACTATCAGTCTTCCAGCAGTTTCAGATTCACCGACTGTTTACAAAGACCCTACAGTTTCGGCCCGTGGGGGACAATGCAAGTCGAGTCGGCAGCAGACGTGATGACACTCAACAAGACGAAACTGCACATCCAACTCCTACTGGCCGCGGACTATGCCGGTGCACAATTCAGCCAGCTGGATTGGGACGGAGGCATTGGCCTTCCTAGTAGCAGTGCCTATACCGACGGCCGAAGTTCATTCGTTTTTCAAGAGCTGATGAGCACCGGAAAGATTGACCCACAACAACCTTTCATTGCTTTCGACCTGGATACAGTTTCAGGGCGAGGTCAGTGTCAGTTGGGAGCAATTGATACCAGCAAGACTCGAGGCCCTCATCTGTTTCTACCCTGGTCGGTCTACAGCAAGGTGCCTGGCGTAGAGTACATCTGGTCCACACCATTGGTCTCCTACGCAGTCGGCGGCGATGTATTGGCCAGGGACATCATTTTTGCCCTGGACTCCGGATCTTCCCGATTCAAAGGCGACGACCGGCTTATGCGCCAAACCCTGGAGCGAATCGCTCAAGGCGGCTTTCCAGATGTAGTGCTTGGCTTTGCTGATGGTGAGATTACGATCGGGGCAGACCTTTACAGTGTATTAATCGAAGAAGGCCCTGATAAAGGGCAAAAACTGCCTCAATTTGAACCACTTGGGCTAGCCGATCTTGTGCTGGTCGGTTCGGTGGTGATGGAGCATTGCTATACCGTCTATGAATATCGCGTTGTGCAATGCCGTCCGGGCGACTACTCGCTGGCACCTGTTGGCGTATGGCTGTACAACCGCCCAGACGGACCACAGATCATCACTCGATCATCTTCGCGACACTTCAATACAGTGCCCAGGCCGCCCACCTGTGCAAAGCTGATACTCGACGCCACCCCAAGGGCGCAAGCTCCTCTGCTGCCATTGTCTGCTGCCGGGACCTGGAGTAATGACTACGGTTCAGTCATGACGCTCTCGGTACAGGGAAATCGGATATCAGGCACTTATCAGTCGTCCACTGGTTCAACAGGACAATACGAAGTCAGCGGTTATCAAATGTCTCCTGTCTCGAAACAGCAACAGGGTTGCCCCGTATCACTCGCCATTGAATGGCACTCCGTGGGCAAAGGTACGACTGACCCTAGCTGGAACTGGACTTCCGGATTATGTGGACAACTTTACCGAGTGGATGATGACGACACATTGGTGCTTTCGCACCTACTGGTTGCCACAAGTGACTTTCCTGGACTTGCCGACCAAGGAACCTACGTCGATAAGCTGATCTACCGCAGAGTGACCCTCGAACCGCAGCCCCTGCCTATCGAACCAACACCACTGCGAGAGATTAAGGACCGTTTAAACGGCGTCTGGCTCGCCACCGATGGAAGCCACTTGGACCTAAGCGTTCATGCTTGCGAACACCATGCATTTGGCTATGTTACCGGCAGACTATTCTCCGAGGAGGGCGAGATCGAAGTATCTGGTTTCACCGACATCAATGCTCACGCCAGTGGACTGTCATTGCAATCGGTCAGCCTGGCGACACTCAAACTCGCGAACGCTTCGGCTTTGTCCCTTACAGGTTCAATTGACCTGAAAATCAACATTCTGAACGTGTTGGTCATGGCCAGTGCACCCACTCCAGCTGGGCACAGCTATGTACAGACTCAAGTGAAACCGCTTACGTTCTCACGCGGGCAGTAAGCTTTGCCTTAGATACTCCCGCAGTTACAGCTCAGGGACGTCGCGGTCGACTTTATCTAGGTGGACTACCCCGGCTGGCCAGCGCGGGATTCAGTAAGTGGATCTATTGAATGCCTGCATCCCTCTGCGGGTGGGTACGGGGCTGTTGGGCGAGTTGTTCGCCCGGTGTGGCAGGATCTGGAATGCGCTCGGGGCGAAGAAATACGGTCTGCGCCTAAGGCTACGAGCATGAAATTGAACATCGAAAATTTCAAAGTGCAGCCCGTAACATCAAAATCTCGCCGCGAGCTTAAGACGAGCCAAACCGGCGCAAGGCTTACGTCGCCTAAAAATCGATGGGGGTAAATGTGGGGCTAAATTTCAGACATGAAAAAGCCCAACCTTCACAGATTGGGCTAAGTCATTGAATAATATGGTCGGGACGGAGTGATTCGAACACTCGACCCCTAGCACCCCATTCAAGCTGGACTTACTCAGCGCCAGTAAATACGGGACTCCAGCAACCGGCGCTCGCTGCACTGAGGGTTTTCTCACTCCCTCCGCCGCCTTGTCGATCGAAAAAGATGCTGATGCAGACAGGCTACGCCATACGGCATCTGGCTGCATTCCTCGCTCAGCTATACGAAGATGGCGTTTTGCCTTATATTTCCGCCCCCCCGCACCTGTAAAAATCAACTATTCAACAATCTTATACGAGAAAAAAGATGCGCGTTAGCTACTGGGACAACTGGAAAGGGATAGCCATAATCGCAGTTATCGCCATCCACGCAAGTAATGGAACAGCAACCTTTCAGGATGGGTCTTTCAACTGGTTATTCGGACTAACACTAAGGCAATTTATAGATTTTGCTGTACCATTTTTTCTTGCTATGTCCGGATATTTTTCAGCTAAAGTTTCAAATGAAAGCCTAGTCTCTTTCTACAAGGGAAGATTCATACGAATATTCATACCCTACCTAATATGGACGGCAATTTATCTTCTCGCAAAAACGCCAACCATCCCGCCTTCCTTAAGCGAATGTTTTGAGGGAGTTTTTTTTGGAACAGGAATTGGCATTGGTTACTTCGTCATTGTTCTATCTCAATTCGTAATACTGACCCCACTATTTGCGCAGATACAAAAAAAATGGCACCACATTGCCATTATGATAACCATATCGATTATCGGCTCTATTTTTGTATACTACTTTTCAGCGATCAATACAGATCATTTTCTATCCCAATTCCCAGCATACGCGCTGCCCTTCTTCGCCTGGTACCCGTTCTATCATTCCGGATACTTCATGGCTCGCTACAAAAATGAGCTAAAGGTAAACAGCACGATTATAAAAACAGCCACCATTGGCCTAGTTCTCTCGCTCACGCTATCCTTATTCGAAGGATTATTTTGGGCTTACAATCAAAATTACTCATTCGGAGTATCCCAACTCAAAGCTACTAGCCTTGCAGCCTCGCTCTTCTTGTTTATTCTCGCTGTCTCACTTAGCGAAAAGAAAACACTTCTAGACCGCTACTCAGCAATAACTTGGCTAGGAGAAAATTCCTACGTGATATACTTGAGCCACATGCTTTTTCTGACGATCATACAGAAAGTATTGCGCCGATCAGATAGCATATATTCTCTCCAGCCATTGACCATACTCTTAAGCGTTGCGCTGTCATTGATACTGTGTGCCGCCCTTATAAAAACCTGCAATAAAATTTTACCTCGACATCTATCAAAACATTTACTTGGCAATTAATTCTCTATCGTTATCAGGTCTTGATGTCTGCTCGTCATACCTCAAGACCTTATACTTACTTGGACCTCATCAAACGCCTATCTCAGGCATAGCCTCCGGCGTCCCCCCGCTCTACTGACAGACCTCCCGCACATACTTCTGCAACCCCTTCAAGGCTCCTCGGTCTTTGATGATGCCGGCCCTGATATCGAAAATAGTCCGTCCAGCAGCTCCAGAGAGTTCGACGGCTCCGCCATCATCCAGGAGGGTGCTGCTGGTGGTATGGGGCAGATTGCTGCTATCGGCACTACAGCGCCCTGCGATGCGCAGCCTACGATCACCAGCGGCGACATCAGCGCGCAATTTTTCATTTTCAGCAAGACCACGGGCTTTCTCCGTTGTGGCTATAGCGTCGATTTCGGCCAAGGCCTTTTGAGTGGCCTGCTGCCTCTCCAGCGCCTGGCGCGCCTGAGCAGCTGCAGCGTTGGAAATGGTAGTCAGGTCGGCTTGATATGACGCGCTCAGGTCGGCCAGTTGCTTGCCTAGGCGCCAGGTGTCCACTTTCCATGTGGAAAAAACGGAACACCCCACAAGAGCAGCAAGGCCAAGCCAGCGCCACAAACTCACACCAACACCTTCAGCGCCCGGACATACAGCACCAGACGATCTGCTGCACCTGTCTGGCCACCATTGATACGCTGGGTGATGGCGTCGAACTTACCAGCATCGGCCAGGGTGTTCAGCCCATTGGTTGCCCAGAACCACGCAGCTGACATGCAGGCGTGCTGTAGCTTCTCCAGCAGTTCCGGTTGCGCGATCAAGTCCAGGCCCAGCACTTCGCCACAGGCCTGGTAGTTGTTCTTGCCGGTGATCTGGATAAGGCCGCGCCCGCGATACTTCCAGCCGTCGCCGGGAGCGGTGTTGCCCATGCGGTTGCCGTAGGCGATGTTGGCGATCTGCTCGGGCTTGCGGTCAATGCTAAGCGCCAGGGTGTTCGGTTTGTTACGCAACTTGCCAGCCACCTGGACTTTGACGTATCCGCCTTTGCCGTCTGGCTCCGCGTATCGGCTCGGCCATGTGCTGGCCAGACCATCAGAGCTGTAGTTGAGGTTTTCCACAAGGCGCGTCAGGTGGCCAGATTCGTGGTCGACCTGAGCGATAAAGGCCGCGATGCGTTTGACGCCAACAATCTGGTACCGGCTCATCGCGGTGTTTAAGACAGGAACAAAAACGCCGGCAACTTGGCCGGCGTTCGGGAGAATCTGCAGCAACTGCTGCGAGGTGATGGGCATGACTTTTTCCAGGAGTAAAGAGCCGATTATGGCGAGCTGGCGTAAGGGTATGTATCAGCTGAAAATCAGCGCTTTCGCCTCATCGACAGATAGATCCAAGTCGTATTTCTCGACCAAAGCGATTACAGCAAACTCGTTGTTTCTGTAGTCACCCGTAGCAATCTGCTTGCGGTAAGCCTTGACCTCAGACCAGCGCCGATAAGGACGGGCAAATCGATACAACAATTGATGCAGGAAAGGGGAGATACCGCAGCCGACCCAGAAAGCCGGCGACACCTGCACCACCATGACCACCCAGAACAGCAGTCCAAGCGTCATCACGGCGTACCATTGCCGCACATGCGATTTTTCGTGTTCGATCAAGCCAACATCATTTTGGTATTTCCGCAATAGTTTGATGAGTGGGCCCTGAGCTATGCCTCCGAACCCATCGGGCAGATGGGATGTGCACTTGATTAAGTAGTACTTCATTGTTAAATAACTTTTCTGATAAAGCGTCATTACGCGGACTGTTATGCCGCCGACTTGAACATAATTTTCAGGCATAAAAAACCCGCACTTGGCGAGTCAGTTTAGCAATCTATGCACCCTTCAAACTCCTTGAGTGATTTAACGTGCTCGTATGCCTGTTTTATTGGGTTTTCACCGTAGAGCTCATACTTACATTCCATAGAAACCATATCGAAAGCGCCATCCTCTGGTGTGGCGGAATGAGACAATCCGAAGGACATCATGGTATTACCCGCATTAATCGTTGGGGACGTAACTCGCAGGTACGCAGCCGGAATTGAAATCCCCTTGAAAATCACAGATTTCCTGAGTGCCATTTTATTCCTCATTTACTAAAGTGGAGCTATACCTTCCTCAACGGACAGGAAGACTTGTAATGATCCATTTGCAGCAGCGGCAAGCCTAACCGGCACAGAAGATCTCGACATTTGCGCTAGGTTCCCGTCAGTAGCCGCACCAATATTGGCTGGAGCGCCGCTGTTTTGCATGAACTCTACGTTGACCTTCGCAGGCACCCCGAACTCAATCAGAGCGGAAAAGTCAAACGTATGCCGAGATGTTACAGCTAGGGTCTGCGTCATTGTGGCCTGAGTGGCACACGTCTCACGCACCTCAGAGTGGAAGTTATCGCGAATTTTGGAGCTGCGAACACGGGCTATCGTGCCGTAACTAGTATCGTAGTGGGTGGACTTCGGTCTAGGACCAGTTCCTACCTTTCTGAAAGTATTGCCATGCTGTGAGTACCCGGCCATGTTTTCGCCAGGCATGAGGGGAATTAACGAGATAGCCCAATCAGTATCTACAGTATTTTCCATTACAAACGTATTAAGCGTAATGGAGGTATTGAATGGTGAATATACCGCTATACCGAACTTCCCAAAATCACTGTCAGTAATGGTGGAGCCGGATGAGCGAACCTCGATTGAGACCCCCCACGGATCGCTCCCATAGAATTGGCACCTTGAGATATGCTGGGCTTGGGCTTGAATTACGATTGATTTGCCTCTATGGAAGACACACCGGATCACCATGTTATCTGTAGAGCCAAGTCTAAGACCTACCTGAGAACCAACAATCTCCGGGGCATCACCCATTAACGGGTTTGTGTTGTTGTGCGGCCTAGTGCCAAAATCACAGCCAACAAAGTGAATCTCTACGCAGTTCCCAAATGTGCGTGCACCGTCAGTCAAATAGCGCAGAAAGCTGCAGTCGATGAACTTGCAACGAATCGAGTTCGTTACTAGAACGCCGCCTGTTTTGTGGCGACAGTCAAAAAACCACTTGTCCCACTTCACGTTCTCGTGACGAAATGCGCCGGCTGCCTCCGACTTACCCATCCTCACAAGATTAGTAGCAGTGAAGGTATTGCTGGCGTAGATCAGTCCATTAAGAAAGGTAACGCCTCCCCCATCTGGAATCTGCAAGCGAGAGGTGATTTGGTAGCCATAGCCACCACCGTCAATAACTATTTGGCAATGGTTTATATTTGCAGAGTACATCTGAGTCACGCCTACATTGGCGAATGCCTCGTCGATGGTTGCCTGTAAGGCTGCCGTCCAATCCCATGTAGTCCGGTCGTTCAGATTGGGTTTTATTACAAGATTAATCTTCTCCCGTGGATCCAAGTGGAGTGCATCCAGCCTGCTTTGCACATCATCCATACGAGCCGATAAAGGCTTGCGCAGATATGCAGACATGGCGGCGCCGTAAGCTGGATTTGCCATGTCTTGGCGTAGCGAATCATCACCAATCAGCTTGAGCTTCGACTCGTCACCGTCCCAGCTCGTAGTCAACAGCGGCAGAAACTGACTTTTTACCCGGTACTCATTCCTCAGATAGGTAACGGTTTGAGTAGCGCGCTGTAGGATTAAGCCAGAGGCATATGGGACAGGTGCTTCATAACCGCTGGACTCCAGGAACTTAGTGAACTGGATCTCTCGATCAGTCTGGGCTGTGTGGAACTCGGTGGCACGGCGCAGGCGATCCGCAACGTACTCAGCCTCCATCCCCTTCCACGACTTGCGCGGTACGCCCTTACGGTCTGGGTATGACGGATCATCCCCGAGCAGCAACAGATCCAGGTTCCGAGCGTTATCGGACAGATCTTTTGGAGAGGTCGACCCGATCGGGTTGCCAGTGTTGTAAGCCATGGGCAGTTTCTCGCAGGCGCGACGACACCTCCGCCAAAAGTGCGGATGCGTAAGCGCTGTTTTAAGTTTCCGGCGAGCTGCCGGTGGAAAAAATGTGGCGGTGCTGTGGCCAGGGCTGACTGTTACGAGCTTGGTTCAGCCTTCGACCACTTCTGGTTCATAGCGATATCGAAGATGTCAGCCATGGCAACGTAGTCCGGGGCATCAATGATCCACTCGGCATCCAGAATCGGCCGTTTGAACAACTCCAGCTTCGCGGTAAAACGCCAAAAGCTCTCACCGACCAGAATCGGCCCCTCGTAGATATCAACGAACCGCGCCCGGTGTTCATCCATGCCCAGCGGCGTTTTGAGTGGGCACTGAAACCACAAGCTGCCCGACAGCAGGATGTGCTCAAACCATCCTTCAAAAAGTTGCGCCTCTGTGTCATCCATCAACCAGGTAACAGAAGCCACGGTGGGCACCGAGGTGAATCGTCGTCGCTGCCTGGCTCGCCCGCTCTGGAGTTCAGAGCGGGCCATTGGGCTGACTGGCTGGAAGCCATAACCGTCACGTTGCGGCTCGGGCAGAAACTCGGGATATGCAATCATTTACTGCCTCTTTGTGCCGCTGGTGGGTTCATGTCGGCGCGCTGTTGTCGTACTGATAAACCCGAGCGTCATAGGGCATGCCTTCTACCGTGACGTTGCCGCCGCTCGATGGGTTTACGACCGTGACCAGCGTGGGGTAGCTCCAGCGGTTGACCGGGCCAAACAGCAGATGCGGCGGTTCCGGGTCCCAACTGGTGTCCGGGTCGAAGTCCAGGCTGCTTACGCTTACCCGGTAGTCATCGACTTGAGTTGCTAGCCACGGCCCCGAGAGCGTGCCGTCCTGCCTGCGCAACGCAATCACATGCGGCCCGCCGGCGGACCAGTCGAATGGCTCGGTGCTTTCAAGCGCAATCCCACCAGGTACTGCCTCAACGCTGAGCAGAATCGAACTTTGCCCATACCCCGGCACATCGTCGGCCACGGCCGCGTAGCTCATGTAGCCGGAGTTGAGCGCGTCCAGTTCGGTTTCCCAGCGATAGGTGTCGTTGCGGTATTTCTGGTGCCCACGGCGGCGCATACCGATGCGCCAGGCGCGAGTGCGATCGGATATGCCCGGCACCTTGACCTTCTCGACCTTGTTGCCCAGATCACCCGGCCAGCGGCATTCGACGGTCTCCCACGCCCAGGTGATCGAGCTGAAGTACTCGACATCAACACCGTCAAAGTCGTCGCTCGATGGAAACACCAGTTGCCGCTTGAGGCCTTTGGTCATGTTCTGCGGCGTGTACATATGCTCGAACTGCGTGCGCGGCTCGTCGCGCACCGGCAGAAGCAGCCCGCGGTTGATGGTCAGTTCGGAGAATCCGGCAGCCAGGGCGTCGTTCATCGCGTCCTTGACCGTGCTGGCATCGTCAATCGTCATGTCGAAGGTGTCGCCGCGTGTGCGGTAGACCTCGTGCAGTCGATCGAGCTCGGACAGATCTAGGTCGGCATCTGTGTAGCCGGCCGACTTGGCGATGTACAGGAACCACGGCACGATATCCCGCGTTGGTGTTTCCACGGCCCAGGCCCCGCCCGAGCGCACCGGCAACACCCGGGTTGCCTCAACACTGACCAGGCTTTCGGATTGTGCCGAGAGCCGGTCACCGTTGCGCACGCGCACGGCAATAACGGTCATGTCGTTGTAACGTGTCGGCGCGCCCATCATCTTGCCGCGCAAGCCGTACCACATGACGTCATCCATCACTTCGCCCGAGTTGACCCCGCCCACCTTGGGCATGCGTTTGATACGGCACTCAGGACGCATGGGATAGGGCAAGGTCTGGCGATAGGTGAAACCCTGGGCATCCATCGAGTTGCCGGTGACGGACTGGGGCAGCACCGTCCAGGCGCCTGATGTGGCCATGTCCCGGTACTCAAACTGATGACCGGACGAAACGGCGTACTGGTCGCCTTTTTTGCCATTGCCGATCAGGCCTCCGGTGAAAAACACGTCCCACTCGATTTCGGTGACCAACTCGCCTTCAGGACACGCAGCGAACGAGCCTCGATAGCCGCCCTCAAGGTTTGACGAGTCCAGTTCAATGCGGCCGTGAATCGTCTCCTGCAGGCTAAACCCGGGCCAGTCCTCGTCGATATCGCCGCTGGACGTCAGGCGCTCCACCGTGAGGGTGCCGACAGCCGTAGTAATGATTCGATAGCGCAGCCCACGCGGGCCGATCGTGGCCAGGCTATCTCCCACTGCTAGGCCGTTGACCGGCTGGCCGCTGTCGTAATTCAGGGTCATTTCAGCGCGGCGCTCTGATGTACCGCTGCTTGTCGCAGCCCCCTTCACGCTGACCGGACTTTCGCCGAGAACACTTGAGCCCCCTGTCGCAGCCAGAGCTAGCCCGGTAAACGGCGAAAGCTCAGTGATCCGCAGGCGCCCGGATTCGGCGCTGGCAATGAATGGCGCCGATCCTTTTGCCACATTGAAGGCTGCAACCAACTCTGCCAAGTCAACAGCGTCACTGTCCAGCTCGACCGAGTACGGCGTCGTGCCGAGACGGACGGTGAATGTCAGCGGAGTAACGTCGAAGTCAAAGCGAGACGGCGCCGCGCTGCCGGTGAGCGTTGAGGCTGTGCCAGCGCTCGGCGGGATCGCCGGGGAATACGGGGTGTACGAGTGCACCACATAGTTGCCCGCGTTTTCCCCGTTTACCTCGATCAGCATGCCCGGGTACGGCGCGAGCATGGCCAGGTCGCCGGTGATGATGTCCCGCCCTGCACCACCATCAATCACGGTGTAGGGGTAAGGCGACAGCACGTTGATCAGCAGGCTGCTGTTCCAGTCGGTCGGGAATGAGCCCGCGCCGGTAGGGATCGAGATATTGAAGCCGTTGAATTGCAGCACGGACGCGGTGACAAAGCGGGTCAGTCTCGTGGAGACGGTCAGCTGCAAACCGGCCGAGCCGTTGGCACTGGCGCCCACTTCCGGCGCGCTGTGCCACCACTGGGCAGCCGTCTCGCCGGACAGGTCATCGCCCGGGTTGTACAGGGTGAATTGCGCGTCGGCGCCCAGGCTGATCAACGGGGTTTCGCCTACCTTCACCTTGTTGAGCGGGATCTGGTACTTGCCCTTGCCGACATACAGCAGCATTTCCACCCACTGCGCCCGGCGGTCAACAAAGCGGCGCACTGATGGCGTCAGGTAGCTGGGGTAAACCCGCTGATGGCCCGCAATCTCCCGGATCAGGTCGCCCAGCTTGACCTTGTTGCCCTTGGCCGAGACTTCATCAAGCCCCCTGCCTTGCCCCATGGTCGCGGTACCGGGGATTGTCGCCATATTGCGCGACATGACCACGGCCACAAGGATTGCCGCAATCACTGCCGCGACGGCAGCCACCACGCCTTTGGGCTCAACGCGCACTTCGACGTCATCGGTAGGCGCAAACTCAAACTCGGCCCAGCGGTGCGCCTCGATGATCTCACCATTGACGGTGATGCTCACCGGCGGTGCCTCACGGGGCTCGTAGCTGGGCGCGATGGTTTTCAGCCAGGCAGCCAGGGTCATACGCCGTTTGGTGGCGTGCACCTCAAGGGCCGCGCCGTCGAGCTTATTGGGGAATACGCTGATCACGGTAATAAATGACCTTCAGGTAAGTGGCTTCAAACTGCCGCAGGTACAGCCAGCGCGGGCCGGAGTTGGGGTTGGTTTCCAGCACTGCCAGGCGGCCATCGATATCGACCACCACACCCACATGGATACAGAGGTCACCGCGCAGCACCGCCGCGATAGCGCCGGGCTCAGGCTCGCAATCTTCCATAACCCCCGAGAGCATCCGGAAGGCTTTGGTGCAGGCCTTGGGGTTATGCCGCCCGACGCCTCCCAGGCTTGGCAGCAGCGGCAAACCGAACAGTTCGTGACGCACGGCAATACAGAGCCCCCAGCAATCGAACGCAGCCGGGCCCCGCCCGCCGTCCATATAGGGCGCGAGTAAGAATTTGTTGAGCATGGGTTTGATCCGTTACAGGTACTTCATGCAGGGCGCATTCAGCGTGGTCAGCTTGTCGCGGGGAAATGCCCGGTTGATCAGGTCGCCGTAGCCCGCCGTGATTTGCACGGTGGTGCCCTCGATACCGGCGCCGAAGGCTTTCATGCGAATCGGGGGCTCTGCTGGTGCCGACAGGTCGCTGGCCAGGTAACGGCGGTAGATTTGCGTGATCGGCGCACCTGCCGCCTTAGCTTGGTCCATTTTCTGCTGCGCCTCGCCCAGCACGTTGTCGATGGCGAAGTTGAGCGTTTGGCTCGCGCTGTTGCTCTTCTTTGGTAGCGATACGTCGATGCCGGCGGCAATGAGTTGAAGACTGCGGCCGTCCTCGGCGGTGCAGGCCACATCCTCAAAGCCGCCGCAAATCAACACCGGTTCAGTCCAGGCTGGACACGTCAGCTCCAAGGTGTCGATAAGTACGTCACCGCCCGAGGCATACACGCGCTCGATCAAACTCATGCGCCCCTCCTCATGCCGTGGTAGGTTCCTTCGATGGCCCGGGAGTACGACGAGTCGCCCGAGGACACACCGCTTAGAAAGTCCTCGCGGACTGCGTCGATTATCACCTGTAGTTCGCCTTTACGATCCTGCTTGGTGCGTACCTGGCTGTTGCTGTTGTTGATGATCTGGACGTTCATCCCGCCGCCGGAGCCTTGCGACATCTGGTCCAGGGTTTGATCCAGCTTGGCGCTGGTTTGAGCGGTGGTGACCCGCTCGCCCTTTTCAAGTAACCAGGTACCCGTTTGCGGAACCGAGTCGATGCCGTTGTGCGCCATACCGACCAGATTGCTCAGTCGGTCGACGCCGATACGCTTGGTGTTTTCGGCATCCACCACAAACTCCTGGCCGTGGACCACGCCGACCACTTCGTTAACGCCGCCGGGGCCGGTGTAGCCGCCCTCTTTAAAGCCCTTCATCAAGGCGTAAGCCGCGATCAATGCGGTACCGCCCACAACAGCAGCGGCGCCGAACGAACCAATCGAGGCGACAAGTGCCGCCGGCAGCCAGGCCGACGCTGTGGTTGCAGCTGCTGCAATTTGAGCGGCAGTGGTGGTTGCCGTTGCGGCAAGGGACGAGCCCGTGGTGACCGTATCAGCCGTCACTTTTGCAGCGGTTTTTGTCGCCTCGGCCGCAACCGTTGCGCTAGTTTCGGTGGCGATGCCGGCCATCTTCAGCGCCTGCGTCACAGCCCACTGGGCAGCAATATCGGAGATCGCGCCAAGGATCGAACTGCCCATGGTGCTGCCGAGACTGATAAATGCAGAACCCAGATCGGTGGTGCCTTTTACCAGCCCCTGGAACTGATCAGACAGCGAGGACGTGGTATCGCCCAAGATGCCCGTAGTCGCGTCGCTCGCCTGCTGGCTGTAGTCGGTGGCTGTTTCCAGATAGCTTTCCCAAGCAGATGAAACCCCGTCCAACCAGTTGGACTGCGCCTGATCGAGCTGGTTGTAATAGTCCTGCTGCATGACCAGCCGAGTCGCCAACGCTTCATTGAGTAGCTCGGTTTCGCTCTCGTAGAGACTTTCGCTGATTTTCCCGCTGTTCTGCTGCTCCTGCAGGTCGCGCATCTGCTTGTTGAAGTCTTGCTGGATGGCCAGCGTTTCCTTCAAGCGCGCCTTGTACTTGTCACCGCGCCCTGCACCTTCCAGCTCAAGGGCAAAACCATCGGTCTGGGTCTGGATATCGAGTTTGAGAGTTGAGTCGAAAGCGGAGAGCTTGGCGGCGTCTTCAGATGCCACCTTGATTTTGTTCAGCGCATCCAGCTCGGCGGCCAAGCCTTCAAGACGCTGTTGCTGTTTGGCATTAATGCCAACCAGCTTGCCACTGGTGATCTCGAACGAAAGCTTGGCGACTGCAGTGGCGTTTTTCTGCTTGTCGGTGGTGGTGTTGATCAGCTCAATTTGCCGCTGATAGTCCTCTTCGGTGCTGTCGAACGCTTTCTGGTTGGCTTTGACCGCCGAGGTGTTGTCTTTGGTTGCCTTGGTGGCTTCTTTGTTGGCATCGGTCTGCGCCTTGATCGCATGACTTGTCGACAAGATGGCAATCCGGTCGCTTTCAGATAAGTCCGTATGGTCTTCAATGTGCCGGGTTGCTTCCTTGACGGCATCACCGTTGTCCTGAAGCTTTTTAAGTTGCTCCTGCAACGTTGCCAGGTACTTTTGCCCACCGGCAGTCATCCCCGCTTTGGCCTGGGTGTTGAGCTGAGTTTCGGTGGTATTTCGGGTGAGCGAATTGCTGAGCACATCGAGGCGCTCGGTTGTTTGATCAAGAACCTGCTGGGCATCACCGACCTTGCCGGCCAGATCAATCCAGTTTCTTGCCGCTTCGGGACGCACGCCGGGGTTGCTGGCCAGCTCATCCAAAATAGGCGTCAGTGACTGGCCATTGGCGCGCGCCTCCTTGAGGCGACTCGACAACTCTTCAAACGCTTTCAGCTGCTTGCTGTGTTCCGGGGACCGGACATTGGACAAGCTGACCATTGATGACTTGATTGATGTTTCAAGATCGTCGTAAGCGTCCTGGACCGCCAGCGTCGCCCCAAGCTGCTTGTCTTTCCACTCGCTGATCCTGGCGCGCTGCTGATCCTCGTTGAGCCCGGCAAAGCTTTGGCGCAGTTGATCGACTGTGGTTTGAAGATCGCTCAAATCACCCATCAGTTTTTGGGATTTACTGCTCCAGTCAACAAATGAAAGGGCTACAGCGCCCGCAATAAAGGCCAGCCCCAATGGGCCACCCATCAACGTGAGCAAGCCCGCACCCGCCGCACGCAGCCCCGCAAAGGCACGAGCTGTAACGCTTGCTGCGGCCGCCGCCCGATCGGATGCAATAACTGCAGCGTTCACCACCGCTGTTGTTTCGCCATAAGCCAGAGTCGCGGCGGTACGCATGGCGTAACCCGCCTGAATCTGGGCGGATGTTGCCGATGTAGTGGCCGCGAGGGACCGCTCGGCGATTTCGACCTGTTTTATCGTCGCAACTTCAGCCAGTCGCAATTCAGCCAATCGCGCAATCGAGAGCGTGCGGCCCTTTGCAGAAATTTGTGCAAGTAACCGCTGTTGTTCCAAATTGCGCTCAGCAAGAAGCGTTGCCTGCACTGCTTGTAGATTGGCCAGTTCGGAAGTCTGTCGCACCCGGTCGGAGGCGAGCTTGCCTTGTGCTGCTGCAATTTCAAGTTCAGCCCGGGCCACCATGGCCTTGGCATCGATCTGCTTGGCCTGGGCGGCCCACAGATCCTGCTTTGCCGTTCTTGCGCTGGCCGTGAGTGCTGTTTGATTTGCCTGGGCGGCGTACAGCGCTGAAGCGCCTTGCTGTGCATACCCACCCGCAACCCGGGCAAGGGCTACAAGTAGCCCTGTAGTAAGGGCTTGAGCCAATGCATCCGAGTTGTTTTTAACCCCGGAAATTGCGCCCGGCAGGCTGCCATCAATGGCCTTGGACACACTGACAAATGCGGTCGCGATCTGATTGCTGGCTCCCGTGGCCTGATCAAGCTCGCCCACAAAGTGGGTCAGTGAGTTGCCAATTTTGGTGAAGCTGTTGCCAATAGTGGTCGCAGTTTTGTCGAACAGTGCATCGACTGCGCCGACCTGACTTTGCAGGGCTTTAACCACTGCCTGGGCGGTCAGTTCGCCAGCCGCACCCATTGAGCGCAATTCGCCAACGGTTTTGCCCATGCCCGCCGCAATGGCCTGGGCCAGTGCAGGCGCCTGCTCCATAACGGAGTTCAGCTCCTCACCACGCAGCACACCCGAGGCAAAGGCTTGGCCCAGTTGAATCAATGCAGCATTGGCACTTTCAGCGGACGCGCCGGACACCGCGAGGGTTTTACTGATGGTACCGACGACACCCGCCACGCCCTCACCGGAGAGCTTTAGCGCCTCCTGGTTGGTGGCAATGCGCTGATAAAGCTCTGCGGTCGAGGCCAAAGGCTGAGCCGATGCCTGAGCAATGTTGAACACCGCCGATTGAGCAGCTACCAACTCCGCTGAACTGCTGGTCACAAGCTTTAAACGGTTTGTCAGAGTGCCGTAGGCCTCTGTCATGTCGTACACGCCCTTGACGCTCAGGGCTGCAGCCAACGGCCCCGCAATGCTGGCAGCAACACTGGCCAACGACCTGAAGCTGTTTTGCAGCGTGAGCACTTCCCGTGAGGATGCGCTGGCCACCGACGCAGTCCTGGACACAGAGCGGGAGGCGCGATCCATGTTCTGCTCAAAGCCGCCAATGCGCGCAATGAGATCAAGCGTCAACGTGCCAAGTGAGCGCGAGGCCATTTATCAATCTCCAGATGTGAAAAAACCCGCCGGGCGGGTTTGGTGTCCTGTTTTGGCTGGATCTCGAAAAAGCCGCAGCAGCGCCCTTAAGCCTCACTTCCATGTCGCCATGGCCTCTTCCAGGCTGATCGTTCCCTCTGCTTGGCTGTAAACCATGAAATCGCTCAGATCCATTTTTCCGCCGGCCACCCTGCTGGTCAGGTGAGTGAGCAGCGCAAAGTGACGTTCCAGACGTCGGTTTTGATCCAGAGTGCCGTACTTGTCCCGGTAAGCGATCCAGTCCAGCACTTCGCGGTGGGTCAGCCGCTCCTTGGCTTCGGCAATGGTGCTGCCTCCGATGCGGTTCAGCACCAGTTCGTGCCAGAACTCATCGGAGGCGCTTAGTTTTTTGCCTGATCCTTCCCGGTGCCGTTGGCTTCGTTGACCGCGTTGAGAATCGCAAAGCCCAGGGACGATTCCAGATTGAAGGCGTCTTCATAGGTGAGGGGTTCGGTACCCTCTTCGCCCAAAAGAACGCTGCCTGAAATGTACTTGGCATTTCGGCTTTGCTCGGCTTCGCCCGGAGCAAACAGGCGCTCGATGACGCCGAACGACTGACGGCGGATATGCACATCGAACTTCTCAGTTACTTCCTTATCGGTTTTTGAGTCGATGTGAACCCAGGTCACTTCTTTTTTAACCAGTGCGCCGTCGACGATGCCGCCTTTGGCTTTGAGTTGCTTGAGGTTCATGGAAAGCCCTTAGATGGTTTTGCGGATCCAGGCGAGACCGCCGGAACGCTGAATGGAAACGGTCGAGGCAACCACTGCGTTTGCCGCGAAAGAGAACGGGAAGTCGGCCACATAACCCTCAAAGGCACACCAGGTGCGCGTCTTCGGG
>Ga0302347_1001503_pt1 | contig 27857 bp, 27 predicted proteins | sample PhyWR1_FD_202178 | JGI IMG/M metagenome (GOLD analysis project Ga0302347, IMG submission 202178) | Leaf surface microbial communities from wheat plants in UC Gill Tract Community Farm, Albany, California, United States - DLSL W.R1 (v2)... | ecosystem: Host-associated > Plants > Phyllosphere >...
CAAGCCAACATCGGTCTGGAAGTGGCAGAAAAACTGGTCAAGTACAGCGACAACGGTACTTCGGTATCGTCCGTGAACTTCCCGGAAGTGGCCCTGCCGGCCCACCCTGGCAAGCACCGTCTGCTGCACATCCACCAGAACATCCCGGGCGTGATGAGCGAAATCAACAAGATCTTCGCCGAAAACGGGATCAACATCTCCGGCCAGTTCCTGCAAACCAACGAGAAAGTTGGCTATGTAGTGATCGACGTCGACGCCGAGTCCTCAGACCTGGCGCAAGAGAAGCTACAGACCATCAACGGCACCATTCGTTGCCGCGTGTTGTTCTAAACGCGCTTCACTAAAAAGGGAGACCCTCGGGTCTCCCTTTTTTATGCGTCGAAAACGCTTATTTCACATTAACCGTGATTTTTTCCGACACGATGCTTGGCTTGAACGGCACATGCACCTGGTTGCCCAGCACCAGTTGCAAGGTGTGCTTGCCAGGTGGCAGGGTGACCTGGGTTTCGGTCTGAGCCTTGCCGAAGTGGATATGGTTGGCATCAGCCGGGATCGGTGCGTTCTCGGCCGGCAACTGGTCGACATCGATCAGCAGGTGGTGATGGCCCGCATGTGGCGTGGCCTCGGTGATAGGCGCCAGCGGCATGCCTTCGATGCCGAATTTAACGGTGAAGGTTTGATCAACCGTGGCACCGTCTTTAGGTTCGACGATAAACACTTTGGCGCCTTTTGGAGCCGCTTCCGACTCCAGGCCGGCCGCCGTGGCCATGACCGAAGCGCCCATCAACACAGAAGCCAACGCAACACGAGACAGTAGAGCTTTCATTTTTTTCTCCGGTTTTTGCAAAAATCTTCAGGGTCGGACAACTTTGAGCCAAAGCGTTGTCCAACGCCGCAAGTGACCAACATAAAGCAAAGCGAACGTTAAATGCGATTCGCTTGCATCCCAACCAAAGGAGTGACCATGCGTTTATTGCCGGGCCTGATGCTTTTACTGCCACTGGTGAGCCCTTTTGCTCAAGCCGAACTGATCGACGACGTGAATGACCGTGGCGAACTGCGCATCGCCCTTGAAGCCGATATGCCACCGTTCAGCTTCAAACAGGACGGGCGCCTGACAGGCTTTGACGTCGAGTTGGGTGAGTTGCTGGCCCAGGAACTGGAAGTGCATGCCTCCATTCTAGTCACCGACAGCGATGACCTGCTGTCAGGGGTTGAGAGCGGCAAATACGATGTCGCCATCAATCATGTGGCTTTGACCCCTGCGCTGCAGGATCGGTTCGATTTCAGCGAGCCTTACAGCCACCTGCAAGCGCAAGCGATTGCCCGGCAGGAACAGCCGCGCTCACCCAGCAGCCTTGCCATGTTTCAGGGCCAGACGTTAGGCGTAGCTCAGGGCAACACGTTTGTCGACCGCGGGCCATTGGTGACGGTGGCGCAGAAAGCGCCAGATAACGATGAGGAAGTTGCCCTGGCGATCCCCTTCCAGAAAGGCAACCCGGCGTTCCAGGCCAGCCTGGACAAGGCGTTGCAGCGGATCAAGGCAGACGGGAGGCTGGAGGCGTTGTCGCAGAAATGGTTCGGGGCGGCTGCAAGACAGCCCTGAATACCCAATGTGGGAGCGGGCTTGCTCGCGATGGCGAGCGACTCGGTCATTCAGGCATACCGAGTCGTTTGCATCGCGAGCAAGCCCGCTCCCACCGAATACTCAGGGTTGACGAATTGCCTTCACATCCCCGGCCTTCACTTCGGCCGCCTGGTTGCCCCAACTGGTGCGGATAAAATTGACCACATCGGCCACTTCCTGATCCGACAAGCGCCAGTCGAAAGCCGGCATGGTGAACGTTGACGGCGCCGTATGCGTCGCAGGCAATGTCCCACCCTTAAGCACGATATGGATCAGCGATGTCGGGTCGGCCGACTGCAACACCGGGTTACCCGCCAATGCCGGGAACACTCGGGTATAGCCGTGACCGTCAGTGCGATGGCAGGCCGCGCAGTTGTCGATGTACACCGCCGCGCCGCGCTTGCTGTCATCACCGTTCCACAGGGCATCCGCTACAGCCGGATCGTACTGATGGGGCTTGTCCGCCGGATTCACTGCCGGCAACGACTTCAGGTAACGAGCGATAGCCGTCAAGTCTGCGTCGGACATGTACTGCATGCTGTGTACGATCACATCGCTCATGCCGCCAAATACCGCACTGCGATCACTACGCCCGGTCTTGAGGAACTGCACCAACTGGTCTTCGCTCCAGCTGCCCAACCCGTCCTTGTGATCACCGCGCAAGTTCTTCGCGATCCAGCCTTCCAGCGGTGCGCTGCCTGACAGGAATGCCGGGCTGTCGCTGGCACTCAGGGCTTTTTCCTGCATGGTCAGGGCGCGTGGCGTATGGCATGCGCCGCAGTGCCCAAGGCCTTCCACCAGATAGGCGCCACGGTTAAGCACCACGTCTTTGCCGGCGTCGGGCTTGAAGTCTTCAACCGCCGGGGCAAACAGCCAGCGCCAGATCGCCAGCGGCCAGCGCATGCTCAGCGGCCACGGAATGTCTGCCTCCTGATTCGCTTGTTCGACAGGTTTTACGCCCTTCATAAAGTAGGCATACAACGCTCGCATATCCGCCTCGTTGACCCGCGCATACGAGGGGTACGGCATGGCCGGGTACAAGGTGCTGCCGTTTTGCGCGACGCCGTGGCGCACAGCTTTGTCGAAGTCTTCAAAGCTGTAGCTGCCAATGCCGTTTTTGTCCGGCGTGATATTGGTCGAGTAGATCGTACCGATCGGGGTTTCCATCGCCAGGCCACCGGCGAACGGCTTGCCGCCCTTGGCGGTGTGGCACGCCACGCAGTCACCGGCGCGAGCCAGGTATTCACCCTGTTTGATCAGCGCTTGCGGGTCACTCTCTTCAGCCACAGCCGAGAAGCTGGCGAACAGGGCCAGGGTCGCGATAACAAATGCTTTCATGGTCATCGCTCCTTATGCCTGAACCAGCGGGCCGGGGTTTTTCAGGTACTGCTCGCGGATTGCCCGCGCCGACCAGTACGTCAATGCCGCCACGAGGCCTGTGGGGTTGTAGCCCAAACCTTGTGGGAAGGCCGATGCACCCGGCACAAATACGTTGTGAACGTCCCAGCTTTGCAGGTAGCGGTTCAGTGCGCTGGTTTTCGGGTTGGTGCCCATGATCGCGCCACCGTTGAGGTGGGTGGTCTGGTACGACGACGTATTGAAGTGGTCGCCTACCTGCTTGCCGATACGCGCAATGGCCTTGGGGTTCATCGCTTCGGCGATCTTGCCCATTTTTTCCATCATGAAGCGGTTCATCTTGATGTCGTTTTCTTGCCAGTCGAACGTCATGCGCAGCAGAGGTTGGCCGTAGGCATCGCGATAAACCGGGTCAAGATCAAGGTAGTTGCCACGGTAGGACTGATGCGCACCGTGGGCGTCCATCGACACTTGGTGGGTGTAGTAATCGGCGGTTGCACGCTTCCATGCGCTGCCCCAGGCCGGCGTACCAGGCGGGTTGGACGTACCTGCAATCGGTCGGCTACCGGCCTGGTTGACCCACATTGGCGAACCACCGACAAAGCCGTGGGGGCCGTGGTCGAAGTTGTCGGCGTTGAAGTCGTCAATCGCCACGCCATTGCCGCCCGCACCGATAAAGTTGTTGGTGTGAACGTCTTTGTCGAAGTAGGCCTTGATGGTGCCCATGTTCTGGTAAGCGAAGTTTTTGCCCACCACGCCTTCACCGGTTTTCGGGTCATACGGCTTGCCAATGCCCGACAGCAACATCAGACGCACATTGTGGAACTGGAACGCACCAAGGATCACCAGATCGGCCTGCTGCTCGATTTCGCGGCCCAGGGCATCGATATAGGTCACACCAGTGGCTTTGGTTTTGGTGCTGTCCAGGTTGACCCGGATCACATGAGCGTTAGGACGCAGCTCGAAGTTCGGCAACGGCTTCAGGGCAGGAAGAATATTGACGTTGGGCGATGCCTTGGAATACATGTAGCACACGTAACCGCTGCAAAAACCGCAGAAGTTGCACGGGCCCATCTGCGCGCCGTAGGGGTTGGTGTAAGGCCCCGAGGTGTTCGCCGAGGGCAGGTTGTAAGGCTTGTAGCCCACTTCATTAGCCGCTTTCTGAAACAGCTGTGCGGAGTAGGTGTTCTTCTGCGACACCAATGGGAAGTGGTCGGAGCGATCCGGTGCGTAAGGGTTGCCACCCTTGCCCTCACCGACCCGTTGGCCATTGACGGTCCAGGCCTGGCCCGAAGTACCAAAGACCTTTTCCGCATAGTCGAAAAACGGCTCCAGTTCTTCGTAGCTGACGCCGAAGTCCTGGATGGTCATGTCCTTGGGGATAAAGTTCTTGCCGTAGCGCTCTTCGTAATGGCTGCGCATGCGCAGTTCGATCGGGTCGACCCGAAAGTGCACCCCAGACCAGTGCAAGCCTGCACCGCCCACACCATTACCGGGTAAAAAAGCGCCCAACTGGCGGTTTGGCAAAGCCACGTCATTGACACTATGGCGGATGGTGACGGTTTCCTTGGAGACGTCCTGGAACAGCTTTTTACGCACGCTGTAGGTGAGTTCGTCGATTACCTGTGGATAGTTACCGTCCGGGTAAGTGTCCTGCATCGGGCCACGTTCGAGGGCCACAACATTCAGACCAGCTTCGGTCAGTTCTTTGGCCATGATCGCGCCGGTCCAGCCGAATCCGACGATAACTGCATCAACTTTTTTCATAACGGTCGACATGCTCAAGCCCTCTCGCCGCGAATGGAAACTGCCGGGAAGGGGTATTGCTCGTTGCGTTCAACCCAGTCCATGAAATCAGCGCGCGCGCCGGGGAAGCCGATCATGGTCCAGCCGACCATGCCTTTGTTGCCACCGTGAATCGGGTCGCAAAAGAAACCTTCCTTGGTGTTTTGCAGCAAAAAGCTGAAAAACATCTTGGCCGGAACGCTATCGAATTTCGGTGTGCCAGCTTCCAGCTGTTTGAGCACTTCGTCTCGGGTAGCGCTGTCTAGCCCAGCAAATTTTGAGTTATAGGCCTTTTTGCACAGTTCCTCCGTGGCAGCGATGCCCAGGCGGTAGATCTGTTTTGGCACCAGTTTGCTCTGCCAGCCCATTTCCGGTGCTGCGTCGGCATTGAACGGGCCTTGCATAAACCACAGTGCACCGCTGGCGTAAGGGGTGTTCATCTGACGGTCGATATATTCCGGCACACCGGCTTCCAGAGCGCCCGGGCCCTGCTCGTCGGCCGGGATCAGGCGCGCGACGGCGGCGTTGACGAACGCCCACTCTTCGGCGGTGAAGTAGGTCGGCTCATAAGCCGTGCCTGCTGTGGCAACGGACGGCGCAGGGGCAGGGGCGGCCTGCACGTCAGGCGTGGCCATCAGGACGGAACCACCAAGGCCCGTGCTCGCAACAGTGACCACTGGAATCAGGGTCAGGGTTTTGCGCAAAAACTCACGCCGGGGGTTGTCTTGCTCAGACATGCAGGGGGCACCTCATCAGGCAGTCACGGATTACAGCCGCTCATGGGCAGCTTTTCGTTTTGGCAGCGGTACAGGGCGTTATCGACCCAGGGAACAGGCACGCATGCAAAGTTTGGTTACAAATACTAACAGGCCGGGCGCGCAGATGAATCGTTTCATGCGTAAATTTGCCGCACTACTGGCATAGCGCCATCTACGCTGACGCCATCACGTTTTTTTGACAATTGAGCGACATAGTTTTGATTCGGCATCACGCAATCTTGCGCCTCACCTTCCCAACACCTTGTTAATGGTCGAACTGACATGCCCAAAGCCCGGTTTTTTCCTGCTCTGTGCCTGACCTTGCTGGCAGCATTTGCACTGCCTCAGGCCCAGGCCGACGAAACCACCCAGGCCCGACCAGCACAGTGGGCACAGCCCATCGCGACCCAGTACAACCTGTATCAAATGTCCCCGACCCTGTACCGCAGCGCATTGCCTGACAGCGCCGCGCAGCCGTTGCTGGATAAACTGCATATCGCCACCGTGATCAACTTCCTGCCCGATGCCGACAGTTCCTGGCTCAATACCCCAGGTGTCGCACAAGTCCAGTTGCCTTATCGCACCAACCATGTGGATGACGCTGATGTGCTGGCCGCCTTGCGCGCCATTCAGACCGCGCAAGCCCAAGGCCCGGTGTTGATGCATTGCAAGCACGGTTCGGACCGCACCGGGCTGATGGCGGCGATGTACCGCGTGGTGGTGCAGGACTGGAGCAAGGAAGACGCCCTGAAGGAAATGACCCAGGGCGGCTTTGGCGAAAACTCGCACCACAAGGATGGCGAGAGCTACATGATGAAGGCCGATATCCCACAGTTGCGTGCAGCCTTGAGCAGCGGGGCGTGCAGCACTAGCCCGTTTGCAACCTGCGTGGTAAAAAACTGGCTCAAATCTGCCAAGTCCTGATTAACGGTCAAATACCCGCTGGCGGTCGCCCCATAAACAATGCGAACGACTCTGATAGCGGGTATTCACTGCCCGGTGCATGAAACGCTTCGCGGTAGGCCATGCCCGCTTGCGGGCTGAACACACCCTCTTGCTCGAATCGCGCAAAAACCTGCTCGGCCAGCGCTGCGGCCTGCTCGCGCAGGTAGTAGTTGGCGTCATGCCCCGCGACCATATAGTCAAACGTATTGGCAAAACGCTCATGTTCAGCCTGGGGTAAAGGCTGGACCTGATTTTGTGCGCTACGCCAAACCGCCTCCACGCTGCGACCGTCGCCCCAAGTCAGGTGCAGTTCAAAATCAAACAGCGAACGCGACAGTTCCTGCACCTCTTCCAGCCAACGCTCGGTATCACGGGCACTCAAGGCCTGGTCAACCTGCTCATAGGTCAGTTCACTGTCGTGTTGATGGTGCCGGGCATACCAGCGCAGGCTGTCCCGCGACCAGCACCATTGCTCTGCACACTTGCCTGCAAATCGCGAGGCTACGGAGCCCAGGCTGTCCACCCGGGAAAACGCACTGTAGGGGCTGCGGGTCAGCAGCAACTTCAGGCAATGGCCCAGCTCATGGAACAACGTGCCCATCTGCACATGGGTCAGCAGCACAGGCGCGCTCTCGGCTTCGGGGGTAAAGTTGCCATGCACAATGGCCACCGGGGTGGTCAGCTCCCCCTGTGCATTGACTCGACGGCTGCGTGCCGACTGCATCCAGCAGCCATTGATTTTGGGAGCACGCATATAAGGGTCGATAAAAAGATGCCCCAGCAGCACACCGGCTTCGTTTACCTCAAACAGGCGAACATCCGGGTGCCAGGTGTTGAATGACGTTTGCTCCACCAGATCGACCGCAAACAGGCGCTTGACGACCAGCACAATGCCCTCGAAAACGCGATTGAAAGGGAACCAGGCGCGCAACTGATCGTTGCTCAGTGCGCCAGGCTGCCGGCCATGCCTGCGGGCCAGAAACAACAGGTCCCAGGGTTGGAGCCTGTCGTACCCCAGCGTGGCCGCCAGGGCATGCAACGCCGCCGTTTGCGTTGCAAAACGCGCTGATTTTTGTGCAATGCGGGTGCGCAGCATATCCAGCACTGTATCCGTCGAGGCCGCCTTGTTCTGGATGCTCAGCTCGGCATGGTTGCCGTACCCCAACAGCAAGGCCTTCTGATGGCGCAAGCTGAGCAGATCGTTAAGCACCGGACCATTGTCATATTGCCCGCCAGCGGGGCCCAGCTCGGAAGCCCGCGTGTTGTAGGCGGTGAACAGTTCTTCGCGCAACGCCCTGTTCTGGCAACAGCTCATGATTTCAGTGTAAGTGACACGCTCATCGAGGGTAATCAACCAGCCCTCAAGACCGGCCGCCCTGGCCGCCTGCGCCAGCTGTGCCTTGAGCACGGCGGGCAGGCCCGCCAGCAATGACTCATCGTGAACCAGCCGCCGCCAGGCCTTTCGGGATTGCCGGGCATTTTCGAAAAACACCCATTCCAGCCTGGAAATTTCACGGTTGAGCCGAGCCAGTTCGCCTCGGTCTGCGGCGGGCAGCTCACTCCCGGCCAACCGGTAGTCCAGCAGGATCTTGTGCAGCAACGCCTGCTGGGCTCGATCCAGCTCCAGGGCCTCGGGGCTGTGGGCCAGCGCCTTGCAGGCAAGGTAAAGACCGCGATCTTGCAGCACCTGGGTCTTGTAGTCGTGGGCCGCGCGGAAACAATCGCCGATGGTGGTTTCCCAGGGCACGTCCCGGGATACCTGCCCCAGCGTCATGATGACGCCTATGGCGTCGTCCAGCCGCGCCGTCAAAGTCTCCATCGGCAAAATCAATCCAGACCAGGTGGGGTGCCGGGACTGGGTGGCGACGATACGGCTGATTGCCTGCAGGTTGTCGGCAACAATGTGTTCAATGGCCGGCTTGAGGTGTTCGAGACGCACCTCGCTGTAAAGGGGCAGGAGGGTAGTGCTCAACAGCGGGTTGGTTGGCTCCATGGCTGTATTCCTTGAGAGTTCTGCTTCATTTCGGGCTGAGTAACTGTGGGGTTTCAGCCTAAAGAAGCAGAACTTTCAAGTGCACTATCTATGTAGTGCAGCGAATCAAACCTCAGCGGCCAGCCCATTGCTGCAAGGCGGCCTTGCGCTGGCCGGGGGGCAATTTGCCCAGCTGTTCGACTTCGGCATAAAACCTTGGCCAGTCATTGCCGACGTGCTTGTACAAGGCTGCGAAGGCGGGCACCCATTGATCGTACAGGCCGAAGGGCAGCAGTTTGGCGTTATTCAGCGGGCCATTGACCCACGCGTCATAGCGCGGATTTCCCGCCCATTGCTGATCCCGTAACTGACGATAATCACGGCGCATTCGTTCAAATTCAGCGGCTTTACGCTGTTGCATCTCGGCTGCTGGCAACGACTGTGCATAAAGAGATTTCAAGCGCTGGCGAGTGTCGAGCACCAAGGTGATAAATTGCTCGCGTTGCTGCAGGTTGCTGCTGCCGGAGGGTGGCAGGCCTTGCCTGGCGCGCCATTGGCGGGTGCCTTCCTGTTCAACGAAGCTGGCGAAAGACTCATTGAACTCAGTGTCGTCCTTCACATAAAACCGCTGATGGGCCAGTTCGTGAAAGATCAGCGTGGCCAAACGCTCATCACCCCAATTGAGCATGCTGTTGAGGATCGGGTCATCAAACCAGCCCAGGGTGGAATAGGCTTCGACGCCGCTGACAAACACATCCATGCCCTGCTGGTGTTGCAGGGCAGCTTCACCTCGCGCCGCACCCTGGCTGTAATAACCCCGGTAGGCCACGCACCCGGCGATGGGGAAGCAATGGGTTACCGGGTTGAGGGAAAATTCCGGGGTGGCGAAGACATTCCACACCACATAAGGCCGCTTGAGGTCGGCGTACAGGCGATAGCTCTGGTTGTCCGGCAGGTGCAAATGCTCACTGGCAAAGGTGCGTGCGGCCTGGGCTTTTACCAATTGGTCTCGCAGTTCAACCGGGCGCTGCGGGTCGGCAATGACCGTGCTCACCTGCTCGCGGGCCTGCAATAACTGCCACTGCCCTTCCGCCAGTTGCGAGTAATACGAAGCACTGGAACAGCCATTGATCAGCGGTATCAGGGCAATGGCAAGCAGGCAGCGAACACGCGGCGTCATAAAGCGATCCCGGCGGCAAAGTGACAATGGTGTGGGAGCGGGCTTGCTCGCGATACAGCCAGCACAGTCCTTCAGAAAAGCCGCATCGATGCCATCGCGGGCAAGCCCGGCTCCCACAGAGGGCTGAGCTGCGAAGCGGCATTGCGCGCTATGCTTGTGTAACAAATTATCTGGTAATCATCATGCGCACTTTTTTGCTTGTGTTGACCGTGTGCCTGCTCAGCGCCTGCGCCAGCACGCCGATCCCCCCGGCGAACCCCAGCATGGCCTGGGTCGACCTTGAAACCCAAACCGGCAAGCTGGTAATGGCCGAGCGCCTGGACAACCAACGCCTGACCGACGGCCGCTATTTTCAGGTGACGCCGGGCAGCCACGAGTTGATGGTGCGTTTTGATTTCGAGGTGTTTGTCGGCGGCATGGGCATGTTCAGCGATCCCCAGGAGCGCTTGTGCTACATCACGCTCAATTATCCGGGCTTCGAGGCCGGCCAGCGCTACCGCCTGCAAGCCCGCTCTCTGGGCTTCAATGCCTACGCCCGGCTGTACAACGCAACGGGCAAGGTGGTGGCCGAGGAGCGGCTGGTCAACTGCTTACCGTGACGCCTGGCGGTCATTATTCTGGTAGATGATTTTTTTGCTACCGAATTCGCACGAACCTACCACCATGTTCTCATCGTGAACTTCTTCATTGCTCACGATTTCGAGCGTATAGGACGACACATTATTGGCCTGGATCTTGGCCTCAATTTCGGTCTTCAGTTCTTCACATGGCTTGGGGGCTGCCAATACCGATGTGGCCATGGCGCAGCAAACAACAGCTAGAGCGAAACGTTTCATGGTGAGACTCCCTTGAGGCAGAACGCAAAGTCATGATCTGACGCCAGTGGCGACCATTCGATCACATTTGGCGCAGTGCAGGACTGATCTGTCGCAGCCGGGCATCAACTGTACCCCGCTTGCGGCAAGCGGGGTACAGGGGTGTCGTCAGCTCACCAGCGTAGCGTCGAGGGTGATTTTGGCGTTCAGCACCTTGGACACCGGGCAGCCTTCTTTGGCTTTGGTGGTCAGTTCGTCAAATTGCGCCTGGGTAGCACCGGGCACCTTGGCCTTGAGCACCAGATGCACGGCAGTGATGGCAAAGCCACCCTCCACTTGATCCAAGGTTACTTCAGCCGTGGTGTCGATACTGTCAGCCTTGAGCCCGGCATCACCGAGAATCATCGACAAGGCCATTGAGAAACAGCCTGCGTGGGCTGCGCCAATCAGTTCTTCGGGGTTGGTGCCCTTACCGCCTTCGAACCTCGCCTTGAAGCCATACGGCGCTTCACGCAGTACGCCGGTTTCAGTGGAGATGGAGCCGATGCCGGTTTTAAGATCGCCTGCCCAATGAGCCGATGCTTTCTTTTTGATACTCATGCGTGCCTCCTGAAGAACGGCGCGAAGGTTTCACGCCTTGAATGAACTAGTGAGGGTAGTTCGCGCCACAAAGTTCACCCTATCGGACCAATCGTCATTTTTAGTAGCTCAATTCCCAGCCAACCATTGAAACTCGGGTATATGCCCATATTGCTGTAAACACTGGCAGGTCATGCGAGCACTTTGACCTGCATCCCACCTGGAGTAGCCGGCTGATGAAACGACTGTCTGACATCAAATTCTCGACCCTCGACCTGGTCCCTGTGCGCGAAAATGGCAGCGCAGCCCAGTCGTTGCGCAACTCGCTGGATCTGGCACAGCACGTGGAAAAGTTCGGCTACAACCGTTTTTGGGTCGCGGAACACCACAATATGGACGGCATCGCCAGCTCGGCGACCTCGGTGCTGATCGGTTATCTCGCTGGCGGCACTTCGACCATCCGTGTCGGTTCGGGGGGCGTGATGCTGCCCAACCATGCGCCTTTGGTGATCGCCGAACAGTTCGGCACCCTCGAAAGCCTGTACCCCGGCCGTATTGACCTGGGCCTGGGCCGCGCGCCCGGTTCGGACCAGATGACCGCCCGCGCCCTGCGCCGCGAGCGCTCGGGCAGTGCCGATGACTTCCCGCAGGATGTGGCCGAACTGCTGCGCTATCTGGGCCCACGCACCCCCGACCAACGGATCATCGCCATGCCGGGCACCGGTACCCAGGTTCCGGTCTGGCTGCTGGGCTCCAGCCTGTTCAGTGCGCAACTGGCCGGTGAAATGGGGTTGCCTTACGCCTTTGCTTCACATTTCGCACCGCGCCTTATGCATGAAGCGATTCGTGTCTATCGCAACCACTTCAAGCCTTCGGCGGTGCTGGACAAGCCTTATGTGATGCTTGGCGTGCCGCTGGTGGCTGCCGACACCGACGAGCAGGCCGAGTACCTGGCCACTTCGGTGTACCAGCGCATTCTGGCGCTGATGCGCGGGCAGAGCCTGGTACAGCGCCCGCCGGTGGAGACAATGGACGGTTTGTGGCTACCCCATGAAAAAGAGGCCGTCATGAGCTTTCTGGGCCTGGCGATGGTGGGCAGCCCGCAGAAAATCAAGGCCAAACTGGATGTGCTGGTTGAGCAGACCCAGGCCGATGAGCTGATCTTCACTAGTGACTTGTATGAGCATGCGGACCGCATTCATTCGTATGAATTGCTGTCGCAGGTGATGAAAGGGGCCTGACGCAAAGGGAAGTGTGGGAGCGGGCTTGCTCGCGATGGTATCGACGCGATTGATCTAAAACACCGCGGCGTGCACATCGCGAGCAAGCCCGCTCCCACAAGATTTACTACTACGCTGGACTTATCCGCGCTTGTAGACGATTTCTTTGGTGCCGGCTTCGCAAGAGCCCACTACTTTGCCGTCAGCGGCAGCACCTTTATCCACGACAGTCAGCGAATAATGCTTGGCGCCATTGGCTTCAATCTTCGCCGCGATTTCGCTTTTCAGTTCTTCGCATGGCTTGCCCGCTGCGAACGCCGTTCCTGCCAGACTCAGCAAACCTACAGCCAATAAAATCTTTTTCATCGGTCACATTCCCCGGTCAAAACAAAAAGGGTGCAATGCGTACATGCCGCATTGCACCCAGACGGTGTAGCGGACTTTATGGCAAACGGCCAGTCCGCGGGTCAAAAGCCTTGCTTCAGATCAGCTGCTGGCGATGCGAAAGCCGACTTTGAGTGTCACTTGATAGTGCGCCACCTTGCCGTCCTTGATGTGCCCGCGCGTATCAACCACCTCGAACCACTCCAGATGCTTGATGCTTTTGTTGGCCTCGGCCAGTGCATTACTGATGGCGTCTTCTATGCTGGTCGGGGACGAGCCTACCAGTTCAACTTTCTTGTAGGTGTGATGGTCAGACATAACGTTCTCCTTTGTCGTAAATCAAAGCCTAGCAGCGATTGTGCTAAATACTTTGTAGGCAATTTGAAAGGAAAAGTTCAGGCCAACTGCACTTTCTGGAAACCGCGGAGTCGGACTTAACAAGCACCTCACTCACCAATGCAGGAGAGCCCTAATGGCTAGCAACTCTTTACGTAAAGCCTCATTGCAAAGCATGGAAGCAGAGATCGAGAGCCTGCTCAAGTCTCTGGAAAGCCTCAAGCACGACGCTTCTGACGAGTCCAAAAAGACCCTTGGCATCCTCAAGAACAACGCCGAGAACGCGCTCAAGCATTCGCGTCACCTTCTCAGCGATGCGCTGGAAGAAGTGAAGGACAAAACTCGCGAAACCGCGATCGCTACCCGCGAATACGCGCAAGAGCACCCGTACGCCACCGCTGGCGTTGCCATCGGCGCACTGGGTCTGCTGGCAGCCTTTCTGTTGTGCAAGCGCGGCAATTAATCTGCGCTGCGCGCAAGCTCTGCCTTGAGCCATTGCGCCAGTTGCCCGGCGCGCCCGTCTGCGGCGCGCTTGGGCAGCCATAACGTCAGCTGCGCCGGGGTTTCCTTGAAGCCCCAAGGTGCAGCCAGGCGTCCGGCTTGCAGGTCCTGGGCCACCAGCGGCTCGGGGGCAATCGCCACACCCAGCCCCGCAACGGCGGCTTCAAGCAAGTAGTACAAGTGCTCAAACCCCTGTCCGTATTGCAAATCCTTCGCCTCGATTGCGTTTTTTTGCGCCCAGCTCGGCCATGCCTGCGGCCGTGACGCGGTGTGCAATAAGGGTTCGCCAAGCAAGGCACTGGCCGGAGCGTTGCGCAATTGTTCGTAGTGCGCGTATCGCGGGCTGACCACCGGACCGATGCGCTCGCTGGCCAGTTCGTACACCTGCATGTCGGCGGGCCACGGCGGCTCGGCAAATACCAGCAAAGCGTCAAGCCCGGGGCGACGCGGGTCCAGGTCGCCTTCACCGGCTGAGAGGTGCAGGCGCAAGTCCGGCAAGTCGGCATTCAAGCGGCCCAGGCGCGGAATAAACCAGCGCGCCAGCAAACTGCCCGAACAGCCGAGCACGAAAGGGGCGTCGACCTGGCTTTGCGTGAGTTCAGCGCATACGTTGCGCAAGCGTTCAAAGGCTTCGCCGCTGGCATCACGCAGACGGATACCGGCCTCGGTGAGCTTTAGCCCGCGCCCTTCCTTAACGAACAGGCTCACCCCCAAGTGCTCTTCCAGCACTTTCAATTGCCGACTGACGGCACCGTGGGTGACGTGCAGCTGCTCGGCCGCCTGGCTGACGCTGCTCAGGCGGGCAGTGGCTTCAAAAGCGCGCAGGGCATTGAGGGGCGGGAGGTCGCGGCTCATGATATGTGTGAGTTTTCCTGACAGATTGTGGCGATCTTATCGGTTTTCATCCCGGGCTGTCACGGGTACAGTCAGGCCCATAGACCTTCGTAACTTTTTATCTGGAGCGTCACATGACTCAATCCACCTTGCGTACCGGCCCCGATGCCAATGGCCTGTTTGGCTCATTCGGCGGCCGTTATGTGGCTGAAACCCTGATGCCGCTGATCCTTGACCTGGATCGCGAGTACGAGCTGGCGAAAAAAGACCCTGAGTTCATCAAGGAACTGGCCTACTTCCAGCGCGATTATGTGGGCCGCCCAAGCCCGCTGTACTTCGCCGAGCGGCTGACCGAGTTCTGTGGCGGCGCCAAGATCTACCTCAAGCGCGAAGAGCTGAACCACACCGGCGCGCACAAGATCAACAACTGCATCGGCCAGATCCTGCTGGCACGACGCATGGGCAAAAAACGCATCATCGCCGAGACCGGCGCCGGCATGCACGGCGTGGCCACCGCCACCGTCGCTGCGCGCTTTGGCCTGCAGTGCGTGATCTACATGGGCACCACCGACATCGAGCGCCAGCAGGCCAACGTGTTCCGCATGAAGCTGCTGGGCGCTGAAGTCATCCCGGTGGTGGCTGGTACCGGCACCCTGAAAGACGCGATGAACGAAGCCCTGCGCGACTGGGTAACCAACGTCGACAGCACCTTCTACCTGATCGGCACCGTGGCCGGCCCGCACCCGTATCCGGCGATGGTGCGCGACTTCCAGGCCGTGATCGGCAAGGAAACCCGCGACCAGATGCAAGCCCAGGAAGGTCGCCTGCCGGACAGCCTGGTGGCGTGCATCGGCGGTGGTTCCAACGCGATGGGCCTGTTCCATCCGTTCCTGGATGACACCAGCGTTGAAATTATCGGCGTGGAAGCCGCCGGCTACGGCATCGAAACCGGCAAGCACGCCGCCAGCCTCAATGGTGGCGAGCCGGGCGTGCTGCACGGCAACCGCACCTTCCTGCTGCAGGACGACGATGGCCAGATCATCGACGCCCACTCGATTTCCGCCGGCCTCGACTACCCCGGCATCGGCCCTGAGCACGCCTGGTTGCATGACATCGGTCGCGTCGAATACACCTCGGTGACCGACGCCGAAGCCCTGGATGCCTTCCACAAATGCTGCCGCCTTGAAGGCATCATCCCGGCCCTGGAAAGCGCCCACGCACTGGCCGAAGTGTTCAAGCGCGCCCCAACCCTGCCGGCCGATCACCTGATGGTGGTCAACCTTTCGGGCCGTGGCGACAAAGACATGCAAACCGTGATGCACCACATGGAACAGTCTCAACAGGAGCAACACTGATGAGCCGCCTGCAAACGCGCTTTACCGTACTCAAGGAACAAAACCGCGCAGCGCTGGTGACCTTTGTCACGGCCGGTGACCCGGATTACGACACTTCGCTGGCGATCCTCAAGGGCTTGCCGGCGGCGGGCGCCGATGTGATCGAGCTGGGCATGCCGTTCACCGATCCGATGGCCGACGGCCCGGCGATTCAACTGGCCAACATCCGTGCGTTGGGCGCCAAGCAGAACCTGGCAAAAACCCTGCAGATGGTTCGTGAGTTTCGTACCGGTAACGACGACACTCCGCTGGTGCTGATGGGCTATTTCAACCCGATCCACCACTATGGCGTGGCGCGTTTTATTGCCGAAGCTAAAGAGTCGGGCGTCGATGGCCTGATCGTGGTCGACATGCCGCCAGAGCACAACGGCGAGCTGTGCGACCCGGCGCAGGCAGCGGGCCTGGACTTTATCCGCCTGACCACGCCAACCACGGACGACGTGCGCCTGCCGACCGTACTGGCCGGCAGCTCGGGCTTTGTGTATTACGTTTCGGTGGCGGGCGTGACCGGTGCCGGTTCGGCCACCACTGAACAGGTGAGCGCGGCCATTGAGCGCCTGCGTCGCCATACCGATCTGCCGATCAGCGTAGGCTTTGGTATCCGTACCCCTGAACAGGCCGCGGCCATTGCGCGCCTGGCAGATGGCGTAGTGGTGGGTTCGGCGCTGATCGACAAGATCGAAAATGCGGCAACGCCTGAGCAGGCGGTGGATGGTGTACTGAGCTTGTGTGCTGCGCTGGCTGAAGGCGTGCGCAGCGCTCGCTAGGTCAAGAGCGCCCTCACCCTAACCCTCTCCCGGAGGGAGAGGGTACTGGCCGCACGCGGCCTCAAAATCTCCATAGATCAGCTCCCTCTCCCTCTGGAAGAGGGCTGGGGTGAGGGCAAAAGGCCTGCGAAGTCTTACTTCTGCGTCCCGTCATCATGCAGCAGGTTGGCCTGGGTCAGGTTGCTGCCTGCAGGTACGCTGCGGGTCAGCCATACATTGCCACCAATGGTCGAACCCTGACCAATGGTGATACGCCCCAATATCGTCGCGCCCGCATAAATCACCACATCATCCTCAACGATCGGATGGCGTGGATGGCCTTTCTGCAATTGCCCCGATTCATCTGCCGGAAAGCGCTTGGCACCCAGGGTCACAGCCTGATAGATCCGCACACGTTCGCCGATGATCGCGGTTTCTCCTATCACCACACCCGTGCCGTGATCGATAAAGAAACTACGGCCAATCTGCGCGCCGGGGTGGATATCAATGCCGGTGGCCGAGTGTGCAATCTCTGCGCTGATGCGCGCCAGCAACGGCAGCCCTGCACGGTACAGATGATGGGCCAACCGGTGATGAATCACCGCCAGAATCCCTGGATAGCACAACAGCACCTCATCCACACTGCGCGCCGCCGGGTCACCGTGATAAGCCGCCAGGACGTCTGTGTCGAGGATGCTGCGCAAGCCGGGTAGCGCCAGGGCAAAGTCCTGAATCAGCAAAGTCGCGGTTGCATCCACGCCCTCATCGGCCAACCCGCCCTGGCGAGCCACATAACGCAGCTCCAGGCGGGCCTGTTTGAGCAGCGCATTGAGCGCCACATCCAGGGTGTGGCCGACGTAAAAATCTTCGCTCTCTTCACGCAGGTCCACCGGGCCCAAACGCATCGGGAACAAGGCACCACACAGGGCCTCAAGAATCTCGGCCATTGCCGCACGGGATGGCAGCTCACGGCCCCCCTGCTCACCACTGACCCGGCCGTTCTGCGTGCGCCACTGGTTTCGCGCCGTGCGCAGCTGGCAGACGATGGCTTGCAATTGCCAAGGATTGGAACGATCACTCACGATGAATACTCCGCACGCTGGCGGCTGGATCGACCAGCCGCAAATTGGCAATGATTTTACGGTATCAAAACGTTTACGACTCGGACAATCAACGCTTGGTCCGACGCCAGATGCGCCAGCTCACCATGGCGATAATCAGCAACGCCAGCCCACCCAGAATGGCCAGGCTCATGCTGTGGTAACTGAACAGCGGTTTTTCGATGCGCACATAACCTGGCTCGGCCAACAGCTCGCGCAGCGCTACGTTGGCCTGCTTGAGGCTGATGGCTTGCAACTGCCTGGCGGGGTCGGCGAAACGGCCCTCATCGTAGTCACCCAGGGATGCCCAGTAGTAGTCGGCCAACGCGCTGCTGCCTTGCACTGTCCAGGCCTGGCGGGAGATGGCGGTGTTTTTGAGCCGGGCAAAAATCTGCGGGTCCAGCCCGTCCTTGAGCAAACGCGCCTTGAGTTGCTCGATCACCTGCCGGGCTTGCGCCACGTTCTCGCGCTCAAGGTCAGCATTGAGGCTTAAAAAGCTCACGCCACCAAATACTTCCCGCTCGGCCCAGGGACCGTAAGACAAGCCATGCTTGAGCCGCAGTTCGCTGTAGAGCGCCCACTCCAGGTAATCACGCAGCAGGATCCAGGTTTCGTCGGACTGCCCCTCGATCACAGGCTCAGGGAACAGCCAATGCAAGGTCGCGGTATTCCCCACCACGCCCCGCACCAGTTCGCGCTCGGCCTCAGCCTTGGCATCAATCCCGGCCAGTGGCCGGTGCTCGCTGGGCTCAACCGGCTCAAGGGCGCCGTAAGTGCGCTCCAGATAGGCCGGCAGCAGCCGGTCAAGGTCGCCGACGATAATCAGCGTCATATTGTTGGGCGCATACCAGTTCTGGCGCACGGCCTCCAGTTGCTGGCGCGTAAGATCGTGGACTTCGGCCCGCTCGGCGCATTTAAGGCCCAGCTCGACGGCCAGTTGATTACTGGCACTGTGGCCAAGGTCCTGGCGGTCGAGCCAGCGCTGTAAATGCGAATAATGGCCACCGTCTTCACGCTCGACCACTTGCTTGGCATCGTTAATGCGTTGTTCGGTCAATTGCGTGCGGGTCAGCAGACCCAGCAGCAGGTCGAGGATCTTGCGCTGGTTTTTGGCCGGGGCTTCGATCACAAAGGTGGTGTCGGCGCTGCTGGTAAAGGCGTTCCATTCGCCACCCAGGGCCTGCATGCGCTCCTCCAGGCCACCTTCGCCGGTGTCATCGATACCGCTGAAAAGCAGATGTTCCAGCAGATGGGGCAATTGCTGATCGGCACACGAAAAGTCGTCCAGGCCAACGCCCACCACCAAACGGATGGCCACATGTCCGCGATCGTTGTTGGGCTTGAGGATCAGTTGCAGGCCATTGGGCAGTTGGTAGCCCTCGACGCTGTAACGATCCAGGGCAAAACCCTGGGCTGCGCCAAGCAACAAACAGATAAACAGCAGGCAACGCATAAAAAATCCCTGAATTCTCGAATCCTTGAGCCCGTGCAGCTTAGTCGCTGCATAACGGCTGACAACAGCCCAACGTACAACGTTCAAGGCGAATGTTGCGTGTCGGCTGCGTCGTCCAGCTCCAGGGCCCCGGTTTCAGAGGTCTCCAGCACCACGTAAGCGCTGCCGCAAAACAGCGAGTTGAGGCGTTTCATATCCGCGATCAGCTCCAGGTGCATGGAACTGGTCTCGATACTTTGTGTGACTTTACGCTGCAAGCGACTCACATGGGCGTGGGCCAAACGCCGCTCCTGGGCGCGAAAACGGCGTTTTTCACGCAGCAACTGGCGGGCGCTTTGCAGGTCGGAGCTGAGAAAGACCGTGAGCCCAAGGCGCAGGTTTTCAATCAACTGGGTTTGCAGGCCCACCAGTTCCTCCAGCCCTGTTTCTGAAAACGAGCGGCGCTGCGAGGTTTTCTGCTGCTGGACTTTGCGCAGCATGCGCTCGATCACATCGCTGGCAAGCTTGAGGTTGATCGCCAATTCGATGATTTCGGCCCAGCGTCGACTGTCCTGTTCACTCAAGTCCTCTCGCGGCATTTGCGCCAGATACAGTTTGACCGCGCTGTAGAGTATTTCGACTTCATCACTCAAGGTGCGCATTTCCTGGGTGATGGCGGTTTGCTTACCGCGCAGAACGTCGAGCATATTGACCAACATGGTATCGATCAGGTCGCCAATACGCAGGGTTTCACGCACTGCGTTGGTCAGGGCCAGGCTCGGTGTATCAAGAGCAGCAGGGTCCAGATGGCGCGGTTTGGCGACGCCGTTGGCTTGCTCGCGTTCGGGCAGCAGCCAGGCACAAATACGCGCCATCAGGCCGACTGTGGGCAACATCAGGAAACAGCGGGCGGTGTTGTAGAGCAGGTGAAAGCCGATCACCAGCTCCTGGGCGCTGTAGCTCAGGCTGTCCATCCAGGCCACCAGCGGGTCGAGCACGGGCATGATCAGCAGCAGGCCGATCAGCTTGTACAGCAGGCTGCCCAAGGCCACCTGGCGGCCTGCCGCGTTCTGCATATTGGTACTGAGAAACGCCAGCACGCCGCTGCCGATATTGGCGCCAATCACCAGGCCGATGGCGACATGCAGGCTGATAACCCCCGCACCGGCCAGGGTGGCGGTCAGCAGCACGGCCGCCAGGCTGGAGTAGGACACCATTGCGAACAGGGCGCCGACCAGAGCATCGAGCAGGATATCGCCGGTCAACGAAGCAAAAATCACCTTCACGCCCTGGGCATGGGTGATGGGTGTGGCAGCTTCGACGATCAGTTGCAGGGCCAGGATGATCAGGCCCAGGCCAATACCTACCCGCCCCAATTGCCCGGCGCGGGTTTGCTTGCGGGTCAAAAAGAAAATCACACCCAGGAAAATCAGCAGCGGCGACAGCCACGACAGGTCGAAGGTCAGCACCCGGGCCATCAATGCGGTCCCGACATCGGCGCCGAGCATGGTGGCCAAGGCAGGGGTCAGTGCCATTAACCCCTGGCCGACAAAGGACGTGACCAGCATGGCCGTGGCGTTGCTGCTTTGCACCATGGCCGTAACCACGATCCCGGCGACAAAGGCGAACATGCGCCGGGAGACGTTTTGCCCGATGACATGGCGCAGGTTGGTACCGTAGACCCGCAGAATGCCGGTTCGGACGATGTGCGTGCCCCAGATGAGCAAGGCCACGGCGGAAAGCAGATTGAGCAGGGTCAGCATGCTGGCTCCCTGTATTGGATGTGTCTAAGGATCAGATAGCTGCGGGCCGTTCCTACAGATGTTTCTTAAGATGTAGTCGGCAAATGAGCAGAGCGCCAGCATCGCATAGCTGGGGGAGGGTTGAAACACTTCTGGACAATGCTGAACCTGTGGGAGCGGGCTTGCCCGCGATGGCTTCGACACGGTTTAACTCAAACACCGCGTCGTTTGTATCGCGAGCAAGCCCGCTCCCACACCGGAGGGGGTTACAGCGTACTGAACACCGGGAACGTCCCCAGCAGCAGCGCCGCAACCATGATGACCAGGCACACCAGGATCGCCCACTTGAGGGTGAAACGCTGGTGATCGCCAAACTCGATGCCGGCCAGAGCCACCAGCAGGTAGGTAGAAGGCACCAGCGGGCTGAGCAAATGCACCGGCTGGCCCACAATCGAGGCACGGGCCATTTCGGCGGCGGTAATGCCGTAGTGGCTGGCAGCTTCAGCCAATACAGGCAGTACGCCGTAGTAGAACGCATCATTGGACATAAAGAAGGTGAACGGCATGCTCACCAATGCGGTAATCACCGCCAGATACGGCCCGAGCGCCGGAGGAATCACCGCCAGCAGGCTCTTGGACATGGCATCGACCATGCCGGTGCCCGACAGGATGCCGGTAAAGATACCCGCCGCAAAAATCAGCCCGACCACCGCCAGTACGCTGCCAGCATGGGCCGCGACGCGGTCTTTTTGCTGCTGCAGGCACGGGTAGTTGACGATCATCGCGATACTGAACGCGACCATAAACAGCACGGGCAAAGGCAGCAGGCCGGCAATGAGCGCAACCATCAGCGCCAGGGTCAACGCACCGTTGAACCAGATCAGTTTTGGTCGACGGGCATCCGGGTATTGGGACACGCTGATTTCGCTGTGGTCGATTTCGTCACCGTGCAGGTGCAACTCACCCAGGCGCGCACGCTCGCGTTTGCCGTAGAACCACGCGATAACCAGGATCGCCGCGCAGCCTGCGAGCATGGCCGGGATCATCGGCACAAAGATGTCCGACGGGTCGACATGCAGCGCACTCGCCGCGCGGGCGGTCGGGCCGCCCCAGGGCGTCATGTTCATCACGCCACCCGCCAGGATGATCAGGCCGGCCATGATCCGCGGGCTCATGCCAATGCGGCTGTAGAGCGGCAGCATGGCGGCCACGCAAATCATGTAGGTGGTCGCGCCGTCACCATCCAGGGACACCACCAGCGCCAGCACCGCCGTGCCCACCGAGATTTTCAGCGGGTCGCCCTTGACCAGCTTGAGGATCTTGCGCACCGCCGGGTCAAACAGGCCGGAGTCGATCATCAGGGCAAAGTAGAGGATGGCGAACATCAGCATCACCCCGGTCGGGGCCAGCTTGGTGATGCCTTCGAGCATCATCGGGCCGATTTTTGGCGCAAAACCGCCGAAAATGGCAAACAGGATGGGTACCAGAATCAGGGCGATCAGGGCAGATAGGCGCTTGGTCATGATCAGGTACATAAATGTAATGACCATGGCAAAGCCAAGGAAGGTCAGCATAACAGTCACCATTATTGTTGTAGTAAGGCTCTGACCGCGTGTTTTACGCGTGGCAGGCCAACCGGTCTGTTGCCGGTAATGACTCGATGCTAGAGGGGAATACTTTCAGCCAGCTTTCGCTTGTAAAAATTCTTACAGAAAGGAGAGTTGCATAAACCCTTGTAGCAGCTGCCGAAGGAACGAGGCTGCGTTCGGCGGCGTAGCCGTCGTAAAAACTGAATATGCGGTTTACAAAAAGACCGCGCATTCAGGTTTTACGATCGCTTCGCAATCGAACGCAGCCTCGTTCCTTCGGCAGCTGCTACAAAGAGCGGGCTTTAATCCAGCTTCAGGACCTTGGCCAATACGATTTTCGGGCCTTTCATCTTTTTGATGATGATGCGCAGGCCTTCGACTTCCAGTTGCTCTTCTTCTGCAGGCACCCGCTTGAGGGTGTCGTAGATCAGGCCGGCGACGGTTTCGGCTTCAACGTGGTCCAGGTCTACACCCAGCAGGCGTTCGATCTTGAACAGCGGCGTGTCGCCGCGTACCAGCAGCTTGCCCGGCTGATACGAGAGGATGCCGCGCTCGGCCTTGCGGTGTTCGTCCTGGATATCACCCACCAGCACTTCGAGCACGTCTTCCATCGTCAGGTAACCCACGACCTTGCCGTCAGCCTCTTCAACCAGGGCAAAGTGCGCGCCGCCCTTGCGGAACTGCTCCAGCAACTGGCTCAGCGGCATGTGCCGCGACACGCGCTCCAGCGGCCGGGTCAGTTCTTCAAGGTTGAAGGTTTCGGGCAGGTGATCGAGGTCGGCCAACTCCAGCAGCAGGTCCTTGATATGCAACAAACCGACAAAGGTGTTGGTGTCAGCATCGTAGACCGGGTAGCGGCTGAACTTGTGGCGACGGAACAGCGCGAGGATTTCCTTGAGCGGTGCCTTGGAGTCCAGGGTCACCAGGTCTTCGCGGGAGTTGGCCCAGTCGACCACTTCCAGCTCGCCCATTTCCACGGCCGACGCCAGCACGCGCATGCCCTGGTCGCTCGGGTCCTGGCCACGGCTGGAGTGCAGGATCAGCTTGAGTTCTTCACGGCTATAAGCGTGATCATGATGGGCACCTGGCTCGCCCTGGCCGGCAATACGCAAGATCGCGTTGGCGCTGGCGTTGAGCAGGTAAATCGCCGGGTACATGGCCCAGTAGAACAGGTACAGCGGCACGGCGGTCCACAGCGACAGGGTCTCGGGCTTGCGGATGGCCCACGACTTGGGTGCCAGCTCACCGACCACGATGTGCAGGTAGGAAATGATAAAGAAGGCGGTAAAGAACGATACGCCCTTGATCACTTCCGGCGACGATACGCCAATAGCGCCCAGCAGCGGCTCCAGGATGTGCGCAAACGCCGGTTCGCCGACCCAGCCCAGGCCCAGCGAGGCCAGGGTAATACCCAGCTGGCAGGCAGACAGGTAGGCGTCGAGCTGATTATGTACGGTGCGCAGGATTTGCCCGCGCCAGCCGTTGTCTTCGGCAATTGCCTCAACCCGGGTGGAGCGCAATTTGACCATGGCGAATTCAGCCGCAACGAAAAAACCGTTGAGCAGTACCAGGATCAGAGCAAAAAGAATCATGCCGAAGTCGGCGAAGAGTGTCGCGAGGGTCAAGCCAGGGGAAGGGTCCATGATGGAGTTTTACGGGTTCCGTCGTTACAGATAGGGAGATATGGCCAAACAATGTAACGGCTGATGTAGCCCTTGCCTAGTGGGAAAGGGCTACAGGGCCTAGTCGACCAGCGACTTTTGCTGAGGTTTTGCCACCTGAACGGGTGGGAAATGGCAGGTGAACGTACTGCCGTGCCCCAACACACTGCTGATCTCCAGCCGCGCACGGTGGCGCAGCAGCACATGCTTGACGATGGCCAGCCCCAGCCCGGTGCCGCCGGTGTTGGCGTTGCGGCTGGAATCGACGCGGTAGAAACGTTCGGTCAGGCGCGGCAAGTGCTTGTTGTCGATCCCCACCCCCGAGTCCTGCACGCTAAGGTGCGCGCCCGCGCTGTCTGCCCACCAGCGAATGCGCACGCTGCCGCCATCGGGGGTGTATTTGACGGCGTTGAACACCAGGTTGGAGAAGGCGCTGCGCAATTCGGCTTCGCTGCCCTTGAGCGCGCAATCGGCTTCGACGTCGAGGGTGATGGTCTGGTTGCGCTGGCCGGATAACGCCTGGGCGTCGCTCTTGATCGAGCGCAACAAGCTGTCGACGGCCACTGGCTGGTTGTCCGAGGGGTAATCGGTGGCCTCCAGCTTGGCCAGCAACAGCAGGTCGTTAAGCAGGGTCTGCATGCGCTCGCCCTGTTGCTGCATCTGCGACAGCGGGCGCTTCCAGCGCGGGTTCACGTCGTCGACGTTATCGAGCAGGGTTTCGAGATAACCACAGATCACCGTCAACGGCGTACGCAGTTCGTGGGACACGTTGGCGATAAAGTCTTTGCGCATCTGCTCCAACTGATGAATGCGCGTCACGTCGCGCACCAGCATCAGGTGCTCGTTGTTGCCGTAGCGGGTGATGTAGAGCTGGATGCGCAAGTGATCGTTGACCGGCGAGGGGATATCCAGTGGTTCGCCGTAATTGCCTTGCTCGAAGTACTCCTTGAAGCGCGGGTGGCGTACCAGGTTGGTTACCGGCTGGCCGCTGTCCTGTGGTGTCTTGAGGCCCAACAGGGTCTCTGCGGCGAGGTTCCACCACTCCAGGTTGCCGTCGCTGTCGAGCATGATGACCGCGTCCTTGAGCGCGGCCGTGGACTCCTGCACGCGATCGATCACCGCTTGCAGCCGCCCGCGCACCCGCTGGTCGCGGCGCTGCAGGTGGTAGATGCTGTCGAATACCTCACCCCACAGACCGTAGCCATCGGGCGGCGCTTCGTCGGGTTTGTGCTGACGCAGCCATTCGTGCAGGCGCAGCAACTGCTTGAGAGTCCAGCCCAGATAGAACGCCAGGCCAATGGCCAGGCTCCAGCCGTAATAACCACTGATCAGGCCGACCACCAGGCAGGCAGCGACCAGAAGCAACAAATGGCGAATCAGAGTGCCATGCCAGTTTTGATTCACGTCGCGCGGGTCCTTGCTTGCCGTTGAGTCAGAAAAAGCCGGTATCAGGCCTTGGTCGAAAACCGGTAACCGGTGCCACGCACGGTTTGTACCAGATTTTCGTAGGCCTCACCGAGGGCTTTGCGCAGGCGACGGATATGCACGTCCACGGTACGTTCCTCCACATACACATTGCCGCCCCAGACCTGATCGAGCAACTGGCCGCGGGTGTAGGCACGCTCCTGGTGGGTCATGAAGAATTGCAGCAGGCGGTATTCGGTAGGTCCCATTTCGGCCGGGGTGCCGTCGATGGTCACGCGGTGGCTGATGGGATCGAGCAGCAAGCCGCCGATCTCGATCGGCGATTCAGCATCGGCCGGGCCCGCGCGGCGCAGCACGGCCTTGAGGCGAGCCACCAGTTCACGCGGCGAAAACGGTTTGGTGATGTAGTCATCAGCGCCCACTTCCAGGCCCTGAATCTTGTTGTCCTCCTCACCTTTAGCCGTAAGCATGATGATGGGAATATCACTGGTCAGCTCTTCGCGCTTGAGGCGACGGGCCAGCTCAATGCCCGAAGTACCGCCGGGCAGCATCCAGTCGAGCAGGATCAGGTCCGGTTTACGGTCCACGATAATGGCATGGGCATCCTGGGCATTATCGGCTTCAAGGCAATCGTAGCCCGCCATTTCCAGGGCCACGGCGATCATCTCGCGAATTGGCGCCTCGTCATCAACGATCAAAATGCTCCTGCCAACCATGCCGTAATCCTCTCGTCATTAAACTGTCTTGTGGCGCATTAGATAACGCAATTATTGCAGTCGTGTGACAGCTTTGGGGATTGGCCGCGCGCTAACAGTTAGTGAACTACGCTTTAGGTTCAAATCGTACAACCACAAAAAGGACGATTCCGATGACCTCTAGCTCGTTTTCCCTAAAGACATTGCTGTTGGCCGCAGCTTTTGCCTTGCCAGGACTGGCGTATGCGGCTGAACCGGCAATGACCAAGGACGGCATGCTCGTTGACCACAAAGGCATGACGCTCTACACCTTCGCCAAGGATGCGGGCGGCAAATCCATGTGCAATGACAAGTGCGCAGCCAACTGGCCGCCACTGGCCGCCGAGAGCACGGCGATGGACATGGGCAAGTGGACGGCCATCAAGCGCGATGACGGCCATATGCAATGGGCCTATGACGGCAAGCCGCTGTACACCTTCGTGATGGACAAAAAGGCTGGCGACATGACCGGCGACGGCAAGATGGACGGAGCCTGGAAGGTGGCCAAGCCTTAGGACTTCTGTAGCAGTTGACGAGTAGAACGAGGCTACGTCCGGCTGCGCAGCAGTCGTAAAACCAGACACCTGCGGTGTGCCAGTTGGACCCGACCCCGGGCTTCACGGCCGCTACGCAGCCGGACGCAGCCTCGCTCCGCGAGTCAGCTGCTACAAAGAGCCCTTGACCGGCAACCGAGTATCTACAAGGAGTATCCATAAAAAAACCTCGCCTCCCGGTCACGGGGGGCGAGGTTTTTTGTGACGCTGCTTTAAACGGCGCTGGTCGACTGCGGACGACGCACGTCCGGCTGCTTCCAGGACTCGGCCGCCGATTCGTCGATGGCCTGCTGGATCGCCTTTTTGCGGTGTTCTTCAGCACGGCGGCTGAAGAACCACACCATAAAGGTCACCAGCGATACCGCCAGCAAAATCAGGCTGGCCACGGCGTTGATCTCGGGTTTAACCCCCAGACGCACCGCCGAGAACACTTCCATCGGCAGGGTCGTCGACCCCGGGCCCGACACAAAGCTGGCCAGCACCAGGTCATCCAGCGACAGGGCAAAGGACATCATCGCCCCCGCCGCCAAGGACGGCGCAATCATCGGAATGGTGATCAAAAAGAACACCTTCCACGGCTTGGCACCCAGGTCCATTGCCGCTTCTTCGATCGACAGGTCCAGCTCGCGCAGGCGCGACGACACCACCACCGCCACATAGGCCGAGCAGAACGTCGTGTGGGCGATCCAGATGGTCACCAGGCCACGTTCCTGCGGCCAGCCAATCATCTGCGCCATGGCCACGAACAGCAGCAACAGCGACAGACCGGTAATCACCTCGGGCATCACCAGCGGCGCCGTCACCAGGCCGCCAAACAGCGTGCGGCCCTTGAAGCGGCTGATACGGGTCAGCACGAAGGCCGCCAACGTACCCAGCGCCACCGCAGCAATCGCCGTGTACAGGGCGATTTCCAGCGAGCGCATTACCGAGCCCATCAGTTGCGTGTTGTCCAGCAGGCCCACGTACCACTTCAGCGACCAGCCGCCCCACACCGTCACCAGCTTGGAGGCGTTGAACGAGTAGATCACCAGGATCAGCATCGGCAGGTAGATGAACAACAGCCCCGCGACCAACATGAAGCTAGAAAAACGGAAGCGATTCATATCTTGCCCTCCAGCTCTTTAGCCTGGCTGCGGTTGAACAGAATGATGGGCACGATCAGGATCGCCAGCATGACCACGGCAAGCG
>Ga0302347_1001504_pt1 | contig 27855 bp, 24 predicted proteins | sample PhyWR1_FD_202178 | JGI IMG/M metagenome (GOLD analysis project Ga0302347, IMG submission 202178) | Leaf surface microbial communities from wheat plants in UC Gill Tract Community Farm, Albany, California, United States - DLSL W.R1 (v2)... | ecosystem: Host-associated > Plants > Phyllosphere >...
CTTCCTGTCAGTGGGGTCCAATGACCTGACCCAGTACCTGCTGGCTGTGGACCGTAACAATCCTCGGGTAGCCGACCTCTACGATTACCTGCATCCAGCCGTGCTGCAGGCGGTCAACACCGTGGTCTGCGATGCTCATGCCGAAGGCAAACCGGTAAGTATCTGCGGCGAAATGGCGGGCGACCCGGCAGCTGCCATCCTGCTCATGGCCATGGGCTTCGACAGCCTGTCGATGAACGCCACCAACCTGCCGAAGGTGAAGTGGATGCTGCGCCAGGTGAACATGAGCAAGGCTAAAGAGCTGCTGCAAGAGGCGCTGAGCCATGACAACCCGCAGGTCATCCACAGCTCGCTGCAGCTGGCGCTGAAGAACCTGGGGCTTGCACGAATGATCGGGCCCGGGGCCAACAAGCCGCTCTGAGCGCCATGTGTACCGGCGCCTAGTGAGTTGACCTGCATACAAGGTCGGCCTGGGTGATCAAACCGAGAGTTTCACCTCCCCGAGAAGGGATCCGAACGGGCCGAAGCTGCGTTCGATGAACTGCCTTTGGCCTCGATTATCGACAATCAGCACGGTACTGGCGCGTGTGCCGTAGTGCTGACTGGCGATGAACGCGCTCGACAACAGTTTCTCGGTGGCCAGGCCCACGCCTGTTTCCGGCAACAGGGCGTCGACCACAGGCTCGTCATCTGCCAACAGTCCCAATAGTCGGTCAGGGGCTGGTTTTTCCAACAACTCCGCCAGGCGGCTGCGCGCCTTGACCAGCTTCGGCCACGGGGTATCAAGCTGCGCATTGGAAAGCCCGTACACGCCCGCCTCAAGCAGACGTGGCACTGCTTCCCTGGCATTGACGTACCCCAGAGCATGCTGATCGCCAATGAGCAGGTTGAAGCCTGAATACTGGTCGGCTCGGCTTGCCACCTGATTCAGATAAGTTTCTACGGTTTGCTCACCCTTCAGAAAAGCGGCCACCAACTCGCCACGCGAATGCGATCCCAGTGACTGTCTGGGGTCACGGATATTGGTCAACGCGGCGAACCTTCCCTGTGGGCCGACTCCCAGCCAAGCCCCGCCAGCCTCCAGGTCTCTGCCCGCGTACACCTGCGGTGCGTCTTCCCACGGTGCCAACGCCAGGGTAGGGCGGGCATAGAATTCATCACGGTTGGCTGCCACGATCAACGGCAGGGCATGCCCTGGCCGCCAGGCGAACACGATCAGGCACATTTTTCCGGTCCTGTGTTTTCTTCCACTGTACCCAGGCAGCGCGGCAGATCCAACCTGACACAGACTTCACTAGAGCCGCGAACCCAGCTTCCGTTACCATGCCGGATTGATTTCTCGGGGAAGCCGAATGGAATTCGTGCTCTATCTGGTCTTGGGTGCATGTGCGGGGGTGCTGGCTGGCCTGTTTGGCGTGGGCGGGGGCATCATCATCGTGCCTGTGCTCGTGGTCAGCTTCACGTTGCAGGGCTTTGACGCTTCGGTGTTGACGCACCTTGCGGTAGGCACCTCCCTGGCCTCCATCGTCTTCACCTCCATCAACGCCGTGCTCGAGCATCACCGCAAAGGCGCGGTGCAATGGCCGATCTTTGCCTGGATGACCCTGGGGATCCTGCTGGGTGCCGGTGTCGGGGCCAAGACGGCGTCGCTGATCCAGGGGCCCATGCTGCAGAAGATCATCGGCGTCTTTGCCTTGGTGATTGCCGCGCAGATGGCACTGGACCTCAAGCCCAAGGCCAGCCGCGGTGTGCCCGGCAAGGCTGCACGGGTGGCAGCGGGGGGCGTGATCGGCTGGGCCTCGGCCATTTTTGGCATCGGCGGCGGCTCGCTGACCGTACCTTTCCTGACCTGGCGCAGCCTGCCCATGCAGCAGGCCGTGGCGACGTCGTCAGCGTGTGGCCTGCCCATTGCGATCGCCAGTGCAGTGGGGTTCATGGTGCTGGGCTGGCATGAACCCCAGTTGCCGCCGCACAGCGTGGGTTACGTCTACCTGCCGGCGATGGTCGGCATCGCCGTGACCAGCATGTTTTTCGCACGTTACGGGGCGCGGTTGGCTCACAGACTGTCACCGCGCCTGTTGAAGCGCCTGTTTGCGGCCCTGTTGTTCTGTGTAGGCCTGAGCTTTCTGATTTGAATCGAGAGGATGTTAAATGCTGCCTTACCCGCAGATAGACCCCGTGGCACTGGCCATCGGACCGCTGAAAATCCATTGGTACGGCCTGATGTACCTGATCGGCATTGGCGGGGCCTGGTTGCTGGCCACCCGCCGCCTCAACCGGTTCGACCCTACCTGGAGCCGCGAAAAGCTCTCCGACCTGGTCTTCTGGTTGTCGATGGGGGTGATCGTGGGAGGGCGGCTGGGCTATGTGCTGTTCTACGACCTGCACGCGTACCTGGCCAACCCGACGCTGATCTTCGAGGTCTGGAAAGGCGGCATGTCGTTCCACGGCGGTTTCATTGGCGTGATGCTCGCTGCATTGTGGTTCGGCAAGCGCCACAACAAGTCGTTCTTCGAACTCATGGACTTCGTCGCCCCGCTGGTGCCGATCGGCCTGGGTGCCGGGCGTATCGGCAATTTCATCAATGCCGAGCTGTGGGGCAAGCCGACCGATGTGCCATGGGCGATGGTCTTCCCACCGTTCAGCGACCCGGCCCAGTTGCCGCGCCACCCTTCGCAGCTGTATCAGTTCGCCCTCGAAGGCGTGGCGCTGTTCGTGATTCTCTGGCTGTACTCGCGCAAACCTCGGCCCACCATGGCCGTTTCCGGAATGTTCGCGTTGTTCTACGGTATTTTCCGTTTCATCGTCGAGTTCGTGAGAGTTCCGGATGCCCAGCTCGGTTACCTGGCCTGGGGATGGCTGACCATGGGTCAGATTCTGTGCATCCCCATGATCGTGGCTGGCCTTGCGCTCATCTGGTGGGCTTATAATCGCAAGCCTACGGCGACACCCGCCTGATCACTCTCCCGGCAGGGGCGATCCCCCTGCCGTCTAGCTACAGGTAAGCCATGAAACAGTATCTGGACCTGGTCCGCGACGTTATCGAAAACGGCACGTTGCAGGAAAACCGTACCGGCATCCGCACCATCAGCCTGCCAGGGGCGATGCTGCGCTTCGACCTGCAGAAGGGGTTCCCCGCCATCACCACGCGCAAGCTGGCGTTCAAGTCGGCGATCGGCGAAATGGTAGGTTTCCTGCGCGGGGTTCGCAACGCCGGCCAATTCCGTGAGTTGGGTTGCAAGGTCTGGGACCAGAACGCCAACGAAAACGCCCAGTGGTTGGCCAACCCGTTCCGCCAGGGCCATGACGACCTGGGCGAGATCTACGGGGTCCAGTGGCGGCAGTGGCCGGGCTACAAGCGCATCCCCCTGAGCAATCGAGCCGCGATCGAGATGGCGGAGAAGGCCGGGTTCCGTCAGATTGCCCAGGATGAAGAGGATGGCGTGGCGTTTGTCATCCTGTACAAAGCCATCGATCAGGTCCGTCAGTGCCTGGACACCATCGCAAACGACCCTGGCAGCCGGCGCATCCTGTTCCATGGCTGGAACTGCGCCCAGCTCGATGAAATGGCCTTGCCGCCTTGCCATCTGCTGTACCAGTTCCACCCCAACGTGACAACGCGCGAGCTCTCGCTGACGCTTTATATCCGTTCCAACGATCTTGGCCTGGGTACGCCATTCAACCTCACCGAAGGGGCGGCATTGCTGGCGCTGTTCGGTCGGCTGACCGGCTATACCCCGCGCTGGTTCACCTATTTCATCGGCGATGCCCATGTGTACGAGAACCATCTTGACATGCTCAACGAGCAGCTCAAGCGCGAGCCGCTGGAAGCGCCGAAGCTGGTGATCAGCGATCGGGTGCCGGCGTTCGCCGAGACGGGCAAGTACGAGCCGCAGTGGCTTGAACAGATCGAGCCGAGTGATTTCTGGCTCGAAGGGTATGAACATCATGCCCCGATGACGGCTCCGATGGCGGTTTGAAGGTGGCGCCTTCATACCCCCGGTGAACGATCCCGGGAGCGGTCTTGCCGGCGCCCCGGCAAGGCCGCCGCGAAATTCGCTAGCCTTCAGATGCGGCGCAAGACAGTTGTTCTGGCAGGGTGACCGACAGGCTGGTCACGCCCACTAATGCCCATGGCTACGTCCAACATGTGAATGCTCGATATCCGGCACCGTCACCGCGCCGTTGGTTTCCAGCTGCTGCAAAATCGCGCATTGCGCGCCTTCTTCGCTACACCGTCTTCGCAAATCCATCAGTTGCGCCTGTAACGCCACCAATCCATCGAGCCGGGCCTGGACGTGCTCGATATGCTCGTCGATCAAGGCATTCACGCTGCCGCACGAGGCCTGGGGGCTGTCACGCAGCTGCAGCAGGCTGCGGATTTCATCCAGCGTCATGTCCAGCGTGCGGCAGTTGCGGATGAATGTCAGGCGCTCGACATGCGCTTGCGTATACATCCGGTAGTTGCCCTCGCTGCGCGCAGGCTCTGGCAGAAGCTTCTCGCGTTCGTAATAACGAATGGTCTCGACAGCGCAGTCCGTCGCCTTGGCAAGGTCGCCGATCTTCATGTTGGAAACTCCAGGCATTCGCTTGACCCTATAGTGGCTACAGGGTGTTCACTTGGCAACAGGCTCAATAAGGATGACCCATGAACAAGTCTGTCAGCCCCGAACACTCGCATCATCATGAGCACAATCATGACCATGCCCATGACGGCGTGGGCCATGGCGATCAGGGTCATGCCTGTTGCAGCACGCAGGCGGCGCCTGCTCATGTGCAGTTGACGTCCCGGCCCAGCAAGCAGGCTCTGCTCAGCCGTTTTCGGATCGAAGCCATGGATTGCCCGACCGAGCAGACGCTGATCCAGGACAAGCTGGGTAAGATGGCCGGCATCGAGGCCCTGGAGTTCAACCTCATCAGCCGCGTTCTTGGGGTCAGGCACACGCTCGATGGCACGTCCGACATCGAACGGGCCATCGACAGCCTGGGGATGAAAGCCGAGCCGCTCGTGGGGGATGCCGATAGCGCTGCCGCGCCAGCGCCGCCGCCCAGACAGGCTTGGTGGCCACTTGCGCTGTCCGGTCTGGCAGCCCTGGGCGCCGAAGTCGTGCACTTCGCCCAGCTCGCACCGCAGTGGGTGGTGGCCGCGCTGGCACTGGCGGCGATCCTGGGTTGTGGTCTGGGTACCTACAAGAAAGGCTGGATCGCGCTAAAAAACCGAAACCTCAACATCAATGCCCTGATGAGCATCGCGGTCACCGGTGCGCTGCTGATCGGCCAATGGCCGGAAGCAGCCATGGTGATGGTGCTCTTTACCGTGGCCGAACTGATCGAGGCCCGCTCGCTGGACCGTGCACGCAATGCCATTGGCGGGCTCATGCAGCTGGCGCCGGACATGGCAACCGTGCAACAGGCCGATGGCCAGTGGCGCGAAGTGGACGTGCGTGAAGTCGCTGTCGGCGCAACGATGCGAGTACGGCCAGGCGAGCGGATCGGGCTCGATGGCCAAGTGATCAACGGGCAGTCCAGCGTCGATCAGTCACCGATCACGGGTGAAAGCCTGCCGGTGGAGAAGGTCCAGGGCGACAAGGTCTTCGCCGGTACCATCAACCAGGCAGGCGCACTGGAAATCCAAGCCACCGCAGTAGCTGGTCAGTCCACGCTGGCGCGCATCATCAAGGCCGTCGAGCAGGCGCAAGGGGCGCGGGCGCCAACCCAGCGCTTCGTCGACCGGTTTTCGCGGATCTATACGCCGGCAGTGCTGGCCCTGGCGTTGGCCGTGGCGATCATCCCGCCGCTCCTGCTGAACGGCACGTGGTTCGACTGGGTGTATCGCGCGCTTGTGCTGCTGGTAGTGGCATGCCCCTGTGCACTGGTGATCTCGACCCCCGTCACCATCGTCAGTGGCCTGGCGGCGGCAGCGCGCAAAGGCATCCTGATCAAGGGCGGGGTGTACCTCGAGGGCGGGCGCCACCTGGACTTCCTGGCCCTGGACAAGACCGGCACGATCACCCACGGCAAGCCGGTCCAGACAGACTTCAAAGCCCTGCAACCGGCGTTCGAGCATCGTGCGCAGGCCCTGGCATCGAGCCTGGGTGCACGCTCCGATCACCCCGTGTCCCGAGCGATAGCCCAGTTCGGCCAGGACAACGACCTGCCCCACCTTGAGGTCCGGGATTTCACCGCGCTGGCGGGCCGTGGCGTGCGTGGCAACCTCGAGGGTGAGGTGTTGCATCTGGGCAACCATCGTCTGGTCGAGGAGCTGGGATTGTGTTCACCAGAACTGGAGGCCCAGCTGGATGCCTTGGAACAGCAGGGCAAGACAGTGGTGTTGCTGCTCAACGCATCAGGCCCCCTGGCATTGTTTGCAGTGGCCGATACCGTCAAGGAAAGCAGCCGGCAAGCCATTGCCGAGCTTCATGCGCTGGGCATCCAGACGGCCATGCTGACCGGCGACAACCCGCACACCGCTGCGGCTATCGCGCGTACAGTAGGCATTGATCGGGCCGAAGGTAACCTTCTGCCAGCCGACAAGCTCAGTAGTATCCAGGCGCTGTACGACCAAGGTCATCGCGTTGGCATGGTCGGGGACGGCATCAACGACGCACCAGCGCTGGCCCGGGCCGAAATCGGCTTCGCCATGGCGGCGGCTGGCACCGATACCGCCATCGAAACGGCCGATGTGGCGCTGATGGACGACGACTTGCGCAAGATCCCTGCGTTCATCAGGCTGTCGCGGCATACCGCAGCGATCCTCAAGCAAAACATCGTGCTGGCCTTGGCGATCAAGGCGATCTTCCTGGGCATAACGTTCGCCGGGCTGGCCACCATGTGGATGGCCGTATTCGCCGACATGGGCGTTAGCCTGCTGGTGGTGTTCAACGGCCTGCGCTTGTTGCGCAAGTGACCGTCGACTCAAAGGCCAGGCCTAGAGCTGCTGCACCAGCGCTTCGAGCTGCTCCTGGCGCTGGGCCTGGTTCGGTTTAGCACCGGGATTGAGCGTGGACCATTGTGGATGCGCGCGAGCCCGCACCAGCGGTTCGGGCAGCTTGCCCTGACGCCAGGTCTTTTCATCCAGCTGGCCCAGGCGAATACTGTCCTGAGCGGCGTGCCCACGGTGGTCCAGTGCCACCATCAGTTGTTGCTGACGCAGGGCCAGCAAGCGCAGGACGGTATCGTCGACGGTGAGCTCGCGTTTGCCCTTGAGCTTGCCCATCAGGCGCGCGCCATAGCCGCGAGCCGTCTGCAGGGCACCGCCGGCGATGGCCCCGGCCAATGCTGCGACCCCCAGGGTCAGCCCACCTGCCAGCAGGTCCACCCCGGCACCGGCCGCCGCGCCTGCCGCCACTCCGCCGCCTACCCGCACCCCAAGCTGCTTCAGGGTCTCAGGATTGAACAGATCGTCTCCCCAGCGCCCGTCCAGCAACGGCAGGTCACTGGCGTGCGCATCGTCGCGCCGGAACGCATAGAGCTTGAGCAGGGCCTCCACGCAGCGCTGTTCACGCTGGCGCACGGCCTGGTGAAGCGCCTCGATGGCCTGTGCCTGGGCAGACGGTTCACCTTCCACGCTGCGCCGACAAGCGGCGCAGTCCAGCAGCAATTCGGCGATCAGACGCTTGCCGCCTTGCTGACGAGCTACCCGTTGGGCCTGCTGATCGTCGATCAGGCGCTGCAAGCTGGGGCGCGCCTCCTCCAGCAGCAGGGCCAGGCTCTCGTACAGGCGGCGCTCGCCATCTTCTGGCGGGGCCACGCTGTCGAATTTCACCAATGCATGAAGCCCAAGCCGGGCGAGTGCTTCACGCCACTGCGGTTCGCGATGCGGATGGCTGGAAACGAAGTTAAGCACCGGTAGAAGTGGCTTGCCGCAGCTTGCCAGCACGTCGAGTTCGTCACGGTACTTGGCCAGCACCGGCTCGCGGGCGTCGATGACATAGAGCCCGGCGTCGCTGGCCAGCAGCTGGCGCAGCACCTTGGCCTCCTGCTCGAAGCGCTGGCGGGCCTCGCTGCCCTGAAGAAACCGCTCCAGCCGCGCCGGGCCATCCAGGCGCTCGCCAGGGCGCTCAAGGCGTTCGAGGTAGTCGAGCAGGGCAATTGCGTCTTCCAGTCCCGGTGTGTCGTAGAGCTCCAGCAGAGGCTGCCCGTCCACGGACAAGCGAGCGCCTTCCACATGGCGTGTGGTGCTGGGACGATGCGAGACCTCCCCGAAACCGACGTCGCGCGTGAGGGTGCGTAGCAGCGAGGTCTTGCCCACGTTGGTGTGGCCTACCACGGCCAGCTTCAAGGGCTCAGTCATGAGCGTGCTCCAACCAGGCCAGCGGTAGGGTGTCGGCATAGGGAAGCCCCAGGCGATCCAGGGCTTCACACCAGTCATTCAGGCGCCGCTCATCGCGAGGCTGATCAGCGGTGGCAGGCAACAGCCAGATGCGCGTACTTCCGGCATTGCGCGCCAGCTCGGCGAGCAAGGCCAGGCTGCCGCGATCCGGCGAGCGCTCAGGGTCAAGGGCAATGGCCAGGCGTGCGGGTGGAAAACGCCCCAGTTGTTCGAGCAGACGATGCCGCGACTCCCGGCTGTCCAGTACGCCGGCATCGGCGACGTTGGCGGGCAATGAGGGCGGCCAGGGGCGCTGATCGTCCAGCTCGACGCCAACCAGCAGTGCGCCGGCATTTTCGATGAGTGACGGCTCGGCCTTGAACTGCGGCAGTGTGTCGGGTGCATCGTCTTGGACGCCCAGGCGCTCGCTGTTGGGCATCAGCCTCTCGCGCAGCGGCATGTAGCCTGGCAGGTTCGTGTCCAGCGCCAAATGTTCGCGCCCTTGCCGCCAGCGCCACAGGCACACGCCGGCCAAGAGCAGGCGCGGCAGCACGCCATAGACCAACACCACGCCCAGCAGCCAGCTGGCCCATGCCTGGCGCGTCATGGCCAGGGCCGGCGCGGTGTCGCCGCTGGCACGGATCATGGCCGGGTCAGGCACCGCAAAGCCCAGCAGCGCGGGCAGGGCGCCCAGGGCCTGGGTCATGGCGATGAAGGGTTCGGCCGCCAACAACGTGGTTTCCCAGACGAAGCCATAGCGCCGGGTGGCCAGCAATGTCAGCAGCACACCTACCGCGCTCAGCATGGCCACCAGCCACAGGCTGTGGACCAGCAAACCCAGCAACCAACGGCCCAGGCGTTGGCGCCCCAGCAGCACTAGCAAGGCCGGCGCCAGGTGGGCGGCACGGGCGTCGCGGGCCAAGCGTTCGCTCAACCACAGCCAAAGCCGCCCCAGCAGCGCGCCGTGCTCACCGCTCAGGAACAAGCCGATCAGCCAGCCCAGCAGCATGACCAGGTTCAGCCCCAGCAGGCTGCCCAGCGCCCAGAAGACATTCACCGGCCGCTGCCCGTCACCCAGGGCGGCCAACGCCAGGCCCCCGCCACTGAGCACCGCCATCACCAGCATCGCCAACAGCGCCAGGCGCGCCCCTTGCTTCCAGCGCCACAACGCGGCGGTCATGCCGTCGCGTTCGGCCAACAGCAGCGCACGGGTCTCGATGCGCAAGGCCAGGCTGCCGCCTTGCTGGCGAGCACGGCGGTTGGCTTCCTGATCCTCGAGGGGGCCGGCATGTTCCTCGCGCAGGCGTATCGCCTCGGTGAGCCAGCGCTTGTCCAGCAAAGAAGGTGCAGTCACAGGGTCTTCCATTGCACAGGTCGTGGCAGCAGCATAACTCACCCGTGCGGTGCTATTCTCGCTGGCATGAACACATTACTGCCCCTGAGCCTGATCGTGGCCTGCGCCAAAAACCGCGTGATAGGCATCGACAATTCCATGCCCTGGCATTTGCCGGGGGACTTCAAGTACTTCAAGGCCACCACCTTGGGCAAGCCCATCATCATGGGCCGCAAGACCTGGGACTCGCTGGGAAGGCCGCTGCCTGGGCGGTTGAACATCGTGGTCAGCAGGCAGCCCGGGCTGGAACTGGCCGGTGCCGAGGTTTTCGCTTCACTGGAAGAGGCGCTGGTGCGGGCCGATCAGTGGGCGCGCGAGCAAGGTGTCGACGAACTGATGCTGATCGGTGGTGCGCAGCTCTACGGGCAGGCGCTCGAGCAAGGGCTCGTCAGCCGCCTGTACGTGACGCGGGTCGAGCTGTCGCCGCTGGGCGATGCCTGGTTCCCGGATTTCGATCGCAAGCAGTGGACGCTCACGTCCAGCCAGGCGCAGACTGAGGAAGGCAAGCCGCTGTATCACTTCGAGGTGTGGGACAAGGCCTGAACGCCTGTTGCGCCAGGAAGGGAGCCGCGCTGTGCGGCCCCATCTGCACTCAGGTATGGCTCAATTCTGCGTGTTCATCATCGGCCAGTACCTGCTTGTCGGTTTCCTTGAGCAGCTGGCTGGTTACCACGCCTGCCGTCATCGAACCGTTCACGTTCAACGCCGTACGGCCCATGTCGATCAACGGCTCTACCGAAATCAGCAGTGCCACCAGCTCCACCGGCAAGCCCATGGCCGGCAGCACGATCAGCGCGGCGAAGGTGGCGCCGCCGCCAACCCCGGCCACCCCGGCTGAACTGAGCGTGACGATGGCCACCAAGGTGGCGATCCACAGCGGGTCGAAGGTATCGATGCCAACCGCTGGCGCGACCATCACTGCCAGCATGGCAGGATAGAGCCCGGCACAGCCATTCTGGCCGATGGTGGTCCCGAACGAGGCGCTGAAGCTGGCGATCGACTGCGGCACGCCCAGCCGGCGCGTCTGGGCCTCGATGTTCAGCGGGATACTGGCAGCGCTCGAACGGCTGGTGAAGGCGAAGGTCAGCACCGGCCACACCTTGCGGAAGAAGCGCAGCGGGCTGACCCCGATTGCCGCCAGGATGAGGGCGTGAACCACGAACATCAGCGCCAGGCCCAGGTAGGACACGACCACGAAGCTGCCCAGCTTGAGGATGTCTTCCATGTTCGAGCTGGCCACCACCTTGGTCATCAACGCCAGCACGCCGTAAGGGGTGAGTTTCATGACCACGCGCACCAGACGCATTACCCAGGCTTGCAAGGTATCGATGGCCGACAGTGCACGCTGACCCTTCTCGGCGTCGTCCCTGATCAACTGCAAGGCGGCCAGGCCGACGAAAACGGCAAAGATGACCACGCTGATGATCGATGTCGGCTTGGCCCGCGCCAGGTCGCCGACCGGGTTGCTGGGGATGAACGAGAGCAGCAGTTGCGGGATGTTGAGGTCGGCGACCTTGCCTGCATAGTCGCTGTGGATCACCTGCATGCGTGCGCTCTCCTGGGCGCCTGCCACCAAGCCTTCGGCACTGAGGCCAAAGAGGTTGGTCAGCAGGATGCCGATCAGGGCAGCGATCGCCGTGGTCAGCAGCAGCGTGCCGATGCTCAGGACGCTGATGCGCCCCAGGGAAGAAGCATTGTGAAGACGCGCCACGGCACTGAGGATGGAGGCGAAAATCAGCGGCATGACGATCATCTGCAACAGGCCTACGTAGCCGTTGCCGACCAGGTCCAGCCAGGTGATGGTGGTCTTGAGCACGGGGTGCCCTGCGCCATAGATCGTGTGCAGTACCAGGCCGAAGCCCACGCCCAGTGCCAGGCCCAGCAGCACTTTCTTGGCCAGGCTCCAATCGGTATGACGGGTCTGCGCCAGCCCCAGCAACAAGGCCAGGAACGCCAGCAGGTTAAGCAGCAGTGGCAGGTTCATTAAAGCTCCGGAAACGAGAGGATGAGTCGCCGCCTCTATGTGCGATTGCGAGTGGAAATGCTAACAGCCTGAAAACAAAGGAATTTATACCCAAATGGAATTTGTATAGTCGTAAATGGAATATCGAGACGTCGCGGATTGCAATGAACACGGCGTTTACGGGGGCATAAAGGTCGCAATCGAGCGTGACCGACGGGTCTCACTCGACTAGCGTCTGTCAGTCGTCTCAGGAGATTCGTACATGAACGTTGCGCTCAAAACCGCTGCCATTGGCCTATCCCTGCTGTTGAGCCTGAAAACCTTCGCTACCGAGCTTGATCATTGGCCAGCTGAAGCCGCCAAACAGCTCGACCGCATGATCACCGCCAATGCCCACAAAGGTAACTACGCGGTGTTCGACATGGACAACACCAGCTATCGCTATGACCTGGAAGAGGCCTTGCTGCCCTTCATGGAGAACAAAGGGCTGCTGAGCCGCGACAAGCTGGACCCTTCGCTGAAACTCATCCCCTTCAAGGACAGCGCCGAGCACAAGGAGAGCCTGTTCAGCTACTACTACCGACTGTGCGAGATCGACGACATGGTCTGCTACCCCTGGGTGGCGCAAGTGTTTTCCGGCTTCACCCTCAAGGAACTGAAAGTACAGGTGGATGAACTCATGGCGTCTGGCAAGCCTGTGTCCAGCACCTATTACGAAGGGGGTCAGGTCAAGGCCATCGAAGTGCAGCCGCCCAAGGTCTTCAAGGGCCAGGCCGAGCTGTACAACAAGTTGATGGAGAACGGCATCGAGGTCTACGTGGTATCAGCCGCTTCCGAAGAGCTGGTGCGCATGGTCGCCTCCGACCCCAAGTACGGCTACAACGTGAAACCGCAGAACGTGATTGGAGTCAGCCTGCTGCTCAAAGATCGCGCCACGGGACAATTGACTACGGCACGCAAGCAGATCAGCGCTGGGCACTACGATGCCAAGGCTAACGAAGGGCTTGAACTGACCCCTTACCTGTGGACACCAGCCACGTGGATGGCGGGCAAGCAAGCGGCGATCCTGACCTACATTGATGAATGGAAGAAGCCCGTGCTGGTGGGCGGCGATACCCCGACCAGCGATGGCTACATGCAGTTTCATGGCGTGGATGTCGGCAAGGGCGGTATCCACCTGTGGATAAACCGCAAGCCCAAGTACATGGAGCAGCTCGAGGGGATGATCGCCAGCCAGGCAGCTGCCCAGGCCAAGGAAGGGTTGCCGGTGACGGCAGACAAGAACTGGGTGATCGTGACGCCTGAACAGATTCAATGATGCAGGCAGTGGTTCCATGCTGTATAAGCCCCATCGCCGTTTCGGCAAAAAAAACCGGCGCTCAAGGCGCCGGTTCTTGTACAGCTGGACGAGTATCACAGCCCTTCGAGCATCGCCTTGTTGCGCACGGCACCTTTGTCGGCACTGGTCGCCAGCAGGGCGTAGGCCTTCAAGGCTGTCGTCACCTTGCGCGGGCGTACTTCAGCCGGTTTCCAGCCCTTCTTGTCCTGCTCGGCGCGGCGCTCGGCCAGCTCGTCATCGCTGACCAGCAGGTTGATCGAGCGGTTGGGTATATCGATCAGGACCTTGTCGCCGTCGCGTACCAGGCCGATGGCGCCGCCTGCGGCGGCTTCCGGCGAGGCATGGCCAATGGACAGGCCCGAGGTGCCCCCCGAGAAGCGGCCGTCGGTGAGCAGGGCGCACGCTTTGCCCAGGCCCTTGGACTTGAGGTACGACGTGGGATAGAGCATTTCCTGCATGCCCGGGCCACCTTTCGGGCCTTCGTAGCGGATGATCACGATGTCGCCGGCTTTTACTTCGTCGGCGAGGATGCCACGCACGGCGCTATCCTGGCTTTCGAAGATCTTGGCCGTGCCTTCGAACACGTGGATCGATTCGTCGACACCGGCGGTTTTCACCACGCAGCCGTCCAGAGCGATGTTGCCGTACAGCACGGCCAGGCCACCCTCTTGTGAATACGCGTGCTCGAAGCTGCGGATGCAGCCGTTCTCGCGGTCGTCATCCAGGGTTTCCCAACGCGTCGACTGGCTGAACGCGGTCTGGGTCGGGATGCCGGCCGGGCCCGCCTTGAAGAAGGTGTGGACTGCTTCGTCGTCGGTCTGGGTGATGTCCCACTTGGCGATGGCTTCTTCCATGCTGCGGCTGTGCACGGTAGGCAGGTCGGTGTGCAGCAGGCCGCCACGGGCCAGCGAACCCAGGATGCTGAAGATACCGCCAGCGCGGTGCACGTCCTCCATGTGGTACTTCTGGATGTTGGGCGCTACTTTGCACAGTTGCGGCACCTTGCGCGACAGGCGATCGATGTCGCGCAGGTCGAACGCCACTTCGCCTTCCTGCGCCGCCGCCAGCAGGTGCAGGATGGTATTGGTCGAGCCACCCATGGCGATGTCCAGCATCATGGCGTTCTCGAACGCCTTGAAGTTGGCGATGCTGCGCGGCAGGACCGATGCGTCGTTCTCGCCGTAGTAACGTTTGCACAGCTCGACGATGGTGCGGCCGGCGGTCAGGAACAACTGCTCGCGGTCCGAATGGGTAGCCAGGGTGGAGCCGTTGCCCGGCAGGGCCAGGCCCAACGCCTCGGTCAGGCAGTTCATCGAGTTGGCGGTGAACATGCCCGAGCACGAGCCGCAGGTAGGACAGGCGCTACGCTCGTATTCGGCGACCTTTTCGTCGGAGGCCGTGCTGTCGGCGGCGATGACCATGGCATCGACCAGGTCCAGGCCATGGCTGGCCAGCTTGGTCTTGCCAGCTTCCATCGGGCCGCCGGAGACGAAGATCACCGGAATGTTCAGGCGCAAGGCGGCCATCAGCATGCCGGGGGTGATCTTGTCGCAGTTGGAGATGCAGACGATGGCATCGGCACAGTGCGCGTTGACCATGTACTCCACCGCGTCGGCGATGATTTCACGGCTGGGCAGCGAGTACAGCATGCCGTCGTGGCCCATGGCGATGCCGTCATCGACCGCGATGGTGTTGAATTCCTTGGCCACGCCACCGGCGCGCTCGATCTCGCGAGCGACCAGCTGGCCCAGGTCCTTGAGGTGCACATGGCCCGGCACGAACTGGGTGAAGGAGTTGGCGATGGCGATGATCGGCTTCTTGAAGTCTTCGTCCTTCATGCCGGTGGCACGCCACAGGGCGCGTGCACCTGCCATGTTGCGGCCGTGGGTGGAAGTCTTGGAACGATAATCAGGCATGAAACACTCCTGGCGGCTTAATCAGGTCACAGAAAGGGGAGTGAGCTTCTCTTGTCCTCTGTACCGCAGGCCGGTTGCCACTGGCACGGATGGGGCCGAAGACCGCGCGGGATCGCCGCGTGCTTGGCCAGAGCTCATAAACCCGCCGGGGGATGACTGGCGATGAATAGCCCGATTCTACACCGCTGGCGCCGGGAAGGCATGACGATGTGCCCAGGTGGCGTTTTTGGGCAAAACCCGAAGTTGTAGGAACCGTCTGAAACGATCCGTGTGAGGCTGACCTGCACCTGACTTGCCATTATCATTCGGCCGCCGCATGTGCGGCTTGACGAGATAACCCTCAATGGACCTTCCCAGTTACCGGTTCACCATGAACTGCAATCTGGCACTGAGCGCGCCGCCGCCAGGGCTGCCTAGGGCTTGAGTCTGCGAGGCTGAAGCCTGCAGGCGCCTGGTCGGCGCCTGGAGAACTTCATGCAAAACCCTATCGATAAAAACACCGCTGTTTGTGCCGTAGACGCTACGCTCGATACGCAACGGCGGCAAACCACCGAAAGCTTTCACAAAGGCGCCTCCCTCACCAACACCATCGGTGACCTGCGGCATGCGACCCTCGGGTTGCTGTACCGCAAGCGTGTGCTGTGGCTGGTGCTGCTGGTGTTCGGCAACCTGTTCTCAGGGGCCGGCATCGCGGCCTTCGAAGAAACGATTGCCGCGCACATCGCGCTGGTATTCTTTCTGCCACTGCTGGTGGACAGCGGCGGCAATGCCGGCTCGCAGTCGGCTACTCTCATGGTCAGAGGTCTGGCCACAGGCGAGGTCACGCTGAGCGATTGGGGAAGAATGCTGGGCCGTGAATTTGGTGTCGCGCTGCTGCTGGGCTGCACCATGGCGGTGGCCGTGGCATCGCTTGGGCTGCTGCGGGGCGGCCCGCAGATCGCCTTGATCGTGGCCAGCAGCATGGTGGTGATCGTGCTGGTCGGCAGCCTGATCGGCATGAGCCTGCCGTTTCTGCTGAGCCGGCTCAAGCTGGACCCTGCCACGGCCAGCGGGCCGCTGATCACCTCGATTGCCGACGCAGCAGGCGTATTGGTGTACTTCGGGATCGCGACCCAGGTGCTTGGGCTTTGAACAAGGCAACCGACTAGGTCGTGCTTGATGCCGCTCAGCTTACCGCCAACGCTGTTCAGCGTTGCGTTGAGCGGCACGCCATTTAAAGCGTAGCCGTGGGCCTTGAAGCAAAACACGCTTACTTGTCATTTGGAATAAAGTTTCCAGGCGCTACCTTTAAGCGTGCTCATGAAGAGGTCTGAGCCCCGCTTCCATCGCTTAATCTACGGATCATGCCTATCAGGCACAGAGAAGTGAGAGCGACAAGTAGAAAAACAGCACCCAGCCCGACAGGCAAGTTTTCGTGCAAGAGACTTACGAAGCCGCTGGCGATTGCGCCTACGGCGAAAACCAGCGCGCTCAGTAAGGCGGAGGATGCGCCCGCTTCGTTCGGTCGGCACTCCAAAGCGCAGGTAGTCGCGGCGCAGCGACACAGGCATGTGCCGGCTGTGCTGAGCACCATCGGAAGCAGCAGGGACAGGGCTGATGGTTGTTTAATCCAATGCCATACGAAGATGAAGGCGCCAGCTACAGCAATTAGGCCTACACCTAAAAAGAGCTGTGCTAACGAACTTGCACGACGGTTGATGAGCGTTGCGGCCACACCCCCTATAACATAAGCCATGCCATAAAATATGAATGCCACTGAGAACTGATAAGGCGTGAAATGCAGGATTTTTATAAACAATAACGGTGAGGCCACAATGAAGGAGAAGTGGCAGGCGAAGCCCAGTGCGGCGAGAATGGAGTAGCGAATAAACAGTTTATCCAGCATCAGTTTAGCGTAAGATTGCACGATAGAGGGGCTGTGTGACGATTCAGTACTGTCTTTTTCAAGTAGCGATTGGGCGGCAAATAACGTCATTCCCGTCAAGGCGATAAATACTACAAAGCTGCTTTGCCAGCTAAAATGACTTTGCAGCCAACTGCCAATCAACGGTGACACGGAGATAAACAATCCGCTTGCGGTAATTTGGACGATCCTGGCAGCGTTTCTCCGCGTATTATCAAAAAAATCTTGTACAAGCGGTTGTGTGAGAACAAAGCAGCCGCACCCTAAAGCCTGGATTACTCTGAAGGCGACGAACAGCGCGTATCGTTCGGTCAGTAGGCATCCTAAAGCACCGATCGATGCCACCCACAGTCCCCAAATTAGAAGTCGTTTCCTTCCAAGTTTATCTGACAGTGGGCCGATGACCAGTTGCGAGAAGGCCATGGCCAGTACAAAATAACCCACTGATAGCGCGATATTGTTAGGACCCGTATCTAGATGTTTAGCTATCGGTTGGAACGAAGGTAAGATGACATCAATCGGAAAGACCCCTAGCATAGTGATCAGCAACAAAAAACCTGTTAACGCTATGGGTGAATGTTGAATGGCGTTTTTTTCAGTTTCACCCATGTGTAAGGCCTGCTTTTTCTAATGCATCTCTGTATTTAGGGATGTCTAATATTCCCGCCTTCCTTATGGCGATGACTGTTTCTGATCCAGCCAGTATTAAGCGATTATTCGCCACTTTTAGCAATCTCGGATCATAGGCTGTGCCATGGTCTCTCGCATTATTTTGGCACTACAACGTGATTGAGATTTTCAGTTATTTAAATTCCAATTGAGGTTCATTCATTGTTGTTTTCTCCTGTTTGTCGCGGGGTTGCGACACTTTCGAGCCTAGCAGTTAGGTCAACATGTGCAATCTTATTCATGCTGAGAAACTTCCGATGTGGCTGTGGGAAAAGTTACTCAGGATGATGCATTTGAAACAGTCCACCAAAAAAAAACCGGCTTTCGCCGGTTTTTTTAGAGGTTCATAGTGTCAACTGTTAGGCAGCAACCGGCAGGTAATGCTCTTGATGTAGCGGGTTTCACCAATCGCCGGGTGCACCGGATGGTCAGGGCCCTGACCACCGCGCTCGAGCAACTGCATGTTGCGGTCCAGGTGACGGGCACTGGTCAGCAGGATGTTGTGCAGGTCGTCTTCGGGGAGGTGCATCGAGCAGGAAGCACTGACCAGAATGCCGTCCTTGTTCAGCATGCGCATGGCCTGCTCGTTGAGCCTGCGGTAGGCAGCCTCGCCGTTCTTCAGGTCTTTCTTGCGCTTGATGAAGGCGGGCGGGTCGGCAATGATCACGTCGAAGCGTTCCTCGGCTGCCTTGAGTTCGCGCAAGGCTTCGAAGACGTCGCCCTCGATGCAGGTCAGCTTGTCACCGATACCGTTGAGCTGGGCGTTGCGTTCAACGCCATCCAAGGCAAAGCCCGAGGCATCGACGCAGAACACTTCGCTGGCGCCGAAGGCACCTGCCTGCACGCCCCAACCGCCGATGTAGCTGAACAGGTCGAGTACGCGCTTGCCCTGAACATAGGGGGCCAGGCGTGCACGGTTCATGCGGTGGTCATAGAACCAGCCGGTTTTCTGGCCTTCACGGACCGGGGCTTCGAAACGGACACCGTTTTCTTCCAGCGGTACCCAATCCGGGACTTCACCGTAGACGGTTTCCACATAGCGCTGCAGGCCTTCGGCATCGCGGGCTGCCGAATCGTTCTTGAACAGGATGCCGCTTGGCTTGAGCACCTGGACCAGCGCCGCGATGACCTCATCCTTGTGCGCTTCCATGGTTGCCGATGCCAGTTGCACCACCAGAATGTCGAAGAAGCGATCGACGACCAGCCCCGGCAGCCAATCGGAATCGCCATAGACAAGTCGGTAGCACGGCTTGTCGAACAGGCGCTCGCGCAGGGACAAGGCCACGTTCAGGCGGTGCACCAGCAGCGATTTGTCCAGCGGCAGTTTAACGTCGCGTGACAGCAGACGGGCGCAGATCAGGTTATTGGGGCTCAGGGCAACGATGCCCAGTGGTTTGCCGTTGGCGGCTTCGAGCACGGCCTGCTGACCGGCCTGCAAGCCTTGAAGCGGGGTGGCGGCAACGTCCACTTCGTTGCTGTAGACCCACAGGTGGCCTGCGCGCAGGCGGCGGTCGGCATTGGCTTTAAGGCGAAGACTGGGCAGGGACATGACGTCGCTCCGGAAAAAAGAGCGGGAGTATAACCCCTACCCAGCCTTATTGCTGAGCGCCAGCAGTCAGGACGACAGGGCCTGGATCAGTGCCTTGTTGAAGGCAGGGATGTCATCGGGCTGCCGGCTGCTGATCAGGTTCCCGTCAACCACCACTTCTTCGTCGACCCACTCGGCGCCAGCGTTGCGCAGGTCATCCTTCAGGGTCTTGAAGCTGGTCATGCGCTTGCCCTGGGTCAAGCCGCTCGAAATCAGCAGCCAGCCGCCGTGGCAGATCACGGCAATCGGTTTGCCGGCTGCGTCATGGCTTTTGACGATTTTCTGGGCGCCTTCAACCAGGCGAATGGTGTCCGAGTTCTGTACGCCGCCTGGCAGGACCACGGCATCATAAAGCTCGCTGGCGCTGTCGAAGGTGCCGTCGACCTTGAACTCGTCCGCGGGCTCGTCGTGGTTCCAGCCGCGCACCGTGCCTTGCTTTTCGCTCAGCACGTGCACCTGCGCACCTGCCTGCTGCAGGGCGTCACGCGGGCCTGTCAATTCCACCTGTTCGAAGCCATCAGTCACCAGGATGGCCACGCGCTTGCCGTTCAATTCAGTACCCATGGGCCTTGCTCCTTTACTCGATGAATATGATAAACAGGCCCATCCGCGCTTGTGAAAGTTCAAGTTCACTGATCCAGCGGTTAGTTCTGTGGGGTGCATCGCGGTAGAATTGGCAGTCCCATACGAGTGTGCACGCATGTCCCAAGAACTCACCGCCGAACAGATCCAGCAAGCCTTGCAAGGCATCACCATCCCGCCGCAGCCGCAGATCATGGTCGATTTGCAGTTCGAGCAGTACATGCCTGATCCGGACCTGGAAACCATCGCCAAACTGATCGCACAGGACCCTGGGTTGTCGGGCGCCTTGCTCAAGCTGGTCAACTCGGCGCACTTTGGCCTGTCCAACAAGATAGGCTCGATCCAGCGTGCGGTGAACTTGCTGGGTAGTCGTTCGATCATCAACTTGATCAACGCGCAGTCGATCAAGGGCGAAATGAGCGATGAAACCATCGTCACGCTCAACCGGTTCTGGGATACCGCGCAGGATGTGGCGATGACCTGCCTGACGCTGGCCAAGCGCACGGGTATTCAGCCTGCCGACGAAGCCTATACCCTCGGCTTGTTCCACGACTGCGGCGTTCCGCTGATGCTAAAGCGCTTCCCCACGTACATGGATGTGCTCGAAGAAGCCTATGCAAAAACCGACGAGCAGACCCGCGTCGTGGACACGGAGAACCGCGCCTTCAACACCAATCATGCCGTCGTCGGCTATTTCACGGCCAAGTCCTGGCGCTTGCCCGAACACCTGACCGGGGCCATCGCCAACCACCACAACGCGCTGGCGGTGTTTCGCGATGACAGCGCCCGCAACAACCAGAGCCAGATGAAAAACCTGTTGGCGGTGCTCAAGATGGCCGAGCATATCTGTGCCTCCTACCGGGTATTGGGCAACCAGTCGGTGGATCAGGAATGGAACGTAGTGGGGCCGCTGGTGCTCGATTACATAGGCTTGTCGGAATACGACTTCGACAACCTCAAACAGAACATCCGAGAACTAGGTGGGCACTGATACATGCCTGAGTTACCCGAGGTAGAGACCACCCGGCGCGGTATTGCACCGCACGTCGAAGGTCAGCGCGTCAGCCGCGTGGTCGTGCGTGACCGCCGCTTGCGCTGGCCGATCCCGGAAGACCTGGACGTGCGGCTCTCCGGGCAGCGCATCGTCACGGTCGAACGCCGGGCCAAGTACCTGCTGATCAATGCCGAAGTGGGCACCCTGATCAGCCACTTGGGCATGTCGGGCAATCTACGGCTGGTGGAGGCGGGCTTGCCGGCTGGCAAGCATGAGCACGTGGACATCGAGCTCGAATCCGGTCTGATGCTGCGCTATACCGACCCGCGCCGCTTTGGCGCCATGCTCTGGAGCCAGGACCCGCTCAACCATCAATTGCTGCTGCGGCTCGGCCCCGAACCGCTGACCGAGCTGTTTGACGGTGAGCGATTGTTCCAGCTGTCCCGAGGCCGTTCGATGGCGGTCAAGCCCTTCATCATGGACAACGCCGTGGTCGTTGGGGTGGGCAACATCTATGCGACCGAAGCACTGTTCGCTGCCGGCATCGATCCGCGCCGAGCGGCCGGTGGCATCTCGCGGGCGCGATACCTGAAGCTGGCCATCGAGATCAAACGCGTGCTGGCGGCCGCCATCGAACTGGGCGGCACCACGCTGCGCGATTTCATCGGCGGTGATGGCCAGCCAGGGTACTTCCAGCAGACACTGTTCGCCTACGGGCGCGGCGGCTTGCCCTGCAAGGTGTGTGGCACCGAGTTGCGGGATGTGAAGCTTGGGCAACGCGCCAGTGTGTTCTGCCCGCGCTGCCAACGCTGAGGCCGTGCGCGCTTCGGGATGATCGCCATGGAGAGGCCGATGCGCGAGGATGCCGACGGCCGGCAGCGTCAGGCCTTGCCAGTGATCTTGAGGTACTTGGCCATCAGTTGCTCTTCGCTTTCCGGGTGCGCCTCATCTAGTGGGATGCAGTCGACCGGGCAGACCTGCTGGCACTGCGGCTCGTCGTAATGACCCACGCACTGGGTGCACAGGTTGGGGTCGATCACGTAGATCTCTTCGCCTTGGGAGATGGCCTCGTTGGGGCACTCGGGTTCGCAGACGTCGCAGTTGATGCAATCGTCGGTGATGATCAGGGACATGGGGGCTCCGGCCGGGGCTCAGCGCCCGGGCATGTTCAACGCAATGGGCACAATTGTGCCGCATTCGCGCCCGCAGTGCACGCGGGCGCGACAATCAGGCATCAGACCTGCTTCTTGAAGCGTTCGGTCAGCGCCTCGGCCACCACCGGGTGGACGAACTTGGTGATGTCACCGCCCAATGCGGCGATTTCCCGGACCAAGGTCGAGGAAATGAACGAATACCGCTCCGAAGGCGTCAGGAACAGGCTCTCGACATCGGGTGCCAGTTGCCGGTTCATGTTCGCCAGCTGGAATTCGTACTCGAAGTCGGACACCGCACGCAGGCCGCGCAGGAAGACGTTGGCGCCCTGTTCCTTGGCAAAATGTGCCAGCAGGGAAGAGAAGCCGATGACTTCGACATTGGGCAGGTGCTTGGTGACCTCACGGGCGAGCTCCACCCGTTGTTCCAGCTGGAACAGCGGGTTTTTCTTGGGGCTGGCCGCCACCGCGATGATCACGTGGTCGAACAGCCGCGAAGCGCGCTCGACCAGGTCGCCATGGCCTTTGGTAATGGGGTCGAAAGTACCCGGGTACAACACTCGGTTCATCGCGTCATCCTGGCTGGAGTGCGTTGGGGAGTCGGATGGTAGCGCAGCGACGGCGCCCCGGCCAAGTCATGCGGCCAGCTGATGGCACTATAGACAGGGGCGTTGTTGCTTGTCATGCACTGTGTGCCAGGCGGGCGACCAGGGCCGCGCTGAGCCTGGCGCCGGCAAGGAAATCACAGACGGGCAGGTCGAAGCGCGGCAGGGCACGGCGTTGGATGGCCCGGCCCTCAGCGGATGAACAGCTTGTAGACCAGGCGCTGCAAGGCCTTGCCATAAGGTGGGTAGATCAGCCGGGCGGCGTTGAAGCGTTGCTTGGCCAGCACCGCCTTGGCCTTGCTGAAGGTCAGGAAACCGTCATGGCCATGGTAATGGCCCATACCCGAAGGGCCGATGCCGCCGAAGGGCAGGTCATCCTGAGCGACATGCAGCAGGGTGTCGTTCAGGCACACGCCGCCAGAATGGGTATGTTGCAGCACATGCTCCTGGCCGGCGCGGTCATAGCCGAAGTAATACAGCGCCAGTGGGCGCGGGCGCTGGTTGATGTACGCCAGCGCCTGATCGAGGCCGTCGTAGGGCACCAGTGGCAGCAGCGGGCCGAAAATCTCGTCCTGCATCACCTGCATGCTGTCGTCTACCCGCAGCAGCAAATGTGGCGGCAGGCGACGGCCCTGGCGGGTTTCGTCAGGGTACAGGTCGATCACCTGCGCACCCTTGGCACGGGCATCGTCCAGTAGGTGCTGCAGGCGCTGCAACTGGCGCGGGTTGATGATGGCGGTGTAGTCGGGGTTGTCGGCGATGTGTGGGTACAGGCGGCGCACGGCGCCCTGGTAGGCGTCGCTGAAGGCGTCCAGGCGTTCGCGCGGCACCAGCACGTAGTCGGGCGCCACGCAGGTCTGGCCGGCGTTGAGGGTCTTGCCGAAGGCGATGCGCTCGGCGGCAGCGTCGAGCGGCACATCGGCCGAAACAATGGCAGGTGACTTGCCGCCCAGTTCCAGGGTGACCGGTGTCAGGTTCTGCGCAGCAGCCAGCATTACCTGACGGCCCACGCTGGTGGCTCCGGTGAACAGCAGGTGGTCGAATGGCAGGCGGGCGAACGCCTGGCCTATCTCGACTTCACCCAACACCACGTTGACCAGGTCGCTGGGGAATACCTGCGCCAGCAGTTGCTGAAGCGCAAGGCCGGTAGCGGGCGTGGCTTCGCTGAGCTTGAGCATGACCCGGTTGCCGGCTGCCAGGGCGCAGGTCAGCGGACCGATGGCGAGGAACAGCGGATAGTTCCAAGGCACGATGATGCCGACCACCCCCAAGGGTTGATAGCGCACCTGTGCCCTGGCGGGCTGAAAGGCCAGGCCGGCTCGCCGCCGGCTGGCGCGCATCCAGCGCTGCAGGTGTCTTTCGGCGTGGCGCAGGCCTTGCACCGACGGTAGCAGTTCGGCCAGCAGGGTTTCATCGGCGCTACGCCCGGCAAAGTCCTGTGTGATGGCTGCGATCAATTCGGCCTGGCCACTCAGCAGGGCTTCGCGCAGGCTTTTCAGCCACTGGCGCCGCTGCGCCTCCGGTGGCGACGGGTTACCGGCAAAGGCCTGGCGTTGGGCAGCAAACATCGCTGCAAGGTCGAGGTCGAATTGCACAGGGGGCAAGGCACTGGGCGAGTTCATGATGGTGTCGAATCCGGGCGAGGGAACCTCTAGAGCCTATACTCTAACTTGCACGGTGGTGCGACTTTTTGCTGGTGATCCAGCGGTGCATTCGACCGCTAATACACCGTAAGATAAGCCTTTACCAAGGCCCGCAGACTGGGAGCCGAGCATGGCACCGCGCATTAAGACCCGAGAGCGCATCGTGCAGAACAGCCTGGAGCTGTTCAACCAGCAGGGCGAACGCAGCGTCAGTACCAACCACATTGCCGCGCACATGGAAATTTCGCCCGGCAATCTCTATTACCACTTCCCCAACAAGCAGGCGATCATCGCGCTCCTGTTCAGCCAGTACGAAGCGCTGGTGGACAGCTTCCTGCGCCCGCCGCAGGGCCGTGCGGCGACTGTCGAAGACAAGCGCTTCTACCTCAAGGCCTTGCTTGCGGCGATGTGGAACTACCGCTTCCTGCACCGTGACCTCGAGCACCTGCTGGACAGCGACGCGGAGCTGGCGGCCCGTTACCGGCGTTTTTCCGAGCGCTGCCTGCGCCAGGGCCAGGCGATTTACCGCGGTTTCGTCGAGGCCGGCATCCTGGCCATGGCACCTGCGCAAATCGAGTCGCTTACCATCAACGCCTGGATCGTGCTGACCTCCTGGGTTCGTTTTCTCAGCACCACGCGTGAACATTCCGCGCACCTGGGTGAAGAAGCCTTCAAGCGCGGTGTCTATCAGGTACTGGTGCTGGAACTCGGCTTCGTCACCGACAACGCCCGTACTGCCGTGGATGCCCTGTGCCAGGAATTCCACGTACCGTTCAATCAGGCCCTGGAGCACTAACCCAGGGCTCTTGTGCCATCGATCAGGAGATAGTCATGCCCCTTGCGCAATTGATCACCCCGCAGCAATTGGCCGAGCGTCTGGAGGAGCCCGGGTTGGTGATCCTCGACTGCCGCTTTGCCCTCGAGGATGTGGACTATGGGCAACGCAGCTATGCCCAGGGGCATATTGCCGGGGCGCACTTTGCCGACCTGGAACGCGACCTGAGCGGGCCGGTGAGCAAGGGGCGCACCGGGCGGCACCCGTTGCCGGATGCGCAGCTGCTGGTCGGGCGCCTGCGTGAGTGGGGCCTGGACAATGACAGTGAGGTGGTGCTGTACGATGATGGGCCGGGGGCCTTCGCGGCCCGCGCGTGGTGGCTGCTGGCCTGGCTGGGCAAACGCAGCGGCGTGGCGATTCTAGATGGCGGCTTGAAAGCCTGGCATGCAGCGCACTTGCCGCTGAGCCTGGACCCGCCGCACAAGCGCGATGGCACTTTCAGCGGTGAGCCGGACAGCACGTTGCTGATCGATGCCGGGCATCTGGCCAAGCGTCTGGGCGCTGCGGATCTGACGTTGATCGATGCCCGGGCCTTGCCGCGTTTTCGCGGTGAAGTGGAGCCGATCGATCCGGTGGCCGGGCATATTCCTGGGGCCCAGTGCGCGGCGTTTACCGACAACCTGGGGGCCGACGGGTGTTTTCTGCCGGCAGATCAGCTCAGGCAGCGCTTTGCCGAGAAGCTGGGCGGACGGGCGCCGGAGCAGCTGGTGTCGTACTGCGGGTCTGGGGTGACGGCTTGCCATAACCTGTTTGCGTTGGCGCTGGCAGGGTATCCGCTGGGCAAGCTGTATGCCGGGTCGTGGAGCGAGTGGATCAACAACCCCGCGCATGGCGTGGCAACTGGCGAGTAACAATATCGACGTTTTAGCAGGGACCAGGTGGGAGCGGGTTTACCCGCTCCCACAGAAATCGCGCAGGCTCAGGAGGGTTGAGGCTAGTTACCCTCGAGCAGCCACTGCGGAATACGCCGCTCCAGGTAATACCCAGGATTACGCAAGCTGCCATCGACAAACCCCACATGGCCGCCCCTGCTGTGCAGCTCGAAGCGAGTCTGTGCCGCCAGCTCGCGGGCGGTGGGCAGGCTATGGCCGGCAACGAAGGGGTCATCGCTGGAATGGATGATCAGCGTCGGCGTGCGATTCTGGCCAAGGTAGAAATGGCTCGATGAACGGCGATAGTAATCGTGAGCGTCAACGAAGCCATTCAACGGTGCGGTGACCTTGCCGTCGAAGTCCCAGAACGTGCGCAGGTTGGTCAACGGGCCAAGTCGTTGCAAGCTGGCGAGTCGTTCATGCTCGCCTTTTTCATGGAAGTGGTGTTGCTTGAGCTGCACATAAGCCAGCATTTCGCGCATGAAATGCGCCTGGTACACCTTTGAAAAGCCCTGCCCGATGCGGTCTGCGCAATGGTCGAGGCGGAACGGCACCGACACTGCCACCGCGGCCTCCAGCTGGCTGGCGACGCCGCTTTCGCCCAGGTATTTCAGCAACACATTGCCACCCAGGGAGTAACCCACCGCATACAGCGGTGCCAACGGGCGTTGAGCGCGCAGATGGTTGATGATTTCGGCCAGGTCTTCGCTGGCGCCCGAATGGTAGCTGCGTGGCAGCAGGTTGGGCTCGCCCGAGCAGCCGCGCCAGTTCACCGCCACGCTGGCCCAGCCGCGCGCCTGCAGGGATTGCTGCAGGCCTTTGACGTAGGGCGAATGAGATGAGCCGGTGAGGCCGTGCAGTACCAGCACGAGTGGCGCCTGAGCTTGGTGCGGGCCGTGCCAGTCCAGGTCGATGAAGTCGCCATCGGCCAGCCACAGCCGCTCGCGAGTGCGATGCAGTTCAGGCAGCTTGCGCCACAGCGGCCCCCACAAGGTTTGCAGGTGGGGGTTGGAGAGGCCGATGGCCGGACGAAATGTGGCGCTGTAGCTTGGCATACTGGGCAACTCGTGATGTGCCTGCCTAGAGTGCCATGAAACAGCGCGACTGTACCTGCGCTATTGGTCGACCGACGCAGGCTCCGGCAGTGGCAGTTGCTCGGTGTCCGCTCCTATGGAGACGAATACTTCCGGGGCGTTGCGCAGCCACACTTGCGCGGCTTCACGAAGGTTTCCGGGTGTCAGTGTGCCTAGCTTGTCGAGGTAGGTAGCAAGATGGTTCCCCGGCAATCCATGGTGACTGTAAGTCGCAAGGGCTTTGGCCAGTTTCGCTTTATCCAGAAGTTCTTTATGCAGTTGACCCGCTAGCTGGTTCAAGGCCATGTCGCATTCGGCCTGGCTAGGGCCACGGTCGCCCAGGCACCGCATAATGCTGGATATCAGCGCCGCTGCCCCGTCTCGGTACTGTGGTGCGACGTCCCAGAGTATGTGCAACAAGCTGCCGGCATCATGGGGTGTGAGCGAGGAATAGATGGCATAGGTCAGACCGCGTCGGACACGTAGTTCCTGTATCAGACGGGATTCATAACCCCCGCCCAGGATTGCGTCCAGTAGCGTCAGGGCGGGATATACCATGTCACCCGCTGTGACATTCGATGAAATGGTCAGCATCCCGCGGGTCGTGGTACTGGAGCGTTCGATGTGCCGGACAAAGGTCGAGTGTGGGGCTACCGGCGGCAAATCCTGCGCGACCCAGTGCTGAGGGAGCGCGCGAACGAGTTTGCCGACCAGGTCTTCGGCCTCTTCGCGCGTCAAGTTCCCCACCAGGCCTATATCGAGATTACTGGCCGAATAGGCTCGCTGGTGGAAAGCCCTCAACTGCTCGCCGGTGAATTTGCTGATGTCTGCCGGAATCGAAGCTGTCGCATAGGGATGACCCTTGAAGACATGTGCGTTGGTCGTTTCAAGCAGCCGGTTAATCGTGCCGCGTGCCTGGGCAGAACCCAGGAAAGCCAGCCGTTCTCGGATCTTGTCCACATCAGCAGTTCTGAACGCCGGGTGTGCAAGCATGTCCGTGAGCAGTTGCATGACGCTG
>Ga0302347_1001505_pt1 | contig 27852 bp, 27 predicted proteins | sample PhyWR1_FD_202178 | JGI IMG/M metagenome (GOLD analysis project Ga0302347, IMG submission 202178) | Leaf surface microbial communities from wheat plants in UC Gill Tract Community Farm, Albany, California, United States - DLSL W.R1 (v2)... | ecosystem: Host-associated > Plants > Phyllosphere >...
TGATCGCCGGCATGCGCTACGCCGGTGAAATGAAGAAAGCCATGTTCTCGGTGCAGAACTTCCTGCTGCCGGCCTCCGATGTGCTGCCGATGCACTGCGCCGCCAACATCGGCGAAGCAGGCGACGTGACTCTGTTCTTCGGCCTGTCGGGCACCGGCAAGACCACCCTGTCCGCCGACGAAAGCCGTTACCTGATCGGTGACGATGAACACGGTTGGGGTGAAGGCGTGGTGTTCAATATCGAAGGCGGTTGCTATGCCAAGTGCATCGACCTCTCCGAGAAGAACGAGCCGGTGATCTGGAAAGCCATCAAGCACGGTGCGGTGCTGGAAAACGTCGTGATCGACGACGCCAAGCACGCCGACTATGCCGATGTCAGCCTTACCCAGAACAGCCGCGCGGCCTACCCGCTGGAGCACGTTGCCAAGCGTTCCGAGAAGAACCTGGGTGGCGAGCCTAACGCTGTGATCTTCCTCACCTGCGACCTGACAGGCGTACTGCCGCCCGTGTCGATCCTCAGCGAAGAACAAGCGGCCTACCACTTCCTGTCCGGCTACACCGCGCTGGTGGGTTCGACCGAAATGGGCTCGGGCGGCGGCATCAAGTCAACCTTCTCCACCTGCTTCGGCGCGCCGTTCTTCCCGCGCCCGGCCGGCGAATACGCGGAGCTTCTGATCAAGCGCATCCGCGGTTTCGGTTCCAAGGTTTACCTGGTCAACACCGGCTGGACCGGTGGCGGCTACGGCGTTGGCAAGCGCTTCAACATCCCGACCACTCGCGGCGTGATCGCAGCCATCCAGAGCGGCGCATTGATCGGTGCCGAGACCGAGCACCTGGACACCATCAACCTGGACGTGCCGTTGGCGGTGCCGGGTGTTGAGACTGGGCTGTTGAACCCTCGCAATACCTGGGCTGACAAGGCTGCTTATGACGAAGCGGCGAAGGCGCTGGCAGGGTTGTTCGTCGAGAACTTCAAGAAGTTTGAAGTGAGTGATGCAATCAAGGCGGCGGGTCCCAAGTTGTAAGACTCGATCGTAATGAAAAAGCCGCCCTTATCGGGCGGCTTTTTTGTGCCCGATCGCCAGGTCGTTAGGGATCAGGTGTGGGAGGGAGCTTGCTCCCGATAGCGGTATGTCATTCAAATATTCGCTGACTGACACTCTGTCATTGCGAGCAACCCCCTCCCACAGTTTGTGGCGCACTTAACTCAGGTTTTCCAGCGTCTGCGTGTCCCAGCTGTGGGTCTTGATAGCCAGGTAGAGCATGCCGATGGTCAGCGGGATTTTTTCCCCACGGCCTTTGGCGCGGTGTTTGAGGAAGACATCAAACACTGGCGGCTGGAAGTAACGGTAGGCATCGTAGTCGCCCAGGTCGACGGCGAAATCCTGCTCCAGCGTCTCCATCAGTTGCCTGGCTTCGCCGCCATCGCAGCCCAGGTCTAGATTGATCGCGGTTTGCAGGCGAAGGGTTTTATGTTGCGGCAATCCGATTTCTTCGTGCAGCAGTTGCAGGAGTTGCTGCATATCGGAGTCTTCGGGGAAGTTTGGGGCCAGGTTCATGTTGGAGGTTCGCAGAAGTGGGTGAGCATGACGTCGTCGACGATATATGGCTCGTGTGATCAAGGCAGAAATTATCAGGAAGAGAGCCAGACTGATCCAGAAGCTATATTCAGTCATTCAAGCAGCCGCCCCGGCGTTGCCGGATCATCCTTGAAGGGCGAATCACGGCAAATTTGAAACCGTAACGGCCGTTGTGTTGAGTCCTTTCGATGTTCACGGGCTTTACCGAGAAAGTGGAGAGGACGTTAGTTTCGGTCAGAAAGAGGGATATTCAATAGAGGGGTAAGCAGGTGTTTTTTGCAGTTTGGGAAGCGGATTGCGCGGTATTTCGTCCTTTCCTACAGTGATTGCCGGCATCTTCAGCTTAGCGTCGATCTTTCGATCAGCACTGCCCAACCATGGGAACGATCATGGCGTTGCCGGTGTGCTTATGCAGCGCTTGAAAATCGTTTCCAGCCCCCTGTAATCACACGCCACCGCGTCGATGTTCGCAGGTATCCACGCTGCGTCTTTTACCAGCCACCAGTTCACCGAGAATCCCGCATTTACGATGATTTGTTCAAACAGGATCCGTTGCGCCCGGCCATTGCCTTCGCGAAAAGGATGGATGACGTTGAGGTCGCCATAAACTTCAGCGATTTGAGTCACCAGGTCAGCCTGGGTGGCGCCGACAAACCAGTTCGCCTCTTCCATATGCCGAATAATCTTTTCCGCTTCCGGGGCGATACGCTCGGGCGTGCAGAATAGCGTGTCGCCTTTCTGGATATTGACGCTGCGCAGCTCACCGGCCCAGTCGTAAATATCGCCAAATAAAGTGCGGTGGATGTTTTGCAGGCGATCAAGGTCGTAGGGCGGCGGGAAGAGGGGAAGATTACCTATGGCGATTTCGGACAATTCCCGCTCGGCTTCATGCAAGCGTACTTCATCGAGCAAATCGAGACGGTTGCGCAGGACGTTGCTATCGGGATAGCAGTAAGGATCCTGGCCCACCCCGTATTTGTCGAGCATCAGCGCGGGGTATTGCGGTACTTGGCAAGGACGGCTTCGCGAGTGGGCAGCGGTTTGTCGACGTCCGCCGGCTGGGTATCGAACCCCTCCAGGCGCAGGCTGGCCAAGTAATTGGAACGGCGGATCTTGTGGTAGTGATCCTGTTTTTGCTCAAACGTCAGTTCGCTCATCGCAGCGTACTCCTAGATAGCAAGGCTTGATTGTAGCGCAATGCGTCTGCGCGAAGGCAGTCTTTGGATAGGCAAGATAGGGTCGTTGTTCCTACAAGCTTGCGCGAATAGTCCTGCTTTCCACCACGCTGTGTATCATCCTGTCTCTTTTTTCCATGCGACCTTTCTCGATTCGCTGACCCGGGTGAGCTACGTTTTTAAGCCACCCTCAGCGGTCAATGGAGTGACAGCCTATGCACGACACCCTCCAGCAGGTCTTTGGTTATCCACAGTTTCGTTCGGGCCAGCAGGAAGCAGTGAGCGCCGTGCTGGCCGGGCGCTCGGCGGCTGCAATTTTCCCCACCGGTTCCGGTAAGTCCCTGTGCTATCAGCTGTCGGCGGTTCTGCTCCCGCACCTGACGCTGGTGGTTTCACCGCTGCTGGCGTTGATGCAGGATCAGTTGGGCTTTCTGCAGCGCCACGGTATTTCAGCCGGTAGCATCGATTCGGCGCAGAGTCGCGAGGATGCCAATGAGGTGATGGCGCGGGCGCGCTCCGGTGAGCTGAAAATCCTGATGATTTCCGTAGAGCGCTTGAAGAACGAGCGTTTTCGCAACTTTCTGCAAAGTGTGCAGATCTCGCTGCTGGTGGTGGACGAAGCGCACTGCATTTCCGAGTGGGGCCATAACTTCCGTCCGGACTATCTGAAGCTGCCGGACTACCAACGCCAGTTCAATATCCCGCAAGCCCTTCTGCTGACGGCTACAGCAACACCCAAGGTGATTGCCGACATGCAGGCCAAGTTCGCCATTGCGCCGAGCGATGTGATTACCACGGGCTTCTATCGGCCCAACCTCAACCTGCTGGTAGAGCCGGTCGGCGGCGTGAACAAGCGCCAACGTCTGGTGCAGTGGATGAGCGAGCGGACCCGCCAGCCGAGTATCGTCTACGTCACCCTGCAAAAAACCGCCGAGCAGATCGCTGAGCACCTGAACCGCAACGGTATCCAGGCCGAGGCATATCACGCCGGGTTGCCGCACGATAAACGCGAGGGCATCCAGCAGCGATTCATGGGCGGGCGCTCCAACTGCATCGTCGCTACCATCGCGTTCGGCATGGGTATCGACAAGAGTGATATCCGCAACGTGGTGCACTTCGACCTGCCCAAGTCCATCGAGAACTACAGCCAGGAAATCGGCCGCGCAGGACGTGACGGGCAGCCATCGGACTGCCTGGTGCTGGCCAACCGTGACAGCCTCAATGTGCTGGAAAATTTTGTGTACGGCGACACGCCGGAGCAAGAGGGAATCCGCCGTGTGCTGGAGGAGTTGCAGGCTTCACGCAGCGAGGGGCAGTGGGAGTTCCTGCTGCGCTCGTTGTCGGACCATAGCAATATCCGTGAGCTGCCGCTCAAGACCTTGCTGGTACAACTCGAACTCAAGGGCGTGATCGCGCCGCGCTATGCTTTTTATGCCGAGTACCGTTTTAAATACCTGATTGAGCCGCAGGCTTTGCTGGCGCGTTTTTCCGGCGAGCGGCAGCAGTTTGTCGCGGCGATCATCCAGGTGTGTAAACGCGCCAAAACCTGGGCGACGGTGGATTTCGACGTGCTTTATCAACAGCACGGCGCTGAGCGCAACCGGGTGGTGAAGGCACTGGATTATTTCCAGGAGCAGGGGCTGATTGAACTGGAGAGCAAGCAGATGACCGAGGTCTACAGTTTGCTGAACACGGATTTCGACCCGCAGGTATTGAGCGCCGAGTTATACACAGGCTTCAAGCAGCACGAGGTAACGGAAGTGGCGCGTATTCACGCCATGCTTGATCTGTTCGCCACCGAATATTGCCTCGGTCATCGTCTGGCGCAGTATTTTGGCGATGACCAGGCGCCGCAACGCTGTGGAAACTGTTCGGTATGCCACGGCCATATCGCGCATTTGCCACCGCCGCCGAGCCTGCCGGCGCTTGTGGATAAAAACTTCATGGGCCTGTGCGGTGATTTTATCCACAGGCACCATGAACACACCGGCGACTTGCCGGGCGCCGAACGGCTCGCGCGCTTCCTCGGCGGAATCAGCGTGCCGTTGTTTACCCGGTTGAAGGCGCGCAGCATTCCCGGGTTCGCCGCGCTGGAGGACTATCCCTACGCAGAGGTACGCAAGTGGGCCGAGGCTCATTTGCAGGACCTGTAAACAGACACCTTGAAGAGACTTGCCAATGCCTGACTCAGTGCCACAACGCGCCGATTACGCTCACTTCCAGCCGATCATCACACGCTGGCACGACAATGATGTGTATGGACATGTGAACAACGTCACCTACTACAGCTTTTTTGACACGGCGGTGAATACCTACCTGATCGAGCAGGGCGGGTTGGACATTCACGACGGCGAGGTGGTGGGTTTTGTGGTGAGTTCAGCCTGTGATTATTTTGCGTCGATTGCCTTTCCCGAGCGCATCGAAATCGGCCTGCGGGTGGGCAAGTTGGGCAACAGCTCGGTGCAATATGAGTTGGCGGTATTCAAGGCCGGCGAGGAAGAGGCCTGTGCGGCGGGGCGGTTCGTGCATGTCTTCGTGGATCGGGCTTCGAACCGGCCTGTGATGATCCCGCAGACGCTGCGCGAGGCGCTGCAGCGTTTGCTTGCTTAGGCGAAACACCCTCTAGGCGGATGTGAGAGGAAGCACGCTCCTCCCACATTGGATGTGCGGTGGCCTTGAGCCCTCAGCGGTGACGATGATGATGCTTGCGATGCCCATAGGCATGGCCACGGCCGCGATGGTCATCACGGTCATAACGACGGTTATCGCGTCCACGGTAACGACGATCATCGTTATCGCTCTTGTTGCCCATGTAGTTGCCCAGCGCGCCCCCGGCACCACCGCCGGCGGCTGCGCCCACCAGGCTGCCGGTGTTGCCGCCTACACTGCGACCTACCACGTTGCCACCGGCCGCGCCCAATGCACCGCCGATGGCGGCTTCGCCACGGCTGCGCTTGTCGGCACCCACGGCGCTGCCGCCTGCGCCGCCCAAGGCTGCACCGATGGCCGAACCTGTGTTGCCGCCGATCTGCTGGCCTACGACCGAACCCAGAACCCCACCCAATGCGCCGCCCACACCGGCTTCGGTGGTGCCACCCGCCATGGCTGCGCCGCTGACGAGGCTAAAGGACAGCAAGAGAATCGAGGAGAACTTCATAGGGAGACCTCAAGAGGATGACGCCGCGATCCTGAGGTCGCAGGAGAATGCTGACAATCGAAATCCGACCAGTGGCAATAGTTGTATACAATTCGCTAACTTGCTGTTTTGTATAGGGAACTTAAGTCGTTTTGACCAGTCTCTATCTACTTCGGAACGGCCGCTTTTATGCAAAAAGCGGCCTTTTTTGTGCCTGTAATTTATGCAGTGCGGGCCATGATCAACCCGTTGTCACTCGCCGCTTCCAGGCGGATCGCCACGAATTTCGAGGTCGGCGTATGGCTGCCGTCCCCGGTGCTTTCCAGCGGCACCAGCGGGTTCACTTCCGGGTAATACGCGGCGGCCTGACCCGCCGGAATATCAAAGGCCAGCAGAGTGAAGCCCTTCACGCGGCGTTCACGGCCGTCTTCCCACAGCGACACAATGTCGGCCTTCTGCCCCGGCTTGAAGCCCAGGCGGATGATGTCTGCTTCGTTGACGAACAGTACGTCACGCTGGCCCTTCACTCCGCGATAACGATCATCCAGGCCATAAATGGTGGTGTTGTACTGATCGTGGGAGCGCATCGACTGCATGATCAGGTCCGGCACGCGGCCTGTGGCGTGAGTGCGTTCGTGGATCAGGTCTTTGGGCAGAATGTTGGCGCGGAAGTTGGCGCGGCCCAATGGGGTGTTCCAGCGACGTGCGCCGGCCGAGTTGCCGAGGTAGAACCCGCCTGGGTGCTTGATGCGTTCGTTGAAATCCTTGAAGCCTGGAATGGTGTCGGCGATCAGGTCGCGAATGCGCCCGTAGTCGGCCACCAGCCAGTTCCAGTCCACCGGCTTGCTGCCCAGGGTGGCGGCGGCGATGCCAGCGATGATCGCAGGCTCCGATTTCATCAGCTTCGACAGCGGTTGCAACTGGCCATTGGAGCCGTGAACCATGCTGAACGAGTCTTCCACCGTCACCGCCTGGGGGCCGTCGGCCTGGATGTCGATGTCGGTGCGGCCCAGGCACGGCAAAATGAGTGCGTCCTTACCGTGCATCAAATGGCTGCGGTTGAGCTTGGTGCTGATCTGCACCGTCAGGTCGCAGTTGCGCAGCGCTTCGAAGGTGCGCGAACTGTCCGGCGTGGCCTGGGCAAAGTTACCGCCCAGGGCGATGAAGACTTTGGAGCGGCCTTCGAGCATGGCGTGAATCGCTTCCACCACGTTGTGGCCGTTTGTGCGCGGCACCTGGAACTGGAAACGACGCTCCAGGGAATCCAGAAACGCGACCGGCGGGCGCTCGTTGATGCCCATGGTGCGGTCGCCCTGCACGTTGCTGTGGCCACGCACCGGGCACAGGCCGGCGCCTGGGCGGCCGATGTTGCCGCGCAGCAGCATCAGGTTGGCGATTTCCTGGATGGTCGGCACCGAGTGGCGATGCTGGGTGATGCCCATCGCCCAGCACATGATCACGTTCTTGCCCTTGGCGTACATGCGCGCGGCTTGCTCGATCTCGACCAGGGTAAGCCCTGACTGCTCGACGATTTCATCCCACGAGGTGTCGTCGATCTTGCCCAGGTAGTCGAGCACGTTGGCGGTGTGTTCGTTGAGGAAGTCATGGTCGAACACCGCTTCCTTGCCTTCGGCCTGCGCCTGGCGTTCCCACAGCAGCAGGAACTTGGCCATGCCGCGCAGGATGGCCATGTCGCCGCCCAGCGCCGGGCGGAAGTAAGCAGTGTTGGTGGGCTTGTCACCGTTGGTGAGCATTTCCAGCGGATGCTGCGGGTGCTGGAAGCGTTCGAGGCCGCGCTCTTTGAGCGGGTTGATGCACACCACCTGGGCGCCGCGTTTAACCGCTTCACGCAGAGGTTCGAGCATGCGCGGGTGGTTGGTGCCGGGGTTCTGGCCCCACACGAAGATCGCATCGGCATGTTCGAAGTCATCGAAGGTCACGGTGCCTTTGCCGACGCCCACGCTTTGCGCCAGGGCCACGCCGCTGGCCTCGTGGCACATGTTCGAGCAATCCGGGAAATTATTGGTACCGTAGGCGCGCACGAACAGCTGGTACAGGTATGCGGCTTCGTTGCTGGCACGGCCCGAGGTGTAGAACTCGGCCATGTCCGGGCTGGGCAGGGCGTTGAGGTGCTTGCCGATCAGGTCGAATGCCGCTTCCCAGCTGACTGGCTGATAGCGGTCGGTTTCGGCGTTATAACGCATCGGCTCGGTCAGGCGGCCCTGGTATTCGAGCCAGTAGTCGCTCTGCTCCAGCAGCGCGGTGACGCTGTGCCTGGCAAAGAATGCCGGATCGACACGGCGCTTGGTGGCCTCCCAGTTGACCGCCTTGGCGCCGTTTTCGCAGAACTTGACCATGCCGCTTTCCGGCGAGTCACCCCAGGCGCAGCCAGGGCAGTCAAATCCGCCGTTCTGGTTGGTCTTGAGCATCATGCGCAGGTTTTTCAACGCATTGTCGCTGGTCAACCATGCCTGGGCTACGCTGATCAGCGCGCCCCAGCCGCCCGCCGGGCCTTTGTAGGGCTTGTAGCGCGGGGTTGGGGTTTGGTCGGCTTGATGATGATTGCTCACGGCTGGTTCTCCATCGCGGGGCTGTAGACCCGCGGCGCACTTTTCTGCGGCAGGTGGATGAGATTGAGGTTATGCCGGCGTGCCCATTGCAGGGCCAGTCCGGTGGGCGACGACAGGCTGACCAGGGTCTGGATGCCTGCACGCAGCACTTTTTGAATCAATTCGAGGCTGCAACGGCTGGTGACAATCGCCAGGCCGCCGTCGGTCGGGATTTCTTGACGGATCAGTGCACCGATCAATTTGTCGAGGGCGTTATGCCGGCCAATGTCTTCACGGCCCAGCAGCAACTCGCCCTGGCCGTTCATGAACACTGCCGCGTGCACTGCGCCGCTATGCTGGCCCAATGGCTGAAATGCGTTGATGCGTTGACGCAGGCCGTCCAGCCAGTCAGCAGGCGGTAACGGCGCGCCCGGCAGCACGTTGAGGTCCGGCAAGGCTTGTTCTACCGCTTCGACGCCGCACAACCCGCAGCCGCTGGTGCCGGCCAGTTGTCGGCGCTGCTGCTTGAGGTTCCAGAACGCACGGCTGGAAATCTGCACCTCGGCGTACTGCGCCGAACCCGAGCCACTGAGTTTGAGGTCATAAATGTCGCTGACGTCGGCAATGATGCCGCTGCCCAGGCTGAAGCCGACGATAAAGTCTTCCAAGTCCGTTGGCGTCACCAGCATCACGGCTTGGCTGATGTCGTTGTAGGCGATGGCCAACGCCACTTCTTCGGCCAGCGCGGTGCTGGCCACTTCTGTGTGTTCAAGATTGCAGAACTGGTAGCTCTGGCTGGCGACGGGCGCAGGCGTGTCGAGAGCGGGCGCCGCGCAGACCGGGTGCTTGGCGTTCATGGGGCAATACCATCGGCGGATTGGTCAGTGCTTAGACTAGGCGCGACAAAGCGTCGCGTCTAATCGCCAGTACTGATCTGTCGATAGATGGCGTCGATCAAGAGGCTGTCGGCGATTTCTGAAACAGTGCGAAGCAGGCCTCTGCCAAGGCCGAGCGCGGTGCACTGCGCCGCATGATCAACCCCAGGCGCGCGAGGGTGTGGGCATCTTCGATAGGTTGCAGGCGCAAATGCTCGGTGAGCGCATCCAGACCGCCCTCCAGAGGCATCACCGCGCAACACAGCCCGCCGCGCACCGCTTGCAGCAACTGATGAACGGCGTCGGTCTGCAACAGCGGTTGTGGGTTGAGACCGCGGCTGTGGAAGTTGTGGTCGATGGACTGGCGAAAGTGCATGCCGCTGGTAAGCATGCCCAGGGGCAGTTCTATCAGCGATTCCCAGCTCAACGGCGTATCGCCGAAGCTGAAGAAGCGTTGATCGTAGAGCAGACCCATGCGCGTTTCGCCGAGGGCCAGGGAGTCGAAGCGTTCGGTGTCCAGACGCTCCAGGTACGACACGCCAAGGTCCAACCGATTGTTCGCCAGTTGCTCCAGGATCTGTTCGGAGCTGAGGGCCGACAGTTCAAAACGCAGGCTGGGGTGTTCCTTGTGCAATTGCTGCATCAGCGCCAGGGGGTCAAAGCTCGACAGCGGCACCACGCCCAGACGTAGCGTACCCACCAGATTGCCTCGACAGGCCGCCGCTTCGGCCTGCAAGCCGTCATACGCCGCCAGCACGGTACGGGCCCAAGCCAGCACACGTTCGCCGGGGGCGGTGAAGCCTTCGAAACGCTGCCCGCGATTGACCAGCGGCAGGTCCAGCTCTTCTTCCAGGCTGCGCAGTCGCATCGACAGGGTCGGCTGGGTGATGTGGCAACGCGCCGCCGCTTGGCCGAAGTGACGGGTTTCGTCGAGGGCGATGAGGAATTTCAGCTGTTTGATGTCCATCTTCGCTCCGAGGCTTATTCCAATGGCGGGGGATTCTAGCGCGTTTGGGTCTGTGCTCGGGCCGGAACCCATGTCGGCAGGGCGGGTCTAGTCTTGGGCATCTGGAAATCAAATCCCGAATCCCAAGGAGAGCGCACCATGAGTCTTTTAAGCTTTGTCAAGGAAGCAGGCGAGAAGTTGATCGACCTGCTGACGCCCGGTAATGCCAACGCCAGCGAGCAATTGAAAGAGCATGTGGCCAAGGTCGGCCTGGGCAATCCCAATGTGCAAACCACGGTAGACGGCGACAAGGTAACTGTGACGGGTGAGGTGGCGACCCAGGAAGAGAAAGAAAAGATCCTGCTGGCATTGGGCAACATTGCCGGTGTGGCGAGTGTGGATGATCAGATCACCGTATCCGGTCCGGTGGTGGCTGCCGCCCGTTTCGTTGTGGTGAAAAAGGGCGACACCCTCAGCGCGATTTCCCTGGCGGTGTACGGCAACGCCAACCAGTACAACAAAATTTTCGAGGCTAACAAGCCGTTGTTGTCGCATCCGGACAAAATCTACCCAGGCCAGACCCTGCGTATTCCCGAGTAATACGCAAATCAAAAAGGTGGGAGGGGGCTTGCTCCCTCCCACAGTGGTTTAGAGCCCGGCGATGAGGTCGCGGTAGTCTTCTACTGCAGAAAATTCTGCGGTGTCCTTGGGCCCCTTCCTGCTGTCCGGCTCTTTCACCGCCAGCAAATGTCCCACGCCGAAATCCCGCGCGCTGCGCAGAATAGGTAAGGTGTCATCGATAAACAGACTGCGGGCAGGGTCGAAGCCGATGTCGGCCTGCAAGGCGTCCCAGAACTGCGGGTTTTCCTTGGCGAAACCATAGTCGTGTGAGCTGATCAACCGCTCGAAATACGGCGCCAGCTCGATGCGCTCCAACTTCAACGATAACGAGTCACGATGGGCGTTGGTGATCATGATCACCCGCTTGCCGGCCTGTTTGATCGCCGCCAGGAAGGTGTCGGCATCCGGGCGCAGGGCGATCAGGTCGGCGGTTTCCAGCTTGAGTTCGCGCACCGGCAGTTTCAATTCGGCGCTCCAGAAGTCCAGGCAATACCATTGCAATTGTCCGGCGTTACGCTCGAACAACGGCTGCAGCTCCATCTCGGCCATGGCCCGACTCACCCCGTGTAGGTCGGCGTAGCGTTGTGGCAGGTGCTCCATCCAGAAGTGGTTGTCGTAATGCAGGTCGAGCAGGGTGCCGTCCATGTCCAGCAGGACAGTGTCGATGGCGTGCCAGGGTAAAGCGGGCATGGGGCGGTCTCATGTAAGTAAAGATATCCGACACAGACAATCGGAAAAGCCACGGTATAGTAACCCGATCACGCCAAGGAGCCTCTCATGCGCCAGAAACCCACCGTCCTCGCCCGCGAAATCGTCGCCAGTAGCCGTTTGTTCCGCGTGGAGGAAGTGCAATTGCGCTTCTCCAACGGCGTTGAACGGACTTACGAGCGTCTGGTCGGACGCGGCGCCGGTTATGGCGCGGTGATGATCGTGGCGATGATCGATGCGGATCACGCGCTGCTGATCGAGGAATACTGTGGCGGGACTGACGAATATGAGTTGTCGTTGCCCAAGGGTCTGATCGAACCTGGCGAGGACGTACTGGCGGCGGCAGATCGCGAGCTCAAGGAGGAGGCGGGCTTTGGTGCGCATCAGTTGGAGCACATCACCGAGTTGTCGTTGTCGCCTGGCTACATGAGCCAGAAAATTCAGGTGGTACTGGCCACCGACCTGTACGAAGAACGCCTGGAGGGCGATGAGCCCGAGCCGATGCGTGTAGACCGGATCAACCTGCGCGAGCTGTCGCAACTGGCGCAAAACGAGCAGTTCAGCGAAGGCCGCGCATTGGCCGCGCTTTACCTGGTACGAGACCTGTTGACCCAGCGAGGAGCCTTCAGCGCATGAGCGAACTGTTTTTAGGTCACCCGTTGATTGCCCCCGTGATCGAGCTGGCACGCCAGGCCGGCGACGTGATCCTGCCGTATTGGCGCGCCGATGTGGCGGTCACTGCCAAGGCGGATGACTCGCCGGTGACGGCGGCGGACCTGGCCGCTCACCACCTGATTCTCGCCGGCCTGACTGCGCTCGACCCCAGCATTCCCGTACTGTCCGAAGAGGACGCCGATATCGACCAGAGCGTGCGCGCGGGTTGGCAGCGCTGGTGGCTGGTGGACCCGCTGGATGGCACCAAGGAGTTCATCAGCGGCAGTGAAGAATTTACCGTCAACGTGGCGTTGATCGAACAGGGGCGCGTGGTGTTTGGCGTGGTGTCGATGCCTACCAGCGGTCGTTGCTACTTCGGTGGCGCAGGCCTGGGCGCGTGGCGTTCGGATGTAAACGAAGCGCCCCGGCAGATTCAGGTGCGCAAGACCCCGGCTGCGGGCGAAGCGTTTACCGTCGTCGCCAGCCGCCGCCACAGCAGTCCCGAGCAGGAGCGTTTGCTGGACGGCTTGAGCCAGGGCTTGGGTGAGTTGAAGCTGGCGAATATCGGCAGCTCGTTGAAGTTCTGCCTGTTGGCTGAAGGCAGCGCCGATTGTTACCCACGGCTGGCGCCCACGTCGCAGTGGGACACGGCGGCGGCCCAAGGTGTACTGGAAGGCGCGGGCGGCGAGGTGTTGGAGTTGAGCGGCGAGCGGTTCAGCTATCCGGCGCGGGAATCGTTACTGAACCCATTTTTTTTGGCGTTGCCGGCGCAGGCGGCGTGGCGTGAGCGCCTGTTGAGCCTGGCCAGATCCTGAATCCTCTGAACAATCAAAATGTGGGAGGGGACCTGCTCCCTCTCACAGGGATTTTTTGGTGGGGCCGCTAGCGGTGCAGCACGTACTGGCCGGTAAACGCCACGGCCCGCTCTTCACTGCCTTCGTTCACCACCCACGTATCCAATGTCAGCCGCGCCCGCCCGTGGCGCTTGTAGGTCGCCAGGAAGCGCTGCCACACCTTTTCCTCCGGCGGCCCGCACACTACGGTCGCGTCCCGGGTTACCGGCAGCGGATAACTGATCTGTCCCTCCTGAATCACGATATGCCCGTCTTCAATGCCATTACGGCGCAATTGCAGGTGCAGCCAGCCCCAGCCCGCCAGCACGGCGCCGCAGTACAGGCTGCCGCCAAACATGGTGCTTTTGTGGTTGATATTGGCCTGCAACGGCATGTGCAACCGTAGTTGGTCCTGTTGCCAGTCGACGACCTTGAGGCCCATTTCCCGAGTGAGCGGGATGTCGTGGTGCAGGACGGATTCCAAATAACTGCTATCGCTTGGCATGTCAGCCTCCTGGCGGTTGGGGCGGGTCATTCGTCGTCGGTGCTGTGGCTGGCGCTGTCGGCGAAGTTCAGGCCGTGCTTGCGCAGTTTGTCGTGCAAGGTCTTGCGCGGTAAGCCCAACGCTTCGGCAAGGCTGCGCAGGGAGCTGTGAGGGCGGGTGAGTTCGGCGGCGATCAGGCTTTTTTCGAACTGCTCGACCTGTTCGCTCAATCCGCCCGGTGTGGACGTCAGCACGCTAATGGCAGGGTTATCCGGCGTGTTGTCCAGTGCCAGTTCCAGGCCCAGGGCGAAGCGCTCGGCAGCGTTCTGCAATTCGCGCACGTTGCCCGGCCAGCTATGGCGCAACAGCAACGCGCGTTGGCCCGGTTGTAGTTCGTGCAGCGGCAGGCCGTGGCGGCTGCTGGCCTCGTCGGCGAAGTGCTGGAACAGCATCAACGCATCCTCACCGCGCTCGCGCAGCGGCGGAATGCGCAGCGGCGCAACATTGAGGCGGTAATACAAGTCAGCGCGAAAGCGCCCCTGGTCGGCGGCTTGGCGCAGGTCTTCCTTGGTGGCGGCGATGATGCGGATGTCCAACGGGATCAACTGGTTGCCGCCCAGGCGCTCGACCACGCGCTCCTGCAACAGGCGCAACAGCTTGACCTGCACATCCAGGCTCATGCTTTCGATCTCATCCAGAAACAGCGTGCCGCCGTTGGCGAATTCGAACTTGCCGATCCGGCGTTTCTGCGCGCCGGTGAACGCGCCCGGTTCATGGCCGAACAGTTCGCTTTCAACCACCGATTCGGCCAGGGCCCCGGCGTTGATCGCCACGAACGGCCCGCTGCGCCGGCTCGACAGGTCGTGCAGCGCGCGGGCGACGACTTCCTTGCCGGCGCCGGTTTCGCCAAGGATCAGCACGTCGGCACGGGTCGCGGCCAGGGCGCCGATCTGCTCGCGCAGGCGCAGCATCTGCGGCGAGTGGCCCACCAGACGCGTGCTCAACTGCTGACGGTCACTGAGGGCCAGGCGCAGGCTGCGGTTGTCCAGCACCAGCCGGCGCAGGGCCAGCGCGCGGCGCACGCTGTCGAGCAGGGCGTCGCTGGCAAAGGGTTTTTCGAGAAAGTCATAGGCACCCGCGCGCATGGCTTGCACCGCCAGCGGCACATCGCCGTGGCCGGTGATCAGCAGCACCGGCAGGTCCGGGTCCTGGCCGTGCAGTTCGGCGAGCAACTCCAGGCCGTCCATGCCGGGCATGCGAATGTCGCTGACCACCACGCCTGGCCAATCGCGGGACAGGCGTGCGGTGAGGCCATTGGCTTCGCCCAGGGGCAGGACATTCAGCCCGGCCAGGTCCAGGGTCTGGCACAGAGCCTGACGCAAGTGTGGATCGTCGTCGATCAACACCACCTGGATCTGGTTATCGATACTCATACACTGCGGTCCTCGGACGGTTGCAGACTTACGCCCGGCGAGCCGGCGCGCAGTTTCAAGGTTAACAGCGCGCCGCCTTCCTTGTGATTGGCGAACAGCAGTTCGCCGCCAAAAGCACGCATCAGGGTTTCGCAGATCGCCAGGCCCAGGCCGAGCCCCTGGGTGCGCGTCTTGGTGGTGTAGAACGGCTCACTGGCGCGGCCCAGGGCTTCCATACAAAAGCCCGGGCCGTTGTCGCGGATGTACAGGTTGACGCCCTGCGCAGTGGTTTCGGCACTCAGCCACAGTCTGCGCGGCGGGCCCTTTTCGGTGAGAGCGTCCAGGGCGTTGGCCAGCAGGTTGCCCAGTACCTGGCGCAAGCGGGTTTCGCCGGCCTGCACCCACAAGGTGGCTTCCGGCAGGTCGCGGATCAGTTCCACCTCCATGGACCGACGCCGCTTGGCCAGCAACGCCAGTGCATCGTCGAGCGCCGGCTGCAGGGCCACACTCTCCGGCGCATGACGGTCGCGGCGGGCGAATGCGCGCAAATGGGCGATGATCGAGGCCATGCGCCCGGTCAGTTCGCTGATCAGCTTGAGGTTGCCACGGGCATCGCTGGTGCGTTCGTGATCAAGCAGGATTTCGGCGTTTTCCGCATAGCTGCGAATAGCCGCCAGGGGCTGGTTGAGTTCATGGCTGATGCTTGCCGACATAGTGCCCAGCGCCGAGAGTTTGCCGGCCTGCACCAGGTCATCCTGGGCGCGCACCAGTTCCTGCTGGGCGTGTTCGCGTTCCAGCACTTCCTGTTTGAGGCGCCTGTTCAGGCCTTCAAGGTCACTGGTGCGCTCCACCACGCGCATTTCCAGTTCGCGGCGCGCCTTGGCTTCGAAGGCAATGCGCTCCAGGTAATGGCGACGGCGCTGCATCAGCAGCCCAAGCAGGAGCATCAGCACCAGCAGCGCGGCACCGCCCACCGCCACCACGGTGCGTACTGGGCGGTCGATCAAGGATTGCGGCGCGAGGATCTCCACGTTCCAGCCGGTCTCGGCGATGGCGGTGGACTGGCGCAGCCAGGCCGTATTGCTGAGGCTCAGCGGCTGCGGGTCGCGCGTGGGGTAGGGCTGGATGGCGCTGATGGCCTGGCGCTCTTCGGCGCTCAAGGGCCGCGTGGCGCGAAAGCGCCATTGCGGACGCGACGTGAGAATCACCACGCCGTTGTGGTCGGTCACCAGCAGTTGTTCCGGGGTGTTGCCCCACAGGCTTTCGGTGTGGTCCAGGTCGACCTTGACCACCAGCACGCCGATGACCCTGTCGCCATCGCGCACGGCGGCGGCGAAAAAATAGCCGCGCTTGGCCGAGGTGGTGCCCAGTCCAAAGAAGCGTCCCAGGCGCCCGGCCATGGCTTCACTGAAATACGGGCGGAACGAGAAGTTGCGCCCGACGAAGCTGTCCTGTTTGTCCCAGTTGGACGCGGCGAGGGTCTTGCCGGACGTGTCCATCAGGTACATCACTTCCGCCCCGGCCTGGGCGGCGACGTCTTTGAGCAGCAGGTTGGCGCCGGCCAGGTTGGTGCTGACCTCTGGCGCATCCAGCGCGGTACGCAAGGCCGGCAAGTCGCCGAGGATCTGCGGCAGCACCTCGTAGCGATGCAGCGTACCGAGCAGGTTAGCGACATAGAGGTCGAGGGTCTGACGGTTCTGCCCGGCCAGTTCGTTGCGGTAATAACGCTCGGCCAAGTGCTCCAGCGGCCACAACAGCGGCGCCAGGCACAACGCCAGCAGCGCCAGGCTGCGCCAGCGGGGTCTTCGCGGAAGGGGTGGAGTCATGTGAACTGTGCGCCTGTGGGTACAGGCGCATTATGCCTAGTGCTGGCCGGCAAGACACTCGCGCAATGCATCCTGCCACTGCGGTTGGCTGACCTGCCACTGCTGCTGCAGGCGGCTGCAATCGAGGCGCGAGTTCAGCGGGCGCCTGGCGGGTGTCGGGTAGGCGCTGGAGGGGATTGCTTCCAGCTCGGCGCAGGTTTTGCCGGCGGTCTGCAAATGCTCGGCAATGGCCTGGGCAAAGCCGAACCACGATGTTTCGCCCCCTGCCGTCAGGTGATACACGCCCCAATCGCCCACCTGGCCGGCCTGCCAACGCTCGATCAACCCGCGCGTGCTGTTGGCGATGGTCCCGGCCCAGGTCGGCGCGCCGATCTGGTCGGCGACGATGCGCATGTGCGGCTTCTCTTGCAGCAGCCGCTGCATGGTCAGCAGGAAGTTTTTACCGGTGCTGGAATAAACCCAACTGGTACGCAGCACCAGATATTCGCCGCCAACGGCCGCGATTGCCTGCTCACCTGCCAATTTGCTCTGGCCGTAGACGCCCAGCGGGTTGGTCGCGTCGGCCTCGGTGTAGGGCGCAGGCTTGCTGCCGTCAAACACGTAGTCGGTTGAGTAGTGAATCAGCGGGATGCCCAGCGCCTTGGCTTCCTCGGCAAGCACGCCCGGCGCTATGGCGTTGATGGCGAAGGCTGCGTCCGGCTCGCTTTCAGCCTGGTCGACCGCCGTGTGTGCGGCTGCGTTGATGATCAGGTTGGGGCGGTGGGTGCGCACTTGCTGGCGGATCTGCTCAATGTTGGCCAAGTCCAGTTGGTCGCTGCCCAGCACGATCAGTTCGCCGAGGCCCTGGAGCTGTTGCTGCAGTGCCTGAGAAACTTGGCCGTGTCGGCCGGTGATCAGGATTCTGAGAGCGCTGCTCATGGGAACACGTCCGCATCTTTCAGGCTTTTGCCGTTCTGGTCCTTGGCAGACAAGGTCGGCGCAGCGCTCAATTGCCAGTCAATGCCCAGCTCTGCGTCGTCCCAGCGAATGCAGCGTTCAGCTGCAGGTGTGTAGTAATCAGTGGTCTTGTAGAGGAACTCGGCATGGTCGCTGAGAACCACAAAGCCATGGGCGAACCCTGGTGGAATCCATAGCTGGCGGCTGTTGTCCGCCGATAACCGCACACTGGCCCACTTGCCGAAATTGGGCGAGCTGCGACGGATATCCACCGCCACATCCAGCACTTCGCCCGCAGTCACGCGCACCAGTTTTCCCTGGGCATGTTCAATCTGATAGTGCAGACCGCGCAGCACGCCTTTTTGCGAGCGCGAGTGGTTGTCTTGCACAAATTGCTGCTCCAGTCCTGCGATTTGAGCGAAGTCGCGAGCATTGAAGCTTTCATAAAAGAAGCCGCGCTCATCGCCAAAAACCTTGGGCTCGATGATCAATACACCCGGCAGCTCAGTAGCCGTCACATTCATTCATTGTCCCCGGCGAGTTTGTACAAGTATTGACCATAGCCGGTTTTGCCAAAATATTTCGCGCGCTCAAGCAAATAATCACGGCTGATCCAGCCGTTGTCGTAGGCGATTTCCTCAAGGCACGCCACTTTGAGACCCTGGCGATGCTCGATGGTCTGCACGTACGTCGAGGCTTCAAGCAGGCTGTCGTGGGTGCCGGTGTCCAGCCAGGCAAACCCGCGGCCGAAGCGCTCCACGTGCAAGTCGCCACGCTTGAGGTAAGCATTGTTGACGTCGGTGATTTCCAGCTCGCCCCGTGGAGAAAGCTCGACCGCCTTGGCGATCTCGATCACGTCGTTGTCATAGAAATACAGGCCAGTCACCGCATAAGACGACTTGGGTTTGGCCGGTTTCTCTTCGATGGACAGGGCACGGCCTTCCTTGTCGAAGTCGATCACGCCGAAACGCTCCGGGTCCTTGACCCAATAGCCAAATACCGTAGCGCCAGAAGGACGCTCGGCAGCCGTGCGCAGCTGCTCACCGAAATGCTGGCCGTGGAAGATGTTGTCGCCCAGGATCAGGCACACCGGGTCAGTGCCGATAAATTGCTCACCGATGATGAACGCCTGGGCCAAGCCGTCCGGCTTGGGCTGCTCAGCGTAGGTGAAGCGCACGCCAAACTGGCTGCCATCGCCCAGCAGATTGCGATACTGCGGCAAATCAACCGGTGTGGAGATGATCAGGATGTCCTTGATGCCGGCCAGCATCAGCACCGAGATCGGGTAGTAGATCATCGGTTTGTCATACACCGGCAGCAGTTGCTTGGACACACCCAGGGTGATGGGGTGCAAACGAGTGCCGGAGCCGCCGGCCAATACGATTCCCTTCATCATGCGATCAAATCCTTCACGTCGGTGTTGCCCAATCGTTCACCCTGATAACTGCCGTCCTGGACCCTGCGGCACCATTCCAGATTATCGAGGTACCACTGCACGGTTTTACGCAGCCCTGTTTCAAAGGTTTCTTCCGGGATCCAGCCCAGTTCACGTTCGATCTTGCCGGCGTCGATGGCATAGCGCTGGTCGTGGCCGGGGCGATCCTTGACGAAGGTGATCAGGTCGATGAATTGCGCTACACCGGCCGGGCGCTGTGGCGCCAGTTCTTCGAGCAGGCCGCAGATGCCGCGCACCACGTCGATGTTCTTTTGCTCGTTGTGCCCGCCGATGTTGTAGGTCTCGCCCACCACACCTTCGGTCACCACTTTGAGAAGCGCGCGGGCATGGTCTTCGACGAACAGCCAGTCGCGCACCTGCAAGCCGTCGCCATACACCGGCAGCGGTTTGCCCGCGAGAGCGTTGAGAATCACCAGCGGGATCAGCTTCTCGGGGAAGTGGAACGGCCCGTAGTTGTTCGAGCAGTTGGTCAGCAGCACCGGAAGGCCGTAGGTGCGCTGCCAGGCGCGGACCAGGTGGTCTGACGCGGCCTTGCTGGCCGAATAGGGCGAGCTTGGCGCGTAGGGCGTGGTTTCGGTGAACAGGTCGTCCACCCCATGCAGGTCGCCATACACTTCATCGGTGGAAATGTGATGAAAACGGAATGCACTTTTGGCAGGCTCCGCCAGCTTCTGCCAGTAGGCTCGGGTGGCCTCCAGCAGGCTGTAGGTGCCGACGATGTTGGTCTGGATGAAATCCGACGGGCCGTCGATGGAGCGGTCGACATGGGATTCGGCCGCCAGGTGCATGATGGCCTGCGGCTCGAAACGCGTCAGTAACGCGCTGACGGCGTTCTGATCGATGATATCGGCCTGCACGAACTCATACCGGCTGTTGGAGGCGATGCTGGTCAGCGATTCCAGATTGCCGGCGTAGGTGAGTTTGTCCAGGTTGAGCACTTCGTGCTCGGTGTTTTGAATCAGGTGGCGAATCAGGGCGGAGCCAATAAAACCGGCGCCGCCGGTAACGAGAATGCGCATGTCGGGGGCCTTTTCCTTAGACGGACATCAAGCAAATGAAGCATAGCTTGAGTGGTGGCGTCAGGCGGCGCAAGCGCGATGTGTGCACTGGGGTTACGTGACTCTCCTGCACAATCGCGATATACACGCCTGAAAAGCCGAGGTCGTCAGAATGCTACGTGCCATATTGATCCACCGACACGCAGTCGAAGGCGCTGCGTAAGTAGTTGCAATTAACCCGATTGTTATCGGTTATTTGATGTTCTCTTTGTCGCCTACCCTTTTTTATCCCTGTCAAAGCCGATTTTTATCCGTTATAAAGTCGACCTTCACCCCATTCGGAGCCATGATCGCCATGACCACCCTGCTCAGCAAACCCCGCGCCGATGGCTTCCATATGCCTGCCGAATGGGCGCCACAAACCCAGACCTGGATGATCTGGCCCGAGCGCCCGGACAACTGGCGCCTGGGCGGCAAGCCGGCGCAAGCGGCTCACGTTGCCGTGGCCAAGGCCATCGCGCGATTTGAACCGGTGACCGTGGCCGTGTCCACCGGCCAGTACGAAAACGCCCGCGCCCGCCTGGATGTGCCGAATATTCGTGTGGTGGAAATGTCCAGCGACGACGCGTGGGTTCGCGACACCGGCCCTACATTTGTCATTAATGACAGTGGCGAAGTGCGCGGCGTGAACTGGGATTTCAATGCATGGGGCGGTTTTGATGGCGGTCTTTATACACCGTGGAACCGCGATACGCAGGTGGGTGGCAAGATCCTCGAGATCGAACGCACGCCCCGTTATCGCACCGAAGGTTTTGTGCTGGAAGGCGGCTCCATTCATGTCGACGGCGAAGGCACGTTGATTACCACCGAAGAATGCCTGCTGAACCGCAATCGCAATCCGCACATGGACCGCGCGGCCATCGAGGCTGTCCTCAGCGACAACTTGGCTGTGGACAAGATCATCTGGCTGCCGGACGGCCTGTTCAACGACGAAACCGATGGCCATGTGGATAACTTCTGTTGCTACGTGCGTCCAGGTGAGGTGTTGCTGGCCTGGACCGACGATCCGCAAGACCCGAACTACACACGCTGCCATGCCGCCATGGATGTATTGCAAAGCAGCACCGACGCCAGGGGGCGCGCGTTTATCGTGCACAAAATGCCGATTCCGGGGCCGCTGTATGCCACTGAGGACGAGTGCGCCGGCGTGGATCCGGTGGATGGCAGTCAGGAACGCAACCCGACCGTGCGGTTGGCCGGCTCCTACGTAAACTTCCTGATCGTCAACGGCGGCATCATTGCACCCAGCTTCGACGACCCGCTGGACAGCCAGGCCAGGGACATCCTCCAGGGCCTGTTCCCGCAGCACGAAGTGGTGATGGTGCCGGGACGTGAACTGTTACTCGGCGGCGGCAATATTCACTGCCTGACTCAACAGCAACCAGCGCCGCACAAAAACTGAGTGCCGTTGTAACAGTGATGGAGTGCACGCATTAAGGCCATCACTTCAACGTGCTCATGCAAGCCCGCGCCCTGGCAAGGTCGCGGGCTTTTTTGTGTCTGCGTGCCTGCAATCCGCAGACATTGGCATAGCTCTTGTATCGCTGTCTTAACAGTGGCCCCCGGTGAATGACGGTGCCGTTCTGTCATAAACCTTGAGTAAGTTAGCCGCTCACGCAGTAGGGAGAGCGCGAAAATGAATGCTCACAGCAATTCGTCCAAGACGTATACGCATCACCCGGCGCGGGTGAATGGCGATGCAATTCATGCGCTGGCGCAGTGGTTGAAGGCAAACGACTCACGTCAGCCCGACCTGCGCAGCGTCTTGAATGAGCGCTACCCGGTAGGGCTGTTCAGCGAGGATGAGATGACGGCGCTGTGTGACTTGGCACGTAACTGAAGAACACCGGAATCAAAAAATGGGGTTGGCCCAAAATGTCAGCCCAAGCGGTGTGGCTGGCCGTTTAGAGTTTTTTCGTCTGAGCTCAGAACATTCACGAAATTGACATAAAGTTCAGCGCGCGACTAGGATTGCGCCCAACGCCTGTGGCTAACCGCCATGACTCATCCAATAAAAAAAGGCCCGCGGCAGTTCAGTCGTCCGCGGGCCTTTTTTGTTCTGGAAAAAGTCGACACCAGAAAAAGCGATACGGGGCCTGGTGTCACAGCGCGTACTCAAACAGTAATAAGGAATATAAGAAATGTTGAAGCAACGGATGAGTCTGGTCGCTCTGGGGATTTTGAGCGCATCGGCAGCCATGGCAAACGATCAGGAGCAATCCAAGGGTTTTGTCGAAGACAGCCACCTGAATATCGCCGCACGTAATGCCTACATCAGCCGTGATTATAAAAACGGCAAGCAGGACAAAGCCGAATGGGGCCAGGGCTTTATCGGCAAGCTGGAATCGGGTTTCACCCAAGGCACCGTGGGCGTGGGTGTGGACGTGATTGGCCAGTACGCCATTCGTCTGGATGGCGGTAAAGGTCGCGCCGGCGCCGGCGGTATCGATTTCTTCAAACAGGGCAACGGCACCACCGATAACCCTGGTTCCGCCCCCCATGACCTGGCCAAGGGCGGCGCTGCCGTGAAGTTTCGTGTATCCAACACCGTGCTCAAGTACGGGGACCAGTTTCCGGCCGTGCCGGTGTTGCAGTACGACAACTCGCGTTTGCTGTCGGAAACCTACACGGGTACTTCCATTGTTTCCAAAGAGATTGCCGGCCTGCAACTGGACGCCGGTCATTTCACCAAGGAAGCGCGCAAGAGCGCCGAAGGTACCGACAGCGGCCGCCTCAAAAACATCGACTACATCGGTGGCAGCTACAAATTCACCGAAAGCCTGTCGGCTGCGTTGTATGCCTCCCACATGCAGGACGTGCTGAAGAAGCAATACGTCAACGTCAACTACGTACTGGCCATGCCAGAGAAGCAGTCGCTGACCTTTGACTTCAACGGCTACAAAACCAAGCTGGACCGCAGCTTCGCCCTGGAAAACCAGAAAGACGCTGACGCCCGCGACAACAAGATCTGGAGCCTGGGCGCGACCTGGGCCGTTGGCGCGCACAGCTTCACCGTCGCTCACCAGCGCAGCACCGGCGACACCGGCTACCTGTATGGCGGCTACCGCAACGCCGGCGGTATCGGCGATGGCGGCAACACCATCCTGTTGGCCAACTCCTACTGGTCCGACTTCAACGGCAAGGACGAGCGCTCGTGGCAAGTGGGCTACGGTATCGACTTCGCCACCTTCGGCGTACCGGGCCTGACCTATAACGTTGCCTACGTGCGCGGCACCAACATCGACGACGGCACCGGCCGTGGCGATGGTACCGAGCGTGAGATCTGGAACCAGTTCAAGTACGTGGTCCAGGGTGGCCCGGCCAAAGACCTCAGCCTGCGCGCGCGCGCATCCTGGCTGCGGGTGTCGAACAACGCCGACCAGTACAACGTGGGCGGCAACGAAATCCGCCTGTTCGCCGACTACCCGATCAACGTGTTTTAAAGTGATTTGGCGTCGCGCCTGATTCAAGGCGATAAAAAACCCCGACTGGTTCGGGGTTTTTTATGCGCGTCGTTTCAGCGTCAGGCTTTTTGCGGGGCGAGCTTCTTGCAGTTTTCCTTGCGCGTCGGGTATTGCTCGCACTTGCGCAACACGGTTTGCACCTGCTGCGTGTCCTTGAGCTGCTGGTTGGCCAACAGTTTCTCGGTGATGAACAGCTCCTCCGAGCCCAGGTTGCGTTCGGCCTTGTCGATCATTGCGAGCGCCGCCTGGCCGTCGCCACGCTTGAGATGGTAGCTGATGATCAAGTCATAGGTGGAAGGGCCGGCCAGGGACCAGTCCTTGATTGCCTGCAACTCTTTCACCGCATCGCTGCCTTTGCCCTGGGCCAGGCGCACGGTGTACGCAGTGCGTCGAATGCCCGGCTGATCCTTGACCGGCGACGCCAGCGCCTTGCGGACAAACGCGTCGGCATCGGACACCTTGTTTTTTTCCAGGGCGTCATTGGCAAAGTACGCGTCCTTATAGCCCTGCAGCGCCTTCGCCACCTGCGACGTGTTCTTCATCGTCGCCCAGCTTTTAGGGTTGACCCGTGCGCGGCGTTCCTTTCGATATTCGCGTTGCAGGTACTGGCGCAGCTCGGTGTCGCGGTCCATCGCGGCCATGTGCGAGCGGTTGAAGTACTGCGTGGTGGCGGTGATGCTGGTGGCCAGGCCGTCCTTGATCAGCACGTCCAGCTCCTTTTGGAACTGGCTGAGATTGAACTGCTGCAACGAGTCCTGCATGGCATTCTTGCGTGCGGTGAGAAAACCCGCGAGCAACGGCTTCTGCTTGCCCTGGAAATCGTTGAGACGTTCCAGGCTGTGGGTGGCCGCGCGCGGGGCGTAGCCTGCGCGAATCATCAGATCGGTGCCGAGCAGGTCAGCCTGGTCTTCCTGGCTGCGGCCCCAGGCGGTGCTCCACACGTGATCGGAGAAGGTATTGGCCAGCGCGGTGTAGAGCACGGTATTGCCGATGGTCTTCTGGGTGCCGGCCGGGTCCTTGCTGAACACCTTCATGGTGCCGGAGCTGCGGTCCACACGAGTGTCGGCGGCCATGGTGGCCAGGGCGACAGTGGACGCCACAGTGGTGAACATGTCTTTCTGCTGCTGGAATGCGGCCATGCGGTCATGGTGATGCAGCAAGATGTGGCTCATCTCGTGGCCCAGCATGGCGGCGATTTCATCTTCGCTGGCGACGTTATCCAGCATGCCCAGCGGCACGAACAGGTTGCCGTAGGGGTCGGCCGCAGGCCCGAAGCCGTAGCTGTCGGTGATCTTCACCTGCAAGGTCGGCAGCTCGCCCGGCCAGCCCTTGGACAGGCGCGTGACGATACCCTGCAAATACACCTGCAGCATCGGGATATCCACCAGGTTCTGCTGGCGCGCTTCCGCTGCCGGCACTGCGCGTCCGTCGTAGCTCAGGCGTTGCTTGCTCTGTCGCTGCGGGTCGAGCTTGTAGTACTGGCGCACGTCAGTGTTGTCCACGTAGTGGCCCTGGACCCTGGATTGAGTCGACGGCCCCACCAGGTTGAGGAACGCCTGGTCGGCGCCCTTCAAGGTTGCGCAACCACTGAGCAACGCGCTTGCCAGCAGGCTGGCTGCCACGAGAAATCCCTTCACCCTGACGCTCCTTTGTTATTGATTGCAGCCGGCACCGAAACCGATGGTGGAATGATTGCGGCTGCTTTTTGCCTGGCTCTTGGTCAGGCCTTCGCAGGGCAGTCCCACCACCTTCAGGGGCGGCTCAATGCGCAGATCCATGGTATCCAGCCACACCTTCTGACCGGCCAGTTCCACCTGCACGATTTCCAGTGCCGAGTTGTACTGCAGCACCGTCAGCGGTTGGGTGGGGGCGTCTTTTTTCGCCAGGTCGCGCTGAGGTGCACCTTGTTCATCCAGCACCGTCACCGGGTCGGCGAGGAACGCGTTGATGGTGTGGGTTTCTGCCCAGGCGCCCTGAGTAAAGAGGGCGGTGAGCAATACGATGAGGCTTCTGTTCATCCTTGGTTTCCTTGAGTTGAATCACGCAGCGGTCGGTCAGAGCGCTCGCCATCGAAGAAGGCTTCGATGCGCTCGCTGAACAACACCAATGACAGCGAAATGATGCCCAGCACGTTGACCGGGGTGATGCTGTTACAGCTCAGCACAATGCTCAAAGCAATGAGCAATGACATCACCAGCAGCCAGGACGGATAGGGTGAGGAGAAAAACCATACTTCCTGGCGTCGGCAAAAGGTAAAGGTGCTGTGGCCCGCCTGCATGAGCCTCTGAAGCTCCTTGAGCAAGGCAATCAGCGCCAGCAGGCTTAGTTCCAGCAGGTCCAGCCCATTGGCAGGCAGGCGGAAAAGATTGGCGGGTTCGTGGTTGTAGTCCATGCCCTTGTTGATCAGGTTATCCAGGGCCATGGCATGCAGATACACGCCGGGCAGTTGGCCGTGTACGGGTGACTCCACCAGGTCGCCGGTAGACTCAATACGGGCACCGACCAGTACCAGGCGACCGCGCAGCAGTTCGGCGATCAGGGCCTGATCTTCGGGGCTGGTGACTTCCAGGTCGCTGGCGGTCAGCGTTAACGTGTAGGGGTAGACTTGCTGAGCCGAGTCATCCAGTTTCCAGAACACCGCCTGGAAAAACTGCATCACCGCGTCCAGCAGAAAATGTCGCGGCGGCTTGGCGTCGGCGATGTCAGCGATACGCGCCTGGTCCGGCGACAACTTCAGCCCCCATTGCACCGCAATCGGCTGGCGCTGCGCGGCGGCTTCGGCGTCCACGGGGGGCGTGCCGCAGTGCCGCGTTGCGCAGAACACGCGATACAGCGCCAGCGCGGGCGTTTCCATCAGGCCCACCTGTGTGTGCACCGCCAGCGGGTACTGGTCGTCCACGTCTTCCCACTTCACCAGCGCCGGGCGGCTGACCTGCGTGAAGGGGGCCAGCGTGTTAGCCTGGCCTTCTTCACCACGCGTCTGGCCGGTATTGGCCAACCACAACGGAATGCCCTGACGCTGATAGCGCTCAAACACATTGGCCAGCAACTGACTGCCGCGCGTGGGATCGCCCAGCGAGTGATCATGGCTGTAAAGCAGATCCGCAAACACCGCCTGGGGCTTGTAGGCGAGCAAGCGCTTGAACAGCTTGCTCTGCTCACCATAGGGCATCGGCCACGAAGTGCCGTTGCGCATCAGGTAGTCATCATCGATCAACACCACCGCCACATGCTGCTGCCCAACGCTGGGGTAACTGCTGGAGAGCATGCGGTTGAGCCACTGCGCCGACGCCTTGTCGCTGGAACTGGCCAGGCCGAAAGGGTCGAGAATCGCGAGCGCTACGATGATGACCGCCAGCAGACAGCGACGTTTAGTGAACAGCCAGAGAGTCGACAACATCCATGTCTCGATAGGAAAGCAAAAGCAAGGCGGGGTTTTTAACGGAGTGGGGCAGGGGTGTCAATTGAAAAAGTGGCGAAGTGCCACGATTTGGGCTGCAACGCATCGCTTATGTGGGAGGCTCTGCCAAATCTTCGACTTAGCGCTGTCGCGCAGCAAACCGGAGCCTCTGTGGCGAGAGCGGGCTTGCCACAGAGATGTGTTTATCTGAAAGTTATTTTTTATAAGAGGGGCTCAGCGCACGTTTGCTTAATGTTTGATATGGCTGCGCGACTGCAACTCCTTCATCACACCATCAATCACCGCCGACGTGGATCAGGTTGGAGTGAAAGGAGAAGGGTTGTTGGCGCCGAGCGTGGGGTACTTGATTTCTGGATGTGGATGTTTTTTGGACGTTTTGACGAAAACGGGATATCAACTGTTGAGGAATTCCCAAACCCCAGAAACCACAAAGCCCCGCATTGCGGGGCTTTGAGATATGGTGCCGGCACCAGGAGTCGAACCCGGGACCTACTGATTACAAGTCAGTTGCTCTACCAACTGAGCTATACCGGCGTGTTAGGGCGACGATTATAGCGATTGGCAAGGTTCTGTAAACCCCTGAAATCTGACTATTTTTGCGAAAACTCAAGTTTTCTCACATTGCCCTGCTTTTCTCTGTCCCTTCAGCAAAAAATCAACGCTCGTGCAGTGCCTCTGCCCGGGATTTGATGATGGGTTTGAGCAGGTAGCTCAAGAT
>Ga0302347_1001506_pt1 | contig 27836 bp, 28 predicted proteins | sample PhyWR1_FD_202178 | JGI IMG/M metagenome (GOLD analysis project Ga0302347, IMG submission 202178) | Leaf surface microbial communities from wheat plants in UC Gill Tract Community Farm, Albany, California, United States - DLSL W.R1 (v2)... | ecosystem: Host-associated > Plants > Phyllosphere >...
GTACTGAGGGACAGAAACCATGATCATAATCAATGGGACAAATATCAAAGACAGGATATAGACGCTGTATTCATTCCATTTTGCGAGTGGCGAGAACGTGCCGTCTGAGTTTAATTTCTGAGGCTGGAGTCCAATTGGGCCAAGACTTCTCTGCGTAAAGATAAAATTGACCAGACTGATAACCATCACGATTGCTGCAAGGCCAAAAGCTACGTTCCATCTTTTATCTTCTGGAATAAGGCGTGATAGCATTTCGCCTTTTCCGATGGCGATGCACAAATATCCGCCGAGGAGTGCTCCCAGATTGATTCCGGCATAGAAAAGTGAAAAGCCAGCGTCTGTTCTGGAATCGCCGGATTTGTATAATTTCCCAACCATTGTGGAAATGTTTGGTTTGAAAAAACCGGTTCCGACAACTGTAAATGCAATTCCCAGAAAGAAATAATCGTGAGGATTTGCTGCAAGAATCAAACTTCCGATAATCATCAATATTCCACCCCAAAATAAAGATTTTCTGAATCCTAAAATTTTATCCGCAAAAAGGCCACCTACAAACGTGAAGGCGTAAACGAAAGCCTGTGTTGCGCCGTACTGTAAATTCGCCTGCTCATCATCAAACTTGAGTTGCGAAATCATGAAGAAAACCAACATTCCACGCATTCCGTAGAAGCAGAATCGTTCCCACATTTCGGAGAAAAAAAGCGACCATATCTGTTTTGGGTATTTTCCTTTGAAATCCTGTATTTGTTCGAGCGTGAGATCCATAATATTTTGATGGTGTAAAATTAGTTGTTGTTTTCTTTGTCCAGCTCAAAACGAATCCGATCCTGGTCAATGATGTGTTTTAATTCTTCTTCTTTCGGCAGGTAGAGTAGATATTTACTGGCGAACAGATTGTCTTTATCGTTGAGTATAGAATATTTTACAATGGTTTCATCCTTTTCAGAACAAAGTAAAATCCCAATTGTTGGATTGTCGCCTTCATTAAGTTTCAAGTCGTCGTACATTCTCACATACATGTCGATTTGTCCGATGTCCTGATGCGAAAGTTCTCCGGTTTTTAAATCGATAATGACAAAACATTTAAGAATGTAGTTGTAGAAAACCAAATCAATATAAAAATCTGATGTGTCTGTGGCGATATGTTGTTGTCTCGCTACAAAAGCAAATCCTTTCCCAAACTCCAGCAAAAATTTTTGAATGTGGTCAATGATTGCCGTTTCGATGTCTTTTTCCGATATTTTTTCGTCAGTTTTCAAACCCAGAAATTCAAAAATATAGGGGTCTTTCAAAACACTTTGAATATTTTCGGCAGGTGATTTTTTGTGTTGAAGAACTCTTTCGTAAGCGAGAGAATTAATTTGTCTCTTCAGGTCTCGTGAACTCCAGTTATTTTCTATAGATTCATTAAGGTAATAAATCTTTTTATGTTCATTTTCTTGTCTTAAAAGTAATCTGTAATGTGTCCAACTTAATTCGTGACGCACTGCGTCACGAATTGGAAATGCCTGAAAAAAGGAGCGCATATTTCTAAGGTTACTTTCGTCAAAACCTTTTCCAAATTCAAAAGTCAGTTTTTTGGATAGGTTTTTTAGAACAAATTTCCCATATTCTGCACGTTCTTTTCCTTGTTGTTCATCTTCTACAATCAGTTGTCCAATCTGCCAATAAGTAAGCAATAACGTAGAATTCGCAACTCGAAAAACACGTTCGCGCGATTGGTTTATAATTTCTTTTACGGAAAGAAACAAAGAGTCTTCGGAGATTTCCATCATACGAATTTAACAAAAAACCACCGGATAATCGGTGGTTTTATAATTATATGTTGTTTAGATTTTAACTCAATCCGTGCATCATTTTCTTTAATCTTGGCGATAAAATTGCTAAGATGACCGCCGCAATCCCACATAGAACAACGAAAACCATAAAGAACTCAAACAGGTTATGGATCTCAACACCAGCAAAAGTGGTGTTGGCAATTGGTAATTGTTCTTTTTCGAACAAAGCAACTTGCTCAGGTGTCAAGGTTACTTTTTTGTCCAAAACGTCCTGCAGGTTTACACCCAGTTTTTCAGCTTTTACAAATTTGTCTCCTGTTGCAGGAATAATTGCTCCCAGTGAACCAGCCAATGCGTAACCTGCAGCATTAGAAATGAAGAACACTCCATATAATAAAGAGGCAAATCTTTTCGGCGCCAATTTTCCAACCAATGATAATCCGATTGGTGACAAACAAAGTTCTCCCATCGTCTGGATTAGGTATAATAACATTAGCCATTTGATAGCCAATAATCCTGTATTTCCAAGGTCTTTTACATTATAAGCGATGATGAAATAGGATAAAGCAATCAATGCCAAACCAATTGCCTGTTTCATTGGAGAAACCGGCTCTTTTCCTTGTGCTCTCAATTTATCCCAAAGCAAACTGAATGGTAAAGCAAGCGCTACAACAAATAATCCGTTGAAAATCTGAACCATAGATGGCGGCATATTCCATCCGAAAATGTTTCTGTCCGTTTGATTATCAGCAATGAAAGTTAATGATGAACCAGCCTGTTCAAAAGCAGCCCAGAAGAAGATAATAAAGAACGAGACGATGTAGATCACCCAGATTCTTTGTCTCTCAACCTTATTTTCAGCAGAACTCATAATCAAAAATGCTAATGAAATCCCTGCTGCGTAGATGAATGGATAAATTAGTCCTTTGATCAGTTGTCCCATTCCTACAGAACTGAAACCAAATTCGCTCACCAGAATATATCTGAAAACAAAAAACAGTGCTACAAAAAGAAGTGCAGCGATACCCATATTTTTTCCTGCAAATTTGGCAGTTTGAGTTTCACCTTCTTCAAAATCCTCGCTGGTATTATTTTTTGGTAATCCGCCAATCGGTCGGCCTTCCGGCGTTACAACATATTTGTTTTTAAGGATAAAGAAAGTAACTGTTCCTACCAACATTGCGATAGAAGCGGCTAAGAATCCCCATTTGAACGCAAAAATATCTCTCACGCCATCTGCATCTTTTACATCGCCCAAGTAAGGGCAAATGAACTGACCCAAGAATGCGCCGATATTGATTCCCATATAGAAAATCGTGAAAGCAGAATCCAGTTTGGACTTTTCCTGTTTTGGGTAAAGACTTCCCACCATTGATGAAATATTCGGTTTGAAGAATCCATTTCCAAAGATAATCACGAAAAGGGCAAACCACATCAATCCTTTTGCGCTTACAAGATCGGTAGAAAACGTAGAAGCACTGAAGAATAACAGCAATTGTCCAAGCGCCATCAAAGTTCCGCCAACTAAAATTGCATTTCTGTTTCCTATATATTTATCAGCGATGAAACCTCCCAAAAGAGGCGTCAGATAACACAAGGCTAGAAATCCTCCATATATGATTGCGGCATCTGCTTCCTTGATCAGGAGAGAATTTACCATAAACAAAGTCAGCAAGGCCCGCATTCCGTAGAAATTGAATCGTTCCCACATTTCTGTTCCGAAAAGCACCCACAAACCTTTCGGGTGTTTAGTTGATTTCACTTCGATTTCATCAAATTTAGAATTCAAAGTTTCTGCATTATCCATATTTTCAGTGTTAATTTTTGTTAAGATTAGCAAATATAGTTTTTTTTCGGAAACACAGCGCCTATTCCGCTTTTCTTATGATTCAAAGATTATTATTTTTGTGATTAATAATGATAATTATGGAAATCAGAAAATCAAAACCGGAAGATATCAACCAAATAATGGATTGCATAGACACAGCGAGGCAGCTGATGCGGGAAAGTGGAAACCAAATCCAGTGGACGAACGGTTATCCTTCCCGAGAATTGATGTTGGGAAGTATCGGGAGTGGATTTAATTTTTTGATTTTTGAAAATGGTGAAGTTGTTGCGACTTTCGATTTCATTATCGCCGATGACCCCAATTATTCTTTTATAGAAAACGGAGCGTGGCTGAATGACGAAAAATATGGCGTCATCCACAGATTGGCCTCAAACGGAAAAGCAAGAGGCGTCGCAAAATTCTGTTTCGAGTGGTGTTTTTTCCAATTCCCAAACATCAGGATTGATACGCACGAAACCAATATTCCGATGCAGAAAGTCTTGGAAAAACTCGGTTACCAAAAATGTGGAATTATCTACGTTGCTGATGGAACGCCGAGATTGGCATTTCAAAAGATAAGTGATGAGTGATCAAAGATAACTGATATAGAAAACTATTATGTTCTAACTCAGAAACCCTTCAACTTTCCAACTCACAGTTAATCAACTCCATTCTCCTTCATTACTTTATTCAGAAACTTCAACATAAAAATTCCTAAAACAAAAGCGAAAATCAATAAGGCGAAGTTCACAAGGAAGTAATATTCTTTATTTTCATAATTGTACCAGGTGCTCGCAAGAATTCCGGAAAGCTTGTTTCCAACGGAGTTAGCAAGGAAAAATCCACCCATCATCAGCGCTGTCAATCTCGCTGGAGACAATTTTGAAACCACAGATAATCCCATAGGTGAAAGACAAAGTTCCCCAATGGTCACAACGCCGTAACTGGCAACCAACCAAAGTGGCGAAACCTTTACTGCTCCGTTATTTCCGGCGAACACTGCTCCGACCATCACAAGACAAGACAAAGCCGTGATGAAAAGTCCAATCATAATTTTTGTCGGCGTCGTCGGTTCTTTTCCTCGCTTTCGGAATAATGCCCAGAATCCCACAATCACTGGCGTGAGGACAATTACCCAAAATGGATTCACCGATTGGAATAGTTCAGTATTAAATAAATAGACTTCCTGCTTGGGATTTGTAGCTAACTGAGCGCGTTCTTCGGGATTGATATTTTTAAAATAAACATCTTTTCCGGACACTTTGATCGTTTCACCAGCTTCATTTTTCTGAGAGCGAAATTGGTCATCATAAACAGCTACTTCTTTGTCTTCAAAGGATTTTCCGGTTGTTCCGTCTTTCCCGTCCAGCATATAAATGCCACGCATTGGTTCAACTAATTTTTCAGGAATACTCCTATCTGTGTAGTAATTGGCCCATCGTGTCAGAGCTGTTCCGTTCTGTTTGAAAATCGCCCAGAAAAACATACAAACCAGGAATATCATCAATAAAGCACCAATCGACCTTTTTTCATCCTGATGCGCTTTAAAGTAAAGTGAAACATAAAAATAAATCACCGGAACACAAGCGAAAATAAAGGCATCTGTACTGTCACTTCCAAAGATATTTCCGGGAATAATCCAGCCGATCGCGCCAACAACTAATGCCGGCAAAAATACTTTTAGAAGAACGTCGGAAATCTTGCTGTCGCCTTCTTTCGCCGCTTTCATTTCGCAAGCGTGACGGATATATTTCAAACCAAAACTGAAAATTATCAAGCCAATCAACATCCCTACTCCGGCTGCGATGAATGCTTCGCCCCAACCAAATCGATTTCGCATATACGCTGCAATAATGTTGCAGATAAACGCACCAATATTGATTCCCATATAGAAAATATTGTAGCCCGTATCTTTATTTTTTTTGTAAGGTTCTTCTGAGTAAAGATTCCCGAGGATTGTGGAAATTGTCGGCTTAAAAAATCCGTTTCCGATGATAATTAATCCCAGTGAACCGTAGAATAATGGCAGTTCTTTGAACAATCCCAAACCAATATAACCAGCGGCCATCAAAACGCCGCCAAGATAAATGGATTTGATATAACCAAATAAACGCTCTGCAAGAAAACCACCGAGAAATGGCGTCAAATAAGTTAATGCAATGTAAGTCCCGAAAACATCATCTGCCATTTTATCGGGCAATCCCAATCCGCCTTTGTCGCCGTTCGGTTCTATCACGTAAAGGACAAAAATCCCCAAAATCAGATAATAACCGAAACGTTCCCACATTTCTGTGAAAAATAGATAGGGTAGGCCTTTAGGATGTTTTTTCATAGTTTTTATTTTCTTGAATCGTAAAAATAGAATTTTAAAATGAATAAAAAAATTTTAATAACTTTGATAAAAAGTAGTCAAAATGCCAATCACGATAAAACATTTAGAGGATAATATCAAAACACTTCCAGAGGATTTGTACGGTGAGGTGAATGATTTTGTGGATTTTTTGAAATCCAAATATGAAAGTAAAGACTCAAAAGACTGGGCAGAAAATTTAACTAGTTATCAAAAAAAATCAATTGAAAAAGGAATTTCCGACATTGAACACGGAAGAACTTACTCTCACGAAGAAGCAAAACAAAGAATCAAAAATTATCTTTTGGAAAAATCAAAATGATGGAAGTTGTTTGGTCGGATGAGGCTTTGCTAAATTATTTCAAGGTTTTGGATTATCTCTTTGATAATTGGTCAGCAAACGAAATTGAAAATTTCGAAAATAGTTTTGACGAGTTAATTGCTAGTATAAAAGACAATAATGAAATTTGTCCAAAGTCAAAAATTCTGAACTTTAGAAAATGTCTGATTGATAAAAATAACTCGTTAATTTATCAAGAAATTAATGGGAAAATATTTCTAATTTCTTTGATAGATAATAGAAGCTCTCATCAATATTAAAAAAAATCCGCAAAAGAAACATCTTCTGCGGATTTTTTATCTTCCAGCTTCGGTCTTTCGACTTCCAGCTTTTATAAATTCTCCAAAATAAAATTCGTCATTTTCTCATAAAGCTGAGGTCTGGTTTGTCCGCCAAATATACCGTGATTCTTGTCCGGATAAGCCATAAAATCAAACTGTTTTTTGTTTTGAATCAAGGCCTCGGAAAACTCCATCGAGTTCTGGAAATGCACGTTATCATCGGCTGTTCCGTGGATTAGCAGGAATTTTCCTTTCAATAACTGCGCAAAAGTCGTTGGTGAGTTTTGGTCATAGCCTTCTGGGTTTTCCTGTGGCGTTTGGAGGAATTTTTCTGTGTAAACACTGTCATAATATCTCCAGTTGGTTACCGGCGCAACTGCGATTCCCAATTTGAAAACGTCTGCGCCTTTTGTAAGTGCAAGGGAACTCATATAGCCACCAAAACTCCAACCGAAGATTCCGATTCTGGATTTGTCGATGTAGGATTGATTCCCAAGCCATTTTGCAGCTGTTATCTGGTCTTCAATTTCGTATTTTCCGAGTTGCTTATAAATCACTTTTTTGAATTTTGAACCTTTGAAACCTGTTCCGCGCCCGTCTACACAGGCTACAACGTAACCTTTCTGAGCCAGCATTTCAAACCAGATGGCGTTGCCACCGTCCCAGGCATTGGCAACCTGCTGAGAACCTGGGCCGGAATATTGGAACATAAATAAAGGATATTTCTTATTTGGATCAAAGTTTTTTGGTTTGATAATCCATGCATTCAACTGATCACCCACTGAATTTGGAATCGTGATGAATTCCTTGGTCACAAAACTGTCTTTCTGCAGTTTGGAAAGCAGTTCATTATTATTCTGCAATTCTTTTATTTCTTTGCCGGATGCATCTTTCAAGACATATCGGTTAGGAGTAGCTGCAGTAGAATTGGTATTAATAAAGTAATTAAATGTCTTGCTAAAACTAGCCGAGTTATTACCTTCCGGATAAGAAATCAAAGTTGTCTTTCCTGAGTTAATATTCAGTTTGGAAACGACTTTGTTCAAACTTCCTTTTTCTGTGGTTTGAATGTAGGCTTCTTTGGTTTTCGGATTGTAACCGTAATAATCTGTGATTTCCCAATCGCCTTTCGCAACTTGCTTTTTCAGTTTTCCGGCTTTGTCGTACCAATACAATTGTCTGTATCCATCACGTTCGGAAGCCCATAGGAAAGAATTGTCATCCAGGAATTCCAAAGTCAGATTGTCAGTTTCTATCCACGCATTATCTGTTTCCGAAAATAATTTGGTTAAGTTCCCGGATTTTGTATCCACTTTTATCAAATCAACTTTGCTGTGATGCCTGTTGCTGGTTGCGATCACGATTTCGTTGGCATCATTGGTCTGCCAGACTTGCGGAATGTAGTGGTTTTCGAAACCTGCAATGTTTAAAGCCGTTGTTTTTGCTGAATTTAACTGATAAAGGTTTGCAGAAACGGTAGAGTTAGTTTCCCCTGCTTTTGGATATTTGTACCGCATTTCGGTTGGATAAAGCGACTTTCCGTAGATTGGAATGTAAATTTCCGGAACTTTGGATTCATCAAATTTTACGAAAACAATAGCATCGCCAGCCTTATTCCACTGGTAGAAATCTGCGTGACCGAATTCTTCTTCATAAACCCAGTCGCCAAGGCCGTTGATGATCGAATTTTTCTTTCCGTCATTAGTAATTTGCGTAATTTTTCCCGAAGTCAAATCCTGATAAAACAAGTTGTTATCGACGATGAAGGCTACTTTGCTGGCATCGGGAGAGAATTTGGGTTCCTGGATCCAGTTTCCGTTGTTCAGAGGTGTTACTTTATTTGATTTCAGATCTTTGACGTCAAATTTTCCCAAAAATGAATGCCTGTAGATGTCCTGACTTTCTTTTTGTAACAAAATTTTGGATTCATCAGAAGAGAAAATGTAGGATTCAAATTTGCCGTCTACAATATTTCCTGATTTCTGTGAGGTTTTATAATTGTATTTTGCGATACCGTCTTTCTCAATCGTAGCGTAGTTTTCGCCATCATTGAGAGAAGCGATTCCTGCAATGCCTTTTCCGCGGTAATATCCGGAATAGATCTTGTCTAATGTAATTTCCTGAGCATTAATGTTTTGTGAAATAACTGCTGTCATCAGAACAACAGAAAGGAGAACTTTCTTCATTTTTAAGATTTTAGAATTGTAAATATAACAAAACAAAATTTTGAAAAAAATATCTACCTTTGAAATAACAATTTCTCTATTATGGAAACAAAATATCTGACAGAAGCCCACAAGCGCAACTCGGAAGCCGCAATCAAACAAATAAAAGAATGGAAAAAATCACCAGTCAATTTAGAGAATGCCTTGAAGAAGCTCAGAGAAAACGCCAAGGACAAGAAAGCATAACCCGTCACGAAAGAGAAGATTGAGAGAAACAAACAGCTTTTGATTATGCTAAAGAAAACGGTTTGTGGATTGATAATTTTTATTCTTTTGGTAAGCCAACGGAAGTAAGCGGACATGAAAATACGCTTGCTTTGGATGAAGAAAATAGTATCATTTACAAATCAAACAATCTATTCAATTCTGGTTTTCTAATTTTCAATCTTTTCCAGCAACTTACTATTCATAATATTCTTTTTCCCGAAACAAAGTACGGTTTTGTTGGCTTCACAGGCTTTGATAATGGCAAAAATCGAATACCTTATGTAGAAGTTATTATCAAACAAGATTTTGTGAAAAATGCCGTGCAGGCAACATCGCAAGAGATTGAAACCTTTATGTTGTCACTTGGTTTTGATAAAATAAATAACACAACTTTTTCTAATCAAAAATATATTGTTTCTGATTTGCATCCGAGAAATGTACTAAAAGACCCAAACGGGATAATTTATGTCGTAGATAATATAACGGCAGAAAGCTAATCTTCTATTTTAGCAAATGTTGTTTTAGTCTGAAACGTGATGCGTGAGGGATAGTAGTGGAAATCCTTTTTTTGCGGCTGGAATGGTGTTGGAAAAAAAGATTGTATCGGATAGCCCGACCCGAGCGGTGGCCGGAGTGAGGGCGAGGGTCACGCCAAAATATTGTTCATAGTTGATAGTTTTTGATTGATGGACTTTTTGAGTATTGAAAAGCAATTTTTAGCGGGAATCAATTTTTCTGTCAACTATTAACCAACACCAATCAACCAAAATCCTTATCTTTGCGCCATTATTTTTCTCACTTAAAACGTTTATAGCATGCAACTGTACAACACCTTGAGCGCAGAAGAAAGAGCCCAGCTTATTGATGAAGCAGGTAAGGAACGCCTTACGTTATCTTTCTACGCCTACGCCAAAATTGAAAATCCCAAGAAATTTCGCGACGAATTATTTATAGCCTGGAACGCTCTGGATGCGCTCGGCCGTATCTATGTGGCGCAGGAAGGCATCAATGCTCAGATGAGCGTGCCCGCAGACCAGTTTGAGGCTTTTCGGGAGACGCTGGAAGTTTACGAATTTTTGCAAGGCATAAGATTGAATGCGGCTGTAGAGCACGACGATCATTCTTTTCTTAAACTGACGATAAAAGTTCGGGACAAGATAGTGGCTGACGGTCTCAACGATGAGACTTTTGATGTGACCAATAAAGGAATTCATCTGAAAGCGCAGGAATTCAACAATCTGTTGGAGGATCCGAATACAATTGTGGTAGATTTCCGAAATCATTATGAGAGCGAAGTCGGGCATTTTGAAGGCGCAATAACGCCAGATGTGGAAACATTTCGCGAAAGTCTGCCGATTATCAATGAGCAATTGCAGGATTTCAAAGAGGATAAAAACCTGCTGATGTATTGCACCGGCGGAATCCGCTGTGAGAAGGCAAGTGCTTATTTTAAGCATCAGGGTTTTAAAAATGTGTACCAGCTGGAAGGCGGCATTATAGAATATGCGCGTCAGGTAAAGGATGAAGGCGTAGAAAGCAAATTCCTGGGGAAAAATTTCGTTTTTGACCACAGACTTGGCGAGCGGATTACAGACGATATCATTTCCCAATGCCACCAGTGCGGGAAGCCTTGTGACAATCATACCAATTGTGCGAATGATGCCTGTCATCTTTTGTTTATTCAATGTGATGATTGTAAGGCAGTTATGCAAAATACATGTTCTTCGGAATGTTTGGAAATCATTCATTTGCCGGTAGAGGAGCAATTGGCTTTGAGAAAAGGACTTCAGGTTGGCAATAAGGTTTTCCGCAAAGGTAAATCTGAGGCTTTGAAATTTAAGAATTCCGGCGAATTGACTGATAAGCCTTTGGCTAAAGCAAATGACATCCGTCAGAATATAAAAGTTAAGAAATCCCTGATTGGAAAGGCTGAACATTATTATACTAAGTCTAAGATTGCGCAGTTTTTACTTTCTAATGAACTTTCAGTTGGTGATAAAGTTTTGATTTCAGGATCAACAACTGGAGAACAGGAGCTTGTGATGAAAGAAATGGTAGTTGGCGGAATGGTTACCGATGTTGCAAAAGCAGGTGATCAGATTACGTTTGAGCTTCCTTTCAGAGTGCGATTATCTGATAAAATCTACAAAATCTTATAATCTGAAAGATGAAAATAAGTCTCACAAAAAACGAACTTCGAAGACTTTATAAAGCAAAAAGAATGGCCTTATCACAAGATGAGGTCAATTTTTTGTCTGAAAAACTGCTGGAAAATTTTATTTTACAATTTAATCCTATTGAAAATCAATCGGTTAATATTTTTTTAGCAATTGAAAAATTTAATGAAGTGAATACACAGTTTTTTATTGACTTTTTTTTCGAGAAAAAAATAAAGGTTTATGTGCCGAAAATCGTCAATGATAAATTAATATCAGTACAGATTTTTCCGGATTCCGAGTACGAAATTAATAAGTGGGGAATTAAGGAGCCGCTTTCCAATATCGCTTCCAACGTGTATCTGGACTATGTTTTGACACCATTGCTCTACTGTGATGATAGAGGAAACAGGGTAGGATATGGCAAAGGTTTTTATGATGCTTTCTTTTTAGAAAATCAAAATATAGGAAAGAAGATTGGTCTCAATTTTTTCGATCCTGAGGAAAATGTTGCAGATCTATTCGAAAATGATATTCCGTTGGATGTTTTATTAACACCCTATGATAATTTTGATGTTAGTTAAAAATCTGACTATCAGTATACATTTTTTGTAAAATGTTTTTACAAAGCTATTACAAGCTATTTTTTAATGATTTTTGTCAGACGGTGCTACTTTTGTCTAGTAATTATCACCGAATAATTAGAAAACAATTCAAACAATAATATTAATTTTAAAATCTTACCATTATGAAAAAGTCATTCTTCGTAGCTGCTATCGCTGCTATCTCTCTTGTAGCTTGTAAAAAAACTGACAAAGTAGAATCTGCTGCTGTTGATTCTGTTGATGCTACTGCTGATTCTACAGTTGCTGCTATCGATTCTACAAAAGATGCTACAGTTGATTCTGTAAAAGCTACTGCTGATTCTGCTAAAGCTGAAGTAAAAGCTGACGAGAAAGCAACTAAAGAAGCTATCAAAAAATAATTAGATTCCAAATCTAATTCAAGACAAAAGCCGCTAATTAGCGGCTTTTGTTGTTTTTATACTGTCGTTCTCTTTCTTGTAGAAATTGCTGAAGTAGAATTTGAACTCCTTCTGGAATTTGACCGGAGAAGCTTTCAGCATATACTGCGCTTTCCGGTTCACCGTTGTGATATATGCTTTTTTCTTGTCGTAGTATTCGACATCGAAGTTTGCAAAGTCCAGCGTGTCCTGTTTCACGACAGATTTTGTGGTCGTTAGATTGTTGACCTTTGCAAAACGTACTTTCAAACTGTCCATTTCCCGAAGTAAGGGTTTGAGATTGTTAGAATCCTTGGTCATAAAGTGTGCCTGCATCTGGGTGTAGATCACAGAATCTATCTCTGTGTCCTTATTTCCTGAGGTGTAAAGTGTAGAAAGGTCCAGTAGATCCTGCACTTTTTGTGAAGTGATGACGTTGATCGCCTGTATACTGTCCAGTTTTGTTTTAGAATAGGTGACGCGGTTGTTTGCATTTCTGATAGTTTCCAGCGAGTTATCATCGCCTTCGTATTTTTTGTTGCAGCCAACAAGTGCGGCTATCGCTATAGAAACAGACAAAAGCGGCCAATAATTTTTATTTAGCTTTTTCATCTTCTGTGATTTTAAATTTGATCATAACAATTTTTCCGTTTTCCATTTGGGAATCAATGACTTCCAGATTTTCCAGTGAAGTCGTCGGCAGAGTTACGAGTGAGATGTATTTCTGTTTGTCTAGCGTTTCTATGCCGTATATATCACTTTCTACCACTTGGTAGATGAGTGCTTTGTCGCTGATTAGCCTGTTTAGCTCTCTTGTTTTTTTCTTAAAATCTGTAATAGATTTAGAATAATAGAAAAGCTGTATAGCGTAATCATTAGGTTTCAGTTCTATATTTTCCGATTCCGGTGCTGCAATCAGATCTCTTGTCACCGTATCGGTTCTGTAAAACGGGGACGAGATGATCATCTTAAGTTTCTTGCTCTTCGTTTCGTAGACAAAAGGCGAGTTAGGTTTTACTTTGAACAAGATCGGAGACTCATTATCTCTTATAATTTTCACATCCAATTCGCCTTTGATAGATGAGTTTCTATCCGCATCTGTGAAGGCATACGTGTATTTTTTGTAAAAAAGGTTATCATAAAAAACCAAGACCAGAAGCGTTGCGAAAAGTAAAATCGAGATGCCCAGCCAAAGATATCTTTTAAGGAAATTCTGCTTAGGCTCCGGAATATTGCTGACGGTCTGCTCTTCTGCGGTTGTTTTTACTGATTGTGTCTCATGAATACTTGAGATGATAGGCTCTGGCGTGGGGATCTTTACCGTCTCTTCCGGGACAGGCGCTGCGGCAGGTTCTATCTCTTTTTTGTCTTCAGGAATTGGATTCTTTTTACGGAATTCTGACCACGAGTTGAATCCAACATAGACAGAAAGGATATTCAGCATATCAATTCTTGGAATCTTCGCGTGAGCGTTATTTTTAAAATAGGTGTAAAAAGTCTTTTCGCTGATGTTACCTTTGGCTTTCTGCCTCAGATCTTCCTGAAAATAGATAATGTCAATTCCTCTCCATTTCGAAATATCATCAAAAGAAGGGGAATGCGTCTCAAGATATTTATCCTGTACCGCCTTTTTCAGGTTTTGGAAATATGAAAATTCTATGTCGGTCAAAGTTTTCTAATTGCTTAAATGGTTGATTTTCAGATATATTAATTTGTAAATCGTATTTTACAAATATATTACAATTAATATTCAAATACAAAATTTATTTCTCGATGTACTTTTGTCCCGTTCAAAAGAGAACGTATCTATTACTAACAATTTAATATTACTATTATGAAAAAGTCATTATTCGTAGCTGCTATCGCTGCTCTTGCTGTTGTATCTTGCAAAAAAACTGAAAACGTAGAAACTACTTCTGCTGATTCTGCTGTAGTTGATTCTGCTGCTATGACAGTTGATTCTGCTGCTGCTAAAGTTGATTCTGCTGCTGTAAAAGTTGATTCTGCTGCTGCTAAAGTTGATGCTGCTGCTGTAAAAGTTGATTCTGCTGCAACAAAAAAATAATCTTAACCCAGTTAAGAATTTGAAACCGTTTCTTTCGAGAAGCGGTTTTTTTTATTTCTCCAGTTTCTGTCTCAGGATTTCATAACAGGTAATTGCTGCTGCATTGCTAAGATTAAGAGAATCGATGGTTCCGGCCATTGGAATTAATACATTTTCTCCTTTCTCTTTCCAGAAGTCACTCAGTCCGGAATGTTCTGTTCCGAATAAAACTGCAGATTTTGTCTTTAAATTTTTCTCCTGAATGTTTCTCGCATCTTCGCTCATAAAAGTGGTCAAGATTTGATAATCATTGATTTTTAAGAATTCCAAAGTTTCGTCATTTGAAGCCTGGAAAATATTCATTCCAAAAAGACAACCAACACTGGAACGGATGACATTCGGATTATAAAAATCTGTTTTTGGGTCGGTAACGATTAAGGCATTGATTCCAAACGCTTCACAGCTTCTCAAAATGGCACCAAGATTCCCAGGTTTTTCTACACTTTCTAATATGATGATTGCTGAATCTTTTTTCGGCTTAAAATCTTCTAAAGTTCTGGATTCCAATTTGTAAATCCCGATAATTCCTTCAGTTGTTCCGCGATAAGCAATCTTTTCATATAGTTTTTCCGAAACGTAATGGATTTTTGTAGAAGGCAATTTTCCTTTGAAGATATTTTCGCAGATATAATATTCTTCTGGCAGATTCCCAAATTCCAAGGCACGTTCGTTTTCCTGCTGACCTTCCACGATGAAAACGCCGGCTTTTCTTCTTTCCTGATTTTTGGTGAGAAGTCTGGTCAGTTTTTTGATTTTTTCGTTTTGAAGGCTTTCTATCAGCATTTTTGGAATTTTTCACAAAGATATTAAAATAGATAGAGATGAACTTCCATCTTCCAACTTCCAGCAAAAAATATATATCTTTGTTTTATGATTTTACGAGGAGAAAATTTAATCAAGGAATACGGACCGAAAAAGGTGGTAAAAGGCGTGTCATTGGAAGTTCAACAGGGCGAAATCGTCGGACTTTTGGGGCCAAATGGTGCAGGAAAAACAACATCGTTTTATATGATTGTTGGATTGGTGAAACCTACTTTAGGGAACGTTTTCCTTGATAATCAAAATATTACGAAGGATGCGATGTACAAACGTGCGCAAAATGGCATCGGTTATCTGGCGCAAGAAGCTTCGGTTTTCCGGAAGTTGTCTGTGGAAGATAATATTCTGGGTGTATTGCAACTGACGAAACTTTCCAAAAAAGAACAGCAGAAAAAGTGCGACGAACTGATTGAGGAATTCCACCTGGAACACGTTCGTAAAAACCGTGGTGATTTGCTTTCCGGAGGTGAAAGACGTCGTACGGAGATCGCGCGTTGTTTGGCGACAAGTCCGAACTTTATCCTTTTGGATGAGCCTTTTGCGGGTGTTGACCCGATTGCGGTGGAGGATATTCAGAAGATTGTGAGGTCTCTGGTGGAAAAAAATATTGGCATTTTGATTACCGATCACAACGTTCAGCAGACTTTGGCAATTACCAACAAAACGTATATTATGTTCGAAGGGAAAATCCTGAAAGAAGGAATTCCTGAGGATTTGGCTAACGACCCGGAAGTGAGACAGGCTTATCTTGGGGAGAATTTTAGGTTTGAGAAGATATAAATTTTACTTCAATGAAATCTTCTAGTTATTTACTTTTAACAGTTTTCTTGATTTTTTCGACATTTATAAAAATCAATGCTCAAAATATGAATCTTGATGAATATGAGATTTATATTAATAATACTTTGATAGCAAAATCTGATTTTCTTAAGAATAGTAATAGTCTTACAGAACAACAATCTAAAACTTTAGAATTCAAACCAATTACTGATGGAGTTAAAAAAGCATATTTTCTAAATGGTAAAATCAGTTCAACTGGCAAAATTCAGAATGCGAAAGAAGAAGGATTTTGGGAGTATTGGCACTCTACTGGAAATAAAGCTCGTGAAGGAGAATTTATTGATGGAAAACCAAATGGAACACATAAGTATTGGTTTGATGATGGAAGTTTGAGAGCGATTGGAAATTGGAAAAACGGAGTTTATGAAGGAAAATGGGAGATGTACAAAGTGCAAGGAAAAGAGAAAGTAATTCAAATTTATAAAGAGGGAAAACTGGTTGAGTAATTATAGTTAATTAAAATATTTAAAGTCGCAGACTTTTCTTGCGACTTTTTTATTTAACAAAATTAAATTCAAAATTTAAATCCCCTCCTGACAAACTACTGTCACAACCTCGCCGTACATTTGCATTAATAAAAACAAACTATTATGAATGCAACAGCCACAGTCCTCAATTCACAACAACTTTTAATCCATTGGCAAGGCCACAGAAATCTGACAAGAAGAGTGATAGAAGCTTTTCCCGAAAAAGATTTATTCGAATTTTCAATCGGTGGGATGAGACCGTTTTCAAAATTGACACTCGAATTTTTGGCAATCGGCGGACCAGCTTTGAAGTCGATTGTTGATGGAACAATTAATGAATTTGATGAAACTTTTAGCCCAACAACGAAATCGGAACTGCTTGAAAAATGGGACGAACAGACGGAAGTAATCAATGAATATTTCAGTCAGATTTCTGAAGAACGTTTTCAGGAAAGTTTCAACTTATTCGGACAATATGAATTTCCAATCTATCAGAATATTCTTTATTTTGTTGATAATGAGATTCATCACCGTGGGCAAGGTTACGTTTACCTGAGAGCTTTGGGAATTGAGCCACCGTTTTTCTGGGAAAGAGAAAGATAAAAAGCAAGAGCTTTCAGGATTTTCTGAAAGCTCTTTTTTTAACCACATAGGCATATAGGAATATGCAATATAATTTCTCAAAACGATTACATAGGATTATCGTCAGATTTATTTAATCTTAGATATTTTCCCAAAATAAACCTTACAAAACTACGTGTCTATGTGGTTAAATCTTTAATCCGGTAAAATATTACTGAAGAATTTAACAATATTTTCCTTAAGTTTTGCAAACGTTTCCGATGTTCCAAATTCCTTGTTGTCATAACCAATCGGAAAACCTTTTTCCACATAATCGTTATTTTTACTCAATGTCAACGGTTGGAAATCCTGATTCACTTCGCCTAATTCATCGGTGTGAATGTCCAGATATTTCACAGTCGAATTCTTTGAAAAATCAAGTTTTGTTAAATCAATTTTTTTGATTTCTTTCTTTAAATCTGAGCGGAAAAATAAATTCATATTTTTAGCATCAATCACAGTTTGCCATTCGCCGGCGTGAACGGAATTCAAAATATTCCAAGCGTAATCCACTGGTTTTCCGTCGTATTTGTAATTTTGAAGCATATAATAAGCACGGTTGTAGCGATCGTCCCAATTTCCACTTTTCTCATACTCGAATTTCTCATTTCCGCCCAGAAAATCGAATTTCTTCGCCTTGTCAAAATCCTTTTTGTACTGATTGTTGCACAAAAGTGGCATTGGCATTTCTTTGTCAGTCAGCACTTTGTATTTTCCGTCCAGCAAGGCAATTGTTGTTGCATTACCTTTCGCATCAGTCAGGAAAAAATGACTTCCCGGGGCATTTGGCCACCAATCGATGTTCGGACCTTTGTTCAGATTGTCAACGACTTCTTTTACGGTTTTATAATTATCCAATTGATACTGAATCCATTGTGCCCAAAACATATTGGGCTGTTTTGGATTGACAACTTTCGAAGTTTCTTCAAGATAAAGTTCAACCAGGAAAAGGCCTTTTTCATTCACGCCATAACAAGGGAAATCGTAACCCAAAAGATTGAAAGTCACTGATCCGTATTTCGAAGTCCATTGTTTTCTGGAAGTCAGATTGTCGGTGGTCAGATTTTCCCAACTGATATTTCTTTTTAGGACGTCGCGTTTGTTCACGACAATCATTCCGGGCATCGTTTTCCAGTTTTCATTAAAACCAACAACGCAATGGTCTTTTCCGCGTAACAGAAATGCGGAACAAGCGGAAAGTGCCGTAGAATAGGCGATTGTCATTATTAGAAAACTTCGTAACAGTAAAGACTTCATATTTTTTAATTTAATTTTTTTGAGATGTTTTGGATCAAATGAGTCATTGTGTCTTTGAGATATTCAGGTTCAATGATCTCTGCATAATCTGCAAAGGTAATCAACCAACGTGGAAAACCCTCGTCAATCCAGCTCGTTTCGAAGGTTAGGAGCATCCCGTTTTCCGTTTCTTCATCGGAAATCCAGCCGTAATATTTCATCGAATGCATAATGTGCGGCATTATTTGTTTCTCGACCAAAAGCTTGACCTGCACTTTTTCCGTATTTGATTTTTGCTTATAATCAGCAACTTTTCCATATTCCTGATGAAAAGGATTTTCTGTTTTAATGATTTTCAAAATACGGTCGACACGGAATTGGCGGTAATCTTTTCGCATTGTACAAAACGCCATCACATACCAATAATTGAATTCATAAAAAATCCCAACCGCTTCAATTATTCTTTCCGACGCTTCTGTTTTTGCACTTTCATAATTGATTTTCAGTTGCGTTTTCTCAGAAATACTTTCCAGAATTGTGGGAATAATATTTTTAATCGAATCCGTTTTTTCCGGTTGATAAGAATAGATGTTGATTTGATTTTCAATATCAGTCACCAGATTTTTCTCTGTATTCCGAAGGACAGATTTCACTTTTTCCATCGCCGAATTGTAATGAGAACCAAGACTTTCATGCGAGAAATTCTGCATCAGTTTTTCTGCCGTGATGAAACTCAAAACTTCTTCTTTCGAGAACATCACGGGCGGAAGTTTGTAACCATCAACCAAAGAATAGCCGGAGCCAGCTTCTCCAAAAATCGGAATTCCGGCATTTTCCAAAGTTTTAATATCTCTGTAAATCGTTCTGACACTCACTTCAAATTTATCCGCCAAATCCTGCGCCCGAACAATCGGTTTGCTCTGCAATTGCACCAGAATCGACGTGACGCGGTCTATTTTTTTAATGTAATGGTCTTCATTCATTTTTCTTCGTATTATCAATAGGAATGGGCTTCAGCCCATTTTAAAGATTTAATTATAGAAAGTTTTAAGAGTCTTGTAAAAATTATTTTATTATTTATTTTTAATTAATTTTTGTCTGCCCCAACCCTAAAGGGAGCAAAAATCAATTAAAAATTCTATCAAATTACTCCCTTTAGGGCCGGGGAAATAATTTGGTAGAATTTTAAACAGACTCCTAGCCAAAACTTACTTTAAATTTCGGCTAAAGCCAATTGAAAGTTAAATCCTAATCGTCGGGCTGAAGCCAAACGCAATTGATAAAATTAACCTTAAAATCTCATTCATCTTTATAAGTTTTCACCAATCTATCGAGATTAAGACTTCTTGCAGAAGCATCGAAAATTTCACGGTAAGTTCCGTCTTTTTCATACAATTCCTCGTGCGTTCCGTTTTCAACAACGGCGCCTTTTTTCATCACATAAATCATATCCGAATCCAAAATCTGCGATAATGAATGTGAAATAATCACAACTGTTCTTCCTTGTTTTATCGCGTCCAGAGAATTTTTAATTTGTTCCGTGGCGATGGCGTCGAGACTTGCTGTTGGTTCATCAAGGAATATAATGGGCGGATTTTTCAGGAACAATCTGGCGATGGCGATTCTTTGCTGTTGTCCGCCGGAAAGTTGCGTGGCGTCGTGGTTGTAAGCTTCCGGCAAATCCATAATCTGCTCGTGGAGATAGGCTTTCGTTGCTGCTTCTTTTATTTCGTCAAAAGTAGCGTGGAGATTACCGTAACGTATATTATCCTCAATACTTCCTTTGAAAATGTGATTTTTTTGAAGTACCAAACCAAGGTCATCACGAAGAAAGTCATTATCAAAATCATTCAGATTGCTGCCATCTAAAAGTATTTCGCCGGAATCCGGTTCATAGAATTTACAAAGTAAATTGATGATAGTGGATTTTCCTGCGCCACTGAGTCCAACCAAAGCTGTCGTTTTTCCATTTTCGATTTTCAGGGAAACGTTGTGAAGCGCTTTCATTCCGTTTGGATAAGTGAAATCTACATTTTTGATTTCGAAATTTCCTTTGATAGGAATATTGTTGATGGTTCCGTTTGGTTCGGTTTCTTCGTCGGCATTCAGGATTTCAAAATAACCTTCGGCGTAAATGAAGGCGTCATTCATATCATCATAAATCCTGTGAAGCTGACGAATCGGCGCAGAAACGTTGTTGAACAGCATAATGTGAAGCATAATTGCACCAATCGTCATTTGCTGATCAAGAACTAAATAGACCGTCAAAAGGATAATCAAAACGACTCCGAATTGCTCGATAAAAGTCTTCAAACCATCATAAATAAAACTGGTTCGCCTTGTGTAAAGTTGGCTTTCCATCAGCTTCATCTGAAGATTGTACTGTTTGCTTCCTTCAAATTTTTCGCGGACAAAACTTTTGATCACCATTATGGAATTAATCAAATTTAAGAGTCCGGATGTTTTCTGTTCGCGTTGATTTCTGAGTGTCCGTCTTACGTTTCCTAATTTTTTTGCCTGTCTGGAAGTCACATAAAAATAAATCGGAATCACCATTGTAGAAACCAAACCGACGTAGATATTCTGCATATACATTACAATCAGCGCAATAATCGCCGTTGAAAAGAGCGGCAGAATATCGATGAAAAAATTCTGAACAAGTTTTGTTAAGCTTTCAATTCCCCGGTCAATTCGGATTTGAAGTTTGCCCGATTCGTGGTTTTCATCGTTGTAATAGGCGATTCTGTAAGTCAGGATTTTGTTGATGGCTTCCTGTGCGAGTTCCGAACTTACATTAATTCTGATCTTTTCGCCATAAAATTTCTGTCCAAACTGAATGAAAATATTCGCCAGTTCTTTTCCTAAAAGTATGATTGAGATTAAGGTCAAAACGTGAATTCCTTCCTTCATAGGATCGGGAAGTTGTGTCAGTTTTGTCACTTCGTCCACCGTATATTTCAAAACCAAAGGATTGACCTGAGCGAATAACGCGCCGATGAAAGTCAAAGCTAAAGTCACGAAAATCATTGTGCGGTAAGGCTTGATGAAGCGTCGCAACTGCTGATAAATATGAATTAAGTTGGTGGTTTTTTGAAATGGCTTTTTCATTTGTACAATTTAAGAAAAATATAAACCAGATAGAAACACAGAATTTTAACACTTAAGTTTTAAATTAATTAATCTCAAAAGTCACTTAAGAACACATTAGTTTTTAAATCTTCCATTTTCGGATTAAGTGAACTTATTTTAACCAATTTTAAAGTTAATCTTACGTGACTTAGGTATTTTAAAAATTCTATTACATTTATGTGGTTCAAAAATAAAAAGTTTAATTTTAGCAGATAATCTTTCTGGATGAAAATATATACAAAAACCGGCGACAAAGGCGAAACCGGACTTTACGGCGGAAGCAGAATCTCCAAAGCCAGCGCAAGGGTAGAATCCTACGGCAATATCGATGAGCTGAATGCGAACATTGGCGTGGCAAAATCTCATATTGATGATGAAGATGTGATTTCTCAACTTAAAAAAATCCAATTTGACTTGTTTACGGTTGGTTCGGAAGCATCTACGCCAATTGATAAATTGTTTTTGGCTAATGGAAAAGCGAGATTGCCACTGGTGATTTCAGACCAAGAAATCGAAGAATTGGAACTTTGGATGGACGCGATGGAAGAGAAAGTGGAGCCTTTGCAATATTTCATTTTGCCAGGCGGTGGAAAAGCAGCGACGTTTCTTCATGTTGCCAGAACAGTCTGTAGACGAGCGGAACGCAGTTTGGTTTTCCTGAATCAATCGGAAGAAGTGCGACCGGAACTCATCAAATATCTGAACCGTTTGTCGGATTATCTATTCGTTTTGGCAAGATATGTTTCGAAACTGAATAATGAATCGGAGGAATATTGGAATCCGAATGATAGAAGTTAAGACAGTTTTTTGTCATTCCGTAGGAATCTAGATTGTTGAGATTCCTACGGAATGACAAAACTACTTTATTATAAAATCATATAAATAAAATAATGAGAAAGGTTTTTCTCTGTTTACTCTGAGCAATAATTTTACGTTCTTATAAAGTTTCAAAACCGACTAACGAAACTGAAAAAGTCTTTTTCTTCAAAACGAAACATAAAAAAAATAGTGAAAAATAAAGCCTTACTTTTCATCAACGGAGAACCGCCGAAAGAATTCCCCAATCTGTCAGATTATGAGCTGATTGCTTGTACAGACGGCGCTTTTCATTATTTGAAAGAATTGAATTTTCCTTTAGATAAATTGGATTTTATTTCCGGCGACTTTGATTCATTTAATTTGGAAACGCTTCGAGAGCCTCAGCGTGACAGCTTTGAAATTATCGAAACGCCCGACCAGAATAAAACAGATTTCCATAAAGCTTTGGAATTAATTCGAGAAAAAGGCTTTGAAAGTATCGATGTTTATGGTGCAAGTGGAGGCGAACAGGATCATTTTCTGGGGAATTTGAGCGTCGCTTTTTTCTTTAAAGATCAATTGAATCTGAGATTTTTTGATAATTATTCTTCATATTATTTTATTCCTAAAGAATTCTCAATTTTGGGTGTTAAAGATAAACTGATTTCATTGTTGCCTTTCCCAATTGCGAAAGACATTGAAACCAAAGGATTGAAATGGCCTTTGTACAAGGAGAATTTAATTTTTGGAGAGAGAATTGGGACAAGAAATATCGCAGAAGATCAGGACGTTTCCATTAAGTATAAAGAAGGTGATATGTTGATTTTTGTTGGGAAATGATTCATCATTTTTTATAGAATTATTAACGCAGAAATTCAGTTTATTTCATCATTTTTGTACCGTAAAACAATTAATTTTTTTTAGCCATCAATGAAAATAAAATATTCTGAACTAATTGACCAAACACTCTATTTTCCTACAGAAGAATTCAATGTGGACGAAAATAGTCTGAAATTCCACGATATCAACCTGATGGAAGTTGTGGAAAAGTTTGGTACTCCTTTGAAATTCAACTATTTACCAAAGATTTCTCAAAATATAGAAAGGGCAAAATTTTGGTTCAAAGAAGCTTTTGAAAAGAACGATTATCAGAAAACTTACCGATATTGCTACTGTACCAAATCCAGCCATTTCGCATTTGTTGTAGAAGAAGCCCTGAAGAATGACATCAGTCTGGAAACGTCTTCCGCTTACGATATGGACATCGTGAAATCACTTTATGACAAGGGAAAAGTCACCAAAGATATCGAGGTGATCTGCAACGGTTTCAAAACAGACGATTATCTGGCTAAGATTTCCGATCTCATCAACAGCGGTTTCGAAAATATCACACCGATTCTTGATAATTACAGAGAGCTGGACAAGCTTACAGAAAGCATCGACAGGACTTTTGATATCGGAATCAGAATCGCAGCAGAGGAGGAGCCGAAATTCGAATTTTATACTTCCAGATTAGGAATTGGATACAAAGATATCATCCCGTATTACAGCCAGAAAATCGCTGAACATCCGAATGCGAGACTGAAAATGCTTCACTTTTTCATCAATACCGGAATCAAAGACACGGCGTATTATTGGAACGAATTATATAAATGTCTCCGTGTCTATGCAAGACTGAAAAAAATTGCGCCGGAAGTTGATTCTCTTAATATCGGTGGTGGTTTTCCCATCAAAACTTCGCTTAATTTCGATTATGACTATCAATATATGGTCAACGAAATTGTATCTCAAATCAAGAAATTCTGTGAAGAGGAAGGTGTTGAAGAACCAAATATTTACACGGAATTCGGAAGTTTTACCGTAGGCGAAAGTGGTGGACATTTGTATAAAATTATTTCTCAGAAACGTCAAAACGACAGAGAGAAATGGAATATGATCGACTCGTCTTTTATGACGACTTTGCCGGATACGTGGGCTATTTCCCGTCACTTCATAATGTTGCCGCTGAACCGTTGGGAAGATTCTTACGAAAGGGTTTTTCTTGGCGGATTGACTTGTGATTCAGATGATTACTACAATTCCGAACAACATACGAATGCCATCTATCTTCCGGTTTATAATGATACAAAACCATTGTACATAGGATTTTTCCATACGGGTGCTTATCAGGAGACGATTGGCGGTTACGGCGGCGTTCACCACTGTCTGATGCCTCAGCCAAAGCATATTTTGATTGATAAAGACGAAGACGGCAACTTCACCTACGAGCTTTTCAGAGAAGAGCAGCGTCCTGAGGATGTCCTGAAGCTTTTGGGATATTAATCTTTAGATAACATACTGACAGAACATATATAAAGACAAAAAGCGGAAAGTAATTTCCGCTTTTTTTATTTAATGAATTGTACTGTTTACTGATACAATTTTATTTTAATTCTGTAATGAATTCGTCGTTTGCTGTTCTGTATTTTTTCAGATTTACCAGCCAGTCTCCGCTTGTGTCTCTGTAGCCTAAAGGTAGAATCACAACACTTTTCAGACCTTTTTCTCTCAGTCCAAGAAGTTCATCAAGCGCATTCATGTCAAAACCTTCCATCGGCGTAGAGTCTACTTTTTGCTCTGCAGCTGCAGCAATGGCCAATCCAAATGAGATGTAGGCCTGTTTTGCGGCGTGTGTCGCGTGCCAGTCGGATCCCAGCGGTTCATACATTCCCCAAAGACGGGTTTTATAATCGTCCATAGTTTCTTTCGGAATGCCTCTTTCAGCAGTGGTTTTGTCAAAAACTTCGGAGATACTGTTGTGAGAATAGCCGTCCCAGGCAGCCCAGACCAAAAGGTGGGAACCATCTGTAATCTGACCCTGGTCAAAAGCGATCGGTTTGATTTTTTCAAGCAATTCTTTGTTGGTAATCACAAAAATCCTGTAAGGCTGCAGACCTGAGGATGACGGAGCCAGTCTTGCAGCTTCCAAAATGTAATCGACTTTTTCCTGAGGAACGATTTCTCCGTTCAGTTTCTTGGCGGCATAACGCCAGTTGAGGTCTTCTATTAAACTCATATTTTAGGATCTTTTAAATTTGAACAGCAAAGTTACATTAGAAAAGTTTATTTTTGTAATAAGGTTACAAAAAGTTATTATTACAAAAAAGTAAGTCAATTGATAATGAGAGTTTTATGTGTTTTAAGGCTGTATTTATTATCATATGATATCAAGTTAATCTTAAGTTGAACTATAATAAGACAAGATGAAAATAAAATGCTGTAAAACCAATATGCTGGCTGTCCAAGATACGATGGATGTTTTGAAGGGTCGTTGGAAAATCCACATTATTGCGGCACTGTGCTATGACAGGCTTCGTTTTTCTGACCTTCAGAAGGAGGTAAGCGGTATCTCTGCCAAAATGCTGAGCAGCGAGCTCAAGGATCTGGAAATCAATCAGCTTGTGACCAGAACTGTTTTGGATACGCAGCCAATCAGTGTGATCTATGAACTGACAGACTATGGATATACGCTGAAAAAAGTGATTGAAAACCTCGCAGACTGGGGAATAAGCCACCGGAAAAAAATTATTGGTGATTTAGCAGATCGTGGATAGATATTTTAATATTTTTAAATCAGAAAGAGATTATAATTAATTATCTTTAGACTTTGTCTTTTAATAACACCAATGCTGACCAGATTCTTTAATTTGCTGTTACTTTTTGCGTTAGCTGTAAATGCCAATGCGCAAGTCAACGATGCCCAGAATCTGACAAAAGACGTAAAGGCACTCATGTATTCTGATCCCGAAAAGGCTATCAAAACAGCGCAGTACATTATCTCCAATCAAAGTTTTGGTACGTCTGAGGATGTGTACAATGCACTTCTTTTGCAGTCAGAGATTTTTTTTAATTTGAGAAGATATAACGATGCAACCGTCAAACTCATCTCTGCAGACAGGATTTCCACAAACGTCGATAATGATTTTCTGAAGGCAAAAAATGACTATCTGATTGGCAAAATATATCTGGAACTTGGTTTTTCGGACGAACTCCAACAGATTATCAACAATATGGACGACATTTCTCAATCTCTAAAGGATGATGAGAAAACCTGTGTCCTGAATTGGGTGAATGAGTTGGAAATCCTGCAGTTTTATCATCAGAAGAAATATAAAGAAACACTGTCCCTGATCGGACGGAGTATCAGTAATACTTCGGAGCTCGACAAGACTTACAAAGACCGGCTGTTGTTGGTAAAAGCATCAATTGACAATCAGATTATTCCCGGCCTGCAAAATTCTGATTCCTATTTTCAATTGCTGGGAGAAGTGCTGGTTTTGCAGTCCAAAGCAGCTAAAGGTCAGGTTTCCCAAAATGATATCGCTGCGGTCAAAAACAAATTCCCCAATTATAACAGTGGCGTATTCTTTACGGATGTTTACAGGATTTGGTCTCAAAAGGCTTGTACGGGAAATTCGCCGGCGTGTTTCAGCTCGAGAAAAGAGTATATCAGACTGCTCAAATCTTCCCTCGCCGACAGACAGGAAGCGCGCGTAAACGTCATCAATCTCATAGATCAGAAAGAAAATTCCCGCATAAATCAGCAAAAAGAATTTCAGAACACCATTTTATTTTGCATAGCATTTGTTTGCGGATTGATTTTGATAATCAGTGTGATATATTATTTTGTAATTAAAGCCAAAGCCAGTGTGGCGACCGTTGAATTTGAAAAACAGAATATCTCAAAAGAATATGAACAGAAACTGAGTGATCAGCTGAAGGATTTCCAGACCAGCCATGTTTTTACGATACCTGAGAAAACAGAGAATCTGATTCTGTCAAATCTTGAGACGTTTGAAAAAAGCAAAGATGTGAGAGATCCAGGTCTTTCATTGGCGGTTCTGGCAAAGCGTATGAACACGAATTCCAAATACCTTTCCGAGATCATCAACAAACATAAAGGCAAAAATTTTAATAATTATCTTAATGAACTCAGGGTCAATTATATTGTAGAAAAAATGATGCAAAATCCTGAATATCTGCAGTATAAGACCAGTTATCTGGCGGAAGAAGCGGGATTTGCATCGCGCACTACTTTTACGACTATTTTCAAGAATGTGACCGGGAAAAGCCCGTCGCAGTTTGTGGACGAAATTAAAAACAAGTGAGATGAATAAAAGTTGCTACCTGTTGTTTTTGCTGTGTTCATTCTTTGCGTTCTCACAGTCCGGATCCCAACTGGAAAAACAGATTACGGAAGTCGACAGAATGGCATTCAGAGATCCCGATTCTGCGTTGGTGATGGTAAAAAAACTGGAACCAAAAATTGATGATGACAGACTCCGAAGCAAATTGCTGCTTTCCAAAGGAAGTGCCTATTCGGTAAAGCATCTCTCATCTGCGGCTCTGAAATCGGGTTTTGAAGCGCTCGATATATCTCAGAAAGCCAGAGATTCTCTGACAATGGTGAATGCTTTGGGCTTTATAGGCAATCAGTACTATATTCTGAAGCTCAACAAAAAAGCTATTAATTATCTTAATAGAGCAGAAACGATTATAGATTTTCTCAAAGATCCGTCTCTCAATCAGATGAGCTCCAATATTTATTTTGTTAAAGCCTTGATTTATAAGGATAATCTGGATCCTGCATTTGCAATTACCTATTTTGATAAAGC
>Ga0302347_1001509_pt1 | contig 27778 bp, 53 predicted proteins | sample PhyWR1_FD_202178 | JGI IMG/M metagenome (GOLD analysis project Ga0302347, IMG submission 202178) | Leaf surface microbial communities from wheat plants in UC Gill Tract Community Farm, Albany, California, United States - DLSL W.R1 (v2)... | ecosystem: Host-associated > Plants > Phyllosphere >...
ATATACGCGGCCTGCACCGACGCATTCGCAGCGGGGCAGGAAAGCAAAACGGGCGGTTAGCTCAGCGGTAGAGCACTACCTTGACATGGTAGGGGTCACAGGTTCGAACCCTGTACCGCCCACCACTCTCAGGCCAGATACACCAAGGCTTGAAGTGGAAAGAGCAGATTCAGGGGTCACGCAAGGTGACCCCATAGTGACCCCAAGTAGGGCACGCAGTCTTGGAACATCCTTCCCCAAATCCTCAATGATCTCGTTCAGCGCGACGCGTACCGGGCCCATGTATGCCGGGTCGAATTTCGCGTAGGTATCCGTCGTGCCGCCGGCGTGATGGCCCAGCAGGCCGGATACGTCCCATGCGGGCACGCCGCGCTGGCGCAGCCACGTCGCCAGGGTGTGCCGGACGGTCTTTGGCACGAACCACGCCGGCAGCAGGGCGCGCTTGCGCAGCTTCCGCCACGTGGTCTTGATCGACTTGACGTGCCTGCCGTGCCAGTGGACCAGATAGGCCTCGGGCTTGGCGGTGGCGAGGTAGGCCTCCAGAGCCGGCAGCAGCGGCACCGTCGGGCGGTACTTCTTCGTCTGCCTGCGGCCCGCCGGGTTCAGTTGCACCAGGCGCGCTTCCACGTCGACCTGGAAGCGCTGCAGGTCGCGCGCTGCATCACCTCGGCACGCCGTGCACAGGCGCACCAGGAAGTACGCCCAGATGTGCTCGGGCATTTCCGCGTTCAGCAGCCGCACGATCTGGTCGCGCGTTGCATAGTGCGGGTAGGCCTCGCCGACCGGCGGCAATTCTACGAACGGAACCTGCGTGATCTCGCCGCGCTTCCATGCGCGGTTCATTGCGGACTTGCCCACACCCAGCATGCGGCGCACGTACCCGTCGGAATACTCGCGCTCAGCCAGCCATTTCAAGAAATCCTCCTGGCGCGGGATGGTCACGTCGGCAACGGTGGCAGCCGGCCCGAAGAACTCGTTCCAGAGATCCGCACCGCGACTCGCGCTGTCCTTGCTGGCCAGAGCATCCCCATGCTGATGCATGTACCGCGTAAGCACCGTGCTCAGCAGCACGTCGGACGGCGCCCGATCCTTCATGGCAGCGTTCTCAACAAACCACTGCGCCAGCGCTACCTTGGCTTCGTCAGGATCTCTTGTGCCAAGCGAAGCGCGCTGCTTGCATCCCGTGGCGTCGCGCCACGCGCGATACCAGACGGTTGAGCCCTTGCGCTGCTCGAGCCAGTAGTCGCCGAGACGGAAGCGGGTTGACACGTTTGCTGCTCCAGGTAGTTCAGAAGGTGCGTTTCGGTGTAGCGGGCCTGGCGGCCAATTCGGGTGAAGCCAATCATGCCGGCGGCGCGGCGGCGGCGCAGGGTCACCTCCGCGATCCCGAGATAGTCTGCCGCCTGTTCCTCGGTGAACAGCTCCGGCAGTCGCTCAGCGGCGCCCATGGGCCCCTCCCGCCGCCTTCCGGCGTTGCGGTTCGGCCAGGGCCGCACCGAAGTCCAGCTGCACGACGTTGTCCGCGCCGGGCGCGGCGATCGCGGGCATTACCTTTCGCGCGCTGCGGGCTGGGCGGTTGACGCGGCGCCATTCGGCCAGGGCCGCGTCAGGCTCGGCGTGCTTGCCGGTAGCCCGGCACCGGCACTCGACGAAGTGGCCGCCGCCAGCGGCGATGCTGCGCAGGTCGTGGATGTGGCGCGCGCTGTGACCGGCGGCGCAGGCCGGCAGCGGCTCGGGGTGGCTGATGTGTCGCTGGGTCATGCTGCATCTCCAAGGGAAAGGCCGGGCTGCACCGCGCGGATGCGGGCCTCGGCTATGGCTGCGTACTCGGGATCCAACTCGATGCCGATGAACTGGAACCCCTCCATGAGCGCGGCCCGGCCGGTACTGCCGCTGCCGGCGAACGGATCCAGCACCAGCCCGCCGCGCGGGGTGACGAGGCGGCACAGATAGCGCATGAGATCTGTCGGCTTCACGGTTGGGTGGTGATTGCCGTTGCGGGCCGGCCAGTTGGCCTGCTGGCGATCGCGCATCGTGGCGCCAGCGGCTACCGCCGGCGCCGGACCGGACTCCACCCCGTCGTTACGATCCTCACGGGTGGCCTTGGCGCAGTAGAAGAACCGCGCAGCGCTGCCGGCATCTGCCCGCCGGGCGCCTGGCCGCATCTTGAATCCAACGCTCCCGTGGTTGGCGCTCGATGCGCTGGCCTCGCCATTACGCGAGAGCGGCCCGCCTTCGTAGACCCGGGAAATGCGCGGGCTCGCTTCGTCTTCGCTCAGATCTGCCTTCTGTCCCGGTGCTGCAGGGAAGGCCGCGAGTACTTCCGCGCTTCCGTCGTGGATCAGGTTGGCCGGCCAGCGGCCCAACGCCTCGGCCTTCGCCACATTGGCGTTGCACCGCTCCGCGTGCGCGGCCTTAGCCTGCTCGTCCTGCATCCACGGTCGATGCCAGCCATCGGGCCCGACTTTCGGCGCACCGTTCTGGTCGCCGCCACCCAGACCATCCTCGGTCGCGATCCGGCAACAGTCGATGTTGAGCCCAGCCGTACCGTATTCCTGCCAGGTCGCGGCCACAGTACCGGCCAACGGCTTGCGCGCCACCGTGATGGGCTCCAGGGCCGGTTTGAGTGCAGTCCCGCCCCACGGGCCGTTGTGGGACTTCGGGAAGCCGGACCCGTAGACCCACGCGATCATGTCGCGGATCTCAAAGCCAGCATCCTCGATACGGGCGGCCATTCGGTGCTGGGTGCGGGTGCCGGCGAAGGACAGCAAATGGCCACCCGGTTTCAGCACGCGCAGGCATTCGGCCCAGATCTCAGTGCTCGGCACATCGTAGTCCCACCGCTTGCCCATGAAGGACAGGCCATAGGGCGGATCCGTCACGATGGCATCGACCGAGTCGGCGGCCATGCCGCGCATCACTTCCAGGCAGTCTCCGACGTGGATCATGAGAACAGCTCCGGTTGGATGGGGAGTGCCGGCGGCGCCGGGCGGGGAAGGGCCGCAGCGCGGCGGCGGGCGGACTGGGCCATGCGGAACATGCACCAGAAGCCGTGGCCCGCCTGCCGCCGGGCACGCGCCTCGCCGATCAGCACGCGCGCTGTGTGCTTGGCTTGGGTGATGGGATCAGCCACTGGCCACCTCCGGTTCTGCCAAGTGAGCCGCCCACGCTTCGAAGTGAATTCCTTGGCGGAGCCTTGAGCCACGGCGCGGCACGAACTCAGGCCGGTGGATTGCAGAGACCAGAAGCTGGGTTTCGGCGCGCTTGTTCGACGTGTCGCGGAACGGCGCGCCGTGCCAGTTGCAGTTGCCGAGCGGCACGCCATGCGAAGGCTTCAGGCAGCGCCCGTCCCATTCGAGCAAGCCCCATCCAGCCGATAAATCCTCCACCTTGATCACGCCTGCGGGGGCCGCGTAGAAACGCCAGTCTCCTACGGCGTCCGCCGGGTCAATGCGGTGCGGCTTCTTGGCGTCAGCAAGGAAATCAGACCGACTGGCCTTGACCTCGACAACGAGCGATATTCCGTCCCGCCAGCCGATGGCATCGGGCTGTTCACGGGGGCCGGCCTTGAATGGGTCGCACAGGATCGCGGCGCACCCGTTGCGGCGGAGCCACCGGACGGATGCTGCCACGATCTCGTCATGCAGCGGACCGGCCATTACATGTCCTCCCGCAGCCTGGTGCGCAGGTCACTGGGCGGCTTGACGGTGGAGAGGGTGGTGGACTGGTCCGCGTAGCGAGCCACCTCATCACCGATCACGTGGTCATCCGTGGCCCAGCAGTAGCAGGGCAGCGATCCGCACGATCCGCGGTAGACGTGATGGGTGAAGTGCTCTCGGAAGATGCGCTCGCGGGCCTGCTGTTCGATATCAGCCATTGGGCTTCTCCTTCGCGACGGCGATCATGTGCGTGGAGCCCATGACCTGGAGGTTCTTGACGTAGCGGTTGCCCGCGCAGATCACGACGTAGTCGTTGGTGATGGTCTTTTCCTGCAGCACCTGGCCGGTGGCCGGGTCGGTGACGGTGACCTTTATGGAGTCAGCCATTGGTCGGCTCCCTTCCGGCGCTGATGCGCACTGCGATCTGAGTGATGCGGGCGCAATCGCCCAGGGACTGGACGTGCTCGCCGTCTCGGCAGATTCGGGAGTCGATGACCGTTCCGTAGCCAGAAGAGAACCCCTTACCATCCCCTTCGCTGAACCCGTGGTTGGTAAGGATGTGCGCCCAGTACGTGCCATCGGTGCAGCGACTCACCTCGATCGCTCCGCCCGGGAACTCGATGATGTGCTGGGCAGACTCCATCTTCTTGGTCTTGTCTCCGAAAAGCTCAATGCGCTTGGGAGCCTTGCCGAGCCGAAGCTGCTGAGCGGTGAAGAGGTCAGCCATTGCCGTTCTCCTTTCGGCAGGAAGCAACCTGTAAGGGATCCTTACAAGTTGGGCCATTGCCCACCCCCGGCGCTGCATCGCGCTGGTCGATCAGGGCGGGCTGGGAAGGATGTTGGGTCCAATGCGTGTGGTAGCCGGGCCAGTCGCTATCGTTCGGCGTGCCGCACCATGCAGGTTCACCTGCCCAGCCTCGCCCACACCAGGCCCACCACATCACGTTGCCGTCGTTCTCGTGCCATTCCGCCAGCGAGCGGGCGATCAGCGGCCGTTGCTGCCCCAGGTCGATGCCCTGCGCGGGCGGGGCTGCGTATATGTCCCGAACCCGAAATCTGCCGGGACTGCTGGAAAAATACTCTCGGTCGTCATGGAAGCCGGCAGGCGGGTTGTCCCACCGGCCGTTGAAACAGGTGTCGTCTGCCGAGCGGCGCATGATCTGGAAACCCACCGGCACCTGCGCCCCCGGCTGGCGGGCGGCGAGGGTAACGCGCCGATTCCACAGCTCCCGGGCCTCCCTGCGGGAGCTGAAAAGGGCTGTCGCCCCTTCGCATTCAAGGCACTGCACATAGTGTTCAGCCTGACACTGCTGCATCTCAGCATCTTCGCTACCGCAGAACGGACACGGCAGCAGCGCATCCCCCTGCACCTCGCCAACCTGCTGCGGTCGCGGGCTATCCAACCCTTCCATCAGCCCGCGTGCGTGCGCTTCGCGGACCAGCTCATCACGCCAAGCCGGGTTCTCGCCAGCCTGCTGCTTGCCAGTTGCGGCGAGGGCGGCATTGGCGAACATGCGCATCTTGGACTCAGAGAACAATGGCTCCCCGGTGTGCGGGTCATGAGCCGAGGATGCCGGCAGCGGCGGCAAGTCCACCCCCTGCTGCTCGGCCAGCTCTGCGGGCTGCGGCGCGGTTGCATCGGCCAGGGCGCGCGACAGCCAGCGGATGCGGTCCTTTGCTGCGGTCAGGTAGACGATGCCGGTCAGCGCCTTGCCGGCTGCAAGGTCTGCCATTGCGGGCTGCTCGTTGCCGTGCAGGAACACGGCATTGGCCAGCTCGTCGTCGGTGAGGTTGCCCAGGGTCAAGGCGGCGCGCTCGCAGACGTAGCGGCGGCCGTGCGGATCCGGCTGCCCTTCGGCTGACCAGTTCGCCGACGGCGTAGCACGTTCATCCGCGCGCTGAAGGGCTCGAGCCACGACTGACTCGCCTTCGGTGGTCAAGGAGAACTCGTTGTTCTCATCGCCTTCGATCAGCCAGCCGCGCGCCTGGAGGTCCAGCAGCTCGGGCAGCTTCAGGGTGGTGTCGCCGGTCCAGCCGAACTGCGTGTCGCACACGATCAGGTTGCGGATGGCATCGCTGAGGTTGTTGGTGTTCTGGCCGGTCATGGCTGGCTTCCCTTCTCGTGGTCTCTGATGCGGTCGATGAGGTATGTGGTTTCGTTGCGCCACTTGGCGCGGTCGGTCGGGCCGAGGTGCTTGGCGAGGTAGTGGAGCTTTTCGAGCGGCTCGATCAGCCAGGTGATCCGGAAAGGCATGTCGGATCGGTGGTCGCGGAGCGGGGCGAAGGGCTTGCAGTCGGGTCCGGCCAGCCACTCGACTTCGCCGCAGTCCAGGCAGTGGCCTTGGCCGCCGCTACCGGCCGGCCACCGGTGCTGTTGCTTGGCCACCGGCGGGTGCAGGTAGAGCGCACGGATCACCAAGTTGCGGCGGCGCGGGTGCGTCACGTCGCCCGGCTCGGCCTCTTCCCATGGATCGTTGCTGCCGCGCCGCCGGCACTCGTAGCGGACCGGCTTTTGTATCCCGTACAGCTGCTCCATGAGGGCCTTTGCCCACGCGGCTGCGACCTCCGCCGGCACCGGCTCGCCGGCGGCGCCTGCGCGTCGCATGGCGCGGACTGTGGCGGCTACGGTCGGATCAGCCATCGCGGCCGCGCCTCCACGCCTCAGGCACCTGGGTGGCGCAGAGCAGGGCGCCCATAAGCAGGTAGACGCCGGTGTCCTCGATGCCGTGCCAGGCCATTGCGAAGGCGACGGCCGCGAGCAGGGCGCCCAGCAGCACCAGCCCGCCGGCGCGCCAGTGGCGGATCAGCCCGCGCATCGGATCTGCTCCATCAGGGCGGCGAAGTGCTCTTCCTGGCGGCGCTGCAGCCAAGCGGTGGCCAGCAGGGCGCCAGCGGCAAAGCCGACGATCAGGCCGAAGGCGAAGTCGATCCCGCTCATGCGGCACCCGGGGTGTGGTTGCGTGCGCCGTGCGCCAGGTCGCGGGTCATGTCGGCGACGGCGCGGGCAGCGCTCTTGTGGCCATCCAGTACCTCGCGACGGGCGAGGGCGGCAGCGCGGGCGATGTGGTGCGGTCGGTAGCCCATGCGCTTGGCGGCGATCGCCACGGCCAGGCCGGCGCCGTTGGCGCGCTGGGCGGTGTTGGTGGGGAACTGGAGGATGACGGCGCTCATGCGGCACCGCCGGTGGCGCGCGCAATGGCGGCATCCATCCGCTTGATCGTCAGGTGCTCGTTGAGGTCGTCGTCGGATTCGAACAGGTCGGGGGCGGCGGCCTTGATTGCGCGAGCCAGCACGCCTCGGCTGGATCGCAGGGCGGAGAGCATGTCCGGCGCGGCGGCGATCAGGTGGGCGTTCGCGCGGCATTCCTCTTCGTGGATTCCGTGCTCGCGCAAGTGTTCCTGAGCCTGCGCGGTGGCGATGCACACGCGATTCTGGCTATCGACGCTCCACGTGATGGATACGCTCTCCGACGAGCCACGGGCTTCGCTGACGGCCCACGGCCCCGGGGTGTGCTTGGCCGCGCTCATGCCTGCAGCTCCACCAGGTCGGCGTTGCCGAGCTGCAGGGGGCCGATGCGCATACCGGTGCGGATGTGGTTGGCGCGCAGTTCGAGCGCGGCGCTGGAGCCCTTCATGGCGAGCTCGGCCCATTCGGTGGGAGAGAGGTTGATCTCGACGGTGCCGAAGGAGATGGCGACGGTATCGGTGGCGTGCACGGCTTTGACCGTGACGGGACCGGAAGCGGTGAAGGCAGCGAAAGCCATGGAGGACTCCGAGCCCCGGCCCGGATGGGCTGTTACTGGGGCCACGGGGCTACGTTACCGAAACGGTTATCCATCCGTCAATACCAAAACGGTAATTATTCTGCGCGGCATCACGAGATGCTAATGTTTACCCACATTCACGAGGGGGCGGATGTCCATGAAGAGCAAGGATCAGCGGATTCAAGACGGACAAGGAAGGGCAGGGCGCAGCCGTTCAGCGCTTACGGCAATCGTGATTGGTGTGGCGCTGGTGGCGTCCATCCTCGCCGCAGCGTTTGTGGCCGCGCGTTTCGAGCCAATCAATGACGCTGATGACGACTCATCGAGCTTCTACATGCAGGCCACGACAGGAGAAGAACTCGCTGCCGTGATTCTGGATGAGCTTAGCGATCTGCTCTAACTTGCGTTAGAGCGGACCGGCGACCAGGTCAGTCGCACTCTGCGTGATTTCGAACAAGCCCGACTTCATCGAAGGCGATGCCATCGATGAAGCACTCGCGTGCGCGCTCCATGTTCGCGCGCAGTTTGATCAGCTCAGCGTCTTGGAGCTGTTCCAGCGATCCGAAGGAACCCTCTGTCTCTTGACGGACGAGCCAGTCAAGCCGATACAAGTTCGCGAGGTCGCGAATTCGGTCGCAAACGACCTTCCGGCCGGCTGCGCTCAGATGGGTACTGCCTCCGAGTACTGTCTTATCCGGCTTTACGAGCCTTAGATCCGGCCGTGCCGGCGCGCGCTCGATTTCCCGCGCGATCATCCGCGCTAGCGCCTCCAGGCGTCCCTTGTCGTCCATCCCCACCTCCATCAAGCATTGGTCCGAATTTCAGGGCCAGCTCGACAATGGTCGATGCAGAAGGGCGGGACAGGTCGTCATAGACGGCAGCCAACAGGTGAACTTGCTCGCTCGCTACGAAGACCTTGCCCTTCGTCCTGAAGAGATCTTCTAGGAACTGGCTGGCCGTCGCCAGTCTGGCAAGGTCCAGTCCCGCAGACTGAGACGCGGGTTCATCGGGTTGATCGAGGGCGCCGACAGCCAAGCCCATCGCGGCCTCAAGGTCGCGCGCGAGCTTTCGGCCGATGCCCTTGGGGTTCGATTCGGAGATCCACTGGCTGACCTGCGCCTGCTGCCAGCGTGTACCGCCGTACTCGCGGATCCAGCCAGCAGGGCCGCCGGCGGCGGCCACGATTCGGCGCATGTGAGCGGTGCGGTAAGAGGAAGAGTCCATGCCGGGAATGGTCGCCCGCATTACCGTTTCAGGAAATAACCGAAACGGTATTGACTGTCCATAACCGAAACGGTAATTTGAGCTCATGAAGCTCATTGAACTAGCTCTGTCCAAGGGTGGCACCGGCAAGATTGGATGCCCTGTCTTCGCGTCCGTGGCTGGTAAGGCCGGCTGCAGCTCCGCGACGCTTTACATGATCGCCCTCGGCCATAAGTTGGCCAGTGCGAAGCTCGCCGCGCGCATCGCCACGGCTACTGAAGGTCAAGTGGCGCGTCACGACCTGCGACCCGACGTCTTCGGTCCGGTTTTGGTGACCTCTGATCGCCAAGCGATCGCCGCGCTTGTGGACACCCGGATGAGTAAGCGCGCGCTGCGGGCCAAGTTCGGTTTCAAGACCGATGCGCCCCTTGCGAAGCTGCTGAATCTGCCGTTGGAGCAGGTTGAGGCCTGGCCGGAAGAGCAGAGCGTCCCGGCGCTGCCGCAGGTGCTGAAGCTGCTGGGCGTCCAGGAAGAGCCGTCGACCGCCGAGGCCGCACCGAGCGACCCGGACGCTGACCGAATCATCAACGTGGAGGCTGCCTGATGGCTTACGCCCGCACGAGGTGCTCACAGGTTGAAACGACCTCGAAGCCGTCGCCGTCCGCGTTGACTGCACTGCCATCCGCCAGCGTGTACCGGGCAAGGCCTTCGACCCAGCTTCGGCCGCTGAGCCCTGAGGTTTCGATGCGGGTCCGGTGCTTGATGACCGATACCACGCGCCCGTCTTCCCCACGCGTTTCGATTCGTTCCATGTCCATGGAGAACCCCAATGTCTGAGTTGACCCCCGAGCAGGCCCGGGAGCATCACCTGTCGCGCATTCGTGAATACGCAGTCAAGCGCGACCTGAGCGGTGAGCATATCGCACTGATCTTTCAGGCTGGCATTGCTGCGGCGGGCCAGCTGCGGCCTGACCTGATCAAGAGCGAGGCTGCCTGACATGCGCGCTCGCTTTCCGCGGATCTCGTCGCTGCTGGCCAAGGAGCCGCCGAAGAGCGCGGGTATTCGGCCTGCCAAAGCGTTTCCTTCCGCAACGACGGATGCAGGCATCCAGTGGACCCTCACTGAAGAACAGGTGAGGGAGTCACTGGAATGGTGGGCCGGTGCGATCACCGCTGAAGAAATTGCAGCGTGGCAGCGATACCACGCCGCTAGTGAGTCTCGCCGCGCTCCGCGAAGGTTTCGCGTAGCCGCGCGATGTGCGCGTCGAGTAGCGCTGATTGTTCGTCTTTTCCGTTGGCCTTTGAAAGCAGGGAGTTGAGCGAAAGCCTGGTCACGTAGTCCTCCACGTCCAGGACTTTTCGGTGATCCAGCGCCATCGCCAACGAAAGAACCGCCGTCATAGCCACCTCGTACCTTGCTTCGTCCATGTCGCCCTCCTTGCGGGCTGAGTTGTTCGCACATCCAGCGTAACGCAAGGAGGGCGGCGCCCTCGATCCCTGAGTAGTTGTTGTCCATGGCGCTGATGTTGCGCCGCCGCACATCCCGAATCCACGTTCACAGAGCCCCTTCATGAACATCATCGATGCCGCCCACAAGACCGTCCACGCCTACCCCGGCGGTAGCGAGTCGCTCGCCCCGCGCATTGGGATGTCGGCGGCGGTGCTGCGCAACAAGGTCAACCCGAACAACACCACGCACCACCTGACGCTGGTGGAAGCCAGCGAGATCATGGGCGTGACCGGCAACGACAGCGTGCTGCACGCGCTGGCCGCCGAGCATGGCTACACGCTATCGAAGAACGAGGCATCGCCTAGCGGCAGCCTGATCGGCTCGCTGTTGGCGGCCAGCGGTGCCAAGGGCGACCTGGCAGACCTGATCGCCGACGCGATGGAAGACCAGCGCATTACCCCGAACGAGGCTTCGGCCATCGCCCAGCACTGTTCCCGCCTACAGGCGATCTTCGCCGAGCTGGCCCAGCACGCCGCGGCGGCTGCCGCGAAGGATGCCCCATGAATCACCCTGCACGATCCACCGACCCTAGCACGAGCCACGAGGCGGCGAGCCACGTCGTCAGCAGCGGCGTGCAGACCCAGCAGCAAGCCTGCGCCCTTGCGGCAGTGCGCCAGCACCCGGGGCTGACCAGCGCCGAGCTGTCCCAGGCCAGTGGCCTCGATCGATTCATGCTCGCTCGCCGTCTTCCGGAGCTGCTGGAAGCAGAGCTGGTTTGCCATGGCGAAGCGAGGAAGTGCGCGGTCAGCGGCCGGCGCGCGATGACGTGGGACCTGGTTTCTGCCGGCGACCGCAACGAACCTGCGGCGGCCTGACCCATGAGCATCAGCCTGATGACCGCCGCATGGCGCCTTGACCTTGCCGCCGCGCCGAAGCTCGTGCTTCTGGCGATGTGCGACTGGGCCAACGATGACGGTGCGAGCCTGCACCCGTCGGTGCGGCTGGTGTCGATCCGTGCCTCGATGAGCGAGCGCAACGCGAAGCGCGTCCTGCACAACCTGATCGATGCCGGCTGGCTGTCGGTGGTGGGCAATTCCCTGGGCGGCAAGCCGGGCATGACCCGTCAGTACCAGCTCAACGTCGCAGCGATCATGCGCGGCTCGATCGACCCGACGGGTGACAACTTGTCACGGGTGACAAATAAGGCGGGGACGGGTGACACCACGGGTAAGAGACGGGTGACAAATGGAGCAGAGACGGGTGACACGGGTGTCACCCTAACCACCATAGAACCATCAGTAGAACCACCAAAAGCAAAGAAGCGCGCAAGCGCGCCGACCGCCCACCCGGCGGATCTGGATTTCTCGACCTGGCCGACCCTGCCGTCCGCCCAGGTCCTGGCCGACTGGCTGCAGCTGCGCCGCCAGCGCCGCGCCCCGGTGACACCGACCGTGCTCACCAGCTTTGGCCACGAGCTGCACCAGGCCGCTGCCCTCGGCTTCACCGTCGATGACTGCCTCCGCAAGTGCTGCAACCGCAACTGGCAGGGCTTCGAAGCTGCCTGGCTCGAACGCGAGCTGACCACCACCAACCGTCCCACTGGAGGCACCCATGCAATCCGTCGCGAATCTCCTGCCGAGCGTGTCCTCCGCCATGCCATCGATGGCGAGCGCGCCGACGCAGACGCCGCGCGCAGCCCTGTCATCGACGGTGACGCGCACCCTGTGGGTTCGGATGGCTGAGATCTACGGCGGCCGCTGGACGGGCAGCTACGGGGACAACCCGAACGAGGGCGCTGCGCTGACCTGGGCCAAGGGTCTGGCCGGCCTGGCCGGCGAGCAGCTGGCCGCCGGCATCAGCGCCTGCATCAGCTGCGCCGATCCCTGGCCACCGACGCTGCCCGAGTTCCGCCTGCGCTGCCTTGGTGTCCCGGCTTTCGCCGCGGTGCGCGCCGATGCGGGCAAGCAGGACGGGTTCACCCGGCTGGTGTGGCAGTACCTCGACGGACACCGCTACCGGATGGCGAGTTCGGACATGGCCGACCGCCTGCTGCGAGAGGCGTATGACCAGGCCCGCGAGCACGTGATGCGCGGCGGGACGCTGCCGGAGGCACCGGTGGCCGAGATTGAGCACCAGATCCGCGAGCAGGTGCCGGCGAGCCGCGAGCAGGTGCAGCAGCACCTCGCGGAGATCGCTCGCGAACTGCACCTGTCGGAGACGGAGGTCGAGGCGATGGGCGTGGCCGGGCTGATGGATGCCGGTGCCGGCGCAGCGGAGGCGGCCTGATGCGCGCGCTGCGGACCCAGCTGGACATCTTCGAACACGACCCCGCGCGGCTGGCCAAGGCCAACCGTGTGGCGGCCGAGACGGCGCTGATCGACGTGCAGTTCACCGCAACCGAGCGCCAGGAGCGCCACGACTACTACCTGGGCGAGGCGCTTCGGCTTGAAGCGCTGGCCCGCCAATGCCATCGCGCGCCGGCCCGCCGCCGCCGCACCGCCACACAGACAGGAGCAACAGCCCGATGAAACCACTGGTCATCTACCACGCCAACTGCGCCGACGGGTTTACCGCGGCATGGGCCGTGCGCCAGGCGATGGAATGCGACTTCCACGCGGCCGTCCACGGTGCACCGCCGCCGCCGGTCGAAGGCCGCGACCTCGTGCTGGTGGACTTCTGCTACCCGCCGCACGTGATGCTGGACCTGCAACTGGTCGCCCGGTCGATCCTGGTGCTGGACCACCACAAGAGCGCCGAGGCGGATATGCCAGCCAATCCCTTGACCGCTGACGACCAGCTGACCGTTGTTCGCATTGAAGGCTTCGACGTCGATGGAGACCCGACCTGGCGTCACTTCCAAGGGTGGGTTGAGCAGGACAACTGCGAGGGCATCCGCAAGGCGATGATCTACGCGCTGTTCGACATGGATCGAAGCGGCGCGGGCATCGCGTGGGACTTCTTCCACCCCGGCGCACCGCGCCCTGAACTGATCGACCACGTGGAAGACCGGGACCTGTGGCGCTTCGCGCTGCCGGGTACGCGCGAGATTCAGGCGGCGGTCTTCAGCTACCCCTACGAGTTCGACGTCTGGGACCTGCTGATGGAGACGCCGATGGAGACGCTGCGCGCCCAGGGCGTGGCGATCGAGCGCAAGCACCACAAGGACGTGGCCGAGCTGGTGAAGGTGGCGAAGCGCCGGATGGTGATCGGGCACTACGAGGTGCCGGTGGCCAGCCTGCCGTACACCCTGGCCAGCGACGCCGGTCATCTGATGGCGAAGGGCAAGCCGTTCGCGGCCTGCTACTACGACAAGGACGGCGGCCGGGTCTTCAGCCTGCGCTCGACCGATCAGGGCGTCGACGTGAGCGAAGTCGCCAAGCTGTATGGCGGCGGCGGGCATGCGCGCGCTGCAGGGTTCACGGTCCCGCGCGACCACGAACTGGCGAGGGCGTGATGGACTTCACCGCCTTCAGCACCCGCAGCAAGTACGCCGCCCAGATCAACGCCGGCTATTCGGCCCGGTTGGACAGCGCCGGGCTGAGCACGAACCCGCACATGGTGTGGGTGGACACCCAGGATGAGCTGGAGCCGCGCAAGGTGCAGCCGCTTGGCGAGAAGGCCTTGGCCTGGCAGCACGGCTGGCGCGCCGCCGACCGCGACGAGAAGCGCAGGGGAGGCGCGCGCTGATGTGGTCGAAGGCGCCGCCGCCCACCGCCGCCGAGGGCGCCCGGATCGAGGCGGCCAAGGTCGGCCCCTGCATGGCATGCCTGTCGCTGATCGCCCAGGGGCTGATGGCCCCCGGCCAGGCGGTCTACGGCTGCGACTACAACCACGCCAAGAGCGGGAACAGGCGCCGCGGCCATGCGTTCGGCTACGCCCTGTGCGTGTGGCACCACCGCCGTCACCCGATGCAGGGGAAGACCTTCGGCGAGATGCGCGAGATCTACGGTCCGAGCCTGATGGATGGCTCGCGGACCTTCCACGAGACCTACGGGACCGACGACGAGCTGATCGAGCAGCAGACGGTGGTCAACCAACTGAGGGAAGCAGCATGAGCAAGAAGTACGGTGAACTGGCGCAGCAGCTGAGGCAGGTGTTCAACGCCTCCCCGGACGATTACCTGACCTCGCAGACCCTCTACGAGCGCATGGGCGCGGCCGGTGCGACCCAGCAGCAGGAGCGGGAGAGCATCCGCGACACGCTTCCGTGGCTGCTGCGATGCGGGTTCCTGGTGAAGCAAGGCCGCGGCATGACGGCCAGCTTCAAGGCGAGCGGGCAGGGCATGAAGCGCCAGCGGATGACCGAGGAACAGCTGCAGGAGCGCCGACGCGAGCGGGCCGCTCTGCGGTCCCAGCGTGAGCGCGCAGCGCGGCTGCAGCGCACCCAGGCGGCCCGCGTAGGCGTCAAGGCAGCGAACACGCCGGCCCCGGCCACCGTGAAGGCGGATGTTCCGGCCGAGACGGTGGAGCAGTTCCTGGCGCGGGGCGGCCGGGTGCAGCGCCTGGCGGCGCACTGGGAGCAGATGGAGTGCGCGGCATGAGCCGAGAGAGCGCGTACACCTACACAGGCCGGCAGCCGGGGAACCTTGATGCGTGGCGGATCGGCGAGGCCTGCTCGGCCGCATCCAAGGCATCGGCTGGAGATCCCATCGACCGGGGATTGGTGCTGCTGCGCGAGCTTGAGGCGAAAGGCTTCGCGATCCTGCCGCTGGACGCGACCCGCAATGGCTACTGATCGCGTGCTGGAGCTGGTGCTGCCCTGGCCGAGCAAGGACCTGTCGCCGAACGCGCGGGTCAACTGGCGCCGGAGGGCGGAAGCGACCAAGGCGGCGCGTCAGACTGCGGTCGTCCTGGCCTTCGAGGCCGGCTGGCGTGACGCCTGGCTGCCAGAGGGCCGCCTGCATCTGTGGATCAACTTCTACCAGACGCCCAGGAAGGTGCTGCCCGACGACGACAACCTGCTGCTGCGGTTCAAGGCGTACCGCGACGGCATCGCCCAGGTGCTGGGCATCGACGACAAGCGTTTCATCAGCCACCCGTTCGTTAGCAACGAGCGCCGGCCTGGCGGGCAGGTGGTGGTGCGCATCACCGGTGCGGGACAAACCAACGATCAACTGGGGAATGAAGATGGCAAACGTCCGTGAGCTGATGGCCCGTCTGGGTCCGTCCACCGTCAAATTCGACACCGGCCGCGGCGGGACGCCCGACCTCACCAACCAGGACATTGCGGCTGCGCTAGGCATGGTGCCTGCTGGGCTGGGCCGGGAGCTGCTGGAGGCCTGCTGGTGGCCGGACGGCGCGGCCCTGCGCCGGCACAAGCTGCGGGACGCGGTGATCGCCCTGGTGACTCCCGAGCTGCGCCGGCAGCAGCGCCGCCTGGCTGACGCGCGCACGGAGCTGGGCCTGGCCGAGGTGTGCATGGGCTGGGCCGGCGCGGTGACGGCAGAGCAGCGGGCCGAGCGCGACCGGGCGGCGCAGCGGTTGGGCCAGATCAAGGCGCAGTGCTGGCCGATCAGCACGCTGGAGTCGCTGCCGAGTTTGGCCGGTGCGGCGATCAGCGAAATCGCCACGAGGCCGCATTGCCATGGCTGTGAAGGTCGTGGGGAAGTCCAGATTGGCGACCTGCGCGGGGTGTGCAAGGTGTGCAGCGGCTCCGGGCTAGGTGCCGTGAGCGACCGTCGTCGTGCTGCTGCCATTGGGAGGGATGAATCCACCTACCGCAGCAAATGGCGTGGCGTCTACGAATGGCTGCTGAGCCAGCTGCAGGATGCTGAACAGGAGGCGGCTTGGGCGTTTATGATGGCCCTTGATCGGGGGAATGGAGCGGCCGCATAGATGGACACCAAGGCCAAGAGAGCCGGCTTGATGGCGTTGATACTCATGGGCGCCCTGTTCGCTCTCGTTCGCCGACCAACGGTCATACTCATTGCGTTGCTGGTCCTCTACTGGAACTGCGAGCGCATCTTCGGCGTTGCTCCTCTAAAGCCCTACGAGCTCACTGACCTCATTGGTCAGGCAAAGGAAGCCGCCATCGCTGCTGCAGGCCTAGTCTTGGCGGCGGCATCGGTCTCAGCATTTAAGCGCGTGAAGCGCCTCGATTTAGAGCTCGCGGCTGGCTCGGCAATCAAATTGATGATGCGCGACGCATCGGAGCTACTCAGCCGAAACCAGCTGTTCTGTGAGAATCTCATCGAGCTCAGGGAAAAGTACCTTCGAAGCATCGATGGGACTGAGAGCACCGCAGAGCAGCGGGCGGGCCTCACCAGAGAAATCGCGGTCCGATGGGAGTTCTTGATGAGCTCAGTTCAGCAAAAGAGATCAGACCAAGAGCAAACCTGGAACCTACCAAGGCGGCTAATCGAGCTGAAGAACCAGCACTCAGCCATTCTGCAGTCGAGGGTGGTAACCCCATGGCTACTTGAGCGTGCGCAGCACCACCTTGAGGTCGTCGCCGATGCTGCCCAGTACCCCATCCCAGCAGATGGCCAGGCGGCTCGCGAATTCATCGCAGGATTGCTGACGTCCGGCGCGCGGGCCAGTTCGTATCTTGATGCCGACGAGAAGCACGCTATGAAGTTCTTCGGCTACATGGGCGGCGCATCGGTGATTGGATCCACCTCAGTCGCCCCTGCATCCGTGATCAATGCCATACGGGCAGGCTGGAGGCTGTGGAAGATGTAGGTGCGGGAGTGACACTCCCGCACTTTTATCGGTAGATTCACTACTATCGCGCACGACCTCAGCCCCGGCCAACAAGCGGGGCTTTTCCTTTGCCCGCTTCCCAGACCGGATCAACCCTTGCGCCCAGCCGGCGGCGGGGCGGGCGCCCTGACAGAGAAAGCCCATGGCTCGCATCACTCCCCAACAAGCAGGCGGCGTGAACGTCGTGGCGTTCCTGGACATGCTGGCCTGGTCCGAGGGCACCGACAACGGCAAGCAGCCGACCAAGGATCACGGCTATGACGTGATCGTGGGAGGCAGGCTGTTCACCGGTTATGCCGACCACCCGCGCGAGCTGGTTTCGCTGCCCAGGCTGGGCATCAAGTCCACGGCGGCTGGTCGCTACCAGCTGCTGTCGCGGTACTACGACGCGTACCGCCGGCTGCTGGGGCTGAAGGACTTCTCACCGCTCAGCCAAGATCTGATCGCTATCCAGCAGATCAGGGAGCGGCGGGCGCTGGAGCTGATCAAGGCCGGCCAGGTGGTCAAGGCAATCAGCTTCGTGCGCAATATCTGGGCGAGCCTCCCGGGCGCTGGCTACGGCCAGCACGAGCGGAAGCTGGAAGACCTGCTGGCGGCCTACCGCAAAGCTGGTGGCGTGGTCGTGTCATGACCGAGGAAACCGTCCCGTGGTGGATGGCCGGCGGTCTCGCCGCGTTCTGGGTGGCAAGGGAAACTTGGGGGGCGCTGCTCTCCCGCCGCAAAGAGCGGACCGAGACAGACGCCAACGTCGACCTGTTGAACGGCTTGGTGCAGCGCGTGAAGTCGCTGGAGGAATCCCAGGCGGCGACCACGCTGCAGCTGGCCGAGGAAATCAAGCTGCGCATGACCGCGCAGGAAGAGGCCCACCGACTGAGGCTGCGGGTTATGTCGTTGGAGTCAGCCATGCGCCAGGTAGGCGCGGTGATCCCGCCGGAGATGCCCTGATGATCCGTCTCTATGCGCTGCTCGCCGCCGTGGCGATAGCCTTGTCCTTCTGGGCGGGCTGGTCCTGGCGCGGCGACCGCGCCGAGGGCGCACAAGCCCGACAGCAGGCAGGCGCCAGCGCCGCTGTGGTGGAACAGGTCAACAAGGCCCGGGTGACCGAGCACACCCAGGCCGACACCATGGCCACCATCGGAGCGAAGCATGAAGAAGACCGCGCTGCGGCCCCGGCCGTCGTTGATGCTGTTGTGGCTGGTTTGCGTGATGGCACTCTCCGCTTGCGCGACGACCTCGCCGCGTGCCACACCGACCTCCTGTCCCAAGCCGCAGCCGGCACCATCGAACGTGATGCGGCCACCCAGCGCCGAGAAGAGTTTGCGGGCCGAGTTGTTCGAATCGGTCGAGACGCCGACGACCAGCTCCGCGCCTGCCAAGCCGTAGTGACTGAGTATCAGGCTGCTGGAGGCAATGGACCGTGACCTGGTCTCCGGGCCATCGCCCACTGACCGTGCTTACAGTGCAGCTGAGCACAGAGCTGGCTGCGGCGGCCAAGCGCGTCGGCAAGGCGAAGAGCTGGCAAGTGCGTGACGCCCACCTCGCCGCAGTGCGTGTGCTTCTGGCGAAGCTGGAAGCCCAAGAATCGGGTGAGCAGGATGACTGTTGCCGGCCGCCTGTTCCGCCCTCGTCGAGGTGAGTAAGTAGTGCCGAGTCGAGCTCCGAAGCATCGGCCGTACAAGGCTGCTGCCGCTGCGCACGTACCAGCTGAGTCCGTCCGGTTGACTACCGCCCAACGGGGCTACGGCTCCCGATGGCAGAAGGCCCGCGAGACGTTCCTCAAACGAGCGCCGCTTTGTGTGGAGTGCCAGCGATCCGGCCGAGTGAGGCTCGCTACGGTGGTCGATCACATCAAGCCGCACAAACGCTGCCAAGCGCTGTTCTGGGACACCGGCAACTGGCAGGCCCTCTGCAAGCGCTGCCACGACGCCAAAACGGCTAGGGAAGACGGTGGATTCGGGAACGCCGTTCGGCCGACGCGTGTTCCATAAATGGAACGATATTTAACGAAAAATTAACAAAATGGGGAGGGGAGGTCAAAAGTTTGAGAGTCATTCTCACCTGACCATACGCCCACCCGTTCTTTCCCACCGTCAGTTGGGAAAAACCATTTTTATCAGTTCAGCCGTTGCGCTGATGGAACGAACCATGGGTAATCCTCGTAAGCCGACATCGCTGAAAGTGGTGGCGGGGACGGACCGTCCGGATCGTGAACCCGCGGCGTCGGTCGATCTACCACTCGTGTCGGATGTCCCCTCGGCGCCTGATTGGCTGCCGAACGCCCATGCTATCAAGGAATGGGACCGGTTGGCGCCAATCCTGCACGCGAACAAGTTGCTGACCGAGGCAGGGCTTTCTGCCTTCGGCCAGCTGTGCGCGCTGCATGGCAACACCGTGCAGCTCTACTCGGCCGGCTTGGCGCCGGTGGCTTCGATGGTGTCCCAGCTGCGCGGCCTGATGAACGACTTCGGGCTGACGCCGGTCGCCCAGGGCAAGGTCAGGCCGTCCGGCGATGTCGAAAAGACAGGAAATTCATTCGCCAATAACGGGGCGAAGCGGAAGACCCGTGCGTGATTACGTTGGCATCGCCACGGCATATGCCGAAGAGGCGGTAGCCGACAAGAAGGGCAAGAAGTTCGGCAAGTGGATTCGGCTGGCCGGCAAGCGGTTCCTCGCGGACCTGAAGCGCGCCAAGCGGAAGCGGCCTCCGTTCCTGTTCGATGAGTGGCACGCATGCGACCCATGCGACTTCATCGAGAAGCTGCCCCACGTTGAAGGGAAGTGGGCACGACCGGAGATCGAGCTGCACCGGTCCCACGTGTTTTTCGTGGTGCAGCTGTTCGGCTTCCGCAACCTGGATGGCAGCCGGCGCTTCACCTCGGCGCTGTTCGCGGTTGCCCGCAAGAACGCCAAGTCCACGTTGGCCGCGGCGATCCTGCTCTACTGCCAGTGCTGTGAAGAGGAGGAGGGCGCCCAGATCATCTCGGCGGCCACAACCGGCAGCCAGGCGCGGATCATCTTCAACGTCGCCAAGCGGATGACCGAGAAGACGCCCGACCTGCAGGAGGCGTTCGGGCTTGCGTGCTGGGCCAACGCGATCAGTCGCGTGGAGACGGGGGCAACCTTCAAGCCCATCAACTCCAAGGCCAGCACGCAGGACGGCCTGAACCCGTCGCATGTTGGCCTGGACGAGATCCACGCTCACAAGTCGGCGGACCTGTTGAACGTTCTGACGTCAGCGGCGGGCGCACGCAGCAACCCGCTGTGGCTTTACACCACGACCGAGGGGTATACCAACCCGGGGCCGTGGGGGGAAATCAGGCAGTTCGCCAAGCAGGTGCTGCAAGGCATCCTGGGCGACTCGGCCGACCACTTCCTGGTGGTGTTCTTCGCCGTCGACGATGACGACGACGAGTTCGACGAATCAGCTTGGCCCAAGGCCAACCCGCTGATGGACGCCAACCCGCACCTGCTGAAGGCGATCCGCAAGGAGGCCGTCGAGGCGCGGCAGATGCCCTCGAAGCTGGCCGAATTCAAGATTAAGCGACTTAACCGGCCGGCTTCCTCCGCCACTGGCTGGGTGGACCTGACGAAGTGGCAGAAGTGCGGCGGCGCGGTCGATCTGGACTGGCTCGCGGGGCAGCCGTGCTGGGGCGCATTCGATCTGGCGAGCACGCTGGATATGACGTCTTGGCGCCTGGTGTGGAAGGTGGACGACGTCTATTACACCTGGGGCCGTCGATTCGTTCCGGCGGACGCGGTGCGTGCGCGCACGGAGCGCGGCGTGGTTCCGTATGCGGGCTGGGTGGCGGCTGAGTTGATCGAGACCACCGAAGGGGAGGTCACCGACTACAGCGTGGTGGAGGCGAGGATCCGTGAGGACATCGATCGATTCGGTCCTCAGGCGATCGCCTACGACCGCTGGAACGCCGCTGAAATTGCGCAGCGCCTCTTGGCCGATGGTCACCCGCTGGTCGAGTTCAACCAGACCACGAAGAACTACCACCCAGCCATGCAGGAGCTGGAGCGGGCATACATCGGAAAGAAGGTCTGCCATGGGAACGACCAGGTCCTGAACTGGTGTGCCTCCAACCTCATCGCTGTGAAAGACGGAAACCTGAACATGAAGCCCGACAAGAAGCGATCGCCGGACAAGATCGATGACATGGCGACACTGCTGATGGCGATTGGTATCAGCATGCCTACCGCTGTCCAGGACGACGCCAGCGACTTCATTTCCAGCCCGGTGATCGGATGAAGACCAAGGCAGCTAAGCCGGGCCGACTGCGTGCGGCTGCACTGAAATGGCTGGGCGTACCTGTTCACCTGACGGATGGCGACTTCTGGGCTGAATTCTTCGGGTCGAGTTCGAATGCTGGTGTTCCGGTCAACCACCAGACGGTGTTGAAATTGTCAGCGGTTTGGTCGTGCGTCCGTCTCATCTCGGAGACCATCTCCACGCTGCCACTCTCGATGTACGAGAAGACCAGCAGCGGGAAGCGGGTAGCGAGCCATCATCCGCTGCAGTTCATCCTCCACGACCAACCCAATGCGGACACCACTGCGGCGGTCCACTGGGAGGCGAGCGTGGCGGCGATGCTCCTGCGCGGGAACGCTCGCTGCGAAAAGCTGATGATCGGCGGCAAGGTGATCGGACTGCAGTTCCTGCACCCGGACAGGCTTGCCTCGTTCCGCCGCAACGGCGTCAAGGTGTGGCGATACACCGACGAGAACGGCACCCAGCGCGAGATCTCCAACGATAGAGTCTGGAGCATCCCTGGCTTTTCTCTCGATGGAAAGGAAGGCGTCTCCGTCATTGGCTACGGTGCGGAGGTGTTCGGCGCGGCGATCGGTGCCGACATGGCTGCCAGTTCGACGTTCTCCAAGGGCTTGCTGCCGACCACGGCAATCACCTACCCGAGCACGCTGAAGCCTGATCAGCGCAACGATGCTCGCCAGACGCTGGAGGCACTGAGCGGAGCGGTTAATGCCGGCCGTCCGGTCATCCTCGAGGCCGGTTCAGAAATCAAGACGATCGGCATCAACCCATCGGATGCTCAGCTGCTCGAATCTCGCGCCTTCTCAGTCGAGGAAATCTGCCGCTGGTTCCGCGTACCGCCCTTCATGGTCGGTCACAGCGAGAAGTCCACCAGTTGGGGGACGGGGATCGAGCAGCAGATGATTGGCTTTCTGACCTTCACCCTGGGGCCGTGGCTTCGCCGAATCGAGCAGGCGATCAGCAAGGATCTTCTGACCCCGGCGGAGCGGCTGAGGTACTACCCGAAGTTTGCGGTGGAAGGACTACTCCGTGCCGATAGCGCCGGCCGCGCTTCCTTCTACGCCGCGATGGTCAATAACGGCATCCTGACGCGTGACGAAGTCCGCGAGCTGGAAGACCGGGAGCCCATGGGCGGTAACGCAGCTGTACTGACGGTCCAGACGGCGTTGGCGCCGCTGGACAAGCTTGGCCAGGCCGAAGACGGCAATGCAGCCCGTGCGTCCCTACGCGCCTTCCTCGGCGTGCCTGACGCCACCAGCAAGGAATAAGAGATGACCATCCGTGCAACCCCGGGCGTCCCCAGCGGACGGCCGCAGATGGACGTGCGTAGCTATATCGCGCCGGCTGCTTTCGATCGCTGGGACTCCAGCATCCGTGCCGCTGCCGAGAACGAAGAGGACCGAACGATCGGCATCTACGACGTCATCGGCGAAGACTGGTGGACGGGCGGCGGCTTTACTGCCAAGCGCATGTCAGCTGCCCTGAGATCCCTCGGCAAGGGTCCTGTGACCGTGGCGATCAACTCGCCCGGTGGCGACATGTTCGAAGGCCTGGCGATGTACTCGATGCTGAGAGAGCACCCCGGCGAGGTGACCGTGAAGGTCATGGGAATCGCCGCCTCTGCCGCTTCGATCATTGCAATGGCCGGGGATCAGGTCCAGGTGGCGCGCGCCGGTTTCCTGATGATCCACAACTGCTGGCTGCTCGCTGCGGGCAACCGACACGAGCTGCGCGAGATCGCCGACCAGCTGGAGCCTTTCGACCAGGCCATGGCCGACGTCTATGCGGCCCGGACCGGTGAGGACGTCAAGGCGATGCAGAAGCTGATGGATCGCGAGTCCTACATCGGCGGCAGTGCCGCTGTATCGCAGGGCTTCGCCGATTCCCTTCTCGACTCCGACGAAATCAGCAAGACCGACGACGGCAAGAACGCGTCAGCCGTTCGCCGTATGGAGGCAGCGCTCCGAGCATCGGGGATGCCCAAGTCCGAGGCAATGCGTCTTATCAGCCAATTCAAGTCCAGCGCGGGTGATCCCGCTGGCAACGGTGAGGGCGATCCCACCAAGCCTGTGGCGCCGCCAGCGGCGCAGATCCAACCAAATGCGGCGCTTGCCGCGAACCTCACCAACATCCTGTAAGGAGAGCCTCCATGCCCCAGATCGACGACGATATCAAGAACATCAACTCCAGTTTGGAGAAGGTGAACGACCAGCTGAAGAAGCACGCGGAGCAGGCCAAGGCCGATATCAACGCGCATGCACAGCTGTCCGAAGAAACCAAGGGCAAGGTCGACCAGCTGTTGGTCGCCCAGGGCGAGCTGCAGGCCAACCTGCAGGCAGCCCAGCAGGTGATCGCCAAGCTCGAGCAGGGCGGCGGGGTGCCGGCCAAGGCCCGCACCATCGGCGAGGTCGTGGCGACCTCCGACGTGTGCAAGAACTTCAACCCCGGCATGCAGGGCAGTTTCACGGTCAAGGCCGCGATCACGCGCGAGGACGCATCGGCGGGCAGCCTTATCGAGCCGCACCGTATCCCGGGAATCGTGGCCACCCCGAACCAGCGCCTGTTCCTTCGCGATCTGCTCACCTGGGGCACGACCACGTCAGATAGCCTGGAGTACGTGCGGGAAACGGGATTCACCAACAATGCCGAAGTCGTGGCCGAGAATCCGACCAACCCGAAGCCTGAGTCTGACTTGGCCTTCGAGCTGGACTCGGCGAAGGTCGCCACCATTGCCCACTGGATTCGCGCCTCCAAGCAGGTCCTGCGCGACGCCGGCATGCTGCAGGCCTACATCAACGGCCGCCTGATGTACGGCCTGAAGCTGAAGGAAGAAGCCCAGCTGTTGAAGGGCTCGGGCGTTGGCCTGAATATCAACGGCCTGTACACCCAGGCGACGACCTACGCGAACCCGGGTGTGGTGGTGCAGAACGAGACCGCCATCGACCGTCTGCGCATTGCCATGCTGCAAGTCACCCTGGCCGAGTACGAGGCCGACGGCATCGTGCTGAACCCGATCGACTGGACCACCATCGAGCTGTCGAAGACCACCGAGAACGCCTACCTCTTCGCCACGCCGCGTGGCCTCGCCGTTCCCGGCCTGTGGGCACGTCCGGTCGTGGCCACCAAGGCCATGGACCTGGGCGACTTCCTCACCGGTGCCTTCAAGATGGGCGCCCAGGGCTGGGACCGCGAACAGGCGAACATCACCGTCTCCAACCAGGACCGCGACAACTTCGTCAAGAACATGGTCACCATCCTCTGCGAAGAGGACGTGGGCTTGACCGTCTTCCGCCCCGAGGCCTTCGTGAAGGGCGGCTTCGACGGCCTGCCGGTCACCGATGGCGCGGGCGCCGGCGGCTGATCCCCTGAGGCGCCCGGTAGCCCCGGGCGCTTCCCCTGACGAAGGAACCGAATCATGGCCAAGGTCATTGCACTCACCTCGTTCGAACACCACGGAAGCCGCAGCCGCGGCGCACAGTTCGACGTATCCACCCAGCACGCAGACTTGCTGGCCAAGCGCGGCCTCGTGAAGCTGGCTGGGCAGTCCGCCCCGGCCGGCGGCTCCCCCGCGGCGCCGACCAGCGAGACCAACGATGGCGCTCAGCTGGTCCGCCAGAAGGCTTCCGACGCGATCGCGGCGATTGCAGCGGTTACCGATCTCGCACGGCTTGACGCAGCGTTGAAGGCGGAAACAGCCAAGGGCGACAAAGCTCGTGCCACGGTGGTTGAAGCGATTGAAACCGCCATCAAGGCCGCAGCGCAGGCGCAGGCCTGAGCCATGCGCCTGGTGACCATTGAGGAGGCCCGGCAGCACTGCCGGGTCGATAGCGACGACGACCAGATGCTGACGCTCTATGGCGGAGCAGCAGAGGACGCCGCTCAGGAGTTCCTGAATCGGCGGGTTTACAAGGACGAGGACGCCCTGGCTGCGGCGGTACTGGCCGGCACTGCAGGGTGCGATCCGATCGTTGTCAACGACGCGATCCGGGCAGCGGTGCTGCTCACCCTCGGTCACCTGTATGCGAACCGCGAAAACGTGATCGTCGGCAGTGCGGTGTCGGAGATGAAGGAAGGCACCCGCAGCCTGCTCTGGCCCTACCGGGTCGGGCTCGGGGTTTGATGTGGCCTGCCAGGGGTGTCTGCAGCGTAGGGCCTGGCTGTTGAAATGGATGGGGATTGCCCATGAACGAGCAAAACGAGCTGTCGGAAGCGCTGAAGGCGTCGGCCGAAGCACAGATAGCGCAGGCAGAAGCGATGATGGCGCTGGCGCAAGCACTGGCGGAGAACGCGGAAGCGACCAACCGGCTGATGGACTACGTCTGCCAGAGCGAGGACGTGGAGGCTGATCCGGAGGCCGGCAGCTACATGAGCGGGAAGCCGCGGTGATCGCCGCCGGACGTCTCCGCCACCGGGTTCTGATACAGAACCCCGTGGAGAGCCAGGATCCCAGATCAGGCGCACCCATCACGACGTGGGTCGATCTGGCTACGGTCTTCGCCGAAGTAGTGCCGTCGTCCGTCCGCGAGTTCGTGGCCGCCCAGGCGATCGACAGCGAGGTGATCTCCCGCATCACCATCCGGCACCGGGCTGGCGTCAGCGACAAGAGCCGCATCATCCACAGGGGGCAGGTCTACAACGTGCACGGTGTGCTGGCCGATCCAGTCAGCGGGCTGGAATACATGACGCTGCCATGCAGCGAGGGGGTCAACGATGGCTGACGACATCCGATTCGACGTCAGCGGCCTCGCCGGTGTTCGAGAGCGCATGAGGGGGCTGAAGGCGGAGGTTAGCTTTCGCGCGGGAAGAACGGCGCTGCGCGCCGCGTCGCGAGTGCTCCGCGATCAGGCGCGGGAGAATGCAAGAAAGCTTGATGACCCGACGACCCCTGAGGAGATCTGGAAAAACATCGATATCCGATGGAATTCAAGAGCATTCAAGCGTGATGGTGTCCTGCCATTTCGAGTCGGCGTTCTTGGAGGTGCCCGGCGATATACGGAGACCGTTGTAAACGTACGCCGCCGCAGGGTAGGGCAGGCCTACAAGACGCTCGGAAGCTCAACCAATCCCGGCGGCGATACCTGGTACTGGAGGTTCCTTGAATTCGGAACTGAGCAGGTGGAGGCACGGCCGTTCTTGCGGCCAGTCGCGTCTCAGGCAGGGCAGAAGGCGATCGACGTGTTTGCCACGAAGCTGAGCGAAGGCATTGATCGGGCACTGGCCAAGCAGGCACAGGGAGCAAAGAAGTGATCGCCCCTATCTTCGAGGCCTGCACCGCCAGCGCGGCAGTGTTGGCTCTGTTCGGCACCAGCCCTACACGGGTCTATCCGTTCGGACTGGTAGAGAAGCCGCCGGCGCGGCCCTACGTCGTCTGGCAGACCATCGGCGGAGAACCGACCCAGTACCTGGGCGACCGCCCTGACGTGGACGGGTACTCGCTGCAGATCGACGTCTACAGCGACGACCCGGTCTCGCTGCTGCCGGCGGCGCGGGCGATCCGCGACGCGATCGAGGGACAGGCCTATGTGACCCGCTGGGGTGACCAGGTGAAAGACCCCGAAACCAAGCTGTACCGCTACTCGTTTGACGTGGACTGGCTCGTGCCGCGCTGAAGACGTTCGTCCGTTTCACCCACCCACACCCCGCACTGCGGGGTTTTTTTATGCCCGCAGGGAGACATTCATGAGCATGCTGACGCAAGGCACCCAGCTGTACGGCCTGATCAATAGCCAGATCCGCGAGATCGAGTGCATCACCAACTTCAACCCCGGCGCGAACCCGGCGGACCAGATCGAAGACACCTGCCTGTCCGAGACCAAGGCACGGTCCTACAAGAAGGGCCTGCGCACGCCTGGGCAGGCTTCGGTCACGATCAACGCAGATCCGCGCAACGAGAGTCACTATCTGATGTGGCAGCTCGGTGAGGACGATTCCGACGAGAAGATTCAGTGGGCTATCGGCTGGTCTGATGGCGTGGACATCGCCCCCACGCTGGCGCCGGGCGGCTCCATCAGCGGCGTCAACGTCACCAGCGGCGGCACTGGCTATACCAGCGCGCCGACCGTGACCCTGACGGGCGGCGGCGGTAGCGGCGCCACAGCAACTGCCATCGTTGACAGCGGCTCGGTGATCGGGGTCTCCATCACCAATCCGGGCACCGGCTACACGAGTGTGCCGACGGTGGCCTTCAATGGCGGTGCCGGCACCGGTGCGGCGGCAACGGCCCAGCGCAACAGCGAGCCGGAGATGGTGCTGCCCGAGGGTAGGACCTGGTACACGTTCCTCGGCTACGTCGCCGACTTCCCCTTCGACTTCCAGGCCAACGCTGTGGTTTCCACCGCTGCGAGCCTGCAGCGCTCTGGCGCCGGCGTCTGGGTCCGTAAGGTGGTGACCCCGTGACCGCTGCGAAGCCGCAAGGCCGGAAGCGGGCGGCGCCGCCCGCGTCCGTCCCGAAGAGTAAGGCGGTATCCCTTTCGATCGCTGGCCTGCTGCAGGCCGGTGCCTTCACTGGCCGCCCGGTCGAGAAGGAGGTCAGCTGGCGCCAGGGCGAGCAAGAGTTCACCGCCACGGTGTTCGTGCGGCCGCTGGGTTTCCAGTCCGCAATCTCCGACGTGCTCGCCGCCGGCGGGCGCCAGGACAGCGTGGCCGGCCGCATCGCGGCCTCCATCTGCGATGAGCAGGGAAAGCCCGTCTTCACCGTAGGTGACATCACCGGTGCGTCGGATGCGG
>Ga0302347_1001512_pt1 | contig 27714 bp, 22 predicted proteins | sample PhyWR1_FD_202178 | JGI IMG/M metagenome (GOLD analysis project Ga0302347, IMG submission 202178) | Leaf surface microbial communities from wheat plants in UC Gill Tract Community Farm, Albany, California, United States - DLSL W.R1 (v2)... | ecosystem: Host-associated > Plants > Phyllosphere >...
CACTCTTCGCGCTTGAGCCCGGGTGGCGCCGGCACCCGGAAACGGCTGCTGGCCTCGGCAGGCAGGATCAATGCCACGCGAGCCTGGAGGTTCGCCGGCGGCTCGCCCTGCCCTTCATCTTGCACGTGACTGCCCGCAACCAGTGCCCAGTGCCAGACCGAGCCCGGGCGCAGCAACAGCCAAGGCTGTGGCGGTGCATGCCGCCGCCATTCAAACTTCATGAGCGCCCCCAAGGGAGGGCGAAAGTGCAGACATAGGGTGCTCCGTCACGCTGCAGTTCCACACGCACGCCACGCCCGGGGTGCGCGGGTTGATCGGAAGGCCAGGCCAGCCAGCGGCCGCCCTGGTAATACAGGACATTCATGGCGCTGACCCGCTCCAGCCGCTCGCGTCGTACCCAGTGTGGGGCCGTGGCGGCGTACAGGTCGGCCGAGCTTTCCAGCAGCAGGCGCTGCTCGCGGGCGTCCAGGCGCAGGCGCTGACGTTGCAGGCGCGAGCCGCCTTCGGCCTCGGGCAGGCCGGTAGTAGCGACCCACAGCAATTGCTTGCTTGCCGGTTGCCAGTCCAGCCAGCGGCTGGTCTGGGGCAGGCGCTGCTCATAGACGCGGCGCAGCACCGGGCTGTCGAAACGGCGCTCCAGGGCCAGGCAGAAATCCAGCACCGAGGTTTCCTGGGTAGTCACTTGCAGGCGTTCACGTACCTTGAGCCACCCGTTGACCAGCGCGGCGAGCATGATGCCGAGCAAGGCGGTCAGGGCCAGGGCGACCATCAGTTCGATCAGGGTCAGGCCGGCCTGGCGGTGTTTCATGGGTTGATTCTCGGATTTGATGCTTGCACTGAGCCCTTGCAGGAGCAGCCTTGTGCTGCGAAGAGGTCCGACCGACTGACAGAAGTCCATTGGGCACACTGGCCTCTTCGCAGCACAAGGCTGCTCCTACCGGGACCGCGGAGGATTGGCGAATTTTTCATGGGCGCTCCAGGAACACGGTGTATTGGCCCAGCGGCAGGCGCTGGTCGCGGTCGGCGTACAGCTGCAGCTCGCCACGGCGCAAGTCGCGCACGCCGGTGCGCCGCAGTTGCATTTGCCAATGGCACAACTGGCCGCCCTGGCCAAGTTCGCCGCCGACCTGATTGGCGGCGGGCCAGTACTGCTCGACGGCGAAGCGGGTTTGCAGCTCCCGCGCGCACAGCAGGCCCAGGCGGTGTTGCTGCAGGTTGTCCTGCACCATCAGGCGTTGGCGCAGCACCTGGCTGGTGATCACCGCCAGCACGGCGGCAATTGCCAGGGCCACGGTCACTTCCAGCAGGGTGAAACCGCGCTGTGCCTGCTTCATGGTGCTACCCGCAGGCCGTCGGCCCGGCTCCATGCCCACTGCTGGCTGCCATCGGCCCAGCGCCAGTACACGCTGCCCGGCTGCGACCAGCCGTGTGGCGTGAACAGCAGGCGCGGCTGTGGGCTGGCGGGCCAGTCCGGTTGCAGGCCCTTGGGCCAATCGCCGAGGGCAGTTGCTGCCACCACCCAGCCATTGCCCTCGCGCAGCACGAACTCGGGGCGCTGGCCATTCCAGCGCAGCCCGCGCAATTGCCCGGCATGCCGGGCAAGCGCAGCCTGGCTGCGGATTTCCGCAGCCAGGCGTTGCAGGGCCTGGTCGACACCAGCCTGGCCGCCAAGCCCGGCCACTGCCAGCCCGGTCATCAACCCGGCAATGGCCAGCACTACCAGCAACTCGATCAGGCTGAAGCCACGCTGACGGCGCACCCGTTACAGCGCCCAGTTACCCAGGTCGGCATCCTGCCCTTCGCCGCCCGGCAGCCCGTCAGCGCCCAGCGAGTAGATATCCACCCGCCCATGTTCGCCAGGCATGCGGTACTGGTAAGGGGTGCCCCACGGATCTGCCGGCAGGCGGCGCACATAGCCGTCACTGCGCCAGGCCCGTGGCAACGGCTCCTGGGCCGGCTTTTTCACCAGCGCGGCCAGGCCCTGTTCGCTGCTGGGGAAGCGCAGGTTGTCCAGCCGGTACATGTCCAGCGCCTGCTCCAGCGTGGCCAGGTCGGCCAGCACCTTCTGCTTCATGGCCTTGTCCTGGTTGCCCAGCACGCTGGGGGCGACCACGGCGATCAGCAGGCCGATGATGAAGATCACCACCATGATTTCCATGAGGGTGAACCCGCGCTGGCGATTACGTCGATGCTGCATGGCAATACTCCTTGTGTTCACAGTTGCAGGCCCTGGTTGAGTTGCATGATCGGCAGCAGCACCGCCAGCACGATGAACAGCACCACGGCGCCCATCACCAGAATCATCAGGGGTTCGAACAGCGCCATGGCGGTATCGACCTGGCGGGCAAAACCGCGCTCCTGGTCGTCGGCCACGCGCTCGAGCATGTCGGCCAGGGTGCCGCTGGCCTCGCCGCTGCCGACCATGTTCACCAGCAGCGGCGGGAATTGCTGGCTGGCATCCAGCGCACGGTGCAGGCTGGTGCCGCCCTGCACCTGCTGGCGCACCTGCTCCATGGCCAGGCGGATGCACCGGTTGCCGACGGTTTCGGTCGCCACTTGCAAGGCTTCGAGCAAGGCCACGCCGCTGCCACTGAGAATCGCCAGGCTGCGCGCCAGGCGTGCGCTTTCCAGCACCTGCAACAGGCTGCCGATGCGTGGCAGGCGCAGCAGCAGCTGGTCGCGGCGCAGGCACCAGTGCGGCTTGCGCAATAACCAGCCGCCCAGCACGCCGAGTATCAGCGCCAGGCCCAGCAACCAGGGCCCGGCGTGCACCAGCCCCTGGCTCAGGCCGATCAGCAGCGAGGTAATCAGCGGCAGGCTCTGCCCGGCATGGGCGAACTGCTCGGTGAGCTTGGGCACCACGAAGGTCATCAGGCCGACCACCACGGCCAGCGATACGCCCATCAGCACCGTGGGGTAGATCAACGCGGTTCGCGCCTTGTGCTGCTGGCGTTGTACCTGTTCCAGGTGATCGGCCAGGCGGGTCAGTACCTGGGCAAGGCGCCCGGAACGTTCGCCTGCCTCGACCAATGCGCAGTACAGGCCGGTAAACGGTGCACCCTGGCGCGCCAGGCTGCGGGCCAGGCCGAGGCCTTCGGCCAGCGAACCCCGCAGCGCCACCAGCACACTGTGCAGGGCCGGCTGACGCAACTGGCGCTCAAGTGTGGCCAAGGCATCCACCAAGGGGATGCCGGCACCGGTCAGAGTGGCCAGCTGACGCGTCAGCTCGCACAGCTGGGCCCGGCCAAGGCGCTGACGGCGGGGTGGCCGGGTGCCGGACTCATGGCGCTGCAACTGCCGGGCAAACAGGCCCTGCTCGCGCAACAACTGGCGCGCATGGCGTTCACTGTCGGCCTGCAGGCTGGCCTTGTGGGGTTTGCCGGCGAGGTCGACGGCCTGGTAGCGATAGGTCGGCATGGCTCAGCCCTGCACCGCGCGTAGCACTTCGGCCAGGCTGGTCTCACCGCGCGCCAGGCAGTCGCTGGCCATCGCCACCAGGCTCTGGCGGCGGTCGGTCAGGTAATCCTGCATGGCCAGCTCACTGGCACCGGCGTACAGCAGGCCAACGAGCCCGGCGTCCAGTTCGATGAATTCGTACAAGCCCAGGCGCCCGACATAACCACTGCCCTGGCACTGCTCGCAGCCAACCGCATGGTAGCTGCTGCCCAGCGCTGCCAGCTCCGGCCAAAGCTCCCGCTCGGCAGGCTGCAGCGGGTGGGCCACGGCGCAGCTGCACAAGCGCCGCACCAGGCGCTGGGCCAGTACCCCGCGCAGGCATGAGGCGATCAGGAACGGTTCGATACCCATGTCGCGCAGGCGGGTCACCGCGCCCACGGCACTGTTGGTGTGCAGGGTGGACAGCACCAGGTGGCCGGTGAGGCTGGCTTGCACGGCGATCTGCGCGGTTTCCTGGTCGCGGATTTCGCCGAGCATGATCACGTCCGGGTCCTGGCGCAGGATGGCCCGCAGGCCGCTGGCGAAGGTCAGCCCGGCGCGCGGGTTGATGGCGGTCTGGCCAATCCCGGCGATGGCGTATTCCACCGGGTCCTCGACCGTGAGGATATTACGGCTGCCGTCATTGAGGCTGTTGAGGCTGGCGTACAGCGTGGTGGTCTTGCCCGAACCGGTCGGGCCGGTGGACAGCACGATGCCATTGGGGCGCGCCAGGCAGCTCCGCAGGCCCTGCAGCACAGCCGCCGGCATGCCCAGGTTGCTCAGCGCCAGCAGGCTGGCCTGCTTGTCCAGCACACGCATCACCACCCGCTCGCCGTGGATACCGGGCAAGGTCGAGACCCGCACATCCACCTCGCGCCCTGCCGCGCGCAAGGTGATGCGACCGTCCTGGGGCTGGCGCTTTTCGGCGATATCCAGGCGCGCCATGACTTTGATCCGCGACACCAGCATGGCCGACAGCGCACGCGGCGGGCGCAGCACTTCGCGCAGGTGGCCATCGACTCGCAGGCGTACCACCAGGCTTTGTTCGAAGGTTTCTATATGGATGTCCGAAGCACGCAGGCGCAGGGCCTGGCCGAACAGGCCGTTGATCAGGCGGATCACCGGGGCTTCGTCGTCGCTTTCCAGCAGGTCTTCGATACGCGGCATCTCGCTCATCAGGCTGGCCAGGTCGACCTGGTCGCCAATGCCCTCGATCAAGGCTGCTGTGGCCGCATCGCCGCCCTGATACAGCTGCCCGAGGCGCTCGTCGAAGGCAGCCGGCTCCAGGTATTCGAGCGCGCAGGGCTGGCCATGCACGCGCAGCAGCTCCTGCAACTGGGCACTGTCGGCATCAGGGCGCAGCCACAGCTGCCAGCCCTGCTCGGTCGGGGCCATGGCTACCCCACTGTGGCGCGCCTGGCGATACGGCAGCATCACCAGTCACCGCCTTCCAGGCGCGCGCGGCTGGAGGGAAACACCTGCAGCAACGGCGTCCCTTGTGCCAGGTCCGGCAGTTGCAGCGGCGTGGTCTGCTGCAAGCTGCGGTACTTGTCTTCACTCAGCCCGGCCAGGCTCGGCCCATCCCGCAGGATGCGCGGGCGGATGAACACCATCAGATTCTGCTTGGTGTTCTTGCTGGCATCGGAACGGAACAGCCGGCCCAGGTAAGGAATATCGCCGAGCAAGGGCACACGCTGATTGCTGGTGCTCAGCTCGTCGCTGATCAGGCCACCGAGGATCACCAGGCCATTGTCCTCGACCATGACCTTGGTCTTGATCTCGCGCTTGTTGGTGATCACGTCGCTGGCGGCGCTGGATTCGGCAATCGATGACACCTCCTGGACGATGTCCAGGCGCACGCTGTTGTCGATGTTGATCTGCGGCTTGATGCGCAGCTTCACCCCGACTTCCTTGCGCTCGATGGTCTGGTACGGGTTGGCGTTGTTCTGGGTTACCGAGCCCGTGACAAAAGGCACTTCCTGACCGACCAGGATCGACGCCTCGGCGTTGTCCAGGGTCAGCAAGGTGGGCGTGGACAGCAGGTTGAAGCCGCTTTTGCCCTTTAGCGCATTGACCAGCATGGCGAAGTTGAAGCCGCCGCCAAAGTGGCCAATACCTGCCGTGGCGCCGGCAGTGGTCGACAGCAGGTCGCCCAGCGCCTCGCTGTCACCACTGGCGGCAGCCCCGGCGATGTTGGCGATGTTCACCCCGTTGCTGCCGAAGTTGACGATGCCGGCGCCGAACTTTTCATCGGCGAACAGCCATTGCACACCGAGCTCCTGGGCGCTGCTGTCCGATACCTCGGCAATGATCGCCTCGACCACCACCTGGGCACGGCGGATATCCAGTTGCTCGACGATATCGCGGTAGGCAGCCAGCTCGCTGTCCGGGCCGACCATGACCACGGCATTGGTGCCTTCTTCGTACTCCAGGCGGATACCCGAGTCACTGGCCACCGCCAGCGGCTGGTCCTTGCCCTGGCCTTCGCCACCGCCATTGGCCGCGCCTTCGCCGGGCACCGCGCCTTCCTGGCTGAGCCCGCGCAGCACCTTGACCACTTCACCGGCATTGGCGTGGCGCAGGTAGATGACCTGGGTACGGGTGCCGGCGGCTTCGCTGGGGCGTTCCAGCTGATGCAGCAGGCTGGCAATGCGGTCAAGGTTGCTGCGCCAGTCGGTGACCACCAACTGGTGCGCCGCCGGGTAGGGCGTGATCACGCCCACCCGCGGGTCGATCAGCGGCTTGAGGATGCCCAGCACCTGTTCGCTGGCGGCATTGCGTACATTGAAAACCCGGGTGGCCACACTGTCGCTGCCCGCGCCCTGCCCTGCGCCGGTCTCCACCGGCACCGGCTCCAGCCGCGCGACCTGGTCAGGGACGATCTTCACGCTGCCGTTGGGCAGGTCGACGGCGGCATAGCCCTGGGCGCGCAGTTGCGCCAGGAAGATGTCGTAGATGGCATCGGCGTCGTGCAGGTCGACCGTGCGCACGGTGACCTTGCCTTTGACCCGCGGGTCGACGATGAAGGTAGTGCCGGTGATGCGCGACACGCTGTCGATGAACTCGCCGAGTTCGGTGTCGACGAAGTTCACCTCGTACATCGGCGTGCCGTTTTCATCGAACGTAGGTTCCTCGGCACTCACCCCCGGCACGGCCAGGACCAGGGCCAGGCTCAGCGCAGCCGCCATGCAGTATCTAACAGGCATCGTTCATCCTTGGCGCTTGAAGCCGGTCACGGCAGGGCGTGGCGGCCAGGGCAGGCGTTCACGCCGCCCCTGGTTGTTGAAGATCAGGCCATCGCCATCGATGTCCTGCAGCACGATTCCTGGCGCCAGGCGCTGGCCGCGGGCCAGGGTGCGCACCTGCTCGCCATACCGCAGCACCACCACGCTGGAGCTCAGGGGGTGAGCCTTGAGGCCACCGAGGTAGTGCAGCGGCAGGCGGGTAATGGCGATGCTGCCGTCGTCGACCGGCACCTGCCAGTGACCGACCATCAGCCCCGCTAGCGGGCTGTTCACCCTTGCTGGCGCCGTGGCAGGCTGCGGCTGGCGACTCAGTTGCAGCACGCATTGGGCGGCCAGCCAGCCGGCCAGGGCCAGGCCAGCGCCGGTGAACAGGCGCGAGGCAACTATCACGAGGCCAACTGCCGTGGATGCCAGCCCGGGTGGCCCTGCACGTAACGCACGTCGGGCAGTTGCAGGGCGGCCAGTTGCCAGTCGCCAGGCTGCCGAGCCAGCCAGGCCTCGACCCGCTGCCAAAGCGGTTCGCCGGCCTGGGTTTCGAACTGCAGGCCAAATGTGCGGCACAGCCCTTGTACCGGTTCCAGGCCGGTGATGCGCTTGCCTTGCGGGCTGTAACTGACATGCCAGGCCTGGCCCTGCCAGCGTGGCAGGTCCTGGCTGTTGTCCAGCAGCAGCGGGTCGCCGAACAGTTGCTCTGCGGCGTTTTCCAGTACTTGTTCCACCTGTCGGGCCGGCGCTTCGACTACAGGTGCCGGGTAGCCACCGGTCAGACTTATCAGGTGTTCGCGGGTGATGCTTGCCCCTGCCGGCAGCGGATAGTCATAACGCAGGCCCGGCAGCAAGACGGGCATGCTGCTGTCGTCAGCCAAGGCTTGATGCAGCAAGCGGTCCCAGCTGCCGCCACGGGTATCGCGGCGCCACAAGGCCTGCGGCGCACGGGCCAAAGGCTGGTCGAGCCAGGCCGCGTGGCCGGCCCGTTGTTGCCGTAATTTCGCCTGCAATTGCGCGACACGTAACAGGGCGGCAGGTGCCAGCTGTTGTTCGAAAGCCGGGAAGAAACGCCCGTCGAACTGCCATAGCCCAGCGACGCGCTGACAGCGCAGGCGGAACGCGCCACTGCCCCGGCAGCCGGCGAACAGCACCGGCACACGGCGCCCGCTGGCCTGGGTGACCGCCACCGGTGCCGGCCACAAGTCCTGACCACGGGCGCACAGCAGGACGTCGATCTGTGCTACCCGCTCGGCCAGCCACAGGCCGGGGCCGGTACCGACATCAGCCATGGCCACTACCAGGTCGGCCTCGCGCCGGGCCTGTTCGAACACCGGCTGCAGCGACTGGTACCACTGTTTCAGGGAGGCTTTCTGGTCCTGTGCGTAAGGGTCGGTGACACCGACCACGGCAATACGGGCGCCGCCGCGCTCGAAGATGTGCAAGGTTTCTACACCCAGCGCCTGGCGTTGCGCATCTGCCAGCCCGGCGCCCAGGGTGATGGGGCCAGCCTGGCGATACAGGCCGGGGCTGCGTTGTGGCCACAGCACGCGTTCGTCGCTGCTGACCCGCACCTCGCTGCCCAGCAGCTGGCTGCCCTGCACCCCGCTTTCGCCTTGGGTCAGGTAGGCCAGGCCACTGCCGTTCCAGCCCTGCCCGTTCTCCAGGGTCAGGCTGTTGCCTGCCCCCGCCTCGCCGCGCAATTGCTCCAGCAACGCGGCCAGCACCGCATAACCGCCCAGTTGGGCAGACGCTGCCTGGCCGGCATCGAGCAAGGGTGCCAGTTGTGGGTAGGCGACGCTGGCGCTGCTGCCGGTCATCCACGGCGCACGGCCCAGGTGGCTGACCGGCCCCAGGCGGGTGGCCGGCACCACAGCCTGGCCAGGCTGGCGGGCATCGAGGGTATCGGCCACATACAGCAGGTCGAGGTGGGCGTGACCGTCCTGCTGCCCAGGCAAGGCGGAACAGGCGCCAAGCAGCGGTGCCAGGGCACCGACACCCATCCAGCCAATCACTTCGCGCCTGTGCACACTGCTTGCCATCGAACCCGCCATCCTTATCCACGCTCATTCAGGGCTCCGGATGTTGCGGCGTTGGCATTACAGTTTGATGGCAGAAATCCGACAGCAATTCCAAATTGGTCTGTAGGCCACGGATCTAAGAACCGGTAGTTTTAAAAGCTCGTTAACATTTCTGCCAATGAATCATCACACTAGCGCTCTAAAGTCGCGGTTTCCTCCAACTCAGCCACAACAAGGACACCCTGATGAGTCGAGATACCGGCGACAACCTGGACCGGAACCAAAGCGGCAACCTGCCGATGGCCAACGTCATGGACGCCTACCTGAGCCGCCGTAGCGTGATGCGCGGCAGCCTGGGCGCCGCCATCGCCATGATTGCCGGTACCGGCCTGACAGGCTGCTTCGACGGTGGTGGCTCCGATCATGATGATCCGGTCACCGAACCACCGGTGACCGAGCCGCCAGTCACCGAGCCGGAAGTGCCGAAGCTGGCGCTGGGCTTCCAGTCCATCCCCGGCTCGCGCACCGACGCCTGCGTCGTTGCCGCCGGCTACAGCGCCTATGTGCTGGCCCCGTGGGGCACACCGATCAACAGCAATGGCAGCCCATGGAAGTCCGACGGCAGCAACACCTCCACCGACCAGGCCAACGCCATGGGCATGCACCATGACGGCATGCATTTCTTCCCTATCAACGGCAGCTCGGAAGACGGCCTGCTGGCGATCAACTTCGAATACATCGACGCCGCCGCCTTGCACCCGGCCGGCCCTACCACCGATGTCAACGGTAAGCGCCCGGTGGAAGAAGTACGCAAGGAAATCAACGCCCACGGCGCTGGCGTGGTGCGCCTGCAGAAAGTCGGCGGCCGCTGGCAGGTAGTCGACAACGACCCGCTCAACCGCCGCTTCACCACCGCCTCGCGCATGGAGATCACCGGCCCGCTGCGTGGCACCGAGCACGTCAAGACCAAGTACTCCAGCGCCGGCACCCACTGCCGTGGCACCAACAACAACTGCGGCAACGGCTACACCCCGTGGGGCACCTACCTGACCTGCGAAGAGAACTGGCCTGGCATCTTCGTCAACAAGGGCACCCGCCCCGAAGACCAGCGCCGCATCGGCGTGGGCACTTCCAGCGGCCAGTACAAGTGGGAAAGCGCTGCCGGTGACAGCAGCGAAGTGGCCGACGAATTCGCCCGTTTCGACGTGACCGTGAAAGGCGCCAGCGCCACCGACGACTACCGTAACGAAGCCAGCACCTACGGCTACATCGTCGAGATCGACCCGTACAACAGCAGCACCTTGGCCACCAAGCGCACGGCCATGGGCCGCTTCCGGCACGAAGGCTGCTGCCCTGGCCTGCCGGTCGCCGGCAAGCCGCTGGTGTGGTACATGGGCGACGATTCGAACAACGAGTACCTGTACAAATGGGTATCCACTGCCGTTTGGGACGCCGCCGACGCCAGCCCGGCCGACCGCCTGGCCACCGGTGCCAAATACCTGGACCAGGGCAAGCTGTACGTGGCCCGCTTCAATGCCGACGGCACCGGCGTCTGGCTGCTGCTGGACGTGACCACCGCCACCACCGCCGGCAGCACCCTTGGCGCGCTGTATGGCGACCTTCCCGGCATCATCCTCAACACCCGTGGCGCGGGCGATGCCGTGGGCGCCACGCCGATGGACCGGCCGGAATGGACCGCAGTCAATCCGCTGAACGGCGACGTATACCTGACCCTGACCAACAACAGCGCGCGCACCCCGGAAAAGGTCGATGCGGCCAACCCGCGCGGCCCGAACCGTCACGGCCACATCATCCGCTGGCACGACAGCGACGACCAGCTGAGCTTCAGCTGGGACATCTTCGTGTTCGGCGCCAACGCAGCCGGCACCGCCGACATCAACCGCTCGGGCCTGACCGAACTGAACCAGTTCGCCAGCCCGGATGGCATGAGCTTCGATAGCCGTGGTGTGCTGTGGTTCGAGACCGACAACGGCGAAACCACCCTCACCGACTACACCAACGACCAGTTGCTGGCGGTAATCCCCACCGACCTGGTGGATGCCAGCGGCAAGCAGGTGCCGGTGAACGCGCAGAACCAGGTGGACCTGCGCCGCTTCTTCGTCGGGCCGAATGATTGCGAGGTGACGGGGATTGCGTTTACCCCGGACAACAAGACCTTGTTCGTTAACATTCAGCACCCGGGGAACTGGCCGTATACCGACAAGGCTACCGATGCTACGCCAGCTGGGGCCACGGTGCGGCCGCGGGCTTCGACGGTGGTGATACAGCGGGATGATGGTGGGGAGATCGGCACGGCCTGATTTACCAGGCCGCCATTCAGTGGTCGACCGGATTCGAACACCGGTCGTCCATGACCGATCTGGGTAGATTTCCTGATTCAACCCCGCAATCCGGAGCACTAGCGTTGTTGCTCACAAAGCGTATCGAGAGAATGCCCGGATGAGCCGAGACACCACTGATAACCACGACAGAAATCCCAGCCGCAATCCTTCCCTACACGATGTTACCGACGCCTGTTTGATCAAGAATCAAAGAATCCCTGCCGGCGACACAGCTGCCGCCATGGTTGTCGCCATGGGCAAGGGCAGCTGCCTGCGCCAGCCTGACGCCCCTGAGCTAACGGTGCGACCTGCGCCCACCCTGGGCTTCGAATCCATCAACGGCTCGCGTACCGACGGTTGCAGCGTCCCGCCGGGATACACCGCCCATGTTCTGGCGCCCTGGGGCACGCCGCTCAATGAGTTATCACGCCCATGGCGGCAGGATGGCAGCAACACATCCGTCGACCAGGCCAATGCGATGGGCATGCACCACGACGGCATGCACTTTTTTCCCCTCGACGGCAGCTCCAGTGACGGCCTGCTTGCGATCAACTTCGAATTCATCGACCCCCAAGCCTTGCACCCGAATGGCCCTACCACCGACGCTATTGCAAACCGCCCGCCCGAAGAAGTTCGCAAGGAGATCAACGCCCACGGAGCTGGCGTGGTCCGCGTTAAAAAAGTCGCTGGCCGTTGGCAAGTGGTTGAGAACGACCCGCTCAACCGCCGCTTTACAAGCGCCACAGTTATGGAGCTCGCCGGCCCCCTGCGTGGCACCGACCATGTTAAGACCAGATTTTCGCCCACAGGCACTCATTGTCGGGGCACCAATAACAACTGCGGCAACGGCTACACCCCCTGGGGCACTTACCTGAGCGGTGAAGAGAATTGGCCACGCTATTTCGTCAATAAAGCCACGCTGCCAAGCGATCAGGCACGCCTTGGGGTGCGCGCCACGAATAGTGAATACAGCTGGGAGAGTGCTGCCGGTGCCCCTTGTGAAGTGGATGACGAGTTTGCCCGTTTCGACGTTACCCCGACCGGTCCCAGCGCCACCGATGACTACCGCAACGAAGCCAGCACCTACGGTTATATTGTCGAGATCGACCCGTTCAGCGCTACTACCCGCGCCGTGAAACGTACTGCCATGGGCCGCTTTCGACATGAAGGCTGCGGCCCCGGCCGGGCTGTAGCCGGCAAACCGCTGGTCTGGTACATGGGCGACGACTCCAATAATGAATATTTGTACAAATTCGTTTCTGACGCCCTTTGGGACGCAGACGATGCCAACCCGGCTGATCGCCTGGCTACCGGAGACAAATACCTGGACAGCGGCAGTTTGTACGCCGCCCGTTTCGATGCTGACGGCAAGGGTGAATGGCTATTGCTGGACGTCGGCACGGCGACTACGGACGGGAGCACCTTGGGTGCCCTGTATGGTGACCTGCCAGGCATCCTGCTCAATACCCGCGGTGCCGGTGATGCCGTGGGCGCGACGCCAATGGACCGGCCGGAATGGACCGCTGTGAACCCGCTGAATGGCGATGCTTACGTGACGCTGACCAATAACAAGGTGCGTCCGCCGGAAAAAGTCGACGCAGCCAACCCTCGCGGCCCCAACCGCCACGGCCAGATCATTCGCTGGCGAGAGTGTGAAGGCCAGCCAACCTTCAGTTGGGACATTTTCGTATTCGGGGCCAATGCGGCGGGCACGACTGACATCAATCGTTCGGGCCTGACCGAGGCCAATCAGTTTGCCTGCCCTGACGGCATGAAATTCGATAGTCGCGGTGTGCTGTGGTTCGAGACGGATAGCCGCGAGAGCACAGTCACCGAATACACCAACGATCAGTTACTGGCAGTAATTCCCACTCATCTGATTGACACGCATGGCATGCAGGTCCCGGTAAATGCCAAGAACCAGGTAGATCTACGGCGCTTTTTTGTTGGGCCTAACGGCTGTGAAGTAACTGGCATCGCGTTCACGCCTGACAATAAAACGATTTTCGTCAACATTTCGCACCCCGATAACTGGCCCTGCAGCGAAATCGCAACTGACATCCCCCCAGCTGGGGTCAAAGTGCGGCCACGGTCCTCGACTGTGGTGATTCAGCGAGAAGATGGTGGGGAGATCGGTACTGCCTGATCGACCTGTGCGCCGGGGGGGGCGCTTTGCGGCTCTTTTCGGGGCAAGGCCTTGACTGGGATTGCCCGCGAACAGGCCGCAAAGCAGCCCCGCCCCCTACCAACCCATCGGCTCCCTGCTGCGAACCCGCACCTGCTGCGCCGGCACCCGTGCATGCCATTGCACCACCCCCAGCGCTTCGACCTGGAACTCGCTGCGAATCACCCGCCCCTCCTCCTCGAACGACAGCTGCAACAGAAAATGCCCGCTGTTGAGCAACAAGCCTTCGCTCAACCGTTCAAACGTTTCATCATCCACCGCCCCCAGCGCCTGGCGCAGCGCTGCGGCATCCACATAGCCCGACGCCGGCCGGCCACTGACGATGCGGCTGAGCAATGAACGCGAGTAGCGCCCTTCGTACAGCGCGTCCAGCAGTGGCAGATGCTCCAGCCCCAGGGCATTGGCATTCAGCCGCCAGCCGCTGGTCTGCGGCAACGCACACAGCATCGGGTAACGGGCCTGGCGAGTAGCATCCGGCTCCAGCAACAGGTTCAGTTCGCTGGTGTCGAGCATCGGCTGGTTGGCCGCCAGCCGCGGCGGTTGCTGGCGCAGGTACTGGGCACTCTCGGCGCCTTGCAGGCGGGCGTCGCTGTCGGGGTCAAGCCAGTCGGCCAGGGCATCGACCAGGCGCTCGGCGGCCATGGTGTCACCCAGCAGGTAACGCAACTGCCGTTCGGCGCGTTCCCCGTCGGCGCCCAGCAGCGCGTTGACGTTGAAGCAGGTGTGCTGGTCGCGCACCCGCAGCTGCGCCTGACCGGCGCCAAAATCATAGTTCAGCGGTTGCCCGCGCAACGCCTGCCAGAACAGCGGGCTAAGCCGCCAGGCAGGGTCACGCAGCGCCTGCCCGGCATAGGCAAGGCCAGCCTGCTCCATGGCCCGGGCCTGCACCCGCTGGTGCAACAGGCGCACCTCGTCGACCTGCCGTCGGCCATCCTCCACCAGCCATGCCATGCCCGCCGCCAGCATCGCCAATACCACCATCACCATCAGCAGGGCCGCGCCCCGCTGTTTCCTGCCTCCCATGCGTGCGTGCCTCGCGTGCCGGATAAAAACGCCAGTCAACACGCGGCGTGTTGCAGCTAGATGGCAATGCCCGTTCGTCATGTTCACGTCATCTGGACGAGGCAGGATTAGCCTTCCTTTTCATGGCCTTACAGGAGTAGTCGCAATGGGTGGTATTGGAATCTGGCAACTGGTGATCGTACTGCTGATCGTATTCCTGCTGTTTGGTACCAAACGCCTGAAGGGCCTGGGTAGCGATGTGGGCGAGGCGATCCAGGGTTTTCGCAAATCCATGGGTGGTGACACGGATGCCAACGCCCGCGGCCAGGCACACGTGCAGCAACAGTGCCCACTGACCGGGCAGTCCACACAACCCTCGCAAACGGACCGGCAGGCCTGATGTTCGAGGTCGGCTTCAGCGAGTTGCTGCTGGTGGGCATTGTCGCGTTGCTGGTGTTGGGCCCGGAGCGCCTGCCGGTGGCCGCGCGCACGCTTGGCCGCGGCCTGGGCCAGGCGCGCCGGGCCATGCACGCCTTGCGCACGCAGGTGGAGCGCGAGATTGAGCTGCCAGAGCTGGACAGCGCGCCTTTGCAGCGCCTGGAACACGAGATTCGCCAAGGCATCAGCCTGAATACGCAGCCAGCCGGTGCGGTGGCCACGGCTGCAGAGCCCAAGGAAAACGCCTCATGACTATTGCCACGGGGCCGGCGGCCAGCATGCCGCTGACCGAACACCTGCGCGACCTGCGCAAACGCCTGGTGCGCTGCCTGGCGCTGGTGGCGCTGGTATTCGCCGGCCTGTTCCCCTTTGCCCAGGCGCTGTACACGTTCATTTCCGAGCCGCTGCGGCGTTTTTTGCCGGAAGGCGCGAGCATGATCGCGACCAGCGTCACTTCGCCGTTCCTGACGCCGTTCAAGCTGACGGCGATGTGCGCGCTGTTCGTCGCCATGCCGCTGTTGCTGCAACAGGCCTGGGGCTTTCTGGCACCGGGTCTGTACCAGCGCGAACGGCGCATCGTGCTGCCGCTGCTGTTATCGAGCATCTTGCTGTTCTATGGCGGCATGGCATTCGCGTTCTTCCTGGTATTCCCGATGATGTTCGGCTTCTTCGCCAGCGTGACACCGGACGGCGTAGCGATGATGACCGACATCAGCCAGTACCTGGACTTCATCCTGGCGCTGTTCCTGGCTTTCGGCCTGGCGTTCGAGATTCCGGTAGCGACGTTTATCGTGGTCTGGATGGGGTTGGCCGATGTGGCCACGTTGCGGCGCAGCAGGCCCTACGTGATCGTGGGCTGCTTTGTGGTGGGGATGATACTTACGCCGCCGGATGTGTTTTCACAGACAATGCTGGCGGTGCCGATGTGGGTGCTGTTCGAGGTGGGGTTGCTGGCTTGTGCCTGGTTGAAGCGGCCTGAGCCCGGCAAGGAGATTGTGGCTGGATCATAGGGCCCTTTCGCGGGTGAACCCGCTCCCACAGGGACCTCACAAGTTTCAAACCGTGTGAAGTACCTGTGGGAGCGGGTTCATCCGCGAAGGCCGTGATGCGGTCTAGAACTCGCCGAGCCGCCAGACTTCATAGGCTGGCGTCTCGTACGGGTGGCTCTGCTTGAGCGCAGCGACGACCTGGGCTACCCGCTCGTCATCCACCACCAGCTCCACCTTCCACTCCTCCACCACCTCGACCTGACCGGTTTGCCCGAGGTACGGCTGGCTGCCGTGCAACGGGCGAAACTGGCCCTGGCCCAGGGTTTGCCAGGCGCAGTGGTCATAGTCACCGATGCGCCCGCCGCCAGCGGCGAACACAGCGGCCTTGACCACTTCAACATGGCTGGCCGGGACGAAGAAGGCGAGCTTGTACACGCCTTAGTTCACCCACACCCGCGCGTTGCGGAACATGCGCATCAGTGCGGCATCTTCCTGCCACTCATCCGGGCGCCAGGAGTTCTGCACGGCACGGAACATACGCTCCGGGTGCGGCATCATGATGGTCACGCGGCCGTCGCGGCTGGTCAGGCCGGTGATACCCCGCGGCGAGCCGTTCGGGTTGGCCGGGTAGGCTTCGGTGACCTTGCCGTGGTTGTCGACGTAGCGCAGGGCCACGCAGCCAGAGACATCGGCTTCCAGCAGTGCTTCTTCGCTGGCGAACTCGGCATGCCCTTCGCCGTGGGCGATGGCGATCGGCATGCGCGAACCGGCCATGCCCTGCAGGAAGATCGAGTTGGACTTCTGCACTTCGACCATGGCCACGCGCGCCTCGAACTGCTCCGAGCGGTTGCGCACGAAGTGCGGCCAGTACTCGGTGCCCGGGATCAGCTCGTGCAGGTTGGACATCATCTGGCAACCGTTGCACACGCCCAGGGCGAAGCTGTCGGTACGCTCGAAGAAGGCCTGGAAAGCGTCGCGGGCGCGGCTGTTGAACAGCGCCGACTTGGCCCAGCCCTCACCAGCGCCCAGCACGTCACCGTACGAGAAGCCACCGCAGGCCACCAGGCCCTTGAAGGCATCGAAGTCGACGCGGCCGGCGAGGATATCGCTCATGTGCACATCGATGGCAGCGAAGCCGGCGCGGTCGAAGGCAGCAGCCATCTCGACCTGGCCGTTGACGCCCTGCTCACGCAGAATTGCCACTTGCGGGCGCACGCCTTTCTTGATGTACGGCGCAGCGATGTCGTCGTTGACGTCGAAGCCCAGCTTCACCGACAGGCCAGGGTTGTCTTCCTCGAGCAGCAGGTCGAATTCCTGGTCGGCGCAGTCGGCGTTGTCGCGCAGGCGCTGGATCTGGTAGCTGGTTTCGGCCCACTGGCGTTGCAGCATGCGGCGGTCGTCGTCGAACAGCACTTCGCCGTTCAGGCTGATGGACACTTCAGCGTTGTTGACCGGCTTGCCGATCACTGCGACGCACTCTTCGCCCAGGCCAGCGGCGCTGAACTGTGCCAGCACGTCCGGGGTGGCATCCTGGCGAACCTGGATGACCGCGCCCAGCTCTTCGTTGAAGAGGATGGCCGGCACTTCGACACGGTTGTCGGTGAGCGGATCGAGTTGCAGGTCGAGGCCGCAGTGGCCGGCAAAGGCCATTTCCATCACTGTGGTCACCAGGCCACCGTCGGAACGGTCGTGGTAGGCCAGCAGGTGGCCGTCGGCGTTCAGGCCCTGGATCACGGCAAAGAATGCCTTGAGGTCTTCGGCGTCATCGACGTCCGGTGCCTGGGCAGCGATCTTGCCGTAGGTCTGGGCCAGGATCGAGGCGCCCATGCGGTTCTTGCCACGGCCCAGGTCGATCAGGATCAGGTCGGTCTCGCCCTTGTCCATGCGCAGTTGCGGGGTCAGGGTCTTGCGGATGTCGGTGACCGGGGCAAAGCCGGTGATGATCAGTGACATCGGCGAGGTGACGCTCTTCTCGCCGCCCTCATCGCTCCACTGGGTCTTCATCGACATCGAGTCTTTGCCGACCGGAATGGTGATGCCCAGTTCCGGGCACAGCTCCATGCCAACGGCCTTGACCGTGTCGTACAGGCGCGCGTCTTCACCCGGGTGGCCGGCAGCGGACATCCAGTTGGCCGACAGCTTGATGTCGGACAACTTTTCGATCTGCGCAGCGGCCAGGTTGGTGATGGTTTCGCCGATAGCCATGCGCCCGGACGCCGGGGCATCCAGCAGCGCCAGCGGGGTGCGCTCGCCCATGGCCATGGCTTCACCGGTGTAGACGTCGAAGCTGGTGGCGGTGACGGCACAGTCGGCCACCGGAACCTGCCACGGGCCGACCATCTGGTCGCGGGCAACCAGGCCGGTGATGGTGCGGTCGCCGATGGTGATCAGGAAGCTCTTGCTGGCTACCGCCGGGTGGTTCAGCACGCGCTGGACGGCGCTGTCCAGGTCCAGCTCGCTCGGGTCGAAGTCATCGCCCAGTTCGGCTTCACGGGTAACCGAACGGTGCATGCGTGGCGGCTTGCCCAGCAGCACGTCGAGCGGCATGTCCACCGGCGTGTTGCCGAAGTGGCTGTCGCTTACGGTCAGGTGCGGCTCTTCAGTGGCTTCGCCGACCACGGCGAACGGGCAACGCTCACGTTCGCAGATGGCCTGGAAGCGCTCGAAGTCGACGGCGCTGACCGCCAGCACGTAGCGCTCCTGCGATTCGTTGCTCCAGATTTCGTGCGGGGCCATGCCCGGCTCGTCGTTGGGCACGTTGCGCAGTTCGAAGCGGCCACCACGGCCACCGTCGTTGACCAGTTCCGGGAAGGCGTTGGAGATACCACCGGCACCGACGTCGTGGATGAAGGCGATCGGGTTGTTGTCGCCCAGCTGCCAGCAACGGTCGATGACCTCTTGGCAACGGCGTTCCATTTCCGGGTTTTCGCGCTGTACCGAGGCGAAGTCCAGGTCAGCCGAGCTGGCACCGGTAGCTACCGACGAAGCAGCGCCGCCGCCCAGGCCGATCAGCATGGCCGGGCCGCCGAGCACGATCAGCTTGGCGCCCACGGTGATCTCGGCTTTTTGCACGTGCTCTTCACGGATGTTGCCCATGCCGCCGGCAAGCATGATCGGCTTGTGGTAGCCGCGCACTTCTTCACCGTGCGGGGTGCTGATCGCCTGCTCGAAGGTACGGAAATAGCCGGTCAGCGCCGGGCGGCCGAATTCGTTGTTGAACGCGGCGCCGCCCAGAGGGCCTTCGATCATGATATCGAGGGCGTCGACGATACGCTCTGGCTTCCCGTAGGCCTGCTCCCACGGCTGTTCGAAGCCAGGGATGCGCAGGTTGGACACGGTGAAGCCGGTCAGGCCAGCCTTCGGCTTGGCGCCGCGGCCGGTAGCACCTTCGTCACGAATTTCGCCGCCGGAGCCGGTGGAGGCGCCGGAGAACGGAGCGATGGCGGTCGGGTGGTTGTGCGTCTCGACCTTCATCAGGATGTGCACCGGCTCCGTCACCGCGCCGTACTGGCGGGTTTCAGGGTTCGGGAAGAACCGGCCGGCAACATTGCCGACGATGACCGAGGCGTTGTCCTTGTACGCAGACAGCACACCTTCGCTGTGCATCTGGTAGGTGTTCTTGATCATGCCGAACAGGCTTTTTTCCTGGCCCTGGCCGTCAATGTCCCAACTGGCGTTGAAGATCTTGTGGCGGCAGTGTTCGGAGTTGGCCTGGGCGAACATCATCAGTTCGATGTCGTTCGGGTTGCGCTTGAGGCCCTGGAAGGCATTGACCAGGTAGTCGATCTCGTCTTCGGCCAGGGCCAGGCCCAGGTCGATGTTGGCCTTGGCCAGGGCATCGCGGCCACCGGCCAGGATGTCTACCGAGGTCATCGGCTTGGGCTGGGCGTGGCTGAACATGTCAGCGGCCTGCTCCAGCTGGCCGAGCACGCGCTGGGTCATGCGGTCGTGCAGTTCGGCGGCGATCAGTTGGGCATCAGCGTCGCTCAGGTTGCCGGCGACGTAATAGGCGATACCACGCTCCAGGCGCTGGATCGACTGCAGGCCGCAGTTGTGGGCGATGTCGCTGGCCTTGCTGGCCCACGGCGAAATGGTGCCCAGACGCGGCACGACCAGGAACAGGCGGCCAGTCGGCTCTTGTACCGGCACGCTCGGGCCGTACTTGAGCAGACGGCCCAGCACCTGCTGCTGGTCGGCGGTCAGCTCGCCGTCGACGTCGGCGAAATGGGCAAATTCGGCATACAAACCAGTAACAGCGGGGACTTTCTGGCTCAGTTGCTCGAGTAATTTACCGTGGCGAAAGGCAGAAAGGGCAGGAGCGCCGCGCAGGATCAACATCGTCGGGACAGCCTCAGGAAGGGGTGTGCTTAGAGGCCGTGCATTCTAGCCTAATTCGTTGGCTTTCGGCACCCGCTCTAAGCCATGGCTGCCGGGCGGTGGAACCGGACTTCCGGGTCAAAAATTCCACCTGTTCTCCACGCGCCCTGTAGGAGCGGCCCATCGCGACGCAAGGCCGCTCCTACAGAGGATCAGGCCGCCACTGCACAGAATGTGCTACCAGACAAGCAAACCGTTGTCGAGATATGGCAGCGCCAGTCCTTTGCGTATACTGCAACCTATGTTCGCCCACACTGCTTTGCGCCAGCGTTGCGCCAAATGGCTTTTCGCAACCGGACTCTTTCTGCTGCTCGGTGCCTGCGTTGAAAAACCCAGCACCCTCGAGCGCGTGAAGGAGGATGGCGTGCTGCGCGTGATCACCCGCAACAGCCCGGCCACCTACTTCCAGGACCGCAACGGCGAAACCGGCTTCGAATACGAGTTGGTCAAACATTTCGCCGATGATCTCGGCGTGAAGCTGGAGATCGAAACCGCCGACAACCTCGACGAACTGTTCGATGACCTTGGCAAGCCCTCCGGCCCGGTACTGGCCGCAGCCGGGCTGGTCAGCAGCGAACGGCGCAAGACCCAGGCGCGGTTCTCGCATCCCTACCTCGAAGTCACCCCCCAGGTCATCTACCGCAACGGCCGCCCTCGCCCGACCAACGCCAAGGGCCTGGTCGGCAAGAAGATCATGGTGCTCAAGGGCAGCAGCCATGCCGACCTGCTGGCAGAGCTGAAACAGCAGAATCCGGGCCTGGAATACGAAGAATCCGACGCCGTCGAGGTGGTCGACCTGCTGCGCATGGTCGATGAAGGCCAGATCGACCTTACCCTGGTCGACTCCAACGAGCTGTCGATGAACCAGGTGTACTTCCCCAACGTCCGGGTCGCTTTCGACGTAGGCGACACGCGTGACCAGCGCTGGGCGGTTGCGCCTGGCGAAGACAACAGCCTGCTCAACGAAATCAACGAATTTATCGACAAGGCGCAGAAAAACGGCACCCTGCAGCGCCTGAAGGACCGCTACTACGGCCATGTGGACGTACTGGGGTATGTCGGCGCCTATACCTTCGCCCAGCACCTGCAACAGCGCCTGCCCAAATACGAAAAGCACTTCAAGAGTTACGCCAAGGTCGAGCAGGTGGACTGGCGCCTGCTGGCCGCCATCGGCTATCAGGAGTCGATGTGGCAACCGGAGGTCACGTCCAAGACCGGCGTGCGCGGCCTGATGATGCTGACCCAGCGCACCGCCCAGGCCATGGGCGTATCCAACCGCCTTGACCCGAGGCAGAGTATTCAGGGCGGCGCCAAGTACTTCATGAAGATCAAGGCAGAGCTCGACGACAGCATCAAGGAGCCTGACCGCACCTGGTTCGCCCTGGCCGCCTACAACGTTGGCGGCGGTCACCTGGAAGACGCCCGCACCCTGGCCAAGCGCGAAAAGCTCAACCCCAACAAGTGGCTGGATGTGAAGAAGATGCTGCCGCGCCTGGCGCAGAAGCAGTGGTACCGGCAGACCAGGTACGGCTATGCCCGCGGCGGCGAGCCGGTGCACTTCGTGGCCAACATCCGCCGCTACTACGACATCCTCACCTGGGTAACCCAGCCGCAGCTCGAAGGCCAGGTGGCCGAGGGCAATCTGCATGTGCCTGGGGTAAACAAGGACAAGCCGGCGGATCAGTCGCCGCCGATGTAAGTCCCGGGTGGCAGCAAGTCCCGCCTCGGGGCGATCAAGAAAACCGAATGGCTGCAACTGATATAACTGCCAGTTTCCCCATGCCTGAAGGCGGGTTAAAACACGCCAGCACCCACGTGCATTCAATCATGGAGAGGATCATGAGCAAGCTGACTTATTTGCTGTGCGCGCTACTTCTCAGCAACGTTGCATATGCCGAACAATCGGCTCAAAGCGTCAACGGCCAGCTGCACCTGAAGAAGAAAAATCAGTCCGTCGCCTGCACCACGCTCGACATCCAGGAGCGAAGCGCGGCCTACATGGGCAACTACCCTTGCAAAAACGATGAAGTTTATGACTTCAAGCTGGAACAGGCAGCAAAACACTCGGTGATCATTCTCGGCGCGGATAACCCCAGGGGTGCTAAAGATTGCCCGCTGGATGACTGGCTTTTCTACCTGGAAGTTACCAGTGATACGCCCCTGGACACCGAGTGGACCTCGATCGCAGATCTGAAACTGAAGAAGACAGGTGAAGACGTCCTCCCGGGCCTGAAAATGCAGAAAAACGATTATGATCACGGGAACATTGCCGGAAAACTTTCTTGCGTAAACACGCTTCCACCCCGTTGAGCGACACCCTGCCCCCTGTTCTGTTCCACCACCGACAGGGGGCATCCTCCCGCCACTTCACAGAGCGACGGTGACAGACTTCATGAATTCTTCGCCCGACGCGCCCTGAAGAATTCACTCAGGATCTGCCCGCACTCCTCCGCCAGCACGCCCCCCTCCACCATCACCCGATGGTTCAGGAAGCCCTGCCCGAAAAACTGGCCTTGGCTCTGCACGATGCCCGCCTTGGGCTCCAACGCCCCATACACCACCCGCATCACCCGCGCATGCACGATCAGCCCGGCGCACATGCTGCACGGCTCCAGAGTCACGTACAGGGTGCTGCCCGGTAGGCGATAATTGCTGGCGGACTTCGCCGCCGCGCGCACTGCCACCATCTCGGCATGGGCACTAGGATCGCTATCGATGATCGGCCGGTTGAACCCCTGGCCGATCACCTGGCCATGCTGGACCAGCACTGCACCCACCGGCACCTCGCCCAGGGCCGCACCCTCGGCGGCCAGGTCGAGCGCCAGGCGCATGAATTCCTGATCGCGGCTACGATCGATGATCTGCGGACGCATCAGACCACCGCGATCGCGGCCATCAGGCCGGTTTCCATGTGGTCGATGACATGGCAATGGAACATCCAGGTGCCCGGATTATCCGCCACCAGCGCCACCTGGGCGCGCTCGTTCTTGCCCAGCAGGTAGGTGTCGGTGAACCACGGCTCGGTGATGTCGTGGCGGTTGGAGGCGATCACCTTGAAGCTCATGCCGTGCAGGTGGATCGGGTGCTGGTACTGGGTCATGTTCTTCAGCTCGAAAATGTAGCTCTTGCCCTTCTGCAGCGTGGCGATCGGCCGGTCCGCGCAGGTCTTGTCGGTGATGTCCCAGGCCTGGCCATTGATCTGCCACAGGCTCGGCGGCCGGCCGTTGTCGGTATCCACCGAGACCTTGCCGACCCACTCGAAATTGAAGTTGAGCTTTTCGGCATTCTCCAGGTCCGGCTCGGCCACCGGGTTTGGCGGTAACGCGGGTGGCCAGTCGCTTGGCGCGGCATTGCTGGCAACCGACCGCAATGTGCCCAGGCGCACGAAACCGTCACGCAGGGAAATTTCCTCCCCAGGCTGGGGGATGCGAATCGCCAGGCAGATACGCATGCCCGGGCCCAGCCAGTAGTCGTCGTCGAGTTTGCGCGGCGTAACCGGGTTACCATCGAGGGCGTAGATCATGGCCTCGCAGTTGCCCTTGAGGTTGATGCGGTAGGTCCAGGTGTTGTCGAGGTTGAGCAGGCGCACCCGCACCACCTGGCCGGCAGGCAGCTCAGTCACCGAATCGGCCTGGCCATTGATGGTGATCAGCCGGCCAGCAGTACCATTACGCGCCGCCTCGCGGGGGATGCTGAAGGGCAGCCAGGCGCCCTGCTCGTCCACGTGCCAGTTTTTCAGGCTCAAGGTGCGTTCATGCTTGAAGCCGGTCGGCTCGCGCTCCTCGACGATCAACGGGCCGACCAGACCACGGCCCAGTTCTTCGGAACTGCTGACATGCGGGTGGTACCAGTAACTGCCGGCGTCCGGTACGCGGAACTTGTAGTCGAAGTACTCGCCCGGCTTGACCGGCAACTGCGACACATAAGGCACGCCGTCCATTTCCAGCGGCAGGCGGATGCCGTGCCAGTGGATGGTGGTCTCGACCGGCAGGTGGTTGATAAACCGTACCCGCAGCCACTCGCCCTGCCGCACCCGCAGTTCGGTACCCGGCGCCGATGGGCCGAACGCCCAGGCCTCGGTCTTGAAACCCGGTACCAGCTCTACCTCCAGGGGCGCGGCGATCAGCTCGTAGTCATGCCCGGCATTCTCGTCTTCGACCTTGCCCAGCCAATAGCGCGCCGCGCCACCGGCGCCCAGGCCAACCACAACCAGGCCGGTGAGGCCTTTGAGCATTTGTCGACGGGTGAAGGACATCGGTGCGGGTACCTCATGTTCTGCGCAATCAAGCTGCCAGCAGTGGCTGGCGATGAAGGGCGAATACGATACACCTGCAAATGGGAAAGATTAAGTGAACTCTCCGGATTGCGCCTGCCTGGAGCGTTAATTACCGCCTGTTTGCCAGCCCCCAAGCGCACGCTGCGGCCCTCATCAAGCCGTGTGAGATCGCCCATGCCCCTTTCCGATACGCAGCAACAGGACCTGAAAACACTCCAGCAAATCGCCATGAAGCTGAGTACCGCCTGCCCGGACATGCTGCAGATGGCCCGCGAGACGGCCCTGACGCTATTGGCCGAACATCAGCTCGACGACCTGGAGCCAGACCAGGTGTACTTTCATCGCTTCCACCAGGCCACCAGCAGTCCGCGCACATTCACCGGCTGGCAACATGACACCCAACCCTCTCAAACCCTCACCCTTGTCCAGCTGGTCATGCGCCGCTTCAGCGTTGCCGAGCAAGACGCCAGCGACCTGCTAAGCACTTACTGCGGCTTCTACAGCAAGGGGCCGGGCGAGGCTGCCTATGACGAGCGCAACGAGATCAGGCTGTTGCCAAAGGATGCGCTCGACTACTTCTGGAGCATCGATTTCAGCAGCCTCTTCGACCAGCGCGCCCGCGATTTCTGGACCCGACATGGCGACGATTACCGCACGCTGGCAAAAGCCACATTCCTGGTCAAGGCACTCGAAACCCAGGCGCATGCGGGCAACAAGGCCTTGGCCGCCCGCGTTCGGCTGGCCGCCGAGGCCTTGGCCGGAAAGCGCGACGGCGCACCCACCCTGGCGCATCTGCAGCAAACGAATCTGCCGCCGGCAGGCATGAAGGTCCTTGCCTTCAGCCTCGGCGAGCGCATTTCCAGCGACATCCTCAGAATCGTCATGGCTGACGGCTACCAGCTGCTGTATCTGCCCGGTGAGGCCGAGGCGTTTCGATTGTTCGCCAACGACCGCGAGCTTCACGCCTGGGTCCTGGCAACCACCCTGACGCCTGCCGGCAAAGCACGCCTGACCAGCCACTTCCCGCTTGCCTGCCATCAAGAGTCCTCGTTGATCAAGGTCGCGGACTACCTCGCTCACTGGACCAACACCGGCTTGGCTGCCCTGCTCGACCTGATGAGGCGCCAGTGGGATGCGCTCGAGGTGGGCGGGATCAACACCCTCGGCAAACCCTTGCATATGGACGCGTTCAGCTATCTTCACAAGGCTGCCCAGCAGCGCATGACCGACGATGCGGAGTTGGCGCTGCGCTCCAACGCAGACCTGCGCAAGCAATTGTGGCTCGGCTACCTGAGTGCCGCCAACACGGTTTTCGGGCCCCTGACAGCGCTGGCGTGGCCGGTAGCATTGGCAGGAGTGGGCGCCGGGCTGGTCGAGATCGGCCTGGATATCGATCAAGCCATCAACGGACATACCAGCGCTGAACGCCAGGCAGGCGTGCAAAACGCCATCTTTGCGGTGATCAACACCCTGATGATCGGCCTCGCAGGGGCCACTGACGCCGGCGCGCCAGCCTCCGAAACGGGCGCAGCTGGCCCGGCCCTCGAACCGCCGATCGCGCCTGACCTACCCGTAGAGCATGATTTCCCCGAAGAATTGCAGCCTGCGACCCCGGAAGAAATCGAGACCTGGGTGCCCAAGGCATTCCAGCCAGGCGAGCTGGACAACCAGTTGCAGGCCCTGCAAAGCAACGACATCGTGGCAACCAAAGCGGGCAGCGGGCCGCTGGAGGGCGTACACCTGCAAAACGGCAATTTCTATGCAATGGTCGGCGACCTGACTTATCAGGTGCGCTTTATCCATGAACTGGAGACGTGGGTTATCGTCGACCCCGAAACGCCATTCTCTTTCCGCCAGGCAATTCCCATCGTCAGGGATGTCGATGGCCGCTGGCAGCCCCATGAGCGTATGGGCCTCAAAGGTGGCACGCCGCGCTTTCTGCTCAAGGCCTGGGGGCGTCTACGGCCAAGGCCGCAACTGCCCCCTTTGACACTGGAGCTTTATGATATTGCCGAGCCAGAACGGTCCGAGTTGAAACCTTTCGCGCTTACTGGAGCAGGCGCACAACTGATGCGAGACCCATACGGCAGCCCTCTCAACAGGGCATATCATCAAGCGCTTGGGCAGATGACACGCGACGTGGAAATTTTCTATGACCAGCTCCGACTGCCAGAGCGCCCAGCGATTCCCAATATCCCGCAAGGGGCTGATGCTCGGCAGATAATCGGTAGCCTGTACGAAGAGCACCAAGGGCTGGTGATGGGTGAGTCGCACATCGAGGATGGCGCAAGGCAGTTCTTGACGAGGAATATGAAGCAGTTCAAACGCCAAGGGGTCAAGGTGCTGTACTCCGAGCACTTCATGGTCGATTACCAACAGGCCGACATGGACATGTTCAACCGAACAGGCGTACTGCCGGCAGACTTGAAAACCTACGTGGAGACCTGGGACGAAACTGCGGCGGTGCAGTCCAACGATCCCGTTCATTACACCCTCAAAGGCATGCTGTACGAGGCTTACAGCCAGAACATCAGAGTGCAGGGCATTGACAGCATGCTCAGCTACCGTATGGGCTGGGAAGAGCTCCCGCCTTTTCCTGCTCCCCGACAGCGCATGATGAATTACGCTGCTCAGCAGATCATCACTGCCGACCAGACGCAACGCGGAACATCCAAGTGGGTGGCGCTCATGGGCAACAGCCACGCCAATCTGTTTGAAGATGTGCCCGGCGTGAGCGAACTGCAGGGCTGTATCGGCTTGCGCGTGGCGCGCGCGGGTGTCGGCCAAACCTTGGATATCGGTATTGATCCCGGACTTGGTGTTGATGGGGGCTTTGTGCGCAGCGACTTGCTGTTGAGTGTCCCGCCAGTGCGCAGCTGATCGGAGCAATCCATTTGCCCGATAGCACAAGGGCGCCTTGCGGCGCCCTTGTGGCTCAACTCATTCCCACTCGATGGTGGCCGGCGGCTTGCTCGACACGTCGTAGGTAACGCGCGAGATGCCTTCGATTTCGTTGATGATGCGGCCGCTGACGGTCTCAAGCAGCTCGTACGGCAGGTGTGCCCAGCGCGCGGTCATGAAGTCCACGGTCTCGACGGCACGCAGGGCAACGACCCAAGCGTAGCGACGGCCGTCGCCAACGACGCCAACCGACTTGACCGGCTGGAATACCACGAACGCCTGGCTGGTCTTGTGGTACCAGTCGGCCTTGCGCAGTTCCTCGATGAAGATGTGGTCGGCGCGGCGCAGGATGTCGGCGTATTCTTTCTTCACTTCACCGAGGATCCGCACGCCCAGGCCCGGGCCCGGGAACGGGTGGCGGTAGACCATGTCGTACGGCAGGCCCAGCTCCAGGCCGATCTTGCGCACTTCGTCCTTGAACAGTTCACGCAGCGGCTCGACCAGCTTGAGGTTCATTT
>Ga0302347_1001515_pt1 | contig 27643 bp, 24 predicted proteins | sample PhyWR1_FD_202178 | JGI IMG/M metagenome (GOLD analysis project Ga0302347, IMG submission 202178) | Leaf surface microbial communities from wheat plants in UC Gill Tract Community Farm, Albany, California, United States - DLSL W.R1 (v2)... | ecosystem: Host-associated > Plants > Phyllosphere >...
CGCCTGCCTTGTCTTCGGCAGCCTGACCCTGGCCTTCCACAGCGAAACCTTCCTTAAATGGAAAGCCCCGGTGGTGAACTGGCTGTTCGCCCTGGCGTTCATCGGTAGCCATTTCATCGGTGATCGCCTGTTGATCAAGCGGATCATGGGCCATGCGCTGACTTTGCCGGAGCCGGTCTGGACCCGTTTGAACGTGGCGTGGATCGCGTTTTTCCTGTTCTGCGGCGCTGCCAACCTGTTTGTGGCCTTTACCTTTCAAGACTACTGGGTCGACTTCAAAGTGTTCGGCAGCCTGGGCATGACCGTGTTGTTCCTGATCGGCCAGGGCATCTACCTGTCGCGCCATCTGCATGACACCGACCCCACCACGCCGAAAACCGAGGACTGACATGCTCTACGCCATCATTGCCACCGATGTTGCCCACTCCCTGGATAAGCGCATGTCCGTGCGCCCGGCGCACGTCGAACGCCTCAAGCAGCTGCAGGCCGAAGGCCGCATCGTGCTGGCCGGCCCGCACCCTGCCGTCGAGAGCGATGACCCGGGCGAGGCTGGTTTCACCGGCAGCCTGATCGTCGCCGAATTTGCATCCCTGGCTGACGCCAAAGCCTGGGCCGACGCCGATCCGTACGTGGCAGCAGGCGTCTACGCCAACGTGGTGATCAAACCGTTCAAGCAAGTCCTGCCTTAATCCGCAGGCGTGCCGAACCTATTGCGTTCGGCACACTCCTAATGGCTCATTATTCCCGGTAACCTGCCGACAACCTTCTGAATATTCGTGTGGAATTAGGAGTTCCGATGCGCTTACGTCAGTTGTGTCTGTTGGCAGTGTTAATGATCGGGGCTACGGCCCACGCTGAAGAACCCTCGAACACCGGCAGCTCCACGCCCCTGTCCTTGAGTGCCGGCGCCCAGATCACCGAGTTGCAGCAACGCTTGAAAGACAGCGAACGGCAACGTGAAGAACTGAGCAAGCAACTGCAAAGCGCGGATGCGACCCGTGAGAGCGCCCAATTGAGTCGCCTTCGCCAAGAGAACCAACGCCTGGCCCAGCAACTCAAAGACGCACAGGGCGGCGGCTTGACCCGATGGCTGACTGAGCAACAGCAGTGGTTCGTCACCGGTGGCGCCGTTGCTTTGATTGCCCTGTTGTGTGGGATCTTCGCCAGCGGGGGGCACCGTCGCCGTCGACAATGGCTAAATTGAGTGAGTCATGAGCGAGCTGTTACTGATAGATGATGACCAGGAGCTCTGCGAGCTGCTGACCAGTTGGTTGAGCCAGGAAGGTTTCCAGGTGCGTGCCTGTCACGATGGCCTGAGTGCTCGCAAGGCCTTGGCCGACAGCGCCCCCGCCGCCGTGGTGCTGGACGTGATGCTGCCCGACGGCAGCGGCCTGGAGTTACTCAAGCAGTTACGCACCGACCACCCGGAATTGCCCGTGCTGATGCTCTCGGCGCGCGGCGAACCGCTGGATCGCATCCTCGGCCTGGAGCTGGGCGCTGACGATTACCTGGCCAAACCTTGCGATCCTCGGGAATTGACCGCACGCCTGCGCGCTGTGCTGCGCCGTAGTCACCCGACGGCCGTGTCGACCCAGCTCGAACTGGGCGACCTGTGTTTCAGCCCGGTGCGCGGCGTGGTCAGCATCGATGAACAGGAATTTACCCTTACAGTCTCCGAAAGCCGCCTGCTCGAAGCCTTGCTGCGCCAGCCCGGCGAGCCGTTGGACAAACAGGAACTGGCGCAGATCGCCCTGGGTCGCAAGCTGACCCTATACGACCGTAGCTTGGATATGCACGTCAGCAACCTGCGCAAAAAGATCGGCCCCCACCCCGACGGCCGGCCCCGGATCGTGGCGCTGCGTAGTCGTGGCTATTACTACAGCCTCTGACCTGGCTGCCGGGTTTTGTCAGCGCCGGACAAAACCCTCTTTACCGAAGCTTTACTAACACCTGACCGCCGCTGACCTTGATCTGCGTAACCTACTCACATCCGGACTCACCGGAATAGAGACAGGAGAATCACCATGCGCAAGACCCTTATCGCTTTGATGTTCGCCGCAGCCCTGCCCACCGTCGCCATGGCCATGCCAGAAGGCCCGACCCCAGGCCCAATGGGCGGCCCTGAAGGCCATATGATGGGTGGCCCAGGTCACGGCGAACACGGTCCGCGCGGCAAAGGCGGCCCGTTCAGCCAACTGGACCTGAGCAAAGAACAGCGCGAGCAGATCGGCAAACTGATGGGCGACCAATGGCACGCTCGCAAGGATCTGGTCAAAAAGTACCTGGACAAACTGCCGGCGGCCGAGCAGAAAGCCATGCAGGATGAAATCGCCGCCGGCCGTCAGAAAACCCAGGCGGATATCCGCGCCGTACTTAAGCCGGACCAGCAGAAGAAGTACGACGAGATCGTCAAGAAGCAAGCCGAGCGTCGTGCCGAGTGGCAGCAGTTCCAGGCGTGGAAAGCCCAACAGCCGCAAAAAGCGCAATAATGCGTCCGCGTTAATCCCCCAGCCCAGTGGCCAACGCCACTGGGCTTTTCCTGTTTGAGGGTGTCCTGTGCGTTCATTGTTCTGGCGAATCCTGGCAAGTTTCTGGCTAGCCATCGCCCTGGTTGCCGGCTTGTCGATCCTGCTGGGGCATATGCTCAATCAAGATGCGTGGATTCTGAGTCGCCATCCCGGCCTGAGTAACCTGGCTCAAGAGTGGACCCAACTCTACGAAGCCCAGGGCGAGGACGCGGCTCAAGACTTGCTGCAACAGCGCAAGCGTCAGTACCACATTGACGTCCAAGTGCTGAATGAAAGCGGTGAACCTGTGGTGCGCGGCACCTTCCCACGCCGTGCGGCCGCGTTCGAAGCGCGCCAGAACGACAACAAGGACAGCCACCTGCCCTGGCGCCGGCTGACCGCCGAATACACCAGCGAAAAAACCGGCGACACCTACCTGCTGATCTATCGCATCCCCCATCCGGAACTCGATGCCTGGCACCGCAGCAGCCTGGCCTGGCCCTTGAGCGCGCTGGCTATCGCTCTGGTGGTGCTGACGCTGTTCAGCCTGTTCGTCACCTTGTCCATCACCCGCCCGCTCAGCCGCCTGCGCGGCGCAGTGCATGACTTGGGCCAGGCTACCTACCAGCAGAACAGTCTGGCGCGCCTGGCCAATCGGCGTGACGAGTTCGGCGTACTGGCTACCGACTTCAACCGCATGGGCGCCCGCCTGCAAAGCTTGATCGGCAGCCAGCGCCAGTTGCTGCGCGACGTGTCCCACGAACTGCGCTCGCCCCTGGCGCGTCTGCGCATCGCTCTAGCCCTGGCCGAACGCGCCAGCCCCGATGAACGGGAACGACTCTGGCCACGCCTGACCCGCGAATGCGACCGTCTGGAGGCGCTGATCAGCGAAATCTTGGTACTGGCCCGCGTTGACGCCGACAACGCCAGCGCTGAGGAGGTGGACCTCAACCCCTTGCTCAAAACCTTGCAAAAAGATGCACAACTCAGCGCGCCGGACCAAGTGGTGAACCTGAAGGCCGACACCGACCTGCACCTCAAGGGCTGGCCGACCATGATCGAACGGGCGGTGGATAACCTGCTGCGCAATGCCCAGCGCTTCAACCCAACGGACCAGCCCATCGAGTTGCAAGCCCAACGTCAGGGTGAACGCATTGTGATCAGCGTGCGCGACCACGGCCCCGGCGTCGATGCCGAACACTTGAGTCAACTGGGCGAGCCGTTTTACCGCGCGCCGGGCCAGACCGCCCAAGGTCACGGCCTGGGCCTGGCGATTGCGCGGCGCGCAGCGGAACGCCACGGCGGCAGCCTAAGCCTGGCCAACCATCCAAACGGCGGCTTTATCGCCAGCCTCGATCTGCCGCTGCAACCCGGGGTTGTCACACCCGGCGGCTGATCTTCTATAGTGGCCCTTCTCAAAAAGGAGGGCCTTTGATGACTGATCTGCTGACTCCCATCCAAGCCGCGCTCGATCTGCCGCAAACACCGCTGCCCCTGACGGGTGCCGGCGCCCTGCCCTCGGCCTTTGCCGTGACCGATCTGGCCTGCGCCAGCATCGGCGCCGCCGGCCAGGCCGTGGCTGAGCTGATCCGGCAACAGACCGAGCGCTTGCCCGCCGTCAGCGTGGACCGACGTTTGGCGTCCTGGTGGTTCTCCTCCTCGATCCGTCCGCTGGGCTGGCAAGTGCCGCCGCTGTGGGACCCGGTGGCCGGCGACTACGCCAGCGCCGACGGTTGGATTCGCCTGCACACAAACGCCCCCCATCACCGCGCCGCCGCCGAGCAGGTGCTGGGTAAAGTCCGTGATCGCACCGAGATGGCCAACAAAGTCGCGGCGTGGAAGGCCGCCGACCTGGAACAGGCGGTTGTGGAAGCCGGCGGTTGTGCCGCGCAGATGCGTGCTTGGCCGGCCTGGCAGCAACATCCCCAAGGCCTGGCAGTGAATGCCGAGGCCCTCGTGCAGCGCCAGACCTTCACAACCACCGTCAACAAACCCTGGACTGGCTCGGTGGCACGGCCGCTGGCCGGGCTCAGGGTGCTGGACCTGACCCGCGTGCTGGCTGGCCCCGTGGCCAGTCGTTTTCTGGCCGGGCTGGGCGCGGATGTGCTGCGCATCGACTCGCCGACCTGGGACGAGCCGGGGGTGGTGCCGGAAATGACCCTGGGCAAACGCTGCGCGCGGCTGGATTTGAAAACCCAGGAAGGCCGGCAGCGGTTCGAAGCCTTGCTCAAGGACGCCGACCTTCTGTTCCACGGTTATCGCGCCGACGCCCTTGAACACTTGGGCTATAACGCCGAGGGCTTGCAACGCATCGCCCCCGGTCTGATCGACGTCAGCCTCAATGCCTACGGCTGGAGCGGCCCATGGCGCAACCGCAGAGGGTTCGACAGCCTGGTGCAAATGAGCAGCGGCATCGCCGAGGCGGGCATGGCCTGGCAGCAGGCCGACAAACCGGTGCCGCTTCCCTTGCAGGCGCTGGACCATGCCACCGGTTACCTGATGGCCGCCAGCGCGCTACAAGCCTTGAGCGAACGCTTGAAGTCGGGCCGGGGTGGATCGGCGCGCTTGTCCCTGGCGCGCACGGCGAAACTGTTGGTAGACGCCGGGCAGGCGCCGCAACAACCGGCGCTGAGGCCCGAGGAGCCTGACGATCAAGGGCTGCTGGTTGAACAAACCGCCTGGGGCCCGGCGCATCGGCTGCTGCCCCCCGTCAGTATCAACGGCACACCGTTGCAGTGGGATCTGCCGGCCGGAGAACTGGGTTCACATCGGCCACAGTGGTGATCGTCTGCCCTTGTCGAGATGCCGATAAGGGCTGCGCCGCGCTGCTCACTGTCACAACGACAGTACTCCGCTGTATAACCCATAGGCCGCCAGCCCCGCGCCGGCAATCACGCAGCTGAAAATGCCTTTTTCCACATGGGTGAACAACGGCAGGCCCTGTTCGCGCTTGGCCAGGGCGAACAGGATCACACCCGGCGCATACAGCAGCGCCGACAAGAGCAAGTACTTCAACCCGCCGGCGTACAGCAGCCACACCGCGTAGCCGAGGGCGACCAGGCCGATAAGCAAGTCTTTGAGACGCTGACGGTGGGAGCCTTCATAGGTCTCGCCGCGCCCGCTCAACAACACCGCATACGCCGCCGACCACAGGTAAGGCACCAGAATCATTGAAGACGCCAAGTAGATCAGCTTGGTGTAGGTGCTGTGGGAAAACAGCGTGATCACCAGGAACGCCTGGATCATCAGATTGGTCAGCCACAGCGCGTTGACCGGCACCTGGTTGGCGTTTTCCTTTTTGAGGAAGGCTGGCATGGTCTTGTCATGGGCGGTGGCGTAGAGAATTTCCGCGCACAACAAGGCCCACGACAGCAACGCACCGAGCAGCGACACTGCCAGCCCGACGCTGATCAACAGCGCCCCCCAGGGCCCGACGATACGCTCCAGTACGCCGGCCAGAGACGGGTTTTGCAGCCCCGCCAACTCCGGCCGGCTCATGACCCCCAAGGACAACACATTCACCAGCACCAGCAACGCCAACACGCCGAGAAAGCCGATCACCGTGGCCCGGCCGACGTCAGAGCGCTTCTCGGCCCGCGCTGAATACACGCTGGCGCCTTCGATGCCGATAAACACAAACACGGTGACCAGCATCATGTTACGCACCTGCTCCACCACCCCGCCGATCTGCGGGTTGCCCAGGCCCCAGATATCCCGGGTGAACACGTCGGCCTTGAATGCCACGGCGGCAATCACGATAAACATCAGCAGCGGTACGATTTTCGCGACGGTGGTGACCTGGTTGATAAACGCCGCCTCCTTGATCCCGCGCAGCACCAGAAAATGCACAGCCCACAGCAACAACGAGGCACAGCCGATGGCCACCGGGGTATTGCCCTGGCCAAAGACCGGGAAAAAGTAACCGAGGGTGCTGAACAGCAGCACGAAGTAACCGACGTTGCCCAGCCACGCACTGATCCAGTAACCCCAGGCCGACGAAAAGCCCATGTAATCGCCAAACCCGGCCTTGGCGTAGGCATACACCCCGGAGTCAAGCTCGGGTTTACGGTTAGCCAGGGTCTGGAATACGAAAGCCAGAGTCAGCATGCCTACGGCAGTGATCGCCCAACCGATCAATACGGCGCCGACTTCGGCGCGTGCGGCCATGTTCTGGGGCAACGAGAAAATCCCCCCACCGATCATAGACCCCACCACCAAAGCGATCAGGCCACTGAGGCGAAGTTTCTGGGTTGTTTGAGACATGAGTACTCCTGACTGTAACCACTTGAGCCAACAACTGTGCACTCAACTTACTTAATCGCTCGAGTGTAGCGCTTATTACCGAGTGTCATTTAACCGCGATGCTCATAACGCAAAGGCATGACAGTTAATAGAGTTTAGGCTTATTTAGAATTTAAATACGACTGGCCACACCAGATATTGCTCGCTAGTTCGCAGGCGGCTGTGAAAAAGTTTGCACATTCAGGAATCCCGTCTAGCTTCAAACGTTCATACATTGCAACGAATGATTAATCACATCGTACAAAGCGCTCTAGAAAGCGCTTTTGCGGGGCAAACCAAGGTTTATCGGTTTGCCTTTAAGTCATTAATTCACAATGGAATGTGCCAATGAAGTGATCTGAGTCAGCTGTTTGATTAGCACACGGAATTATTCTGTGGTCTCTCTTCTCCTGCATTGGAGTTATGCAATGTCTGAATCTCCCGGAAAACTTCGATTAGGCGCTCTGGTTGCACTTGTCGTCGGCTCGATGATCGGCGGCGGCATTTTCTCACTACCGCAAAACATGGCCGCCAGCGCCGATGTCGGTGCGGTATTGATCGGTTGGGTCATTACGGCCATCGGCATGCTGACCCTCGCGTTCGTGTTCCAGACCCTGGCCAACCGCAAGCCCGACCTCGACGGCGGTGTGTACGCCTACGCCAAGGCCGGTTTCGGCGACTACATGGGTTTCTCCTCAGCCTGGGGTTATTGGATCAGTGCCTGGCTGGGCAACGTCGGTTACTTCGTGCTGCTGTTCAGCACCCTCGGTTACTTCTTTCCAATCTTTGGCGAAGGCAACACCCCGGCTGCGGTAATCGGCGCCTCGGTGCTGTTGTGGGCCGTGCACTTTCTGGTGCTGCGCGGGATCAAGGAAGCGGCGTTCATCAACCTGGTGACCACCGTCGCCAAGGTGGTGCCGCTGGTGCTGTTCGTGCTGATCGCCCTGTTCGCGTTCAAGCTGGACATCTTCACCGCTGACATCTGGGGCGTGAAAAACCCGGACCTGGGCAGCGTGATGAACCAAGTGCGCAATATGATGCTGGTCACCGTATGGGTGTTCATCGGCATCGAAGGCGCAAGCATCTTCTCGGCCCGTGCGGAAAAACGCACCGATGTGGGCAAGGCCACAGTGATCGGGTTTATCACCGTGCTGCTGTTCCTGATGCTGGTCAACGTGTTGTCCCTGGGCATCATGACCCAACCGGAACTGGCCAAGTTGCAGAACCCATCGATGGCTGCCGTGCTGGAGCACGTGGTGGGCCACTGGGGCGCGGTGTTGATCAGTGTCGGCTTGATCATCTCGCTGTTGGGGGCCTTGCTGTCGTGGGTGCTGCTGTGTGCGGAGATCATGTTCGCCGCCGCCAAGGACCACACCATGCCGGAGTTCCTGCGCAAGGAAAACGCCAACCACGTACCGGCCAACGCCCTGTGGCTGACCAACGCGATGGTGCAACTGTTCTTGATCATCACTTTGTTCTCGGCCAGTACTTACCTGTCGCTGATCTACCTCGCCACCTCGATGATTCTGGTGCCCTACCTGTGGTCGGCCGCTTATGCCGTGCTGCTGGCGGTGCGCGGCGAGACTTACGAAAACGCCCTGGCCGAGCGCAAGAAAGACCTGTTTATCGGTGCCATCGCGCTGATCTACGCGATCTGGCTGCTCTACGCCGGCGGTACCAAATACCTGCTGCTGTCCGCCCTGCTCTATGCACCCGGCGCGATTCTGTTCGCCAAGGCCAAGCATGAACTGGGCAAACCGATTTTCACCAACGTCGAGAAGCTGATTTTCGCCGCGGTAGTCATTGGCGCCCTGGTGGCGGCCTATGGACTCTACGACGGCTTCCTGACCTTGTAATTGTGTCCCACTGGAGGATCTGAAATGACCACGGAAAAAGTGAAGTACGGCGTCCACTCCGAAGCCGGCAAACTGCGCAAAGTCATGGTGTGCTCCCCAGGTTTGGCCCACCAGCGGCTGACCCCGAACAATTGCGATGAACTGCTGTTCGACGACGTGCTGTGGGTGGCCCAGGCCAAGCGCGACCATTTCGATTTCGTCACCAAGATGCGCGAGCGGGACATTGATGTGCTGGAAATGCACAACCTGCTGACCGATATCGTCGCGATGCCCGAAGCGCTGGACTGGATCCTGGCGCGCAAAATCACCGCCAACACGGTGGGCCTGGGCCTGGTCGAAGAGGTCAATTCCTGGCTGCGCAGCCTGGAGCCGCGCAAGATCGCCGAATTCCTGATCGGCGGCGTGTCCGCCGATGACCTGCCAAGCAGCTTCGGCGGCCGAACCATCGAGATGTTCCGCGACTTCCTCGGCCATTCCAGCTTCATTCTGCCGCCGTTGCCCAACACCCAGTTCACCCGCGACACCACTTGCTGGATCTACGGCGGCGTGACGCTCAACCCGATGTACTGGCCGGCGCGACGCCAGGAAACCTTGCTGACCAGCGCCATCTACAAATTCCATCCCGAGTTCACCAACGCCGACTTCCAGATCTGGTACGGCGACCCCGACCAGGAACACGGCGCCGCCACGTTGGAAGGCGGTGACGTGATGCCAATCGGCAATGGCGTGGTGTTGATCGGCATGGGCGAGCGTTCGTCCCACCAGGCCATCGGCCAACTGGCGCGCAACCTGTTCAAAAACAAAGCGGTGGAACGGGTGATCGTGGCCGGCCTGCCGAAGTCCCGCGCCGCAATGCACCTGGACACCGTGTTCAGCTTCTGCGACCGCGACCTGGTCACCATTTTCCCCGAAGTGGTCAGCCAGATCGTGCCGTTCACCCTGCGCCCCGACGAGAGCAAGCCCCACGGCATCGATATCCAACGGGAAACAACCAACTTCGTCGACACCGTGGCCGCGGCGCTCAACCTCAAGGCCCTGCGCGTGGTCGAGACCGGCGGTAACAGCTTCGCCGCCGAGCGCGAGCAGTGGGACGACGGCAACAACGTGGTGGCCGTGGAGCCGGGCGTGGTGATCGGCTACGACCGCAATACCTACACCAACACCCTGCTGCGCAAGGCCGGCGTGGAAGTCATCACCATCAGCGCCGGTGAACTGGGCCGCGGCCGTGGCGGCGGCCACTGCATGACCTGCCCGATCATCCGCGACCCAATCGACTACTAATTTTCAAGCCATGGCCGCCGCTCATAAGGCGTCGGCCATGGGGATAACCTAAACAGAAGGAGATCCATCATGGCTTTCAATATGCGCAACCGCAGCCTGCTGTCGCTGATGCACCACACCACCCGTGAGCTGCATTACTTGCTGGACCTGTCCCGCGACCTCAAGCGCGCCAAGTACACCGGCACCGAGCGTCCGCACCTGCAAGGCAAGAACATTGCGCTGATTTTCGAAAAAACCTCCACCCGTACCCGCTGCGCGTTCGAAGTGGCGGCCCATGACCAGGGCGCCCACGTCACCTACATCGACCCGGTCTCGTCGCAGATCGGCCACAAAGAAAGCATGAAAGACACCGCGCGCGTGCTCGGCCGGATGTTCGACGCCATTGAGTACCGTGGCTTCGAACAGGAAATCGTCGAAGAGCTGGCCAAGTTCGCCGGCGTGCCGGTATTCAACGGCCTCACCGCCGAGTTCCACCCTACCCAGATGATCGCCGACACCCTGACCATGCGCGAACACAGCGACAAACCGCTGCATGACATCAGCTATGCCTACTTGGGCGACGCGCGTTACAACATGGGCAACTCGTTGCTGATGATCGGCGCCAAGCTCGGCATGGACGTGCGCATCGGCGCACCGAAGGCCCTGTGGCCGCACGAAGATTTCATCAAGCAGTGCCAGGCTTTCGCTGAAGAAAGTGGCGCTCGCATTACCATCACCGAAGACCCTAAAGAAGCCGTGAAAGGCGTGGACTTCATCCACACCGATATCTGGGTGTCGATGGGCGAACCGGTGGAAGCTTGGGATGAGCGCATCGAGCAACTGCTGCCGTACCAGGTCAACGCCCAGATGATGAAAGCCTCGGGCAACCCTCGGGTGAAATTCATGCACTGCCTGCCGGCGTTCCACAACAGCGAAACCAAGGTCGGCAAAGATATCGCCGCGCGCTACCCGAACCTGGCCAATGGTGTGGAGGTGACCGAAGAGGTGTTCGAGTCGCCGGCCAACATCGCCTTTGAGCAGGCGGAAAACCGCATGCACACCATCAAGGCGATTCTGGTATCGGCGCTGGCGGATATCTAAAGGCTACACGGGTTAAGTGTGGAGGGGCTTGCCCCCTCCCACATTTGGTCCTGTGTTCGCATCATCGAACTCTAGAAGGACATTCTTTATGCGCATCGTCGTAGCCCTGGGCGGCAACGCCCTGCTCCGCCGTGGTGAACCCATGACCGCGGACAACCAACGCGCCAACATCCGCATCGCCACCGAACAGATCGCCAAGATCCACCCTGGCAACGAACTGGTAATCGCCCACGGCAATGGTCCGCAGGTCGGTCTGTTGTCATTGCAGGCGGCGGCCTACACCAGCGTCTCGCCCTACCCGCTGGACGTGCTGGGCGCCGAGACCGAAGGCATGATCGGCTACATCATCGAACAGGAACTGGGCAACCTGCTGGACTTTGAAGTGCCGTTCGCCACCTTGCTCACCCAAGTGGAAGTGGACGCCAACGACCCGGCGTTCAAGCACCCCACCAAGCCCATCGGCCCGGTGTACTCCAAAGATGAAGCGGAAAAACTCGCCGCTGAAAAAGGCTGGGCGATTGCCCCGGACGGAGATAAATACCGCCGCGTGGTCGCCAGCCCACTGCCCAAACGCATCTTTGAAATTCGCCCGATCAAGTGGCTGCTGGAAAAAAGCGCCATCGTGATCTGCGCCGGCGGCGGCGGCATCCCAACGATGTACGGCGAAGACGGCAAGCTCAAGGGCATCGAAGCCGTGATCGACAAAGACCTGTGCTCGTCGCTGCTGGCCTCGCAACTGGACGCCGACTTGTTGGTGATCGCCACCGACGTCAACGCCGCCTTCATCGACTATGGCAAACCCACGCAAAAGGCCATCGGCCAGGCCCATCCCGACGACATGGAAAAACTCGGCTTCGCCGCCGGCTCCATGGGGCCCAAGGTTCAGGCCGCCTGCGAGTTCGCCCGCCGCACTGGCAAAACCGCGGTGATCGGTTCACTCTCGGACATCGAAGCGATCGTCCAGGGCACAGCCGGCACACGCATCAGCACGGCAACACCTGGCATCACCTATCTGTGAAGTTGAGGAGATTCGCCTATGGCCACCTTTGAATCCGGTCACTTGCATATCGAGCGACATGCGCTGAACAAGGACGACTACAGCTACAACCTCTGTATCGACTATCAGGTTGAGCAGGACCCGAAGGAAGGCAAGGGCATGCAGTTCACGATCCATGGCTCGGTACAGGGCAATGAACTCAAGGAGACGTTTTTCCTGCCCAAGGACCAGGCATTCGACTTTGCCCGTCATGCGATGAATATCGCGCAGAAATACGGCATGCCCAAGGTCGCGGTATTGAACGGCTCAATGCACAAACAATACGACCTGATGTTCGAGGATGTGCGGCACCAGCTGGATGTGAAATCGGGCGATCCGGTCAAACCCGAACACCTGGCATAATCCGTTCACACTGACACACTACCGTTAAAACTGTGGGAGGGGGCTTGCCCCCGATAGCGACGAATCAGCCACCGATACCTTGGCTGACACGTCGTGATCGGGGGCAAGCCCCCTCTCACAGTTTGATCTCTATCGCCTGCAAGGCATACTTGGCACCCTCCGCATTCCAGAACCCAACGCCATCCCATGCGTATCCACGTCAGCTTCATCGACCGCGTCGGCATCACCCAGGAAGTCCTGGCCCTGCTGGGTGGGCGCAATCTGAATCTGGATGCGGTGGAGATGGTGCCGCCCAACGTCTATATCGATGCACCGACGTTGAGCGCCGAAGTGCTGGAAGAACTGCGCGACGCCCTGTTCAGCGTGCACGGCGTGCAGGCGGTGACCGTGGTGGACATCCTCCCTGGCCAACGCCGTCACCTGCAATTAGATGCCCTGCTGGCCGCCATGACCGCCCCGGTGCTGGCCGTGGACAGTGCGGGCAAGATCCTGCTGGCCAATCCGGCGTTGATCGCGCTGTACGGCCGCGAACCGGCCGGCGAAAGCATCAGCGCGCTATTCAATGACCCGGCCTTGCTGGAAACCCTGCTGGAACAGGGCTTTCGCCTGCCGCTGCGCGAGATCAGCGTGAACGGCCAGACCTGGTTGCTCGACGCCACGCCGATCACCGATGCCGGCGCTCTGCTCACTCTCTACCAGCCCAACCGTATCGGCGAACAGCTGTCGGCCCTGCACCACGACCATGCAGAGGGCTTCGATGCGCTGCTTGGCGAGTCCCCGGTGATCCGCACCCTCAAGGCCCGCGCGCAAAGGGTGGCGGCGCTGGATGCACCGTTGCTGATCCAGGGTGAAACCGGCACCGGCAAAGAGCTGGTGGCCCGTGCCTGCCACGCCATCAGCGCACGCGCCAGTGCACCGTTCCTGGCCTTGAACTGCGCGGCGCTGCCGGAAAACCTCGCCGAAAGCGAACTGTTCGGTTACGCACCGGGTGCCTTTACCGGCGCTCAACGCGGCGGCAAACCGGGCCTGATGGAACTGGCCAACCAGGGCACGGTGTTCTTGGATGAGATCGGCGAAATGTCGCCGTACCTGCAGGCCAAACTGCTGCGTTTTCTCAATGACGGCAGCTTCCGCCGGGTCGGCGGCGACCGTGAGGTGAAGGTCAACGTGCGCATCCTCAGCGCCACCCACCGCGACTTGGAAAAAATGGTCAGCGAAGGCACCTTCCGCGAAGACCTGTTTTACCGCCTCAATGTGCTCAACGTGGAAGTGCCGCCCCTGCGCGCGCGCGGCCAGGACATCCTGCTGCTGGCGCGCTACTTCATGCAGCAGGCCTGCGCGCAGATCCAGCGCCCGGTGTGCCGCCTGGCGCCAGGCACCTACCCGGCGCTGCTGGGCAACCGCTGGCCGGGCAACGTGCGCCAATTGCAGAACGTGATCTTTCGTGCCGCAGCCATTTGCGAAAGCAGCCTGGTGGACATCGGCGACCTGGACATCGCCGGCACCTCGGTGGCGCGCCAGAGCGACGTGGAAATCGACAGCCTGGAACAGGCCGTGGAAGACTTCGAGCGCGATCTGCTGGAAAAGCTCTACACCAGCTACCCCTCAACCCGCCAACTGGCCAGCCGTCTGCACACCTCGCACACAGCCATTGCTCATCGATTGCGCAAATACGGTATTCCCAACAAGCCCTGAACAGGTCCATGGGATCAGACTATGGAACACAGACAATGTGGGAGGGGGCTTGCCCCCGATGGCGGCGGGCCAGTCACAGGTTAGTTGGCTGATCGGTAGTCATCGGGGGCAAGCCCCCTCCCACATTGAATGCATCGCACGGTTTGGTCTAAGAACGACATCCACTGTACTGAAAGCGCTACAGCGTAACGATATCGCTACAACCCTGCTTTTTGCGCGCCATGCAAGGCTTTGATCCACATAGGCTTTTTTTCAGCAGCCTATCCGTATCGAAATCGCTACACCTCAGGCACCCCTCATACCGTCAATTTTTTATAACCTATTGATTTATAAGATATAAATAACATTGGCCGCGATTTTGCTAAGCAACTGCCACTGTTCCCATTCCGTCCACCAGACGAATTCTGGCCCTGAGGAGTTTGCATGAGCGAGTTGCGTTTTACTGAAGATCACGAATGGCTGCGCGCCGAAGCCGACGGCAGCGTCACCGTGGGCATCACCGCTTTCGCACAGAACGCACTGGGTGATGTGGTTTACGTGCAACTGCCAGAGCTGCAGGCCTACACCAAGGGCGACGAAGCCTCCACCGTGGAATCGGTCAAAGCCGCCAGCGGCGTGTACATGCCGTTGGACGGTGAAGTGCTGGAAGTGAACGACAAGCTCAGCGAAAGCCCGGAGCTGGTCAACGAAGACCCGATGGGCGATGGCTGGTTCTTCCGCTTTAAGCCGGCCGATGCAAATGCAGTGACTACGCTGTTGGATCAGGACGCGTACGACCGCCTGATCAAAGCCAACGCCGAAGCCTGAGGAGCACGCCATGACCGTTAATCTCACCACCGCCAACGAATTCATCGCCCGCCATATCGGCCCGCGCCAGGCAGACGAGCAACACATGCTCGCCAGCCTGGGCTTTGACTCCCTGGAAGCCCTCAGCGCCAGCGTGATCCCGGAAAGCATCAAGGGCACCAGCGTGCTCGGCCTGGAAGACGGCCTGAGCGAAGCCGAGGCGCTGGCGCGAATCAAAGCCATCGCCAGCCAGAACCAACTGTTCAAGACCTACATCGGCCAGGGCTACTACAACTGCCACACGCCGGCGCCGATTCTGCGCAACCTCCTGGAAAACCCGGCCTGGTATACCGCCTACACCCCTTACCAGCCGGAGATTTCCCAAGGCCGCCTGGAAGCGCTGTTGAACTTCCAGACCCTGATCAGCGACCTCACCGGCCTGCCGATCGCCAACGCCTCCCTGCTCGACGAAGCCACCGCCGCCGCCGAGGCCATGACCTTCTGCAAACGCCTGAGCAAGAACAAAGGCAGCAATGCCTTCTTCGCCTCGATCCACAGCCACCCGCAGACCCTCGACGTGTTGCGCACCCGTGCCGAGCCATTGGGCATCGACGTGGTGGTGGGCGATGAGCGCGAACTGAGTGACTTCAGCCCATTCTTCGGCGCCCTGCTGCAATACCCGGCCAGCAATGGCGATGTGTTCGACTACCGCGAACTCACCGAGCGCTTCCATGCCGCCAACGCCCTGGTGGCCGTGGCCGCCGACTTGCTGGCCCTGACCCTGTTGACCCCACCGGGTGAATTCGGCGCCGACGTGGCCATCGGCAGCGCACAACGCTTCGGCGTGCCGCTGGGCTTCGGTGGCCCGCATGCGGCCTATTTCTCCACCAAGGATGCGTTCAAGCGCGATATGCCAGGCCGTCTGGTGGGCGTGTCTGTTGACCGTTTCGGCAAGCCGGCCCTGCGTTTGGCCATGCAGACCCGCGAGCAGCACATCCGCCGCGAGAAAGCCACGTCCAACATCTGCACCGCCCAAGTGCTGCTGGCCAACATCGCCAGCATGTACGCGGTGTACCACGGCCCCAAAGGCCTGACGCAGATCGCCCAACGCATTCACCAGTTGACCGCCATCCTCGCCAAGGGCCTGAGCGCGCTGGGCGTGAAGGTCGAGCAAACGCAGTTCTTCGATACCCTGACCCTCAACACCGGCGCCGCCACCGCTGCCCTGCACGACAAGGCCCGCGCCCAGCGCATCAACCTGCGCGTGGTCGACGCTGAGCGGGTTGGTCTGTCGGTCGATGAAACCACTACCCAGGCCGATATCCAGGCCCTGTGGGCGATCTTCGCCGACGGCAAGGCCCTGCCCGCTTTCGACGCCCAAGCCGACAGCTGCCTGCCGGCGGCGCTGCTGCGTCAATCGCCGATCCTCAGCCACCCAGTGTTCAACCGTTACCACTCCGAAACCGAGCTGATGCGCTACCTGCGCAAACTGGCCGACAAGGACCTGGCGCTGGACCGCACCATGATTCCGTTGGGCTCGTGCACCATGAAGCTCAACGCCGCCAGCGAAATGATCCCGGTGACCTGGGCCGAGTTCGGCGCCCTGCACCCGTTCGCCCCAACCGAACAAAGCGCCGGTTACCAGCAACTGACCGCCGACCTGGAAGCCATGCTCTGCGCGGCCACCGGTTATGACGCCATCTCCTTGCAACCGAACGCTGGTTCCCAAGGCGAATACGCCGGGCTGCTGGCGATCCGTGCTTACCACCAGAGCCGTGGCGAAGCCCGTCGCGATATCTGCCTGATCCCCTCGTCCGCCCACGGCACCAACCCAGCCACCGCCAACATGGCCGGCATGCGCGTGGTCGTCACCGCCTGCGACGCCCGTGGCAACGTGGACATCGAAGACCTGCGCGCCAAAGCGATCGAGCACCGCGAGCACCTGGCCGCGCTGATGATCACCTACCCGTCCACCCACGGCGTGTTCGAAGAAGGCATCCGCGAAATCTGCGGGATCATCCACGACAACGGCGGCCAGGTGTACATCGACGGCGCCAACATGAACGCCATGGTGGGCCTGTGCGCGCCGGGCAAGTTCGGCGGCGACGTGTCCCACCTGAACCTGCACAAGACCTTCTGCATCCCCCACGGCGGTGGCGGCCCAGGTGTTGGCCCGATTGGCGTCAAATCGCACCTCACGCCTTTCCTGCCGGGCCATGCGGCCATGGAGCGCAAGGAAGGCGCGGTGTGCGCGGCGCCATTCGGCAGCGCGAGCATCCTGCCGATCACTTGGATGTACATCAGCATGATGGGCGGCGCGGGCCTCAAGCGCGCTTCGCAGCTGGCGATCCTGAACGCCAACTACATTTCCCGTCGCCTCGAAGAGCACTACCCCGTGCTGTACACCGGCAGCAACGGCCTGGTGGCACACGAGTGCATCCTGGACCTGCGCCCGCTCAAGGACAGCAGCGGTATCAGCGTGGATGACGTGGCCAAGCGTCTGATCGACTTCGGCTTCCATGCCCCGACCATGTCGTTCCCGGTGGCGGGCACCCTGATGATCGAACCGACCGAAAGCGAATCCAAGGAAGAACTGGATCGCTTCTGCGACGCGATGATTGCCATCCGCGAAGAAATCCGCGCGGTGGAAAACGGCACCCTGGATAAAGACGACAACCCACTGAAAAACGCCCCGCACACCGCCGCCGAACTGGTGGGTGAATGGAGCCATCCGTACAGCCGTGAACAGGCGGTGTACCCGGTTGCATCGTTGATCGAAAGCAAGTACTGGCCGCCGGTGGGCCGGGTCGACAACGTGTTTGGCGATCGCAACCTGGTGTGTGCGTGCCCGTCGATCGAGCTTTATGCCTAAAGCAGTTGGAAGCGGCAAGCTACGAGCTGCAAGTTAAAAGCCGAATGGCTCTTTCTTGCCGCTTGTGGCTTGCCGCTTGCCGCTGCTCCTATAACAAGAAACCGGAGAACCACTCATGTCTTTAAGCGTGTTCGACCTGTTCAAGATTGGCATCGGCCCCTCCAGTTCCCATACCGTCGGCCCGATGCGCGCCGCCGCTCGATTCGTCGAGGGGCTCAAGCGTGACGCGCTGTTGAGCGCCACCACTCACGTCAAGGTGGAACTCTATGGCTCCCTCGGCGCCACCGGCAAAGGCCACGGCAGCGACAAAGCCGTGCTGCTGGGCCTGGAAGGCGAACACCCGGACACCGTGAACACCGAAACCGTGGCCACGCGCCTGGCGCAGATGCGCAGCGCCGGTCGCTTGAACCTGCTCGGCGAACACAGCATTGCGTTCAACGAGAAAGAACACCTGGCGATGATTCGCAAGCCCCTCGCCTATCATCCCAATGGCATGATCTTCCGCGCCTTCGACGCCGCCGGCCTGCAGATCCGTAGCCGCGAGTACTACTCAGTCGGCGGTGGCTTCGTGGTGGATGAAGGTGCCGCCGGCGCTGACCGGATTGTCGAAGACGCCACGCCCCTGACCTTTCCATTCAAGAGCGCCAAGGACCTGCTTGGGCATTGTGCGACGTACGGATTGTCCATCAGCCAAGTGATGCTGACCAACGAAAGCGCATGGCGTCCAGAGGCGGAAACCCGGGCCGGCCTGCTGAAAATCTGGCAGGTCATGCAGGACTGTGTCGACGCGGGCTGTCGCAACGAAGGCATTTTGCCCGGTGGTTTGAAGGTCAAGCGCCGCGCCGCGGCCCTGCATCGTCAACTGTGCAAAAACCCGGAATCGGCGTTGCGCGATCCCTTGTCGGTGCTTGATTGGGTCAACCTGTACGCCCTGGCGGTCAACGAAGAAAACGCCAACGGCGGGCGCGTGGTCACAGCGCCCACCAACGGTGCGGCCGGGATCATTCCGGCGGTGCTGCATTACTACATGCGCTTTATCCCAGGAGCGAACGAAGACGGCGTGGTGCGTTTTCTGCTCACCGCCGCCGCCATCGGCATTCTTTACAAGGAAAATGCGTCGATCTCCGGCGCCGAGGTGGGCTGTCAAGGTGAGGTCGGCGTGGCTTGCTCCATGGCCGCCGGCGCACTGTGTGAGGTGCTGGGCGGCAGCGTTTCGCAAGTGGAAAACGCCGCCGAGATCGGCATGGAGCACAACCTCGGCCTGACCTGCGACCCCATTGGTGGCCTGGTGCAAGTACCTTGCATCGAGCGCAACGCAATGGGCTCGGTGAAGGCGATCAACGCTGTGCGCATGGCCTTGCGCGGTGATGGGCAGCACTTCGTGTCCCTCGATAAGGTCATCCGCACCATGCGCCAGACCGGCGCCGATATGAAAAGCAAATACAAGGAAACCGCCCGTGGCGGTTTGGCGGTCAACATTATCGAGTGCTGACGCCTAAAGGCGCGCCAGCACGTTTTTTCAGGAGCTGAACATGTCCACCGAAACCCTATTGAAAACCCCGCTGCATGCCCTGCATATCGAGCTGGGCGCACGCATGGTGCCCTTCGCCGGGTACGACATGCCGGTGCAATACCCGCTCGGTGTCATGAAGGAGCATCAGCACACCCGTGATCAGGCCGGGTTGTTCGATGTGTCCCATATGGGTCAGATCCGTTTGAGTGGCGCCAATGCCGCCAAAGCCCTGGAAACCTTGGTGCCGGTCGATATCATCGACCTGCCGGTGGGCATGCAGCGCTACGCGATGTTCACCAACGATCAGGGCGGCATCCTCGATGACCTGATGGTGGCCAATCTAGGTAACGATGAGCTGTTCCTGGTGGTCAATGCGGCCTGCAAGGATCAGGACCTGGCCCACCTGCGCCAACACATCGGTGATCAGTGCACCATCGAGCCGCTGTTCGAAGCGCGCGCCCTGTTGGCGCTGCAAGGCCCGGCAGCGGTGAAGGTGCTGGCGCGCCTGGCGCCGGAAGTGACCAAGATGACCTTTATGCAGTTCGCCGCCGTGCGCCTGCTGGGTGTGGATTGCTATGTCAGCCGCTCCGGCTACACCGGCGAGGACGGCTTTGAAATTTCCGTGCCCGCGGCCAGCGCTGAAAGCCTGGCCCGCAGCCTGCTGGCCGAAACCGAAGTACAACCGATCGGTCTGGGCGCCCGCGATTCCCTGCGTCTGGAAGCCGGCCTGTGCCTGTACGGCCATGACATGAATACGGACACCACGCCTATCGAGGCCAGCCTGCTATGGGCCATTTCCAAGGCACGCCGCGCCGACGGTGCCCGCGCCGGTGGTTTCCCGGGAGCGGACCGGATCTTCACCCAGCAACAGACTGGCGTGAGCCGCAAGCGCGTGGGCTTGCTGCCCCAGGAACGCACGCCAGTACGTGAAGGCGCTGAGATCGTCGACGCACACGGCAGCGTGATTGGCAGCGTCTGCAGCGGCGGCTTCGGCCCAAGCCTGGGCGGCCCACTGGCCATGGGTTACCTCGACAGCGCCTTTACCGCTCTGGATACAGAAGTCTCTGCGTTGGTGCGTGGGAAAAAGGTGCCACTTCGTGTAAGTAAAATGCCATTTGTGCCACAGCGTTACTACCGTGGCTGATTGACTGTTCCTATAAGTAACGCGGTCGCGCCAAGGCGCACTAAACTGTAACGCGACCGCCATAAAACAGTGCATTTACGATAGTTAATATGACTGGCGGCTGCCTATATCAAGTGATTAGGACTATCGAATAAGTCAGTTCCATTATATTCAACGAAGTGTCATCAGCCCGCGCAATGCGGGGCGTCCGGCAGGGCTTGTTTTTATCGTATTAGTTGGCGTAGAGTTTGCCCACTGTGTTTGCATGGGTCGCTTGGAACCTGGACCTGGGCAGTAGCTGAAGTAGTTTTGCTACAACCCGTTCGACGTCTCTTACTTTCCTGCAACCCAGCCCAGTACTCTTTCGCGTGAAAGGGGCTGTCATTAATTTTTTAGCGTCAAGGAAATAAGAAAATGGCTGAACGTCAGAGCGGTACCGTCAAGTGGTTTAACGACGAGAAAGGGTTTGGTTTTATCACTCCAGAAAGCGGTCCGGATCTGTTCGTGCATTTCCGCGCTATTCAGGGCAACGGCTTCAAGAGCCTGAAAGAAGGCCAGAAAGTGACCTTCGTTGCGGTGCAAGGCCAAAAAGGCATGCAGGCTGACGAAGTTCAAGCAGAAGGCTGATTCCTCTGCGACAAAAAGCCCCTGATATGACATCAGGGGCTTTTTTATGGGCGCAATTCCGTAAAATGGCTTTTTCCTTCCGAGAGCCCTGCCATGTCCAAACCCCTGCTGAGCCCCCAAGGCGAATTTCCCGCCGTTGGCCTGGGCCGTCGTTTGGCAGCGATGTTCTATGACTTCCTGTTGTGCACCGCCCTGATGATCGTCACCGCGTTTATCTACAAACTGATCTGGATCGCGTTCGTGGGCGAAGCCAGGATGCGCACGTTGACCGAATCGGGCGCCTTGGATGGCGACCCACTGCTGTCGACGATTCTGTTGTTTGTACTGTTTGGGTTCTTCGCCAAGTTCTGGACCCATTCCGGTCAGACCCTGGGCATGCAGGTGTGGGGCGTACGCGTGCAGAACGCCGACGGCTCGCGGATCAGCCTGTGGCAAGCGTTGCTGCGCTTTGTGGTGTCAATTGCGTCGTGGTTGTGCGTGGGGCTCGGGTTTCTCTGGTCGCTGTTCGACAAGCAGAAACGCAGCTGGCATGACATCTACTCGGATACGCAGTTGGTGCGGATTCCGAAGCAGAAAAAATAACCCCGTGCCTGGTACAGATCGACAGGTGGGAGGGGCGTACCCTCCCACGTTTTTTACCAAGCTCGACTATGCGTTACCGGCCAGCTTCAGGCGCGCAGCCTGAGTAAAATCCAGCATGCGCTTGAGCGGTCTCACAGCCTGTGGGATCACCGACGGTTCGACGAAGATCTCGTTGCTGCCCTCACGCAGGCACTGCAGCGTGCGCTCCAGCGTATTCATGGCCATCCACGGGCAGTGTGCGCAACTGCGACATGCCGCACCGTTGCCGGCCGTAGGCGCTTCTACGAAGACCTTGTCCGGGCATAGCTGCTGCATCTTGTAGAAGATCCCGCGGTCGGTCGCCACGATGAAAGTCTTGTTCGGCAAACGCTGCGCGGCGGCAATCAGTTGACTGGTGGAGCCCACCGCATCGGCCAGCTCGATCACCGACGTGGGAGACTCCGGGTGCACCAGGATGGCTGCATCCGGGTACAGCGCCTTCATATCTTCCAACTGCTTGGACTTGAACTCCTCATGGACGATGCAGGCACCGTCCCACAGCAGCATGTCGGCGCCGGTCTGGCGCTGGATGTAGGTGCCCAGGTGTTTATCCGGGCCCCAGATGATGGTTTCGCCGTTGTCCATCAGACTCTCGACAATTTCCAGCGCACAGCTGGACGTCACCACCCAATCAGCCCGCGCCTTCACCGCAGCCGAGGTATTGGCGTACACCACCACGGTACGCTCGGGATGCTGATCGCAAAACGCCGAAAACTCATCTACCGGGCAGCCCAGGTCCAAAGAGCAGGTCGCTTCAAGCGTAGGCATGAGAATGCGTTTTTCAGGTGTAAGGATCTTGGCCGTCTCCCCCATGAAACGCACGCCGGCAACCAGCACGGTCTTGGCCGGGTGCGCGGCGCCGAAGCGAGCCATTTCCAGGGAGTCGGAGACACAGCCACCGGTCTCTTCGGCCAGGGCCTGAATCACCGGATCGCAGTAGAAGTGGGCAACCAGTACCGCGTCTTGAGCTTTGAGCTCAGCGGCGATGGCGGTACGCAGGCTCGCCTCTTCTTCGGCGCTCAGAGCCTTAGGCTGCTTGGCGTCGAGATGGGCTTGAACCAGTAAGCGTTCGGAAATGTGCGTCATGTTCGCAAGACCTGCAGGCGCAGAAGCGCGAAAGTCGAGTGTACCACCGGCTCTGGAGCCCTTCGGGCACCGCCGGACGAAGTGATTGTGTTCATCAAGCACGGGTGAAACTGAAGCTGGGCAAGGCTACAGAATATCGAATGGATTCAAAAGCCTAATCTGGTATTCGCGGGGGTGCCTGCTTTCAAGGATCATTTCAATCTGGTGCTGATCGACACTCAGGGCGCCAGGTCGGCCATGCTTGAGATGGTGCTCGCCCTAGACCTGGTTGTCTCACCTCTACAACCCAATATGCTCGCTGCTCGCGAATTCAGCTGTGGTAGCGGCTTAGTATGCAGTGTCTGGTCCTCCCCTCAGGAAGCGAGCGCGTTCGCCAACCGAGTGCTAGGGGAACAGCAGCAACAAACCTGTGACAACTGCCCACCGACGGTTACCGCTGCGGGTGTTGGTCTCACCCCACTGATTCAAGAAACTTACGATACCAAGCTGAAAGCGCTGCAAGAGCTGTTGTCGGGCAGCAAAACGCTATCGCTCGAAAACCTGAATGCCGCGAGTAGTAACTCACTGCCAATTACACGAGGCGTAATTGCCGCCCTGAAAGACGAACGGGATCAGGACGTGCTCGCCCGAAGGCTGGCTTCTGAGGTCGCCCTGTCTGACGTGCTTGAAAAAGCCCTGATCCTGCAACGAACACTGCTTGCCGGCAGCCGTGAACCGAACGTTGCGGCTAACGACTTGGGTGGTGGAAGAACGCATTACCAAAAAGCGCAGCACGATCACGCCCGCATGGTTCTGGCTGGCTGTATTTGAACTCTTTTATCAAAGCGGCATTCGTCTGAACGCGCTACTTAGCGTGCGCTACAAGGACGTGAAGTGGGACAACCGTCTACTGCTGGTGGACGCAGACACAGAGAAGACTCATCGCGAGTACTCAATCCCTATCACGGGTGATCTTGAACCCCATATCAGAGCGGTGATGGACGCGGCAGAACAGGTTGGATTTGAAGCTGACGATCAACTTTTCAATGTAAATCGTTTTTCTCAATACTACCGCCGGAAGACCATGAACACCGACCAGGTTGAAGCCATGTATCGCAAGCTGATCAATCGGTTCGGAACAAAAATGACTCCACATCGATTTCGGCACACGCTGGCAACGGATCTGATGAGGCAACCGGAACGCAACATCCACATCACCAAAAGCCTGCTGAACCACTCAAACGTCGCGACGACCTTGGGGTACATCGAGACTGATTACGACCATATGCGCGCAGTCATGCAAGAGCGGAGCATGGGTCAGGGTGCGACCAGGATAGAACGTCGTGTGGATGATCGAATACCGGTGAGCGCACCCGAAGAAGAGATCATCGCTGTAGAACTGCCCGAGGCAGAATCTCCAGCATTGTTGATCGCACACGAACCTGAGCTGTGTGAAAGTCCGGTGCTTCCAGCACCACAAACGCTGGCAGAGACAAGCGGTTACAAGCTTTTAACACACGTTGAGAGCCTGGATTCAGAACGATACACAATTGATCAGGCCATGCTGCCTACAGGCACCGGGCTCAGTCACGAACTGAGCTGGGATGGACCGGGTACCTGGTGGGAGGACTTAGGGCTACCATCGCCATCCAATGAGGAAAGCATGGAATCATCAATGATGTTCACGCTAATGAGCGGAATGACCGGCATGAGAAGTTATAGCCGGGGCTGAGTTGACCCAGTCCCTTCGATACACAGTGCTGCAGAGTCGACCCATCAAATTTGATCAATCCATGTTGCGCCACGCAGTCGGATACGCAATAATTTGCCCAACAACTAACCCTCATGATCAGTGTGGCTCGACCATCTGGTTGGAGGGGGAAAAAGCCGGCGAAAGCCGGTTTTTTCGTTTCCGGAGTACAAGAAATGCAGGGAACGCCTGAATCAGCCCCTCTACGCACGCGCGTTTACATCGACGGCTACAACTTTTACTACGGCTGCCTGAAAGGCACACCTTACAAGTGGCTGGACATGCTTCAGCTCTTCGAATCCCAAATCCTTCCGTCTGTTCTGGTAAAAGACCGGCATGGCCAAACACGGAGGTCTGAACTCGTTGAAAGCCCGTCGATTCTTTTCTTCACGGCCAAAATTCTTGAGTCAGTCGCCAAGTCAGTCGACTCTGTATCTTCACAAGCCCGATATCACACGGCCCTGCGAAAACTCTATTCCGGCCGCATTGAATTGATCGAGGGCTACTACGCGGTTAACAGAATCAAGGTCAAAATTGTCGACGCCGAACGCCCAAATCGCCAGCCAAGGGAGTGCCAGGAACTGCTGGCTTGGAAAGTCGAGGAAAAGCAAAGTGACGTGAACCTTGCGTTACACGCTTACCACGATGCGATTACGGATCAGATCGACCAGGCGGTGATTGTTACCAACGACACTGACATCGCACCAGCACTGCAAATGATCAGAACCCATACCAACACGCTGATCGGACTTGTTGTGCCAACCACCAATCAGCAACGGTACCCCAACACTGATTTGGTGAAATTCGCACACTGGACACGTCACCACATCAATCTCAACGAACTCGCCACATGTCAGCTGCCTAGAGTCATCCCAGGAAAGCACCCGACTGTGAAGCCGAACTCCTGGTACGCACAACCCGACCTTCTGATAAAAATCGTAGATCAAGCTATTCAGGTAAGGGGAAGTCGCTCTGCTGCATTCAAATGGCTGGAACAGCCTAATGACTATCTGGGAGGTAAACGCCCCATTGAATTGGCAGAGACCATCGAAGGCGCACACGAGGTACTGGAGTACATCCGAAGCTGGGTTACCCAAAATAATCCACAAAAGAACGAATGAGCGTTAGAGCCTCCCTTCATGAGCACATTAACGTGTGCCCAATCCCATCGTTTTGAGTGTAGGAAGGGTGTCAGCACCTAAGCCTGACAATCGTTGAGGAATTTTCCTTACGCTCATTGATGCCAGCCCTGACAGACTTACCTCAAATCGCTGAAAACGCTCCAGCAGCGGCTCCATCCATATTGACATCACCAAAAGCCGCCACTACTGTTCGGGTCAGACGGCTGCATGTCCGACAGTTTGAATAGGCTTTTCAAACCTTTCCGACTCCGTCCGCCCCCCAAATCGCAGGCAAAAAAAAAACCCGGAAATCCTCACTTACGTGGGCCTTCCGGATTTTCTAAACCGCTAAAAATGGTGGGTCGTGTGGGATTCGAACCTACGACCAATTGGTTAAAAGCCAACTGCTCTACCAACTGAGCTAACGACCCGCTGTGTGGTGGCGCGTATAATACTGATTTCTAAGGACTATTCAACACTTTATTTAAAATAAATCAGAAAAAACACCTTATCGCCGTGATTCAGGCTATTTGCAAGCCCCATACAACCCACCAAGGCCGAGTCCGAGAAGCTGAATTTCAACGACCCGGCTCGTCGTTCCACAGGTATTTATGCAGTTGCAGCTGCAAGCGCACCGGCAGATTGTCTGCCACTATCCAGTCGGCCAGGTCACGGGCATTCAGGTCATGGTGGCTTGGGGAGAACAGCACCTCACCTGCGCGCCGCTCAAGACCATACTGAATCAGCTTTGATACTGCCCAATCGTAGTCATCACGAGAACAAATCACGAACTTGACCTGATCGTTGACGCTCAGCAGATCCATATTCTCGTAGCGGTTGCGATGCGCCTCTTTTGAATCCGGAGTTTTGAGGTCGACCACGCGGCTCACGCGAGGATCGACCGCAGAGATATCCAGGGCGCCGCTGGTTTCCAGAGACACTTCATAACCTGCGTCACACAGCTGTTTGAGCAACGGGATGGCATTGGGCTGTGCCAGGGGCTCACCGCCCGTCACGCAGACGTAACGGGGCTTGAAACCTGCCACCTGCTCCAGAATATCGTCGAGTGTACGCACGGTGCCGCCACTGAAGGCGTAAGCGCTGTCACAGTACTGGCAACGCAGAGGGCAACCTGTCAGCCGTACAAATACAGTAGGCAGGCCTGCGGTTCGCGTTTCACCCTGTAAAGAGTAAAAAACTTCGGTAATACGTAATGTGTCTTGCATAGTCGCCACGGGCGTAACAGCTAAACAGGCTGTCCGCCTCCGTCAGGCACTTCCAGGAACCCCGCCAACGCGTAGACCCCAAGAAGCGTGTTTCATAAAAGGGCGTGGATTCTAACGAAAAAACCCGCGCCAGGCGCGGGTTTCTTCTAAACGGGCCGCTTCGCTTACAAGCGTTGCAGGTCGCGTTGAGCCAACTGGGCAGCGGACGTCCCCGGATATTGGGCCACTACTTGCTGCAGAATGCCTTTGACCTTGTCGGTATGACCCAGGCGGCGCTCTACGTCAGCCAGCTTATACAGCGAGTCCGGCACCTTGGCGTGCTTGGGGTACAGCTGACTGACCTTGGCAAATGCCTGGCCGGCACCTTGCAAATCACCCTTGGCGAGGTTGACTTCGCCAAGCCAGTATTGAGCGTTGCCCGCATACTGGCTGTTGGGGTATTTGCGCAGAAATGCGCTAAAAGCCTGGCTGGCTTTATCGAAGTCCTTGGCTTTGATCAGGTCGAAGGCAGCATCGTAATAGAGCTTTTCCTTCGCTGGGTCACCCGGTTCGCTGCTGGCGGCGGGGGCTTGGCTAGCGGCCGCCCCGGCTGCTGCACCACCGGCAGCAGCGCTTGGCGCGCCACCGGCAGAAGAATTATCAGGAGTAGCGGCAGGTGTAACGCCGGCTCCTATACGTCGATCAAGATCCTGGTATCGCTCCAGGCCTTCTTGCTTGAGCTGGTTCACTTGATTCTGCAGAACTTCAATCGCGCCTTGTTGCTGCGCAAGTTGATCCTGCATGCGTTGCAGCTGGTTGAACAGTTCGCCCTGTGCCGAGGGCGCGGACGTAGCCGCCCCA